>WNFL01237507.1_pt1 | contig 23286 bp, 15 predicted proteins | sample 5400361 | NCBI WGS metagenome assembly WNFL01 (sample SAMN13153351, study PRJNA577476) | soil metagenome | isolation source: 40 cm soil on Douglas fir-dominated hillslope | place: USA:California | collected 2013-09-17
AGTCCTGCGCGTTCGACGGATAGAACCCGGCGAAGACCATCGGCTTCGCCGGCCGGTAACCCGGAAGTGGCGCGGTCGCGGGCCGCGACGCGAGCGTGAGCGTGTCGCCGACACGGCAGTCGGCGACCGCCTTCAGGCCCGTCGCGACGTACCCGGTCTCTCCGGTCTCGAGCCGCGCGATGGGCCGCGCGTCCGGAACGAACACGCCGAGCTCGAGCAGCTCGCTCTCCTTCTCCGTCGCGAAAAGTCGGATGCGGTCGCGATCGCCGAGCGAGCCGTCGACGACCCGGACGTGCGCGACCACGCCCTTGTACGCGTCGTAGTGCGAATCGAAGATGAGCGCCCGAAGCGGCGCGTCGACGTTCCCCACCGGCGGCGGCACACGCTCGACGATCGCGTCGAGGAGCTCGGTCACGCCCGCGCCGGTCTTGCCCGAGACCAGAAGGATCTCGTCGTCGCGGAAGCCGAGGGTGACCGGGATGACCTCGAGGCCCTGCTCGACGGCGAGATAGGCGTTCGCGAGCGTCTGTGCCTCGATGCCCTGCGAGGCGTCGACGAGGAGCACGGCGCCCTCGCACGCGGCGAGCGATCGGCTCACTTCGTAGGTGAAATCGACGTGACCGGGCGTGTCGATGAGGTTCAGCTCGTGGTCGCGCCACGTCATACGCACCGCGCGCGCCTTGATCGTGATCCCGTGCTCGCGCTCGAGCTCCATCGAGTCGAGCAGCTGGTCGCGCATCTCGCGGAGCGGCACCGTCCCGGTCGTCTCCAGAAGGCGATCGGAGAGCGTCGTCTTGCCGTGGTCCACATGCGCGATGACGCAGAAGTTGCGGATGCGGGCGAGCTCTGCCATCGCGCTAGAGACTAGGGGTCAGAGACGCGCGATCACCCTCCGCCGGTCGCCCCCTGGACGTCGCGCCGCTCGAACAGCCAGAAGGCGATCCCGCCGAGGACGAGGGTGTAGACGGCCAGGACGATGGCGGCATGTGTCTGATCGGGGAGGGCCCCGCCCGCAAGGCCGCCGGCACCGCCGACCCATCCGGAGATGTTCCGGACGAGGAAGAAATCGGCGATGTTCTGGAACCAGCTGAACAGGTTCGAGAAGAGCGCGACGATGAGCTGCTCCGCGAAGTAGTAGCCGAGTCCGATCGCCATGCCGGCGGCCGATGACCGCGCGAACACCGTGACGAACGTCGTCAGCGCGAGATACGGAAGCGTCGAGCTCCAGGCCTTCCAGAGAGCGATGCCCGCGTCGGACCATGTCGCCGTGCCTGCGCCGTCAGGCGCAGCACCGGCGAGGGCGACGGCGATGAGGCTGCTGATCGCCACGGTCGCGAGCGCCGCGAGGAGGCCGCAGAACGCGAGGACGGCGAGCGTGATGATCTTCGCCACGAGATACGGCCACCGCCCCACGCCTTGCGTGAGCACTGATCGCAGCGTGCCCGCGCCGTAGTCGATCCCGATCGCCGACGCAGTGAGGATCGCAATGAGGATGAGGGCGAGCGTTTGCACGATGCCGAGCGCCGTCGAGACGCTGCCCGGCAGCGTGAAGCCCTGGTAGGCGCGTGCCAAGCGGGCAGGCAAGGTGGCCTGCTGCTGGCGGCACTGCGCCGCCAGGCCGGCAACGACCTGCGCGTCGAGATCGGCCGGCTGCCGCGTTGGGTCACCCGAGAGGAGGTCGTTGCAGGCGACGGTGCGCGGCGCTCGGCCCTGCTGTTGCTGCAGAGACGCCGGCACGGTCAGCTCGCCGCCCGTCGATTGGAGGTTGCGGTAGGAGAAGAACTGACCCCACACCGCGAGCTGCGCGAAGAGGATCGCGAACACGAGAAGGACCCAGAGCATCCAGCGCCGCCGCAGCTTGAACCACTCCCACAGCGACAGGTTCGCGATGTTCGCGATCACGCCTTTTCCTTTCCCGTCGTCGGATCGGTTCCGGTGATCTCCATGAAGAATTCCTCGAGCGAGCGATGCACCGGCATGAGCTCGTTCACGTAGACATCGCGTTGCGCGAGTGCCCGCGAGATCTCCCACGCACGGGACGGCGGAGCCGTGACCATGAGGCCGCCGTCCTGATGCTCGACGTGCTGCACCCAATTCATGTCGGCGAGCGCCGCGCGAGCTTTCGCGTCGTCCGTCGTGCTCAGGCGGAAGCCGTCGTGCTGCCGGAGCAGCTCCTGGATCGAGCCTTGGACGATGAGCTTGCCACGCGAAAGGACGGCCACGTTGTCGCAGACGAGCTCGGTCTCCGAGAGCAGATGGCTCGAGAGAACGACGGTCCGCCCGTCCTTACCGAGATCGCGGATGAGCTCGCGCACCTCGACGACGCCCGCTGGATCGAGGCCGTTCGTTGGCTCGTCGAGGAAGACGAGCTCGGGATCGCCCAGAAGCGCGCACGCAATCCCTAGACGCTGCTTCATTCCGAGCGAGTACGTGGCGTACTTGCTGTCCGCGCGCTTTCCGAGGTCGACGAGGTCGAGAAGTCGATCGACGTCGGCCAGGCGGCCGCGCCGCCCGATGCCCTGGAAGTAGCGCAGATTCGCCCGGCCCGAGAGGTACGGATAGAACGTCGGCGTCTCGACCATCGCGCCGACTCGGCGCAGCGTCGCCGGATGGCGGGCGGGATCGCCGAAGATTCGGGCCTCGCCGGAGGTCGGGTGCACGAGCCCGAGGAGCATGCCCATCGTCGTCGTCTTGCCCGAGCCGTTGGGGCCGAGGAATCCGAAGACGCCGCCGCGCGGTACCCGGAGCGTGAGATGGTCGACGGCGACCACCTCCTTGTATTGCTTGGTGAGGTCGGTCGTCTCGATCACGTTCTCGACGTTCGTGGGGGTCACATCGCTAACCCTATGCGCCATTCAGCATCGACAGTTCCACATTCGGTCGCGACGCAGTAACAACCTAGGCGTGCGGCGGCTGCGGCCGCGATCCGCGGGTGAGCCGGGCGCGGACCACCGCGACGATCTCCTGAAGCTCGCCGATCCGGAGCACGTACGCGGCCGCGAGGTACCCGGCGCCGCCCACAGCGGCCGCGAGGATCGTCTGAAGCGCCAGCACGAGCTTCGGAGGGTCGACGAAGAGATCGAACGGCAAGTTCGTGACGCGGATGAATCCGAACATCGCGACACCCATGAGAAGGCTCGCGGAGAGCTGTTTGAGGGTTTCGACGCCCAGACCAACGAGCCGTAGCCGCGCGCGCGACGCGAGGAGGATGAAAAGGAGCGCGGCTTCGACGAGCGTCGCGATCGAATTGGCGAGCGCCAGGCCATTGATGCCCATGAAGGGCGCCAGCGTCACGCTGAGTACGACGTTCAATCCGATCGAGATGAGCGTGAGCGCGAGCGGGGTCTGGGTGTCGCGTGAGGCGAAATACACCCGCGCGAGGATCTGCACGAGCGCGTGGCCGGCGAGGCCGAGCGAGTAGAAAAGGAACGCGGCCTGGGTCAGCTCTCGTGCCTCGGGACCGAAGCTCCCGTACTGGAAGAGGAGGTTCACGATCGGGCGGCGGAGAACGATCATCACGATCGCCGTCGGAAGTGTCAGGAAGAGGATCCAGCGGATGGCCTGCTGCACCGTGTCGCGCATGCGACCCACCTGCCCGAGCGACGCGTAGTGCGAGAGTGTCGGGAAGACTGCCGCGCTGATCGCGATCGAGAAGACGCCGAGCGGGAGCAACAGCAGCTGGTTCGCGTACACGAGCGCGGTCAGCGACCCCGAGGCCATGCCCGAAGCGAGGTACGTGTCGACGAAGAAGACGATCTGCACGGCTCCCAGCGCGAGGGTGCGCGGGCCGGCGAGGCGAAGGACGTCACGCACGCCGGAGTGCGAGAGATCGAGCGAGAACGAATAACGCGTGCGCCGGAACGTGAGCTCGGGAAGCTGAACGAGCCACATCACCAGGGCTCCGACGACGACGCCGATCGCGACCGCGTGAATGCCGAGGAACGGATAGCCGAACTGTGTGAACAGGATGATCACGAGGTTGTAGACGAGGGGCGCGGTCGCGCTCGAGAGAAATTGGCGATACGAGTTCAGGATCCCGGTGGTGAGCGACGAGAGGCCCATGAAGATGGGCGAGAGCAGCATGATTCGGGTGAGGTCCACCGTGAGCGCGATCTGCTGCGGGTCGTGGAAGGGCGCGACGAAGGTCGGCACCACGTAGGGCGCCGCGATCCACATCACCACCGAGAAGCCCACAAGGAGAAGCAACACGGCGTTCATGACGCTCGAGGCGACGTGCCACGCCTCGTCCTCGCGTTCGCGCGCGAGGTAACTCGTGAACACCGGAATGAATGCGGACGCGAGAGCGCCGGCCACCACCAGGCCGAAGATGGCGTCGGGGATCTTGAACGCCGCCCAGAACGCGTCGAGCTCGGGCGTCTCGCCGAAGTGGGCCCCGATCACCGACAGGCGCAGCCAGCCGAGGACCCGGCTTGCGACGAGGGTGACGATCATGATCGCCGAGGCGCGCGCGATCGACATCGGCAACGAAATGATTTTGAGGCATCGGGTATCGTTCGCACCTATGCCAGCAAAGAAACGCAAGCGCTCGGCGCTGAAGCGCATCCGTCAGACCCAGCGCCGCACCTCGATGCGGACGATCGGCCGGTCCGCCGCCCGGACCGCCGTTCGCACGGCTAGGGACGCCATTGCCAAGGGGACCGAGACGGCCTCGGACATGATCTCCGCCGCCGCGAGCGCCCTGGACAAGGCTGCAAAACGCGGCTCGATTCACAAGAACAGCGCCCGCCGGCGCCGGAGCCGGATCGCCAAAGCGGCGACAAAGGCGAAGAAAAAGACCTAGCTCGTCGCCTGGGATGAGGCTCCCCGGAACCGCCGCGCGAGCGGCTGATGGCTTCTACCAGACGACGTTGGTGGAGGTCAGGCATGGACACCCTCGCGGCGGCGACCATCCTCACGGCGCTCGTGCTCCTGGGTCGTTGGTCAGCGTCGAACTCGGGATCTCCGTCGCGATCATCGAGATCGCGCTCGGGGAATTCGCCGGCAACGTTCTCGGGATCACCAGTACGCCCTGGATCGACTTCCTCGTGGCCTGCTCACGTTCCTCGCCGGGGCGGAGGTCGATCCGAGTCTGTTCCGCCAGCGCTTCCGCGAGTCCGTCGTCATCGGCGGTCTCTCGTTCTTTGGACGCCGGTGTAGGTCTCGCGCCTCACATGTTGGGCATGCGTGTTAGGAGCCTGCGCGTAATGAGAAAGCCCGCGATCGCACCCGCAAGTCCGCCGATCGGAATCGCAACTAGATAAGCGAAGACCACCAAGAGGCCGAACCATTCTGGCGGATCCACCGCGATTCGCGGTCCAACGAAGAGAACAGCGGTAGAAAGTACGAACGAGAGGATGGTGCCGAACGTCGACATCATGAGGACATAGGCGCCAGCATGCCGAGTGGTCCGAACGCAAACCATGAGCACGCCAACCAATACCGTGAGTAGCCACAGCGGTGCAATGAAGAAGAACGGCGTCTAGCAATCTCCCGAAGAGCTAGATCGGAACGAAGTACGTCTCGCAAGCGAGCTCGACGAGCTCCGGTGTGAGCTCGGCCGGCTTCAGCAGGAAGCGCGAAGCCGCGCCGAGGTGCTGCATGAGGTCTCGAGGGTGGCACGACCGAAGCGGGATGTTCCGCTCGCGCGCGTAGGCCGCGATCCACTCGGCGGCCTTCGGATAGAACGTGATCTTCTGCGTCTCGCAGACGCGACGCAGGATCTCCGAGAACTCCTGCTCCGTCGGCGGCTTCACCTCGATCTTGTACTGGATGCGCCGCAGGAACGCTTCATCCACCAACGAAGAGGGCGTGCGGTTCGTCGCGAACACCAGAAGGACGTCGAACGGGACCTCGATCTTCCGACCATCGGAGAGGGTGAGGAAGTCGACGTCTCGGTCGAGCGGGACGATCCAGCGGTTCAGGAGCATCTCCGGCGAGGCACGCTGCCGGCCGAAGTCGTCGATAAGGAGCACGCCCCCGCTCGCCTTCATCTGGAACGGCGCCTCGTGCACCTTCGAGTTCGCGTCGAACGTCAGGTCGAGGTCTTCAAGCGTGAGCTCGCCGCCGACCTCAACGAAAGGCCGTGCGATCGGTACCCAGCGGCGGTCGAACCGCGCGTCGAGCGCGACGAGCGGACGGTGCCGCGACGGATCGAAGACGCGGATGATCTGTTGACCGACGAGGATCGCGTACGGCAGGACGATGCTTCCGCGAAGCATCGTCGCGAGCGTTTCGGCGATCGAGGACTTCCCGGTGCCGGGAGGCCCGAACAGAAAGATCGAGCGCCCGCTGTTGATCGCGGGGCCGAGCTGGCGGAGGGTCTTCTCGGGAAGGACAAGGTGCTGGAGCGCCTTGCGGATCTCGTCGAACGTGACCTGCATGCTCCCGATGGACTGCGCGCGCACCCGGTTGACGTACGCGGGCAGCGGGACCGGAGCGGCGCCGACGTAACCGTTCTTCGCGAACGCTTCACGCGCGCGCTCCTGGCCTTTCGCGGAGATGACGTAGATGTACGTCGCCGCCGCCATGCCCGAGCTCCCCTTGACCTCGACGAGGTGCTCGGTCTTCAGGAACTCGAGGATGCCCAGAAGGATCTTGGGCAGCGGCAGGCAGATCGTGTCGGCGAGGTCGGCCGCGGTGGCCTGGCCCTTCTGGTAGAGGATCTTCAGGACGAGGTCGGCGATGAATGCCTGGGTGAGACCGGTCTCCTCGATCGCGACCGGGGCGATCGGGGCGGGAGCCTCCGCGGATGACGTCGCGGCCGGTGCCATTTGGGGCACGCGCTCCAGTAATGCCATCTTTTCAACACTCCCGCTCGTCTGTTTAGCGCTGGGCGGAGTTTAGGGGCGGCGAGTCTCCCCTCTATGGGGGAAATCGTCTCAATCAGTAACGGGCGATGTGGTGGCTGTGATGGCCCCCACTACCATTGCCCTCACAAGGCCTAATCCACCAGGAGCGGGGAAACCACCACTGGGGCGAAACCTGCGCACGCAGGACGGGCGCTAAGCACGCCGCCCGAGCCCGACAGCTAACCTCGCCGGCTCCGCGTGATCACGGCGGAGGTCTTCGCGATGTTCAGAGTCCTGGAGCGAATCTTCTACTACCAGTGCGCGTGCTGCGACAAGACTGTTCCGTTCGGCCGCTACATGGACGGCGCCTATTACTGCCTCGAATGCTCTCGCGGCGAGCACCGTCACGCCGGCTGGGGCACCAAAGCCGCTTAGACCGCGGCCACCTCTTTCGCCACGGTTCCCGCCGAGCCGTCGACGGTGACGCGCTCGCCGGTCGCGATGCGACCGGTGGCGTCGGGCACTCCGACGACCGCGGGGATGCCGTACTCGCGCGCGACGACGGCGCCGTGCGACATCATCCCGCCCATCTCCATGACGAGCGCGCCCGCCGTCAGAAAGAGCGGAGTCCAACCCGGATCCGTCGACGGCGCGACAAGCACCTCGCCGGGCTCGAGCCTCGCGCCGACTGGCGAAAGGATCACACGCGCTATCCCGCGCGCGATCCCTGGAGAGGCCGGTGTGCCGCGAATGCCGCCGTCCGTCGCAGCGGGGAGCTCGGTCTCGGCGTCGGTTCCGTCGGAGAGAAGCACGCGCGGGATGTGACGACGGCTCCGCTCGCGCCGGTAGACGTCATGGCGCTCCGCCACGGTCTTACGCAGGTCCTCACCGGCGATCGCGCGGCGGAGCTCGGTCAGCGTCAGGAAGAAGACGTCCTCGGCCGCGTCGAGGAGTCCGCGATCCGTGAGCTCGATGCCGACCGGCGCGATGAGCGCGTGCCCAAGAGCGAAGACACGCATGATCTGGAACTTCGGCTGCTCGCGGAGCCCGCTGAGAAGGCGCACCCGTCCCAACAGAAAGCGGAGGACGACGCGCCGGGGTCCGTGCAAACGCGCCACCAGCGTTTTGATCATCGCCTCAGCCTCGCGCGCGCCGCGTGCGAACTGGACGTCGGGCGCCGTCGCTTCGCCCCCGAGCCGCAGGTAGTTTGCGATCGCGCCAAGGAGATGTTCCGGGTCCTCCGACCAGCGCTTGAGGCCGAGATCGATCTCGGCGATCGCACGGTGTCCGTAGAGCTCGAGGAAGCTCGTCATCTCTCGCTGGAGAAGCGGTGGCAGCGAACGCGATCGGTATTGCGCGGAAAGCTCCGCGGGACTCCGCACGTTCAGCGCCTCGCGCGACGCGGGATCCTCGCGCGAGGCGCGTGCGATGTTCCAAAGCGCGAGGTCCATCTCGGTCGTTGGGTTGTACGGCAGACCGCGAAGCACGGTCTGCATCTCGCCGGGCCGCGCGCGAGCTCCGAGCAGACGATTCGCGAGCGCGTAGCTGAGGACTCCTGGGATGACCATGCCGACCATCCGCGGGAAGTATTTCGGCGGGAAGTTGAGGATGAGGTCCTCGTACGCGTCGATCCGCTCGGCGGATGCCTCGGGGATGCGCACGTCGGCGATGGCGCGATCGAGCTCCGCGAGCAGTCGTTTTCGTGTCGCGTCCGGCCGCAGCATCGCGCGAACCGCGTTCTGTGGCGCGCCGGTGCGGAGGGCCGCGCGGATCGTCCGGAAGCGCGACCCTGACTTCGATCCCTGAGCGCGCAACCGCGGATCTTCGAGCAGCTTTTCGAAGACGGCCTTGCTCCGAAATTCCATCACGCTCATGACGCGTCCGGGCAGTTCCCGACCGAAAGGATTGCGAAGAATCGGCGTTACGTCGACGAACACGCGCATCCCGGACTCGGCGTAGAGCGGCGCCCCCACGGCCGGGTCGCGCACCGGGCTCCCGATCGCCGCAGCCAATCCCGAGCTCAGGAGCCGGAATGTTTGCAGGCCCATCGGCGTGAACGGATCGAACACGCCCTGGGCGACGTTCGCCGAGAAATACACACGCAGGTCGTTATCGTTCTGCGGCGCTGTGGCCGGTATCGGGTAGAGGGTCGTGATATCGCGCGATTGGACGATCCAGAGCTTTCCAACCATATCGATCGCCCATTCGATGTCCTGCGGATTTCCGAAATGGTCCTCGATGCGCGCGCCGATCGCTGCGAGGTCGCGCAGCTGAGCGTCGCTCAGAATTTCGCCGCGGCGCTCGAGCACCGCGCCCGATCGCGTGTCGACAATGAAGTGGTCGGGATTCACCGCGCCGGATACGAGCTGCTCTCCGAGGCCGCGCACCGCCTCGATCGCGGCGCGCCGGCGGCGCCCGGTGATCGGGTCGGCGGTGAAGAGGACGCCCGCGCTTTCTGCGTCGACCATCCGCTGCACGACGACCGCGAGGCGCAGGCCGCTCGCCGGGACGTCGTGGGTCTGTCTATACGCGACGGCGCGGTCGTTCCAGAGCGATGCCCAGCACGTGCGAACCGCATCGAGGACCGCGTCCTCGTCGCGCACGCCAAGTACGGTGTCCTGCTGGCCGGCGAAGCTCGCATCAGGTAGGTCCTCGGCCGTGGCCGATGAGCGGACGGCGACCACGCTCGCTCCGAGCGCGCGATACGCGTCGCGCACGGCGGCGGCGATCCCGGCCGGAACGGGCGACGCGGCGAGACGCACGCGCGCGGTCCCGGGACTTTCGCCAGCAACACCGGCAGCCTCCGCGGCGAGCGCGTACGCGGCGGTGGTGATGACGAACCCGTCCGGGACCGGAAAGCCGGCGCGCCGCAGCTCGCCGAGGTTGGCGCCCTTGCCGCCGGCCTCGGGCAGATCCGCGGCGGTCAGTTCATCGAGCGACCGAACGAGCACGCCGTGATGCTATGCGTGTCGTAAGCGCGGGAAGGCGTCGCGACCGGGATAGCGTGCCGCGCTTCCGAGCTCGCGTTCGATTTCCATGAGCCGGTTGTACTTCGCGACGCGGTCGGTGCGCGAGAGCGAGCCCGTCTTGATCTGGCCCGTGTCGAGCGCGACGACGAGGTCCGCGATCGTCGTGTCCTCGGTTTCGCCCGACCGGTGCGAGATCACCGAAGCGAACCCCGCGCGCTTGGCGAGAGCCACCGCGTCGATCGTCTCGGTCAGCGTGCCGATCTGGTTGACCTTGATGAGGATGGCGTTCGCTGACTTCTCCCGGATGCCGCGCTCTAGACGGGCGACGCTCGTCACGAAGAGATCGTCCCCGACGAGCTGCATCCGGTCGCCGAGCTCCGCGGTCAACCTCTTCCATCCGTCCCAGTCGTCCTCGGCGAGACCGTCCTCGACCGAGACGATCGGATAGCGTTTCGCCCAGTCCGCATAGAGAGCGACCATGCCCGTCGAGTCGAGCGAGCGTTGCTCGCGCGCGAGCGCGTAATCGCCGTCCCGGTACAGCTCGGTCGCCGCTGGGTCGAGCGCGATCGCCGCGTCTTCGCCCGCGCGATAGCCGGCGCGCTCGATGGCCACGAGCATCAGCTCGAGCGGCTGCTCGTTGGTCGCAAGCTCCGACGGCGCGAAACCGCCCTCGTCCCCCACCCCGGTCGACATCCCGCGCTCGTGCAGCACGTCCTTGAGCGCGTGGAAGATCTCCGACCCCATTCGGATCGCTTCGCTGAACGAGGGCGCGCCGATCGGCACCACCATGAACTCCTGCATATCGGCGGAGTCGGTGGCGTGCTTGCCGCCGTTCAGGATGTTCATCAGGGGCACGGGCAAGGTCGTCGCTGCGCCGGTCGCGAGATGGCGGTAGAGAGGGACCCCCTTCGCGACCGCAGCGGCGCGGGCGGCCGCGAGCGAGACGCCGAGGATCGCGTTCGCGCCGAGCTTCGCTTTGTTCGGCGTGCCGTCGAGCGCGATCAGCGCATCATCGAGACCGCGCTGGTCCGTCGCGTCTCTTCCCTTGATTGCGGGTGCGATCGTCTGCTCGACGTTGTGGACGGCCTTGCGCACACCCTTGCCGCGATAGCGCTTCTTGTCGCCGTCGCGCAGCTCGACCGCCTCGTGGGCTCCCGTCGATGCACCGGACGGCACCATCGCCGTCGCGCGCGCACCACCGGCGAGCGTGACGTCCACCGCGATGGTCGGATCGCCGCGCGAGTCGAGGATCTCGCGAGCGGCGACCGACGCGATCGGGATCGCCGCGACCCCCGGCAGGGTCTTGCCCTCGATGAGCTCGAGGGATGCGCCGCCTCCTGTCGAAACGTGTGTCATCTTGCCGGCCAGGCCGGCCTCCTCGACCGCTTGAACAGATTCGCCACCGCCGACGATGGTCGTCGCCGAGCTCTGGGCCATGAGCTCCGCGATCCGCCGCGTCCCGTTAGCGAACGCCGGCACCTCGAACACGCCGACCGGACCGTTCCAGAAGATCGTCTTCGCACTTCGGATCACGTTCGCGTAGCGCTCGATCGTGCGCGGCCCGATATCAACAATCGCGAGATGGCTCGGCACCTCGTCGACGTCGTAGACCGCGGCACCCGACGCACCGTCGGCATCCGCGGATGGAGCGGCGACCACGTCGACGGGGAGGAGGAGCTGCTTGCCATTTCCTTCGACGTCGTCTGTGACGAGGCGCGCTTCGGTTTCTTTATCGGGCTCGGCGAGGGAACGGCCAATTGGGCGACCCATCGCGAGGAGGAACGTGTTCGCCATGCCTCCACCGATCGCGAGCGTGTCGACGCGCGGCACGAGCGACCGCAGGACATCCATTTTCGTGCTCACCTTCGCGCCGCCGATGATCGCGGCGAAAGGGTGCTTCGGCTGGTCGAGAATGCCGCCGAGCGCGACGAGCTCCTTCTCGAGGAGCAGACCCGCGTACGCGGGCAGCAGATGCGCGACGCCTTCGGTCGAGGCGTGCGCGCGATGCGCGGTGCCGAACGCGTCGTTCACGTAGAGGTCGAAACCGGCAGCGAGCTGCTTGGCGAACGCCGGATCGTTCTTCTCTTCCTCGGGATGGAAGCGAATGTTCTCGAGCATCACGATATCGCCAGGCTTCATCGCTCGGACGGCCTTTTCGGTGTCGGGGCCGATGGACTCGTCGAGAAGACGTACGGGCTGTTCGATGAGCTCGGCGAGGCGTTTCGCGACCGGCGCGAGCGAGAGCTTTGCATCGCGGCCTTTCGGGCGTCCGAGATGCGAGACCAGCCCGAGGGCCGCACCCGCCTTCAAGAGCGCATTCAGCGTCGGCAGCGCCGCGCGGATCCGCGTGTCGTCGGCAACGTTGCCGTTTTCGAGCGGCACGTTGAAGTCGACGCGCACCAGGGCGCGTTTCCCGCGGACGTCGGCGTCCCGGATGGTCCGCTTCTCGAAAGTCACGCGCGTATTAGCGGCCAGCGGCGACCGGGACGCGCATCTTCGAGGCGACGAACTCGGTGATGTCGGCGAGGCGGCACGCATAGCCCCACTCGTTGTCGTACCAGGAAATGATCTTGACCATGTTGCCGAGGACGACCGTGTCGATCGCGCTGACGATCGTGGAATGAGCGTCGCCCTTGAGATCGCTCGATACGAGCGGCTCCTCCGTGTAATCCATGATCCCTTTGAGCGGCCCCTCGGACGCACGTTTGAATGCGGCGTTGACCTCTTCTTTGGTCACCTCGCGCTTGAGCGTTGCCGTGAAGTCCACCACCGACACCGTCGGCGTGGGAACGCGAAAGGCCATGCCGGTGAAGCGACCTTTCAGCTCGGGGATCACGAGCGCGACCGCGCGCGCCGCGCCGGTCTCCGAGGGAACGATGTTCTCCGACGCCGCTCGCGCATCGCGTGGATCGTTCGCCACGGTGTCGAGCAGCCGCTGGCTCAATGTCTTCGAGTGGATGGTCGTGAGGAAGCCCTTCTCAATGCCGAACTCGTCGTTCAGAACCTTCGCGACAGGAGCGAGGCCGTTCGTCGTGCACGAAGCGTTCGAGATGATGTGGTGCTTCTCGGGGTCGAACTCTTTTTCGTTCACGCCGAGCACGATCGTCTTGTCCTCATTTTTGGCTGGCGCGGAGATGATCACGTACTTCGCTCCGGCGTCGATGTGTGCCTTCGCTTTCGTCGCGTCGGTGAAGAATCCGGTCGACTCGACGACGATGTCGACCTGAAGGTCCTTCCACGGCAGCTTCGCGGGATCCCGCTCTTGGAGGACCTTGATGGTGCGCCCGTCGACGACGAGGGAGTCCGCGGTCGCCGAGACCTCACCCTGGTACTTGCCGTAGTTCGAGTCATGTTTGAAGAGATGTGCGTTCATCTTGGGGTCGGCGAGGTCGTTCAAGGCGACGATCTCGACCTCGGGATGGCGCTCGAGCGAAGCTTTGAGGAACTGGCGGCCGATCCGACCGAATCCATTGATAGCGACACGAGCTTTCATGTGCGACCTCCCCCGGGGTACGGACTAGAAGACTAGAGGAACCACTCGGCCCGGCCAGCGAGCCGCTCTCGCACGCTGATCACCGCACCCAGCATGCCGACGTCGCGGCCGAGGCCGGGTGGAACCAGGCGCACGGCATCGGCGGCGACGCGAAAGGCGCGGGTCGCGATCGCGCGGCGCATCGGCTCGATCGTGTGCGCGGGTTCGTGCTCCGCGATGGAGCCACCGATGACGATGAGCGCCGGATTCAGGCCGTTCGTGAGGATGATCGCGAGGTTGGCCAGCGCGGCTTCGGCGCGCGCAATGATCGCGACTGCCTTCGCCTCCCCGGCGGCTGCGGCGGCGTAAACGCGGGCGGCGTCGTCCACGCCGTACGCCTCGGCAAGAAATCGCCCAGCCGCGAGCGACTCGACGCAGCCGTAGCTACCGCATCCGCAGCGGGGCCCTTCAAGGGCGACCGGCAGATGACCGATCTCGCCGGCTATGTTCGTCACGCCGCGAAGCAACCGGCCGCCGCTGACGAGCCCTCCGCCGATGCCGGTCGAGATCGTGACGTAGACGTAATCGCGGACACCCTTCGCGGCACCGGCGACGCCCTCGCCGATCGCGGCCATCACGGTGTCTCGATCGACGAAGACCGCCTCGATCCCGAGCGCGTTCGCCAAACCCGCGGCGAGCTGGACGTTCGCGAAGCCGTTGATATTTGGTGCGTCATGAACGATCCCGCGCACGTGATCCAGAGGCCCCGGCGCCGAGCATGCCGCGCCGGCGAGCTCGCGAGCTGATGTGCCCATCGTCGCGAGCGCTGCCTTCGCACTCTCCGCGATCGCCGAGATGACGTCATCGGCTCCGGTGCGCGGCGTCGGCCGCTCGTCTCGCGCCAGGATGCGCGGGATCGGCTTGTCGTCGCGCGCGATGACGCTGCGGATGTTCGAGGCGCCGAGATCGATGCCGAGATAGAGGCTGCTCAGACCTTGGGGAGCTTGCCGGCGAGCTCCGGCGACTGCAGCGCGCTCGGGTCGCCGCCGAACACCTGCTGCTGCGCCGCTTTGTACCCCTTCTTCGCTTTGTCCTTGCCGAATGCGCGCTCCGCGTCTTCGTAGATCTGCCGCACCAACGTGGCCAGGTACGGCACAGCCTGCTGCTCGTCGAATCCCTCACGCTCGAGCGCGGCCGCATCGATGAGGTCATCGACGACCGGCAGCGGGCGGTCGATCGGATCGGCCTGCTCGTCGACGCGCATCAAGAGATTCGCAAGACGCGTCTCGACCTTCCCTTTGCCGTAGCCGCCGCTGTTGTATTCCATGAGAAGCGCGTTCGAGAGCGAGGCGAGCTTCCCGGTCTTGCTCGCGGCCACGGACGCCGGCTCGATGTGCGCGATCGGAGTCGGAGCCTCCTCCTTGCGGAAACGACTCAGGAACCCGCCACCCTTCTTCTTTTCCGCGGACGTGTCGGCCCCGGCAGGCTGCTGCGGCGGAGGCGCCCATTCGTCCGTGGGCGCGGCTGCCGTGTCCCTCGTAGGCGGCTCCTGCTCAGCTGCGGGTGCGCCCCACGGATTGGCGTTCGCCGGAGGCTCTTTCGGCTTCGCGGTCGGTGCCCAGGCGTTCGCCGGTTCTTCCTTCGACGCGGGCGGAGCCGTCATCCACGATTCCGCGGGCGCGCCAGCGGCTTGTGGACTCTGCGCCCGTGCGCCACCACCGGGTGCACTCCACCAATCGTTCTCCTTGGGCTTGGCTTCCTGCGCCTGCGGGGACGACGCGCTGGCCGCGGGGCCGGGGGCAAAGAGGCCCGAGAGCGAGGAAAGCCGGTCGTCGATAGCAGGCGGTACCTCGACCCCTGGAGCCGGCGGCTCCGGCGCGGCGTCCAAGCTGCCCATGCGCTCCGCGATCTCGGCCTGCAGATCCTCGCGGACCTCGGGCGCGGACGCGTCGGGCTCCTTTGCGGTCCAGTCGGGCGCGGTCGTCGACCAATCCTGAGGCGGCGGTGGCGCAGGCTCTTCCGTTGCCGGCTCGGATTCCCGCCAGGTCTGCGGGGACGAACTGCCCGACCAGTCCTGTGTGGGCGCCTGCGCGTCCTGCTGGGCTGGCGGCGACCACTCCGCCGCCGGTGGCGGGGGCTCCGGCTCTCGCGGGGGAGTTGGTTCGGGCGGCGAATACGCGGGCTTGTTGTCCGCAGGCGGCAACGACTCAATCACCCCGTCCTTCACCAGCCCGGAGAGAAGATTCAGGGTCTGCATCTTGCCAAGGCGAAGCTGCTCGGCGATCGCGACGACGTCGCGCTCGCCGTTGACGGCGAGCAGGGCGCGCCAGCGATCCGGCGTGAACGTGACCGCGCCTTGGTCGGCGGCTTTCTCCGAGAGTCGGAACCGCATGCGGTCGTCCGGGATCAAAGCGCGGATGTTCGTGAGGCGATCGCGCGACTCGGCGGCGCGTTTCAGGAGCGAGACGAGATCCCCGCCCTCGAGGTTCGCATCTGGTGCGGACTCCCACGGCGTGAATTCGAACTCCGCCTGAGAGATCGCGAAAATGGCGCCAAGAGCATCGTCGCCCCCTTCGCCTTCCATGACCGCGGCGACCAGGCGGCCGCTGGCGAAGCCGAGGGCGCCGACCTTCGAGTCACCCCGTACCTGAAGCTCCCCTGTCTTCGATGTGCCCGCGAGGAGCCCTATGACCGATTCGAGCGGAAAGTCGCTCGTGGAGCCCCGAAGGGTCACCGCAACGCTGCCTCGGTCTGCTTGTCGAAGACGTGGAGCTTCTTGAGATTCAGCCCCACCTTCAAGATCTGGCCGGGCTTGGTCTGGGTCTGCGTCCCGACCCGAGCGATGAAGTTGGTCGTGTCGGACGACAGGAGGAGCTGCAGTTCATTGCCCAGGAACTCGACGACCTCGACCTTCGCGTCGATGGGAAGCTGTCCATCCTGCCGTTCGGTCGCCATGTCGTTGATGTCCTCGGGGCGGATGCCAAGGATCACGTCGCGGCCGACGGCCTCTGCAGCCTTGCCGCTGAGGGGCGCCTTGAAGAATCCAGCGTCGGCGACGACCTGACCGTTCGATCCGGTCACCTTCGCGGGGAAGAAGTTCATTGACGGCGAGCCGATGAACCCTGCCACGAACAGGNNNGAGCTGCTGGAGCTTGCCCTCGTTCATGACGGCGATGCGATCACCCATCGTCATTGCTTCGACCTGGTCGTGCGTGACGTAGATCGTCGTGCGGCGGATCCGCTGGTGCAGCTGCTGGAGCATCGCGCGGGTCTGGATGCGCAGCTTCGCGTCCAGGTTCGAGAGAGGCTCGTCCATGAGGAACACGGCGGGCTCGCGCGCGATCGCGCGACCGACGGCGACGCGTTGCCGCTGCCCACCCGAGAGCTCTTTCGGCTTGCGCTTGAGCAGCTGGCCGATCCCGAGCATCTTGCCGACCTCGTTCACACGGCGATCGATCTCCGCCTTGGGCATGCCGCGGAGCTTCAGGCCGAACGCGATGTTGTCGTAGACGCTCATGTGCGGATAGAGGGCGTAGTTCTGGAAGACCATCGCGATGTCGCGGTCCTTCGGCGGGACATCGTTCACGACGCGCTCGCCGATGCGGATGTCGCCCGTCGTTTGCTCCTCGAGGCCCGCGAGCATCCGAAGCGCGGTCGTCTTCCCGCAACCGGACGGTCCGACCAGCACGAGGAACTCGGAATCGCGGACCGCGAGGTTGAGGTCGTTTACCGCGACGAAGTCGCCGAAGCGCTTGGTGACGTGGTCGTAGGTGACGGTCGCCATGTCGCCGCAAGTATGTCCCAGACGTCGCGGCGCGGCATTTGTGCCCCTTCGGCGCCGGCTGTCCGCCTGTCTGCGACCTCGGGACCGCCGCGGCGGGTACGTAACGTCGGCCGACCGGTTCAGAAAGGACGCCGGGGTCATCGGATCGCCCTCGCCGACGAGCGCCCGCTCGAGCGCACCGCGCTTGGCTTCGCCGCGCGCGGCGAGCAGCACGTGCCGGGCGGCGATCAGACGCCGCAGCCCGGTCGTGATCGCGCGCCGAGGCACCTCCGCGCGCGAGCCCCAGTAGCGAATAGCACTCTCGACGCTCTCCTCGGTGACGTCCAAGACGTGCGCGTCGGATTCGGGATCGGCCGGCGGCTCGTTGAAGGCGACGTGCCCATTCGGGCCGAGTCCAAGAAGGACGAGGTCATAGCCCCCGAGGCGATCCAGAGCGCGGTCGTATTCACGGCACGCCGAAATGGGGTCGCTCGCCTCGCCACGCAGGCGTGTGACGGCGCCCTCGGGGATACGAAGCGGAACGATGACGTCGCGCATGAGCCACGCGAACAGCGAGCGCCGATCGTCGAGAGGGATCCCGACGTAGCCGTCGAGCTCGAACACACGTGCGCGAGAAAAGTCGATCTCACCCCGGTCGACCCGCTCAGCGAGCACGCGGTAGATCGGCATCGCCGACTGGCCGGTCGCGAATGTCAGAACGGCGTTCGGCACCGTGCGCACGAGGTCGCACACGATGTCCGCGCCTACCGCGGCGAACGACTGCTCGTCCGCGGTCGCGCGCAGCCTCGCCGTCATCAAGGCAGAAGCCGCGTGATCGGGATCCGGGATGCGATGCGATACGGCGCGGACACATTCACTCGGATCGCATCAGCGGCGGATAAAGCTTCCGGGGTGCGGAGGCGGGCGAGTATGCGAATGCGGTAGGCGACAGCACCAGCCGGTGGATCGAGCGCGACCTCGAGCGTCGCGGTCTCGCCCGAACGCACGTAGCGAGCGTCGGTCAGGGCAAACTGCCGCGGCCTTCCGCTCGCCTCGTAATACCAGGCGACCCGGACGAACGCCTCGCGGATCTCCGGGTCGGAAACCTCGACCGTCACGTGGAGTCCGGTCCGCTCGCTCGCTACCGGCAGGAGCGCGCTCTCGATACCCCACGCGCGACCTCCCGGCACCCCGACCACCAGCTCAGGACCATCGGTGCCGAACGATCCGCGCGGTGTCGTCCGGCGATAGGGAGGCCCGCCGTCGGCGTTCACGAGAACGGAGAGCGTCAGTGCGACACCGATCGCACCGAGAAGACCGGCGAAGAGTCTTGGCACGCGCGAAACCCTAGACCGCGAACGACGGCGTGTCTGTCCTCAATTCGTGCGAAGACGTCGCACGTTCGTGCGCGAGCCGTCGCATATTCGTGCGCACGGCCTCTAGGAGAGCTGCACGATCCAGGTGCCGATCTCGTACGGCTGCAGCTTGACCGCTGCCAGGTCTGCCTCGACATGAAGGGGAGCCGCGGTCCGGATCACATCGAGCCCGGTGTTGCCGAGGCCGAGATCACCTTCGCGCAGGTCGACCGGACGCGAGGCCCGGATCGGCCTCTCAAAGTGCACCTCGCCGGATGCCTCCTCACGGTGCGGGTTAGCCAGGCGCAGCACGATGGCTCCATCGGGCCCGGCGCGGAGCGCGGTCAGGACGAGCGGCGTGGCTGGATCCACGAAGGAGACGAACGTGCGGGAACGCCCATCGCCCGAGACCACGAGGGGCGGCGACAGCCATTCGTGTACCGAGCGCGCCGCGCGCGTGACATCGGTGTGCTCGTCTAGGGGGAGCACGGCGTAGCGGTATGTCCGCGAGCCGAGACATTGCGCCGATGGCGTCGCGAGCTCGGGGCCGGCGTGCCCTTTGCGCTCCGGGAGGTCGCCCCGCGAGAGGAAGCCGACGGCGCGCAGCAGCGTGATCGCGATGGTGCCGCCGTCGTGCAAGACCGAGTACTCGCGCAAGCCCTCCACTCCCACCGCGAGGCCTCTGGTCGCGCCCTTCACCGCGACGAAGTCGTGGACGCACGCCTCCGAGGTCGGCGGCTCGATCCAGCGGCCGCGGACCTCGAAACGGTTGGACCGCTCGAGGAGCGCGAACGCGGCCCCGCACTGGTGCGTGAGCGCCCGCGTGCCGGTCTCGCAGAGGACACGCAGGCGTTGGTCGCTGGCACGGTTGTCGATCTCCAGGGTCACGTCGACGCGGCGCTCTCCCGCGTCGAGCGAGATCTGCATGCGAACCCCGCAGTCAACGAGCTCGGGCGAGCGCGCGAGGCGATCGTCACGAAGGCGGACCGGCAGACGTAGGACGAGATCGACCGTCGCGGTCGCGCGGTCGCCGGTCGCGGAAGTGGAACGCGCGCCGGAGAAGCCCTCGGACCCGATCGTCGGCCCAGCGTAGGAGTAGGTGTATTCGTCGCCGCGGTCGCCTTCGGAGATCAGACGATTCTGGCGTCCGCCGCGTTCTCCGCTGGCCTTGTCGACGACGAAGAAGCTTCCGTCCGGCTCGACCTCGACGCGTATGAGTCCGTTCTCGATCGCCGCGTCGCCGTCGGCCTTCACCCGGGAGTCGCCCTCCGCCGGGGTCGCGGGCGAAAGCCCCAGGCCGCCGGCGCGGACGCGCGTCGGACGGCCGTCGAGCGGGACGACCGCGTCGCGAGCCCACGGAAGCGGATTCCACAGCATCGGAGCGGTCCCGCGGCCCGCGAGCCGATCGAGCAGCCGGCTCGCGAGCGCCTCGCCGCGCTCGCGCACGTACGCGAAGCGCGGCGCCATGTCGACGTCGTGGACCGCGTCGATGGAGCAGCCGCAGATCGAGTCGTGCGGATGGTTCTGGAGGAGCATCCGCCAGAGATCGCGGAGCTCGTCGCGCGCCGTGCCGCCGGTGATCGCATCGAGCGGCTCGCACCACTCAAGAAGAAGCCGCTCGCAGACCGCGTTCTCCTGCTTTATCCACACGCGCGTCGAGTTCACGCCGCGGAGGATGGGTCGGTAGCGACCGCTCGCGATCTCGCCGCTCACCTCGTGCTGAAGCGGAGGCATCGCCGCGGCGTAGTCCTCCAGGCTCGCGATCCGCGTGTCGACATTTGGGAAGACCTGGCGCATCTCGCGAACGGCCTCTGGCAGGCGCGCGTATGCGTCGACGTGATCGTCGCCGACCATAAGCAGGATCGCGTCGCCGTTCGCGTACGGCGTGAGCCGATCGAGGATGCGCGCGGTCTTCGCTCTGACCCGGCGGCGCAACGCGTCGGCATCTTCGTCCGGCGGACCCACGAGCGGCAAGGCGTTGGAGTAGTGGTCGACGAGATGCGCAGCCCGCACGCGATCGCCGGACGGCGAGACCCACCAGAACTCGCTCCCGACCGACTCGCCTTCGTCACCCATTCCGCGGGCGAAGACGTACGTGTCGTATCCGAAGGCGCGGAGGATCTGCGGCAGCTGAGCCGGATGGCCGAACGGATCGGCGACGTATGCGACGCGCGCGGCGCGCCCGAGCTCGCCGGCGCTCCGAAGTCCCTCCTGGAGATTGCGGACGATCGACTCGCCTGAGACGAGGAGGAGGTCGGCGAGGACGTGCCACGGGCCGATAAGCAGGCGATCGGACCGCACGAGGCCCTGGACTCGTGGCAGGTCCGCGGGTTTCTTCTCGAGGTAGTCCTGGATCGCGATCGTCTGTCCGTCGAAGGTGAACGAGCGAAAGTCCGGGTCGCGCTCGAGCACGTCGAGAAGGCGCGACACCATTGGAACGAGCCGCGCGCGATACCCCTCGAAGCGCTCGTACCACTCGCGATCCCAGTGCGTGTGCGGGATCACGAACGCGCGCCATCGCAGGCGCCGCCGCACGAGACCGATGGCCTGCGGTGCGAGAAGGCCGGAGATGATGCCGACGGTCATCCCGCCGAGCACGTCGAACGGGTAATGGACGCCGACGACGACCCGCGCCAGCGCCGCGGAGATGCCGAGCAGGAGGATGGGCACGCGGTACTTCGGAGTGACGTACGCGAAGGCGACGGCCGCGCCCATCGCGATGGCGGCGTCGCCCGATGGGAACGAGTACGAGGACGGATGCGCGACGACCGTCTCCGGCGCGGGGAGCACACCGGGAGCGTTGGCCAGCGCCTCGAACGGACGCGGGCGCCGGACGACGAGCTTGATCAGCTCATCGATCGCCCACGCGTCGATCAGCCCAAAGACGACCGTCGCCGTCGCGGCGATGCCTCGGCGGTTCAAGCCGCGCGAGCGAAGGAGAAGGAACGCGAGGATCCACCAGAAGAAACCGTTCCAGTTGAGGTACGTGAGGGCGACCGCGATGATCGAGGTGACGAGGTTGCGCTGCTCGGCGATGGCGAGATAGAGCTGTGTATCGAAGTTGCCGAGCGCGTTCAGGAAATCGTTCAACGCGAACGCAGGTGACGCCAGACGAAGAGCGCGACCCCAAGGACGATGAGGCCGGCGACGATGTAGTCGAGCCCGCGGAGCTGATGCTTCAGGTCCTGCCAGTTATCGCCGAGGATCATCCCGGCCCAGACCAGCAACATCACCCACGGCACCGTCCCAACGACGGAGAACACGAGGAAGCGCCAGAGCGGCATGTGCGCGATGCCCGCGGGCACGGAGATGAAGGTGCGGGCGATCGGGAGCATCCGCGAGAAGAGCACCGTCAGATCACCCCAACGCGCGAACCAGCGGTCCGCGGTTTCGAGATCGCCCGAGCTGATGAGTACGTAGCGTCCGTATCGCTCGAGGAGTGGGCGACCGCCGAACGCCCCGACGGCATAGCTGACGAGAGAGCCAGCCGTGTTCCCGATCACGCCGGCGAGGACGGCGCCCCAGTAGGTCCACGGCCCGCCCGTTAACGGCTCGACGATCCCCCGCGAAACGCTCCAGCCGGCGAACGGGAGGATCAGCTCGGACGGGATGGGGATCGCGGCGCTTTCTATGGCCATTGCGATCACGACGCCGACGTACCCGAAACGACCGTACAACGAGTCGATGAAGGGCAGGACGAATTGGTCGACGGCCTCGATCAAGTCTCCGTATCGTAGTCAAGCTGTGCCCGAGACTTCCGCGCTCGCCGACGACATGCGCGAGGCGCTACGCGCCCAGCGGCGCGCGGACCTCGTCGTCGGCATCCCGAGCTTCCGCAACGCCGCGACGATCGGTCACGTGACCGAGGCGGCATCCGAGGGGCTGCGCCGCAACTTTCCAGAGATGCGCGCCGTCATCGTGAACGCCGATGGCGGGTCGAACGATGGGACGTCCGACCGCGTGCGCGCGTCCGCGGACGGCGTGCCGGCGATCGCCGGTCGGTATCAGGGAAAGTCGGGAAAGGGCTCGGCCTTCCGCGCGATCTTCGAGGCGGTGACGATGCTCGATGCGAAGGCGTGTGCTGTGGTGGACAGCGACCTTCGGAGCATCACACCGGAGTGGATCGCGCGCCTGATCGGCCCGATCGTTCGCGGCGAGGCGGATTACGTGACACCGCTGTACGCCAGGCACAAACACGACGGGACGATCACCAACACGATCGCATACCCGCTCACCAGGGCGCTGTATGGCCAGCTATCTAGCCGAGCCGGTCTGGGACACCGATGTGGCGAAGTTCGGCATCGACATCTTCATGACGACGACCGCGCTCGCGCGCGGCCTTCGCGTCGCGCAGGCGTTCCTCGGTGCAAAGATCCACGACCCGAAGGACCCGGGCGCCGATCTCGGACCGATGTTCACGCAAGTTGTGGGAACGCTCCTGACGCTCGCGCGACAGAACGCCGAGGTCTGGCGCCCGATCACGGGGTCGCGCGAGGTGCCGGTGATCGGCGACATCTCACCGGTCGAGCCTGAGGCGGTGAACGCGAGCGTTCGGGTGCTCGTCGAGAAGTTCAAGGCGGGTGCCGCCGAACAGGACGAAGCCTGGGACGAGATCCTGTCTGAGGACACGCGCGATGTCGCGCGAAAGGCTGCGGAGACAGGTAACGCCAGCGCGATCGGTGGGCGGTTCTGGGCGAAGGCCGTGTACGAGATCGTGGCCGCGGCGAAGACCCGCGATGACACCGAGGCTCTCGCGCGGGCGCTGCTTCCCTTGTACTTCGGGCGCGTCGCGGCACTCATCGGCGAGGTGCAGGGGCTCGATCAGGATGGCGCGGAGCGCGTCGTCGATCAGCAAGCGGTGATATTCGAGCAGACCAAGCCGTACCTCCTGGAGCGCTGGGCCTGACGGCCTCCTTAAAGGAGGACCAGCTCGTCCTCG
>WNFL01275506.1_pt4 | contig 23284 bp, 24 predicted proteins | sample 5400361 | NCBI WGS metagenome assembly WNFL01 (sample SAMN13153351, study PRJNA577476) | soil metagenome | isolation source: 40 cm soil on Douglas fir-dominated hillslope | place: USA:California | collected 2013-09-17
GCCCGGAAAATCCGCCTCGAGCTTGCCGCCGACTATCTGGTGATGGCGGCTTGGCTTGCGTATCTGAAATCGCGGCTGTTGTTGCCCGAACCCGCAACCCCGGATGGACCGAGCGCGGAGGAGATGGCGACCGCGCTGGCCAACCGGCTGCGCCGGCTCGAGGCCATTCGCGAAGCGTCGAACCGGCTGATGAACCGCCCGCAATTGCAGCGCGACATTTTTCCGCGTGGCGATCCGGAATCGATCGCCGAGATCAAACATCCCAAATTTACCGCAACCCTGTTCGATCTGCTCACCGCCTACGCCGCGCAGCGCCAGCAGCGGGTGCTGGCAACGGTACATCTGGCGAAGCGCACGGTGTGGTCGCTGAGCGAGGCGAGGGCGTCGCTGGAACGCCTTGTCGGAATGGCCGAGGACTGGAGCCGCCTCGACCAATACCTCCTCAACTACATCGTCGATCCCTCGCAAAAAGCCACCGTTTTTGCGTCCAGCTTCGCTGCGGCGCTCGAATTGGTCAGGGAAGGCGAGGTGGAACTGCACCAGAAAGAGGCGTTCGCGCCGCTTTATTTTCGAAAGCGTCCGCCGCAACCCGTATCGGACGCGATGACCGCGCCGGATCTGCCGGCCGAGTAAGTGGAAGAAGGAGACCGTGCCATGGCAAGCCTGGCGGAAAAGCGCAACGCCGATGCCGAGGAGCAATCTGTGGATCCGCAGGCGCGGCCCGAGGAGTTGCGGCTGTTGGAAGCGCTGCTGTTCGCCTCGAGTGAACCGCTCGATCAGGCAGCGCTTGCAAAGCGGATGCCCGAGGGCGTCGACATCAAGGTTGCGCTGGCACAACTGCAGGCGGATTACGCGTCGCGCGGCGTCAATCTGGTTCGCGTCGCCAATAAGTGGACCTTCCGCACCGCGGGCGATCTGTCATGGCTGATGACGCGAGAAAGCACCGAGACGCGCCGGCTGTCGCGCGCGGCGATCGAGATGCTTGCGATCATCGCCTATCACCAGCCGATCACGCGCGCGGAGATCGAGGAAATCCGCGGCGTGATTACCTCCAAGGGAACGCTGGATGTTTTGCTGGAGACGGGCTGGATCAGGCCGCGCGGCCGTCGCAAGACGCCGGGACGTCCGCTGACATTTGGAACCACGGAAGCCTTCCTGTCGCAGTTCAGCCTGGAGGCGCTGGGCGATCTGCCGGGCCTTGAGGAACTGAAAGGGACGGGGTTGTTGGATTCGCGACTTCCCACCGGCTTTAGCGTTCCCACGCCGTCGGATGATCCGGCGTTGCGCGATGACGAGGATCCGCTGGAGATCGGCGATCTGGAACTCGCGCTGGCGCCTGTGCCGGATCCGGAAAACGAGGGCGAGAGCTAACCCGATCTAAGGAAGCAGCGTCAGCGTTTCGCCCTGCAGATCGCGAACGATGCGGAATCCCTCGAAGCTAAAATCCAATATTTCTGCATGTCGTCGTAATGCGGCGATAGCACATGTGCGGATTGGCCAAGCGCGATCTGAAAGGTGGAATTGTCCAGATCAGCGAGGTCGTAGACTGCGCGCAATCCCGGCCCGTGAACATCGGCGAACGGCGTCTCGTCATTGCTGGCATCGAAGCCACCTGCGTTGACGGTGTCGGCGGATCCGCCTGCAGGCGGGTCCCGATCGAACACGGCGCGTAGCGCCGGAATGTGAGAAAACAACGGATGGTGGAGGGTGGCCCGGTGCGCCTCACCCCAACGCCACATCGAGCGCATCTTGAAGGGCAGCCGCGATCACCGCCGCGCAGCCTTCCGACCCACACCAGGAGGGTCTGTTCCGCAAGACGGTTTGCGTCACGCGCGCCGAAGCTGACCAATAGCGGCCATAGAGGGTGCCGAGCCGCGGCTGGAACAAACGCCTGTTCAGTGCCCGGACCCAGGATGCGAAAATCAGCGGTTCGGGGCGATCGGGATCCATGCGGTTGTCCCATCGCCGCAACAGATCGATCGCTTCGACTTGGCGCGCGCCGCGCGGCTCGGTGTTCAGCATCAAAGGCAGCAGTTCCTTGGCCGATAGCGATACGACGTCGGCCTGAAGCGACATCGAACTCGCTATCGATTGCTTCGGCGTTTCCGCAAGGCCTGCTTCGATCCGTTCGATCCGATAGGGCGCATCCCAATCCATGGTGATGAGATAGGGATAATCGTCCGGAACGATCCTGTTGTTCGCCGTGGCAATATGCCCGACCGCCGGATTGAATGCGCGGGGCAAGCTCTCGAACGGAATAAAACCGGACCAGTCGTAGTCGCCGGAGGAGCCCGACACCGGCATGCGTCCGTCGCCGGCTTTGCGGATCGGAATCCGGCCGGGCACCATGAAGCCAATGTTTCCATCGCAATCCGCGAACAGCATGTTCTGCACCGGAGCCGTGAACAGGCGCAGCGCGTTCAGCCAGCCCGCCCAATCCTGCGAAAGACCGAGACGCCAGGCGGCCTCGACCGACTGGTCGTCGTCATTCAGGAAACTTGCCTGAAGCGCCAAAGCAGAGTTGGCGGGCGCGAGTGGTATGTTCGCGACGATGTCCGAGACCACTGGCCCGTGGCGGGCCTTGAACGCGGCCATCCCTTGCGGCGTCGCGTAGCGGCCCGGGTCGGCCGGGTCGATCTGCTCGACGAACACATCTTCGACGTCGGCATTGGTTGTGGTGAAACCCCAGGCGATCCGGTTGTTGTGGCCGAGGACAACCACCGGCGCTCCAGGCGTCGTTGCACCGGCGATATCGATATCCGGCGCCTCGAGGCGAGCGATATACCACACCAGAGGTGCTGCGAAATCGAGGTGCGGATCGTTGGCGAGCAGTGGCTTGCCGGTGACGCTATGGGCGCCGTCCACGACCCAATTGTTGGACGCGCGCTGCGGCGAGCGATCATTGGGCAGCGCGGCGAGCAGGGCGTCCAGCGGCAAGGCGTGTGTCAACGATGCCAGATTCTTGAGCGTGACCGGTGCGTCCTTCGGATATTCGGGGAACAGGTCGCCGATTTCGGCCTCGGGAAGGACCTGAGCCAGCCGGGCACGCAAAAGTTCCTGGCGATAGTTTCCGCTGAGTTGCAACGCCAGAAGTTTTCCGATCACGAGGCTGTCGGCGGGTGTCCAATCTTCCGGCCGATAACCGAGCATGGTGAATTCAACCGGGAGGGCCTTGCCGCTGTGCAGGAAGGCATTGATCCCGGCCGAATAGGAGTCGAGAACGGTTCTGAATTCCGGTGACGCTGCGTCCAGACTGGCCGCAGCGTGGCGGTAGATTCCCAGTGTCCGCATCAGCCGGTCGGTTCCGACAGCGGCAGCCCCCACGACCTCCGATAAGCGGCCGGCGCCGAGCCTGCGTTGCAGATCCATTTGGAACAGTCGGTCCTGGGCATGCACGAAGCCCAGGGCCATGTAGAGATCGTGTCGGCTGGCGGCCGTGATGACGGGGACGCCATGGGCGTCGCGAATCACACGAACGGGCTTTTCGAGACCCGGCAACGCCAGGGTTCCATCGGTTTGCGGCAGCGACGCGCGCAGCAGCAACAAGCAAATCGCGGCGGCGCAGATCAGCACTACGCTGGCTCCGAATCCGAGCCGCTTCGCCCAACGCGCCATGACAAGAATCCTTCAGGGAGGTCAGCGCGCGCGGGGGATGCCGCAGGCGGCGGGTCCGGACGGCCCGCCCCGAAGCAGCTACCGCCGCAATTCGGCGATGGCTAGGCAAATGGGGGTGAAATCGAGGTACCGCGACGGTAACGATAGCGGGAACGAATCGCGGGGTCGCCGATTTGACGCGGCTTAAGTCCTTGTTTTTCGCACCCCCCGAGCCTACTTTCCGGGAAGATTAGGCTGGGTTTCCGGCCCGTGTGTTTGGAGGGTTGCAGGATGGGTTCGCTTAGCATTTGGCACTGGATCGTCGTGATCGCAGTCGTCCTGCTGTTGTTCGGCCGCGGCAAGATTTCCGACCTGATGGGTGACGTCGCGCAGGGTATCAAGGCCTTCAAGAAGGGCATGCAGGACGATGACAAGACTGCGGAAAAGCCCGAGCCCGTGAAGAGCATCGACCACAACGCAACGCCATCCACAGCGGCGCGCTCGGACGTCGGCAGCAAGGCTGTCTGACCAAAATCTTGCGGCGCGCTTGCAGCAGGATGGGTTGAGAAAGACGCGAGCGACCTTCAAGTCTCGCGTGAGCGGATTTTTTAATGTTCGACATCGGGTGGAGTGAACTGGTCGTCATCGCGGTTGTCGCGCTGATCGCCATCGGCCCGAAAGAGCTGCCGGGCGTGCTGCGCATGGTCGGGCAGTGGATGGGCAAGGCGCGCAAGATGGCCGCCGAATTCCAGGGCCAATTCCAGGAAGCCATGCGCGAGGCCGAAATGGCCGACCTCAAAAAGAGTTTTGACGAGGTCAAGGAGGCCGCAACTGGCTTCACCAGCGGCAATGTCATGACCTCGCTGGAGAAGGACGTCGGCAACGCGCTGCGGATCGACGACATCGACAAGCCGGCGACGTCGGCGACCGACACGCCGACCACCGAAACGCCAACAGCATCGACAAGCGAAGTGCCGGCGATCGAACCACCGGTCGCGACATCGACAAGCGATGCGCTGACAATTCCGACAACGCCGGCGATTTCGGAGATCGAAACGCCGGAACCGCCGACACCGCAAACCTTCGTCGAGGCGGAAGCCCACACTGCCGCAACGGAGCCGCTGGCGATTACGCGCGAAGTCGAAGCTGTCCCGCAGGACATCGCGCCCGCAGCGCCTGACGTTCTCAAGGACGCCAAAGCGTCATGACCGCCGAGGATATCGAGGCCAGCAAAGCGCCGCTGATGGATCATCTGATCGAGCTGCGCTCGCGGCTGATCAAGGCGCTGTTGGCATTCGGTGTCGCCTTCATCTTCTGTTTCTTCTTCGCCAAGCAGATCTACAACGTGCTGGTGTGGCCATTCGTCTGGGTGGCGGGGCCGGAAAACTCGAAATTCATTTACACGGCGCTGTTGGAGTACTTTCTGACCCAGTTGAAACTGGCGCTGTTCGGCGCCGGATTCATCTCGTTTCCGATCGTGGCGGCGCAAATCTACAAATTCGTGGCGCCCGGCCTCTACAAGCATGAGCGCGGCGCGTTCCTGCCCTATCTGATCGCGACGCCGTTCTTCTTCGTGCTGGGATCGATGCTGGTGTATTTCGTGGTGCTGCCGATGCTGGTGCGGTTCTCGCTCGGCATGCAGCAGGCCGGCGGCACCGAGACCGCGCAGATCCAGTTGCTGCCCAAGGTCGGCGAATACCTGTCGCTGATGATGTCGCTGATCTTCGCGTTCGGCGTCGCGTTCCAGCTGCCGGTGATCCTGACGCTATTGGGACGGATCGGCATTATCACCGCGAAGCAGCTGCGCGATAAGCGCCGTTATTTTATCGTGATCGCCTTCATTATCGCAGCCGTCCTGACGCCGCCCGACGTCATCAGCCAGGCCTCGCTCGCGGTGCCCTTGCTGCTGCTGTACGAAGGCTCGATCATCGCGGTAGCCATGGTGGAGAAGAAGGCAGCCGCGGCCAAGGCGGCCAGCGGTACACCGCCATCCGCCGCGCCCCCGCCGCCGGCCGCCAATCCGGCGGAGTAGGGCGGACAGCCTGCTTTCACCTATCATCGCTGCACGCTGCCAATGATTCGTCATGCCCGGGCTTGACCCGGGCATCCACGACTTGTTCTAAGGCAGCAAAGACGTGGATGGCCGGAACAAGTCCGGCCATGACGCAGGAACTATAGCCATGCACGACATCAAATGGATCCGCGACAATCCCGCCGCCTTCGACGCCGCGCTGAAGCGGCGCGGGCTGGAGCCATTGTCTTCGTCGCTGCTGGCGATCGATGAAAAGCGCCGCGCGGCCATCCTGAAGTCGGAGCAGGCGCAGGCGCGGCGCAATTCCGCCTCGAAGGAAATCGGCGACGCCAAGAAGGCCAAGGATGACGCGCGCGCTGCCGCGCTGATGGCGGAAGTCGCCGAACTCAAGACCACCATGCCGCAACTGGAAGCCGCGACGAAAGCGGCGGACGAGGAACTTGCCAAAGAGCTGGCGGCGATTCCGCAACGTGGTGCGGCACCATTTCGGAGTGGTGCGCAATTATGCATTCGCGCCAAAACCGCATGACGATCTCGGCGGCGCGCTAGGCTTCATGGATTTTGAATCCGCGGCAAAACTGAGCGGTGCGCGTTTTGTGGTGCTGAAGAAGGGTCTCGCACGCCTCGAGCGCGCGATCGGGCAATTCATGCTCGATCTGCACACCAACGAGCACGGCTACACCGAGATCAATCCGCCGCTGCTGGTGCGCGACGATGTGATGTTTGGAACGGGTCAGCTGCCTAAGTTTGCGGACGACCAATTTTCGGCTGCGCGACTATTCGATGATGCGGAAAGAACTGAAAAGGCAAGCAAGGCTGCATTCGCTATTTGGCAAGAACAGATAAAAGAGAATCCGGCTTATAGAGCTTTGGGGGGCCCGAGCCTCCCGATCTACTTCGATGAGCTGAAGAAGGTTCCGACGTCAGATAAGTTGTGGCTCATCCCCACCGCCGAAGTCCCTCTGACCAACCTCGTCCGCGAATCCATCCTCGACGAGAAAGAACTGCCGATGCGCTTGACCGCGCTGACGCCGTGTTTTCGTGCCGAGGCCGGTGCTGCCGGACGCGATACCCGCGGCATGATCCGCCAGCATCAATTCACAAAGGTCGAGCTGGTCTCGATCACCACGCCAGAGAACAGCAAGGACGAGCATGAGCGCATGCTGGCCTGCGCCGAGGAAGTCTTGAGGCAACTCGATCTGCATTACCGCGTGATGACGCTGTGCGCCGGCGACATGGGCTTTTCAGCGCAGAAAACCTACGACATCGAGGTCTGGATGCCCGGACAATTTTCAAGTCAGGGTGAAAACGGCGCGTACCGCGAAATCTCGAGCTGTTCGGTGTGCGGTGATTTCCAGGCCCGGCGCATGGATGCGCGCTACCGTGGGCCCGACGGCAAGCCGCATTTCGTGCACACCCTGAACGGTTCCGGCACCGCGGTCGGCCGCGCGCTGATCGCCGTGATGGAAACCTATCAGCAGGAAGACGGCTCGATCGCCGTGCCCGACGTGCTGCAGCCTTATATGGGTGGGTTGAAGGTGATCGCCCGCGACAATTAATTTCGCAGACTTTCTAACGCGCACCGCGTTCGATGTTGCGAACGCGCGGCAACGCGGTATCCTGTTTTTTTCCGGGCCCGTGAGCCCTTCAGAAAACGAATTTCGAAAATGCCGTTGCATCGCGACATTTATTGGGTCGGCCGGCAGTGGGCTGTCACCGGCTATGGGATGCAGGCGATCGACCAAAGGCTGAACGGCGTTTTCGACATCGAGATCGCCCATTTATGGGAAGATGGCCTCATCGAACGCATGCACGGGCTGGAATGGCTCAATACCGCGGATTTCGACAAGGGGCTTGCGGCCGCCCGCAAGCGTTACCCGGAACCGCCCCGGAAAGCCGCGCCGCCTGAAGCGCGGGTTTTTCCCGCGACAGACGGCGGTCTCATCGAGCAGCCGAAACCGCCGGTTGCAATCTTGGACATCCGGATCAAAGACTGGCCGGCCAAAGCAAAATTCGTCTCCCCCTGGCGCGTCCTTCCGCCGCGGTAACGTCCTTGAGCCCCGTTTCGATAGAATCGAAAAGGGGTTCTAGATTCTTGATTTGACGCGTTTTCTTGACGCGAACCGGTCTCCACTTCGCTTGAAAACGCTCCGGCCGTCGCGGAAGAGAAGGCGCGCATTTGAATGGCGTTGGCCGCAATTGCGGTCCGGTCCATTCATCTTTCGCGCACGAAGTTTTTCAAAATGAGCAATTTTGACCACGGCATCGGACGCAAGAACGTTCATTCTGAGAGTTCACCACTGTTCGATTTTAGCGCGTTCGGCGCCGCCCCAGATCAATGCAGGATGCCCTCATGCCCGAATGTCAGCCGGTTTCCTCAGCCCATATTTCGGCGATCAAGCGGCCACGCTGCCCGAAGTGCCAGCAGAGTCGCATGCTGCTGTCGAAGCTGGAGGCCGGACCGTCAGGCATCGACTACCGCACATTCGAGTGCCAGAAGTGCGGTCGCGTTCTCAGAACGGCGGTATCACGCGACCCCATGAACTCCGACACGCGTGGGTGGTTTGCCGGTGAGCTAAGGCGTCCGACGTAGGCACAGCGGCAAAGCGAATTTGGCCCGCGCACCAACCTATGGTCACTTGTCTATGTGAACTCACGACCAGTTGAGCGGCTACCCCCGGTGGATTTAAGTCGCCTACCGAACATAACGGGGTTACGTTGGTTTATCACCGTGCCGCCTCGAGGCCTTGCCGGTGACTGAGAGTGTTGTGCTCCCACCCCGAAGACGGAGCAACACCATGCCCGCAACGCCCCAAGTTCATATCAAGGACGCGTTTGATCCCAGGACGTTTCTGGGCCGGGTCGAGGCTGGAAAAACCGTCGAGAAATTCGGCAAGAACCAGAAGATTTACAGCCAGGGCGACGTCGCCGACACGGTCTTCTTCATCCTGAAAGGCAAGGTCAAGATCACCGTCCTGTCCGAACACGGCAAGGAGGCTGTCGTCGGCATTTTCGGGGAGGGGCAGTTCTTCGGCGAAGGATGTCTCATGGGAGCGGAATTGCGCACCGCGACCAGCGTTGCCATGCAAGAGTGCCTGATCACGTCGATAACAAAACCCGCAATGCTTGCGACACTGAGCGCGGAGCCGAAGTTTTCGGCATTTTTCCTGGCCTATCTGCTGAAACGAAACGGCCGGATGGAAGAGGACCTGATCGACCAGCTCTTCAATTCCAGCGAAAGGCGTCTGGCGCGCCTGCTCGTGCTGCTCGCGGATTTCGGCCAGGAGGACGGCGCACAACCGATTGCGGTGACCCTTAGTCAGGAAACGCTGGCGGAAATGATCGGTACGACGCGTTCCCGGGTGAGTTTTTTCATGAACAAATTCCGGAAACAGGGCTTCATCGACTACAACGGCAAGATCGAGGTTCACCGTTCGCTGCTGGACGCCGTCTTGAGGGACAAGCCCCAGATCCAGGAGGACGAGTAGAAGCCGCAGGCCGGTCGATATTGACTGGCGTCCTCAAGGTTCTGGCGGTAGTGGGCGACCGGTGACGCAATCTGATCCGGCAAAGGATCTTCGAAAGTGAGCGATATTGCTCACTAAGCACTTCACAAGGCAGACAGGGTGCACTGGAGACGATTAAATCCCAGGCATGCCGCGATATCGATTTCAGGTGCGCCGGGGTAAGTTTTGCAACGGATCGAGCGTTGAGGCGGCGCTTGAAGGTACCGAAGCTGCCTGGAAAGAGGCCGCCGCGATATGCGCCGATCTGGCCCGCGATGTCATGAGCGCCGAGGCGGCATGGCTTCTGGAAGTGACGGACGAGGCCGGGCAGGGGCTGTTCAATTTCCGGTTTGCCGTCGAGCCGCTCCAATAGAAAATTGGGGCAGACACACATGCCGCTTTGGCAAAATAGCACGGACCGATCGCGCTGATTTGCCGATGCTGGAGTCCCATTGAAATAGTCCCCGTTTCTTTTCGGATCGAATTCCGATGGGCTGGCCACATGCCGCCTCGCGCGCTCGAAATCGATAGGGTTGCTTTTCACTCAATCAGTTCGGCGGAAATGGCGAGCGGCCCTTCGCGCGAGCTACCGCCGGCCGATCAAAGATGGGCATTTCGACCGGATTTGCTGGGTTTGCCTCAATGGCGCGGGAGGGATAAGACGGCGCATTGGCGGCGATGGAATCGGTCGAAAGGGCATTTTAACGGATGCGAGTTCTCTGCACCAACGACGACGGCATCCACGCCCCCGGCCTGAAGATCGTCGAGGAGATCGCCCGTGCATTGTCCGACGACGTCTGGGTGGTGGCGCCGGAGCTCGATCAGTCCGGCGTCTCGCATTCGCTGTCGCTGAACGATCCGTTGCGGCTGCGCGAAGTCGGCCCGCGGCATTTCGCGATACGGGGAACGCCGACCGACTGCGTGATCATGGGTGCGCGCCATATCCTTGGGCCAACCATGCCGGATCTCGTGCTGTCGGGCGTCAACAAGGGCCGTAACGTCGCTGAAGACGTCGTGTATTCCGGCACCATCGCCGGCGCGCTGGAAGGCACCATTCTCGGCATTCCGTCGTTTGCGCTGTCGCAGGAATTCAGCATGGAGACCCGCCACGCGCCGCTATGGGAGACCGCGCTGAAATTCGGCCCCGAGATCCTGCGCAAGGTGATCGACGCCGGCGTGCCGAAAAACACCGTGATCAATGTCAACTTCCCGGCCTGCGCGCCCGAGAATGTCGCGGGCGTGCGGGTGACGCGGCAGGGCAAGCGCAATCTGGGATTTTTGAAAGTCGACCAGCGCCGCGACGGCCGCGGCAATCCTTACTTCTGGATCGGCTTCGAACGGCTCGCGCAGATCGACGTGCCCGCCGAAGGCACCGACCTCGCAGCGCTGGCCGCGCGTTATGTGTCTGTGACGCCGCTGCGGCTCGACCGCACCGACGAAGCGTTTTCAGAAGCGCTGACAGCGACGCTGAAGTAGGGCTTTCCTTTCTCTTGTGACTTCGCAAGAGGCAGCGTTCATCCGATGTCGGCCGAAAGAACTCGCACTCTGCACGCTTCAGCGTCAGCACATCCGCATATGCTCCCAGTCCCAAGTGGCGACGCGAGAATTTGCATTGATTTCAATCAAGCCAGACGCGTTAATTCGCCGATCTTTCTTCGATTACATGGTCTTGCCGCACTGCATCAGTGAATTGCCTAATTCCGACCCCGAAATTCGCTCAATCAAATAATACAAATCAAGACTGGTTGAAGAAGTCATCCTCATCCGCATTGTGAAGACGCGGGCGATCCTGCGTCTTCAGCGTCCTTCCGCGTTACAGCGCGGAATAGATGACGCTTGGCACGATGCCACCGGATGACTTCGAGTTGCAACGATAGAGGTTCGATGGACTGGCAGCGCCATCAGCGAACTTCGGAGTCAGGTAAAGCCGATGTCTTCTGAAATCCCAAGCGACTTCGGCGGCACGTCCCGCACGCGCCTGCGTCCCGATGTCCCTCCTGTCGCGGAGCCGCGGCGTCGGCCGGCGCGATCGGATCAGAAGGCGTTAAAGCCGCCGCGACCGAAAGAACGAGTCCGAAAGACCGACCTCGGAACGATTCTATTGCATTGGATTCTGGTGGTCACGTTGACGCTGTCGATCGTGACCGGGCTGCGGATCGCCATGGATTCGCCGGAGCATTCGTGGCTCGTTGCGCTCGACAGCTTCCTTCCGCTTTACAGCGTGTGGACGCTGCATATCCCGGCCGCGCTGGTCCTCGTCGCCGTGTCGGTCGCTTATGCGGCCTATGTCTGGCGCGGCGGCCTGATGCGCCGCATCCGTCTGGACAAGATACGGCTGCAGGGATTGCGAAACCGCAGCAAGCAGGTGCGGTGGGGTTCGGTCAATATCATTCTGTACTGGGTGTTGTTCGTGACCATGATCATGGAGATCACGACCGGCACGCTGCTCTGGCTCGGCTACGGACGCGGTATCTGGGTCGAGATGCACATGTGGGGCACCTGGATCATTCTCGGTTATGCGGTGGCACATGTCCTGGCGCACTTTGCGCTCGGCGGCTTCAATCAGCTCGCCCGCGTGCTGCGGCCGACCAAGCTCGGCCCGCGGCCGAAGCCGTTCGATCCGATGGAATTGGTGGCGGAACTGCTTGACCCGGAAAACGCGGCGAAAGGTCAGGCCGAGCCGCAGGATCAGTCGAAGGGCCGGTGGATTTTCAGTCTTAGCCCGCTTCTGGTGGCGGCGGTGGCCGCAGCCGCGGGAATAGCAATCGCCATCATTGTTGACCGGACCTCCGAGGACACCTTCTTTGTCCGTCGCATCGCCAAGGTCGACCGTCCGATGCTCGACGGCGATCTGTCCGACGGGGTTTGGCGAACGGTCAAGCCGTTCACAATGTTCACCGCACTTGGCGGCAACTATGACGGCAAGGGCGAGGCAGCGGTCGATATCCGCGCGGTCCACGATGGTGAATGGGCTTATTTCTGTTTCGTGTGGGATGACCCGACCCGATCGCTGAAACATCTTCCGCTGGTGAAGCAGAAGGATGGCTGGCATGTCCTGCATGATCGATATGATCTCGGTGACGAGCGATCCTATTACGAGGACAAGTTCTCCGCGTTGTTCACCAAGCAGCCGATCGTCATCCCCGGCGACCGCACCTACCACGCCGGGCCAACGCCGATTGAGGGCAAGCGTTCGACGTTGTCGCAACGCGGCCTGCACTTCACCCCCGCGCCCGGTCTCGGCGTCGAAGTCTGGCAATGGAAGGCGTCGAGCGGCGGCCTGCTCGGATGGGTCGACAAGAACCATTTTGACGTGCCGATGGAGGCCTCGCGGGCCCAGTCGGATGGCCAGATGCCCTACCGAGGCGGCTTCATCCAGGACCCGCGCACCAAGGAGCTTTATAGCGACAATTTCGAGCCCCAACCGGTCGGCGGCTACGAGCAGCCGATCCAGCCAAAACGCCTGCCGAAGAACTGGAAGGCGACCTATGAGGCGCTGGGGCGGTTCGACGATGATCCCGACCACAGCGATGCCGAATCGTCGCGATGGTGGATGACCGTGTCGGAATCCGAACCCTATTCGGCCCGGCTCGACGCCGCGATTCCGGTCGGAACCGTTATTCCGGGATCGCTGATCCTGGTCGACGATCTCGGTCGGCGCGCCGATGTCATTGGTATGGCTCGCTGGGCAGCCGGGCACTGGACACTGGAAGTGGCGCGCAAGCTAGCGGCCGAGGCCCCCGATGTCCCGATTTCCACCGGGACCTACATGCGGGTCGCGGTTTTCGACCACTCCCAGATCTACCACACGCGTCACATCCGCCCGATTCGTCTCGAGCTTGAGTAATGGCGTGTTTACTGGCCGCCGAAGTAGGGGTTTAATCCGCCACTACCCGCCATCCTGAGGTGCGCGCTCTTGCGCGCCTCGAAGGATGTGCAACAGGTTTAGCCGCTCTTTGCCGCTCCCGCGCGGCGACGCGATAATTCACTCACTTTCGCCCAATCGGAGCGCAACAGCGCCTCTTTCTTGGCACGGCTCCACCCCTTGAGCTGGCGTTCGACCGCAATCCCGTCGGTTATACGCTCGAAATATTCAGACCAAACAAGAACGACTGGTCGCCTTGTGAAGGTGTATCCCTTGTGCGATCCCGCGTTGTGCTGATCAACTCGCGGTGCAAGGTCGTGCCCGGTGGCATTGCCGATGTAATACGAACCGTCCGCGCAACGTAGCATATAGATGTACACACCCATCGACGTCGTCCTTCGAGGCTCGCAAGTGCTCGCACCTCAGGATGACGTCGATTGGTCGGCTGTCAATTCGGTTTTCGTCCAAAATCCTAGACCGTTGCGCTCCGCAGCGCCGTATCGATCATCCGCGCCAACGTTTCGAGCTGGAAAGGTTTCTGCAGCGCCGGGCGGTCGCGATATTCTTCCGGAAGACCCGACGAACCATAGCCGGTCGCAAAGATGAAGGGACGGTTGCGCGCCTTGATCAATTCGGCGACCGGCGAAATCACCTTGCCGTTGACGTTGACGTCGAGAATAGCGAGGTCGAACTCGGTGGATTGCGCCAGCCTGATCGCCTCGTTGATCTCGCCGGCCTCGGCCGCAACGCTGTAGCCGAGCTCCTCCAGCATGTCCGCGACCATCATCCTGATCATGACCTCGTCCTCGACGAGGAACACAGAACCGCCCGGCGGCCGCGTCGCTGTCATGATAATGTCCTTGCCCGTCCCAAACCTGAGGTTCGCAAATAACGCCAATCGGCGCAATGTCAACGTGTGCGAACACGCACGTTTAATGGCCCAATCGCGCGCCGTGATGGGGCAAGGAGCAGGATTGATCGCCTGCCCGCCAACGCCAACATGCTATCTTGGTTCCACGACTGGAACACCGATTCGTGGGGAAATCTTCCTTAAGCCGCCAACGCCTATTGAATCAGCTTGTTCGGCCGAGGCGCGCTAGAGTGGCTTGATACCTGGTCCGAACGAGATTGCCATGCCGCCACCCCAGAAGCCGCCGGAAAAGATGATGTTTCAGCTCAACCTGCGGCGGCGCGGGATCAGCGATCAGGCGGTGCTGCGCGTTATGGAAGAGATTCCGCGGGACGTCTTCGTCGAGGAGGCCGATCGCGCCGATGCCTACCGCGACAGCGCGCTCGCCATTGCCTGCGGGCAAACCATCAGCCAGCCTTTCGTGGTGGCCTACATGACCGAGCAGCTGCAGCTGCAGAAGCATCACCGCGTGCTCGAGATCGGTACCGGCTCCGGATACCAGGCCGCGATCCTGTCGCGGCTTGGTAGCCAGGTGCTGACGGTCGAGCGCTATCGGACCCTGGCCGACAGAGCCCGGGCGCGGCTCGAGAAGCTCGGATGCCACAATGTCGAGGTGTTGCTCGGGGATGGCTTCGACCTCCCGGCCGGAGCCGGCAATTTCGATCGCATCATGGTGACAGCGGCGATGCAGCAAATTCCGGAAACGCTGACGCAGCGGCTCGAGCCGGGCGGGATCCTGATCGCGCCGGTCGGTCCGCAACACGGCATCCAGACCCTGATCCGCATGATCAGCACCGACACCGGTTTCAAACGCAGGGAGCTGGTGGACGTGCGTTTCGTGCCGGCGCTGCCGGGCATCGCCCGAGAGCTGTAGGCTAGGCAAAACCTTCGCGTCGCGACGGACGACTGCTCCGTTAACGCCCCGTCCGAAGGGTTAAGCGGTTGTTTACTGGGGATGTGTTTACTCAAAACAGTAATTTGTTGCGTACGAGTGAGTAACCATGTCCCGAATCGTCGAGTTGCTTTGCTCGCGCCGCATTCCGCACGTCGCGGCGCTGGCGCTGATGTCGATCGGTTTTGCCGGCTGCAGCGCCGACATGCAGACGCGGCTCTCGCAAGACTCCCTCTCCAATCCCTTTGCCTCGCAACCGGAAGCCACCGGCACGGTGCCGCCGGCCGCGGTCGGGCGCCGCGAAGCTCCGCAATATTCCCGTCCGCAATCGCAATACCAGTCGCAGGCCTTGCCGCCGGCGATCGCAGCGCCGCAGTCCAATCCGGCGGCGAGCACTGGCGTTTCCGGAGGAGGGCGCGGACTAGCCTCCTATGCTCCGCCCGCCCACCCGCCGCTGGAGACCACCGGCACCGTCGCCCCGCGCTCGGTTGCCGCGACCCACGGCGCAAGCCCGGGCCCCACCACCATCATCGTCGGTACCAGCGACACGCTCGAGACGCTGTCGCGCCGCTACAATGTTTCACCCACCGCGATCCTGCAGGCCAATGGCTACAAGGGGCCGCGCACTCTGTCGCCGGGCCAGCAACTGATCATTCCGCGTCAGACCGCCGTTGCGGCACCTGCCGCTGCGCCTGCATTGGCAGCGCCGGCGAGCAAGGCCGTTGCCTTGGCCGCCGCCCCGGGCGTTCATGTCGTCAACCGTGGCGATACCTTGCTCAGCATAGCGCGCAGCAATCACGTGCCGGTTGCTGAACTCGCCAAAGCCAACCACCTCGAACCGTCAGCCAAAATCAAGCTTGGCATGAAGCTCACGGTGCCCGGCGCAAAGACCGCGGCAGTCGCGCCTGCGGTGCAGCCGGCACCGGTCGTCGCTGCCGCTCAGCCTGTCGCCGCGGTGGCGGCGCCGGCCACCAAAATGGCTGCCGCCGCAGGCGGTCCCCCGCAAACCGCGCGGCTCGCCCAGGCCACGACGACGGTCGAAGACACCGCGGTTGCAACGCCGGTCAAGGCCACCGAGGCAACCGGCGCGCTGCCGACATTCCGCTGGCCGGTGCGCGGCAAGGTGATCACGAGCTACGGCGCCAAGACCAACGGCAAGTCGAACGACGGCATCAATCTGGCGGTGCCCGAAGGTACGCCAGTGAAGGCGGCGGAGGACGGCGTCGTCGCCTATTCCGGAAATGAGCTCAAGGGTTATGGCAATCTGGTTCTGGTTCGGCACTCCAACGGTTACGTCACCGCATATGCCCATGCGAGTGAACTGCTGGTGAAGCGCGGCGACACCATCAAGCGCGGCCAGATCATTGCCAAATCGGGTCAGTCGGGCGAGGTGGCGTCGCCGCAGCTCCACTTCGAGATCCGCAAAGGATCTTCACCGGTTGACCCGCTTCAATTCCTCAACGGGGCGTGAGCCTGCCGCGACACAGCGGGGCACGCAGCATCCACGCTTACAACTGTCTTCGCCCGGCTTGACCGGGCGACCCAGTATTCCAGAGCGCCAGTGATAGAGTCGAAACGCTGCGGCGTACTGGTTCCCCGCTTTCCCGGGGATGACGGCTATCGTCGGAGCAGCGGCGTGCGCTCTCTTCGCCTTATCGCAATCGCGCTTACTTCCCCGCCAGTCTCACCCCCAGCCGCCCCGCCAGTTCCTGCGTGAACTGCCAGGCGACGCGTCCCGAACGCGAGCCGCGCGTGGTCGACCATTCCAGCGCTTCGCGCTCCAACTCGTCTTCCGCAAGCTTGATGCCGAAGTGACCGCAATAGCCCTTCACCATTGCAAGGTATTCATCCTGGCTGCAGCGGTGAAAGCCGAGCCACAATCCGAACCGGTCCGACAGCGACACCTTCTCCTCGACTGCTTCGCCGGGATTGATCGCGGTCGAGCGCTCGTTCTCGATCATCTCGCGTGCCAATAGATGCCTGCGGTTCGAGGTGGCGTACAGGATGACATTGTCGGGCCGGCCCTCGATGCCGCCCTCCAGCACCGCTTTCAGCGATTTGTAGGAGGCGTCGTTGCCGTCGAATGACAGGTCGTCGCAGAACACGATGAAGCGGAAATCCGAGCTGCGCAGCACCTCCATCAAGACCGGCAGGCTCTCGATATCCTCGCGATGAATCTCGATCAGCTTTAAACGCTCGGCCGGCTTGCGATCGACGTTGATGCTGGCATGCGCCGCCTTCACCAGCGACGACTTGCCCATGCCGCGCGCGCCCCATAGCAGCGCGTTGTTGGCGGGCAGGCCATCGGCGAAACGTTCGGTATTCTCGATCAGGATGTCGCGCACCTGCTCTATTCCCTTGAGCAGGCCGAGATCGACGCGGCTGACGCGGGGCACCGGCGCCAGCCGTCCGTTCGGGTGCCAGACGAATGCATCGGCGCTGCCAAATGCATCGGCCGCATTGGACATCGGCGACGCCACGGAAAGGTGCGCCGCGATGGCTTCAAGCGCCTGCGCGATCCTGTCCGCATTGTCATGTTTGGAGGCCGCTGCCGGACGTTTTGTCGCGGCCATCGGCAATTTGCGCGAGCTCGCTTTCAAGGCGGCACGAGGTCTGGTTTTGCTGGGTTTTTTCGACATCTTGCGGGTTCCTGACCACGCAGCCATATCGGGCCAAAGGGGTGACCGCAAGCGGCCCAAATGAGGGGTCTGGCAACGTTGCAATTGGGACCGCGGCCGCTATAGTCCGCGCGAATTTGCCCGAACCGGCCGGACGCCAGCGCGTTGCCGGTTCATTCCCGTTTCACGAGGATTGTCCGAATGCTGATTACTCCTGCGTTTGCCCAGGCCGCGGGCGGCAGCGACACCAACAGCATGTTGATGTCGCTGCTGCCGTTCGCGCTGATCTTCGTGATCATGTATTTCCTGATTCTGCGGCCGCAGCAGAAGAAGGTGAAAGACCACGCGGAACTGGTGAAGAACATCCGCCGCGGCGATACCGTGGTGACGTCCGGCGGCCTTGTCGGCAAAGTGACAAAGGTGGTCGACGACGACCAGATCGAATTCGAAATCTCCGACGGGGTGCGCGTGCGCCAGATGCGGCAGATGATTTCGGGCGTGCGCTCCAAAGGCGAGCCGGCCAAGGAAAAGAGCGAGCCCGCCAAGGAAGACACTTCGGCGAGCTAGCGCGTCTTTCCGATCGCGCACATTCCAGAATCTGACGGGTCAACTCGATGTTGTATTTCACGCGGTGGAAGGCGCTGGCGATCATCCTGACGGCGCTGGTGGTGTGCCTTTGCGCCGTTCCGAATTTCTTCCCCGAAGCGCAGGTCAAGACCTGGCCGGCGTGGGCGCAGCGTCGCCTCGTGCTCGGCCTCGATCTGCAGGGCGGTTCCTACCTCCTGCTCGAGGTCGACTCCAATTACGTCAAGAAAGAAAAGCTGGAACAGATACGGGACGACGCGCGGCGGGCGCTGCGCGACGCCAAGATCGGTTATACCGGCCTCGCCGCGCGCAATGATGCCGTCGAGGTGCGCATCAGCAAGGATACCGACCTGCAGACGGCGCTGACGAAATTGCGGGAGCTGTCGCAGCCGCTCGGCGGCTTGCTCGGCTCCAGCGGCCAGCGCAGCCTCGAGGTCAGCGACGCCGGCGGTGGATTGATCCGGCTGACCGTTCCGCAAGCCGCCATCACCGAGCGTATTCGGCAGACCATCGAACAATCGATCCAGATCGTCGAGCGTCGCGTCAACCAGTTGGGCACGGTCGAACCGCTGATCCAGCGGCAAGGCACCGATCGTATTCTGGTGCAGGTGCCGGGCCTGCAAGATCCGACAGAGCTTAAACGCATCCTGGGCAAGACCGCCAAGATGGAATTCCGCATGGTCGATCAGACCGTGCCGCCGGACCAGGCGGTCCAGGGCAGGGTGCCTCCGGACTCGGAAATCCTGATGAGCGCGCAGGCGCCGAAAACGCCTTATGTCATCAAGAAGCAGGTGCTGGTCTCCGGCGCCGATCTCACCGACGCGCAGCCCGGCTTCGACCAGCGCTCGGGCGAGCCGATCGTCTCTTTCCGTTTCAACACCTCAGGCTCGCGCAAATTCGCGCAGGCGACATCGGAGAATGTCGGGCAACCCTTTGCCATCGTGCTCGATAACGAGGTGATTTCCGCTCCCGTCATTCGGGAGCCGATCACCGGCGGCTCCGGCCAGATATCCGGCAGCTTCACGGTGCAACAAGCCAACGATCTGGCGATCCTGCTGCGCGCCGGCGCGTTGCCGGCGCCGCTGACGATCATCGAGGAGCGCACCGTCGGCCCCGGCCTCGGCCAGGACTCGATCGAAAAGGGTGAACTCGCCGCCTATGTCGGCTCGATCCTGGTCATCGTGTTCATGCTCCTGACCTACCGGCTGTTCGGTGTGTTCGCCAACGTCGCGGTCGCCATCAATGTCGCGATGATCTTCGGCGTGCTGTCGCTGTTGAATGCCACACTCACGCTGCCCGGCATCGCCGGCATCGTGCTGACGGTCGGCATCGCTGTGGACTCCAACGTTTTGATCTATGAACGCATCCGCGAGGAATTGCGCGGCGGGCGCAACGCGATTTCGGCGATCGACGCCGGGTTCAAGCGGGCGCTGTCGACGATTCTCGATTCCAACATCACCACCTTCATCGCCGCCGCGGTGCTGTTCTATATCGGCACCGGTCCGGTGCGCGGTTTTGCCGTGACGCTCGGCATCGGCATCATCACCACGGTTTTCACCGCATTTACCCTTACCCGACTGATTGTCGCGGCATGGGTGCGATGGAAGCGGCCGCAAACCGTGCCGATCTAGGCATGAACCCGAAAAGTGGACACCGGTTTTCGGAGGAGATCATGCCTTCACAAAATAAAGCGACCAATATGATCCAGCTTGGCTGGATCATATTCGGGGGAATGCGGAGCCGGCTGTGACACATTTGGTTCTGATCGGGCTAGGCATCCTTATTGCCGTGCTGACGGTCGTCAGCTGCTTCGGCCTGTTGCCGTCACTGCGGATCGTGCCCGACAATACGCACTTCGAGATCGTGGCGATCACGCTGTTTTTTACCCACGGCCTGAATTTCGGCATCGACTTCAAGGGCGGGACGCTGCTCGAAGTGCAAGCCAAATCCGGCGCCGCCGATATCGCTTCGATGCGCGATACGCTGAGTGGCCTTGGTCTCGGCGATGTGCAGTTGCAGCAGTTCGGCGGGCCCGCCGACGTGCTGATCAGAGTTGCCGAGCAGCCCGGCGGCGACGCCGCGCAGCAGGAGGCGGTGCAGAAGGTTCGCGGCGCGCTCGGCGACGCCGTCGAATATCGCCGGGTCGAAGTGGTGGGGCCGCGCGTTTCCAGCGAACTGCTTGCCTACGGCATGTTGGGCCTGATGCTCGCGATCTTTTCGATCCTGATCTATCTCTGGTTCCGGTTCGAATGGCAGTTCGCGCTCGGCGCCATGATCGCCAACGTCCACGATATCGTGCTGACCATCGGCTTCATGTCGATCTCGCAGGTTGATTTCGATCTCACCAGCATCGCAGCACTTCTGACGATTCTCGGCTATTCGCTCAACGACACCGTCGTGATCTATGACCGGATTCGCGAAATGCTGCGGCGTTACAAGAAAATGCCGATGCCGGAATTGCTCAACGAATCCATCAACTCGACGCTGTCGCGATCGATCATCACCCACGTCACGGTGACGCTGGCGTTACTCGCGCTGTTGTTGTTCGGCGGTCACGCCATTCACAGCTTCACCGCTGTGATGATGTTCGGCGTGGTGCTGGTCGGCACCTACACCTCGATTTTCATCGCGGCGCCGATCCTGATCTATCTCGGCGTCGGCACCCACCGCGATGCGCCGGAACCGCCGAAGAAGAAATAGAGCATGATCCCGAAAAGTGGGAACCGGTTTTCGGATAAGATCATGCGCACATATACAGGACTTTAGCGATGGCGGTCCCTCCGGACGCCCCGCATCTTCCAAGGTCGGCGCCGATCGAGGCTTACGGCAAGGGCGGATTTGCGTTCGCCGATATGTCGCATCGCGGCTCATTGCTGTGCCTGCCGGAGGCGATCTGGGCCTGGCCGGTCATAAAGCCTGAGGAAATCGACAAGGCGTCGTTGGTCCGCGTATTCGCCGCGGCTAATGGTATCGATACGCTGATCATCGGCACCGGCACCGATGTCTGGTTGCCTCCACCGGCACTTCGCGAGGCGCTGCGTGCGGTGAGGGTGGTGCTGGATACGATGCAGACCGGTCCTGCCGTTCGTACCTACAACATCATGATCGGCGAGCGGCGGCGCGTCGCAGCGGCACTGATCGCGGTGCCATGAGCAGCGCGGACGGCAGCAACGATTCCGCCGAGTTCTGCGCCGCTCTGGTGCGTACCCACGATTTCGCCCGCTACGCCTCCACCCTGTTCGTGCCGGCGGTCCAGCGCCGCGGGCTGTTGGCAATCTATGCCTTCAATGTCGAGATTTCCCGGGTGCGCGAGCAGGTAAGCCAGCCGCTGCCCGGCGAAATGCGCCTGCAATGGTGGACTGACATGCTGGCGGGCGCCGGCCATGGCGGTATCGAGGGTAATCCGGTGGCGGCCGAACTGCAGCTTGCGATCCAGAACGGGTATTTGCCGGTCGAGCGGCTGTCGCGCCTGATCGAGGAGCATCAGTTCGATCTCTACAACGATCCGATGCCGACCATGGCGGCGCTGGAAAGCTACATCAGCGATACTTCGTCAGCGCTGTTTTCGCTCGGCGCCGGGATCGCCGGGCGGCAATCGGACGATATCGACCACCTCGCGCGCCATGCGGGACTGGCGCAAGGCCTTGCTCACGTGATCGCGGCATTGCCGCTGGACGCTTCGCGGCGTCAGTTATTTGTGCCGCTGCAAGTGTTGCAGCAACACGGCAGCGGCATGGAGGAGGTGTTTTCGGGCAAGCAGACGCCGCAACTGCGCGCGGTGCTGCACCAGATGATCGGCGAAGCGCGCGGACATTTGAAGACAGCCTTCGCGCTGCTTGCGACCGTGCCGCCGCAAGTGAGACCAGTGTTCCTGCCGCTGGCGCTGGTCGCCCGCGATCTCGAACGACTATCGCGGGCGGATAGCGATCCGTTCGCGCCGCAGGTAACATCGAGATTGCGGACGCTATGGACGTTGTGGCGGGCATCGCGGTCGCGGGAGTTTTCGTAGCGTAAGAGCACTGCGTCGCGTCAAAATCGGCTGTCATACCCGCGGACGCGGGTATCCAGTACGCGGCAGCCTCTCGGTTCTATCACTGACGCTCTGGAATACTGGATCACCCGCTTTCGCGGGTGACGACGTTTGTGGGTGAGGATCGCTCACGTCTTATGACGGCGGCACCAAGTCCACCGCCTCAAAATTAAACCGGTCCCGCAAATTCTTGCGTGATTCCAGAATGCTCGTCAGGAACGCGCGGTCGGTCTCGCTCGTCATCATCGGCTCGATCAGATCGAGCTGGTTCATGGCGACAAGCTGCAGGATTTCGGTGCGGGGCATTCCGGCGGCATTGCGCGGCAAGGCCTGCACCACCTGGATATGCTCTGGTGGTTTTGGGCCCTTTGCCGCCGCGAGTTGGTGGCGCAGCTGCGCCTCGAGCGCGGTCTGGTCGGCCTCCACAAAAGCATAAAGTCCGACGCCGGTGCGGCGGTCGGCGAACGCGACAATGGCGGCATCGCGAACATCAGGATTTTTCCGGATCAGATCGATCAGCACCGGCGCGTCGTTGACCAACCGCCGGCCGCCGCCCTCGCGATCGGTAAAATTGAACAAGCCACGGGTGATGGCGCGGTAGACCTTCTTGCCGGTCGCAAGCCAGACGAGGGCGACGACCGATTTCCGTGCGAGAATCTTGCGTTCCTTCGGCGTCAGCGCATCGGGTGCGTAGCTGCGCTTGTGCTTCAGCAGATGCCGAAGGTCTTCGTAGGCGGCAATGCGGAACAGCCGGCTTCGCGTTTTGAAACAGTGCGCAAGTTGAAAGTCGGTGAGATAGGCGCGGCCATCGGTGCCGCGCAGCCAGTTCTGCTCCTTGGCGAGATCGTTGTGACAGATGCCCGCGCGATGCAGCTTGCGCAGCGCCTGTTTGGCGGAGCGGAAATAGGCGACGTCGCCGGAGGGTTTTGCCAGATGCAGCGCGACCCCGTTGATGAATCCGCGCACCAGCGCCTGCCGGCCGGCCCACAGCAGTTCCGGCCCGACATGAAGATCGCGCGCCAATGCCAGCGCGCGGCGTTCGCGGCCGAACAGATGGCGCGCCGCGATGTAGGACCACCAGGGCACAGAATCGAGCCGGCGCAACACCGCATCGACTTCGCCCTCGTCGTTGCGAAAACGGCCGCGCTCGACAGTGGAAAACACGTCGCGCTTCAGCAACATGCCTTCGATCCATCGCGCCGACAGGACAGCGGCGTCATCTCTGGGCAAACTCATGAAACGCTCACGCCGC
>WNFL01442095.1_pt1 | contig 23270 bp, 32 predicted proteins | sample 5400361 | NCBI WGS metagenome assembly WNFL01 (sample SAMN13153351, study PRJNA577476) | soil metagenome | isolation source: 40 cm soil on Douglas fir-dominated hillslope | place: USA:California | collected 2013-09-17
GACCACTGCGCTATCTGCAAGCGAGGATAATCTCGGAATGAGACGGTTCAGGACTTCGCGGTCCGACTGTAGGGTAAGAGTAACCAATGGTGCTCTTGAGGCATTCTGACTAAGCCGAAGACCGACATCTGCACCTCGGGGAATAGTCACGATCGAGGGGGAGGCTGAAGTGGTTAAAGACGAAGACGGGAAAGATGACTGGAAGGGCGACGACCCTGTGGGCCCAACAACGTCCAAAATGATACCCGCAGAGTTATATGCAATTTTTGCGACTGCGGAGACGCTACTCAAAGCCATGGTCGGGGAGGAAGGTTTGTTTTGCCGCTTCAATGGTTGCGCAATAGCTTGCTTGGTTCGGGACCCAACGTAAGCTTTCTCATTGGCTCCCTGTTGGACGTCTCATCCGACATCTCCGAACCACGGCCGCTCGGTTTGAAGATTCGGAGCAGAATGGGGACGAAGAAGAGCAAGCGCGAGCGACAGGCGGAGTTGCGGAGAATTTATGAGAACCCTTTGCCAATCATCTTCGGCACCAAGGACGACTCAAAAAGCTGGTGGTCGCATGTCCGGTCGCTCTTCACGATTTTTCCGTCGGTCGAGGTTCCAGTCATCTCTGGGGTCTATGATGCCGCCTCAAACTCGGTGTGGATTCACGACATGCAAGAGGCTCGCATGTTGTGGGAGAGGGGCTTCTTTGGGAAGGGCACACTTTCTAGGAGCGAGCCTACTTGGCTGACACGGGAGGTAAACTCGAGGCGGCACGAGAAGAGCGGCCGAAAGGGTGAGCCGCGATCGCTGCGGTCCTTTTGGTTGAAATACAGCAACTTACGTACTCAGTAGAACTCACTGCTGAAGAGGTCACTGCCAAACGTCGAGCGCAGCGACAAGACTTTAAACGCCAACGCGCAGAGGCCATCGCGGCCGCAGAAGCAGAGGCGGAAAAGGCGTTTTCAGCGAATCCTGGGATAGCGCCGACCGTGACCACGGTCATCCCCAGCGCACAAACGGCTGGGTTGAATCGCTTCTTCGTCGACGGTGAAGATGGCCCCCTCCTCGAACTCACAGAAGAGGAAATGCCAGAAAATATGGAGCACCTACAGCTCACGCTCCAGGAGGCGTTCTTTCTCTGCTGGGGTGTCGGTTGTCTCCGTGTCATCAGCCCCGAGACTCAAGAACCGCTCTCCCCCCCCGACGTTTGGGGGGCATTTCTCTCCAGCCCGCTGCCTTTCTCACCCCTTTCCAAGCGACCCGACAACCCTTTTCTCGTTCATTATGTTGCATACCACCACTTCCGATCCCTTGGCTGGGTCGTCCGTTCAGGGATCAAGTTCTGTGTTGATTACCTCCTGTACAAGAAAGGGCCAGTATTTGCGCATGCCGAGTTTGCAGTCGTAGTCGTGCCCTCTTACGAAGATTCAGCCGACCGAGAAACCTCGCCGTACTCTCTTCCTAATGAATCCCCAATGAAGTGGTCCTGGTTCAGTACCATCAATCGCGTAAACTCCCAGGTTATGAAGGTTAGCGAACAGCTTTCCCATTGTGTTTGTGTCTGATTGGTGTTTGTGCGTAGACAGTTGTTCTGGCATACGTGGTCATCCCCGCGACGAGTCGGCACCCTGTCAATTTCCTAGACACACCGGAGGCTCTCTCCCTATTTTCAGTTCGTGAAGTAGTCGTCCGGCGCTTCGTCCCCGCTAGGATGCGCGACTAGCGCAGATTCCACATTGCTCCCAATTGCAGAGGACCTTGGATCAATTAGGCGCGGCTACAACAGTAACGGTGTCACACTACACACGTCCGTGCCTCGATATTTCGATCGCTCGTCCTTTTTCAGGATGCTCCTGGTGTAAAGCCCAAGCCCACTGCTGCATGAGAGATCCCGCTCTTGGATATCGTTCTGATTAGTTGTTATACTAGGCATCGAGCAACGGCATTCCCACTGGCTTTGCTTGTGGTTCGTCTCCTTCGTCCCCTTCAGAAAATGTCGTAGCTCGCTCCACTCGTGGCCATTCAAGCCTTCAAGCCCCATCTAGTAATTATGTCTATCAACATCAAGCCAAATTGTTATCGCGGTTTTGTGAAATAGTCTCATTTGACTTGTCGATTAGGGCACCATCACGCCAACTTCGTCAACCACGATGCCCAACAACTCACCTTGGAGTGGAATGATTAATCGAGCATCGATTCCACTGGCTCTGCACTTACGACATTACCAAGCTCCTTGACGTCGTCTTTCCTCGAGCAACCTCCGCCGACGATGTCGTGGCCTTGAAAGGGGACCCCGAGTTATGCATTAGTGAGCTCTCCAGGAATGCTCCGCCTTCCATGAAGTATATTTTTCCACATCCCTTAATTCACAACGACACTGATGATACGGCTTGTGCCCAGGGTCTGCATCGGGAAATATAGACGCACTGCGGAAGTTCCTATGTATCATTACACCGCCGCGGTTCTCAGGACTAAGGGTCCCCCGCTCATGTGATGTTCACGAGTGCGTATCTGGCGAGTAATCTCACGTTCATACTATCCACCGCAGATTCTCTGAGTTTTCCAAATTTCCTGACGGATTAGATTGCCAACGACGCGTGGGAGGAGCTTAAGGACATTTGGAGTGCGATTGCCCCCGAGACGAAGGCAAATATGTGACCGAATGTAAGGCTGTGTGTAGTAGATATGAATATCAATTACGAAGGTGGCATGCTAGTGGAACGCGCACAGGACATGCAGCCGACACGGTGTGGTAATGATGGGTTGCCTGCCTCTACATCCTTTCATTTCCCTCCACCTCGAGTGCAAATGTCGCTCTCAGCTGGATACTGTGAAAAAGTATTCCATGCATCTTCTGAACTTGAGGTGTCTGACCTGCAGCCCGTGGTCGAAGTGCTCTCAGTCGAAGCATTTTGGCACCTTGACGACAGACCCGGGACGACAATATTCAAATGCAGCATCTCAGATGGAGTGCATAGAATATGTGCATATCTATCTACACGTTACAATCCACTCGTACTCGATGAGCGCCTTCGCCGGCACACGGTCGTGCGGTTGATGGACGTTGAGCTTATTCATAAATTCCATTATCGGTGGGAGGATTTCAAATACCCCCATGCCACTTATCGAACATGAATCCCTTTCTCCAGTGCCAGAATCATTCTTGGCTTGGAAATACTAGCATATACACACAAGACTATTGGTCGACCTATCACTTTGCAAGAGACATCAGGTACTTCTTCACCCGTCCCTAACGGCTCTGTAGAGAATGGACAGAAGCCACTGTCGCATCGCCGAGACCCTTCAATACTCTATGAGCCCATAGGCCGGGCACAAGCAATAGCGGAGGAGGACGGAGCACAGTCAGTTCGCCCCCCCAGTGGACTGTTCACAATGCACGTCCTTTTGAGGACCCTCGATGAAGAAAGGGCAAGATAGTATGACTCACGCGTGCGTCGCACAATAGAGGAGGATATACCACGGAAATGAATGGGTCTCATCGTGTTTCATGCCCTGTCGTGTACGGACTTTGAACTGGAATGTGCTCACTTGGGCTGTTGGAAGGATGTCTTGTCTGCATTGGCATCTTTTGATACATGGGCGATCGGACTGGATAGGGCCCGAATTCCGTCCTCTATCATGTCTTAGAGATATCAATAAAGTAGAGGGAACCCCCCTTGTTCAAGGGCGTGGCTCAGCGCATAAACGAGAGCAAATTCCCCACTTGACCACGACGGCATTTTGGCAGACGTCCTATACAGTCCATGACGCACCTTGCAGTGCGAATATGGGATTCAATGATTGGCTGTATCTACACGAAGGAGGATAGACCTGACATCTGAACGGTACCGTGCAGGGACGCACCATACCGCATCGGGCATCCAGGACAGGCACCATTAGCTCCCTTTCCCTCGCTTATCCAAGACACTTCACCGGATCGCAATGAGCAGCCATAGAGGTTGGTATTCGTTGGGCAACGCAATAACCAAAACTTTATCCTGGATGGAGGCACTGCACATTCATACTCAAGGTGCGGTTTGCCGTTCTCTTGCCGTTTCCTTGCAGAGAGTGATGAAGTTTGACGACCTGTAGTACGTAGCTGCCTGGTCATAAAGAATCAGAATAGATTAGAGCCCAAGGTCTACAACCACAAGGTCGATGCGCTTCGGAATGGGGTATATCTAACCTCATTCCTCTTGAAAGGCGGAGAGCTTTTTGCCTCGTGTAGGTTTGGCCATCACATAAATATTGCCACGCTCTCCAAGAAGTCTATGTGTGGCGAAATCAGCGTTTTCCTTTGTCGTCATGAGTGTTTATTTGCCGTATTTGCCTTTTGGATCTGGTATCCTTGGACCTCTACCACTTCCCTCACCCACCAGATACACCTCGGGGCAGGCCTTAAACACGCGCAAGTCGCCACCGGGCCGCATGTATCATCATAGTCTTACCTCTGGTTTTTGTCAGCGCGCCGCGATCGAGAAGGATGTTTCACGTTTCCCAGAAGACTGTCGGCGGCCATTTGTGGTGGTCATAGGCGTCTCTTTGGTCGAAAATAGAGCCAAGGGGATGGATGAATCACGAAACACCATCATTTGGGTTACCATCGGAGACCGAGACTCGTACTTGACCGTCGAGTTGGCGCCATCCCTCGCACCAAGATTACAAGATGCCATAGTCCAGGGAATGGTGATTCGTATTACTGACTTCAGGATCTTCGAGGAGTATTTCATTTGGTACGTGACTAGGTAATCGTTCGGTCCCTCGGGACTTAGACCTAACTACCCTCCGGACCGCGCAGGCACCGCGTCATCTTTGAATTTGAACCGAAGGGACCGCTCCAAGGCCGATTCCGCCAATTGGTCGGAGCAGGAATGCCCGCCCCCGATCCTGAAGAAGAAACCTTGGACGACGTTTTGAACTCCCTGACCATTGCGGCATCAGCTCTTGATAGCTTTGATTCAATGATGGCTGCCCTTCCCAATGCATGATTCCCGTCTTTCCTACAGTCGTGCGATCTAGTTTGGCGACATCTCCACGATCGCCAGCACTTCGTATGTAGCTCTTTTGCACCTGTCTCGTCATGTCCAAGGGCGGTCTTGTATTTGGAGTTCTCAGATTATTTGGTCTTCGGTATTAGCGCTGCTAATGTCTCATTTCTTGTATTCGTGCATACTCCGGAATTTAGATGTACGTTTGCTATCGTCCCAACCATCCTTGCTCTTCGGGTTACTCTCGTAATCCCCTGACCCATTCAGGACTTAAAAACCAATTTCTACAATTTGCATTGCTGGTGGAGTACCTCAGAGAAATTGTCATCACTGATTTCGGTGTCCTTCGTGGTCATTTGGTGAACAGTCCAGGATTCGGATCAGTACTTCAGAGTTAAGTCCATCCTAAGGATCGCCAGTCCAATTCCAATCCGCCGAAGATTACTACTGAAGAAGAATTATAATTTAGAGCTTTAGCGGGGCTATGTGGGACTTCATAAGCATTACCATTGGGACCTTGTATCCAAAAGTGTAATAACTAGTTTATAACCTTCGAGCAGGACACCGCCCGCCTCCTGCCGAGCATGTTCTGGTGTCATGTTCAGGTTTTCTCAGAGTGCTGTGCGTCACGACTTGTCACGACCCACCTATGGGTAGTCTTTCAGGTGGCGCTTATCGTTCTGTACCATTTGAAAAGTGAACTGAATGCGTCATTCCAGTAGATCGTGATGTGCATGCGGCACGAGTGCTATTAAATCGTCGCGTGGATGGGTATGTGGTAAGAATCATTGCTGGGTGGTGTCATATGCGCTTCAGACTCTCCGGTCGGTCATCAAAACTTACCCGGTTGAGGCATCATATGGCTAGCGTCAGCGTCACACACACGGTAGGCTCACCAACCATCAAAGTTCGAGAAACCTAACATCTCGGTTTCTTGGGCATGCGAACGAGCAAGGCCGCGGTTGTGGTGGAGAGACCGGATTTTGATGGCGAAAACTTGGCTCCTTGCACGATGACACGAAAAGGTCATAAAATCACAAGAAATGCAAAGTTTTTAAACAAGGTGGCTCAAGTGCAGCCTTGGATCTTGGCACTCCGGGTATCTGGGGTCGCGATTGGTGCGGAATTGCGAACGAGAAGTCTCATATTGGATGGTACCCTACAACATACTCGCATAACGCATATCAGTGGACGAAGTTTTGTGTCGTCTGAAGCAAACCAAAGCTAAGACAAACCCAGAGGTGTCGCCAGACAAGAGTCTACTTGACGGGGATACTATCAGAGGTATATGGTCAATACGGTTCGACCATGATCGGGTGTGAAAGGATGAGCTGGTGATTTAGTGTGGTCATTGTAAACTGGACGCACAATCGTGAAGAGTGGGTGGCACCAATACGAGAAGGTGTCTTGCCGAAGGAGTTCCGGAACGTGGTCCTTGACCCCTTCAGCGACGCGGTTGATGTGGTCAAAGATTTCCTTCTCGGACACTCTAGACCCTCTTGTCATGCCACCTTGACCGCGACTGAGACCTCAGGGTTTCTGCGCCCTCTCAATTTACGAGCGCAGGTCTTCCTGCCGTTCAGGCCCCATATGTGATGCCTTCTCGCATAAGCGTCGTTGGTAAGGTAGGTTTCGCCCTCGCACTCGATTTCGTAAGCGGCAGTTTGGTTTTTGGCTTTTCGTTGGCTTTCCCCTGGGCTTCAGCGTGAATCAACCGCTCTTCTGCGCCTACGTTGGGCGTCGGGCGCATGATCGGTACGTATCCCCACCCTTCTCGAGTAAGACGTTGGAGGATCCATAAGAAGATGACGAAGTGAGGCAGGTCGTCAATAAAATTCAGGGGCGCTGACCGGACTGGGCTCTGGTGATCAAACCACCAAAGGTGCACGTATTGGTCCGCGAGATGGCATTAGTTGCAGCACGCAGGAAGAAGCCCTGGCACTGACCTTCATTCAACATCCCGATCGTGTGCTGCCGTATTACCGTCGGTGCACAGAGCATCTCTGCATGGTAACCCGCGAATTGGACCTCCGGGATGTCTTGGGGTGTGTCGCGTTTTGTGCTGGCAGTTCGATGATCTGTGCGCATACAAGTCGTTTTCACATGCCTTGGTGTCCAGGGGTATATAAACCCCTTACTTCTCGGTCGATCGGCTAAGTTTGCATCCCCAAACTGAGGTGTATTGTTACAGGGTGGTTTATTATGGACCTTTGACGCATCTTCACGCGTGCTATGCGACGTCGTTACCGCGCCGTTGGATACGGGTCTTGAGTCGTTTCGCATTGTGTGCATCTGTGCCATTGGTCTCATCCCCAGCCTCCTCCGGACTATCCGCCTTTCGTTTGCTGCCGCTCTCGACGGCGGTGGAGAGACTCGTTCCTGGAGGAATGCCTTGGGTTCGCCGGGTCGTACTTTTTGTTAGTCGTATCCAATAAAGGACTGTGAGGCTTCTTGTCGATGAGTTCATTTCCAACATACGAGGTCAGAACTTTGTGGTGCTGTATACTGACTCCAGTCTTCGTTTCAACGACACCGTGGTGGGGCATGATCTTGGTACTCGATGGGCACCCCGCGACTTTGTTGACGATCGCATTCCAAAGCTGATGTCTGTCATCGTTGCCTCTGGCAGCACGGCCTTCGAGCTTGGCTGGATCATGATACATCCTCGCGATGGCGCTCGGCAAGGTGCAGTCGGGTTTTCGCGTTGACTCTTCACCCTGGTGGTAGATCTTTACGTCGAACAAGCTTGTGTTCTGAAGTAGGATGTCGCTGCTGTCTAAGAACCCTTGCTATTGGTTCTCGCCAGTATCGAGTTGACTATTTTGTAAAAAATGGGGTATCTTTTGGTTTCGTTATCCGCCTTGCAACTTGCTCGAAAAGGTCAGCGGTTGTACCATCCATTAAAGAAACCTCACAATTCCTGGAGGAGCTTATGACCGTAGCCTTTGCCGTTTGTTGCACTTGTGGTTGAAGCGGCAGCTCCTGAAGGCGTTGTCCCACTATTTTGGCAGAACAAGTTTGCAACATTCACTCCTACTTGTAAGATGAGGTTGGAAAGGAACATTTCAGGCGAGTTGGAACCGGCGGCCGTTGATTATTGTGGCTCTGAGAGTGCCCGTTTGTCCTTCACGAACCACAGAAGCCCGGTGAGAAACTCGTCAACTGAAACATCTTGTTTCCTTTTCAAACTGGCCAGGAGCGGCAGACAAGGTGGGCGTGTCTACGTACGAACATCGGTGAGCATGGGTCCAAGACGGCCATTGGGGGGGTGCGTACCCGGAGCCCTGGCATGGTTCTCAAACAGGTGGACTTACCGTTGATGAAAAGTCTTTAAGATGCGCGCTCTCTAAGTGGCACTCCACGTCAGGCCCAGCCTCTTATTGGGACTGCCAGCTTGATCCTATCGCTATCCAAATATATCCTCCTATGGCCTCGAAGACAGCCCACTATATCTCTGGACACCACGAAACTGTCCTCCGATCGCATACTACGCGCACGGCTGCCAACTCCGCTGCATACTTCTTGTCGTCTATACAACCGCACATGCACATCCTCGACGTAGGTTGCGGACCTGGAACTATCACAGCCGATTTCGCTGCTCTCGTTCCCCAAGGTAGAGCAGTGGGATTAGAACCTGTAACACCTCCCCTGGAGGCCGCTCGTGCCACACTGGAGAAACGTGGTCTAAAGAATGCAGAGTTCATGGTCGGAGATGTTTACAAATTGGTCTTTGACGACAAAATATTTGATATAGCACATTGCCACCAAGTATTGCAGCATGTGGGAGATCCAGTGCAGGCCTTACGAGAGATGAAGCGAGTGACAAAGAAAGGCGGATATGTGGCAGCAAGGGAGAGTGATTTTTCGATTATGACTTGGTTTCCGGAAATAAAGGGGTTGCAAGAATGGCAGAGCTTGTGGATAAAGACAGCAAGGGCGAATGGAGGAGAGCCGAATGCGGGAAGACGCTTGGTGCATTGGGCACTTGAGGCAGGCTTTGAGAGAGACAAAATTAAGTCCACGACTACAGCCTGGTGCTTTTCGACGCCCGAAGAAAGAGCCTGGTGGGGAGGGATGTGGGCAGATAGGGTTGTCACAGGTGAATTTGCGAAAACAGTTGTGGCAGGAGGATATGGGACCGAAGAGGATCTACAAAAAATATCTGAGGCATGGAAGCAGTGGATAAACGAGGAGGACGGTTGGTTCACTCAAGTGAATGGCGAGATCTTGTGCACGGTTTAAAAGCACATAAAAGAGAAGATGTAACTAGCTGCTTGTATAGTCTCCTTGCCGCAGGCCTCTGGCCTTGACTAGGTTATTGTCCACCATCACGGTCCAGTTTAACTGATATTTAAGGCGAGAATCGAAGGTGAGATTCCGATTTTGAAAGTTGAGTAAAACACGCTTAGGCGGTGTTGGGAGCATTCTAGGAGTATCTTAGCGGGGCTAAATGTACGAGGTAGACCGAGACACGGTCCCAAGCGGAGTTTACGCGTATGACCAAACAAACCACAACTTGATCCCCGCGCCATTTTTCCTTTCTCTTGTTATGCAATCTGAACTCACGACTGGCATCGTAGCTAAAGCGTACAACGCTATTGACCCCGCCGAAATCGAGGACATCCAGCCGACAGTCCAGCTGCTTTCGATCAAGAAAGTGGCAAATGCTCGGGACACAAGCACTACCGACAGATATCGGATTATTGTCTCGGATGGTGTCCAGTTCATTCAGGCTATGCTTGCTACCCAGCTCAATGACCTTGTCGAGTCTGGTCAGATTCGCAGAAACGTCGTCGTCCGACTCACCAAGTTTGCAGCACAGAACATCAGCGCGAAGAGGTGGGGTGTGTCTTCTCATGAGGATGAACCACTGATTTCATACGCGTTAGGATTTTAATACTTTGGGCCGTGGAGGTTCTTGCTCATCCAGAAACAAAAATCGGTGAACCTACCAACATTGAGAAGGATATGGCTGCTGCTGCGAATCCAGGCAATGCTGAAGGAGATCACAAAATGGCTATTGACCCTCCTGCTCAGCCTGTGCCAGCTGCCGCACCTCGCGCCGTACCGGTTGTTTCCTCGAACCAACAGCGTGGTGAGAAGGCCCCTCCCATATTCCCTATTGAAGGCCTGAGTCCCTATCAAAACAAGTAAGTCGGCATCTTGTGTTTTCCACCTTACTCACGTGTCTCAGGTGGACCATCAAGGCGCGTGTTACTCAAAAGTCGGAGAAGAAGCGTTGGTCCAATTCTAAGGGCGACGGTCAATTGTTTTCCGTCAACTTGATGGACGAGACATGCGAGATCAAGGCAACAGCTTTCAATGCTGCCGTCGACGTCTTGTTCGATAAGTTTGAAGAGGGAAAGGTGAGCAAGGTTGTCAAAGGAGTGGAAAGGACTCAAAATTCTGCTAGGTCTACTTCGTGTCAAAAGGAAAGGTGAACATTGCGAAGAAGGCGTACTCCAGTCTCGCCTGCGATTATGAAATCACTATGGATAGGAACACTGAAGTGGAGGAGGTGAAACTTTCATTATATTGGTTATTTGAGCTCACTGACGATAGCCCCAGTGCATGGATACCAGTGGGATACCAACCGTCCAATACAACTTTGTTTCTCTTTCTGACCTCGCGCAGTGTGAGAGCGGGGCCGTCGTTGGTCAGAAGCTTTAAATTTCGGCCATCCTCACCGATTGATCATTGCTAGATGTCCTCGCTGTGGTCCATCATGTCAGCGACATCTCTGAGATCAAGACCAAGCTTGGCAAACTGACAGCAAAGCGTGAACTTACCTTGGTTGATAAGAGTGGCTATAGCTGCATGCTCACTCTCTGGGGCAAGCAGGCCGAGAATTGGCAAGCGATGGATAACCCAGTTCTCGCAGCGAAGGGGTTGAAGCTTGGCGACTTCGGCGGTCTGTTGCTTTCTCCAACAAAAGAAATCCTATTCATGGTTCTTAGGTCGCAGCCTTGCTTCTCTCGGGTCCAGCCTGATCAAAATCAACCCAGACGAACCCAACGCACACGTTCTCCGTGGTTGGTATGACGCCGTTGGCTCACAATCCACCTTCACTTCTCAAACATCTGGTGTTTCACGTGCTGGTGGTAACGCTACTGGTGGAGGTTTCCGCCGCGACGAGCTCAAGACAATCAAGGAGGTCAAAGACCAGGAGTTGGGCATGCATGATAATGCGGAATACTTCTCCGTTCGCGGGATTATCACACAGATTAAGCAGGACAATATTGCGTATCCTGCATGCCGCGGAGATGGGTGCAACAAGAAGGTAAATCTCCAGAGTGATGTGTGGTATTGCGAGAAGTGCAACCAGAGTTGGGACAAGCCCGAATACCGGTGAGACAGGATTATCCAGTGCGTGGAGGTTCTTCCCTGAATGTGATTCCTGTAGGTACCTCTTGGGTATGCAAGTCGCCGACTGGACCACCCAGGCTTGGTTGCAAGGCTTTAATGATGTCGGCGCCCAGATCATTGGTAAGACAGCAGATGAGCTTATGGCTCTAAGAGATGTACGTTCCCTATGCTAGAAACGGTCACATCACACTTCACTGAGGCTTGGTCATTCGAAGGGGGGAGATGACAATACATTCTCCAAGATGATTGGCGCTGCAAATTCGAGAATTTGGAATTTTACTTGTCGTGCGAAGCAAGATACCTTTAATGTGAGTGATGGGTTAAATATTCATTCATTTGTGTCGCCCAGCTCTGACAATGCGAACGTAGGATCAAACTCGAGTACGATACGGTATCTCCAGAGTCAGCGCACCAGATTGGAACGAAGAATCTAAGGCGCTTCATACCATCATCGCACAATACCCTGGCATGCCTGCCTTTGCTGCGTGAAGTTGGGAGTCATCGTGAGCTCTCACTCACCATCAGTTCCTATTCGATTCCTCGTACAACGCTCTGTTCCATCGCATCAGATTGAATAGCTGTATCTCTGCTCCTAAAGATTATAAATGGTAAAATGTTGCTCGCGCCTAATGTACTACGGGAAGTTATCCACTACACTCTCAGGTACAACCATCATTCTACCTGGTGAGGATGCGCATATTTAGAACCTAGTTCAAAACACGAATCTTTCATTCAGCCTCTTTCTTCAGCCCGTCGTCACTGATATCAAGGTCACTAGCGTCGTCACTTCTAGGGGCTTTCATCTCGTCGTCCTCGTCATCTCGTTCCTCAACTCCGAGTGCTCCGGGCGCCGGTCCATCCAAGAACCGTGCTTCAGTCAGTCGCTCAGGTTCTCGGCTGAGCTTACAGAGCGTTGCATTCCCGCCTTCTCCTGTAGAGTCCGAGTAAGCAAGCGCTAGGCTATTGATCGTCGAAGTTGCGAGCTGGACGATGGAACGGACCCGCGCGCGGAGCGCTTCGTTCATGCTTGAGACGGTCTGAACGTAACGCTTAGTGTGAGAGTATAAAACTATGTTTGGGTTAACCAGAACGCACCAGATCAATCAAGCTGACCCTCGCCTCACCCTCATCGACCCTGACGATGATGGAGGGATCTTCGCCTAGTTCACCTTGTTCCTTGTCCGAACCAGCATCCGAGCGCGCTCCGTTCATAGTCGTATCCTTCTCAGGTTTTCTCCCCTCCTCTTCTTCAGGGATGCTAATCATTGCCTCTCCGAAGTGGCTGGACAGAAAGGACAGCAGTCGCTCGTATCGCATTTGGCGCTCTTCTTCTTCATCCAGAGGATCAGCGTGTGGGTGCGAGTGATCGCGGTGGTGGTGATGTGAATGGTTTTGAGCAGTCACTGCATCCGAGTTTTCAATAACTCAACCATTACACAGAAGCGATAGTACTCACGCTTGATGCTAGCAGGGCTGCTCTCAACACCAAATATGAGAGCAAGAGTCGAATCAGCAATCATATCACTCTGCGCACTGCTCTCCCATTCGATCCTCAACTCGCCCTCCCTCGTGTGCTTGACATCCACGCATCCCATAACCCGTAGCGTTCTTACCCCATCATCATCGACTCCTTCTTCGACTTTGCCGAACATGCCCTCCAGGTGCCATCTTACCAGCTCGATCCCAACTGAAATGGGCACCGTCTGGCTCTGCACGACTATGCTGGTTGACAGACCTGTGAACTCGCCTAGATCCCTAGGGTCAAGCAAAGTATATGTGAAGTCCTTAGCAAGGAGCAACCCCTGGAATGGTGTATTCGTTTCGGGCTCCTTCTCTGCTAGAACGCCAATGGCCTTGGCGACCCTCTCCCCTCGGAACGCCAACTTGAGCGTCTCGCAATTCCGCGGTGCGTGCACCTGTACCGCCTCCTCCGAATCTTTGTATTTTGCTTGGAGGGCAGCGCGCAAGCGGGACATGGCAGTCTGCTCGCCGTGCACCAGGATGATGTGTTGGGCGTTCACTTGGTCGATGAATTCGGCATTCTGGGTGTAATCGACGTGCGCACTAAAGGAGATCGTGTGGACAGATAATCGACGTGGAATGGGTGTGCCTTTGAGGGACATGATTTCTTCAGGGTCATTGGTAATTTCCTATAAATGGAAGCTTAATTGGTACCAGACACTGGAACAGGGTGCGCACCCGAGCCATGGTACCTTCGATGGAATAACCAGTTACGACGACTGCGTTGCGGGGATCTGGTGCCCATAATTCGAGGAGCTCTCTACTGGAACCATTGTCCATGAACCCAGGACTTGCCAACACGACACACGGAGGGCCCTCCGCTATTCGTTTTTCTGCACCGCGAGTCTGAGGGAGATTCGTGATATATCTTATCCGAATGTCAGACATGTAGCACAGCGGTTCAGTAGGAGAGCTTACTTGAATGAGAAAGGATTATCCTGCTTCGCGAATCGCCCCCGGATATTCGAATTCATCGTATGGATGTACGTTTGATAAACAGCCATGCATTTCTTGGCCAGACTTGAGACGTAGTATATTGGGACCGAGTGTAGGTCTGAATGTTGGGACCAATACTCTTCGAGGATCAGAAGTAACTCCTGAGCACGCCCAAGTGCGAATGAGGGCAGCAGGACGTGCCCGCCCCCCTTGATGATAGAATGTACGAGCGACGTGAACCTATCTTCCTTCTCCACTCGACCTTCGTGTGATTGTACGCCATATGTACTTTCGACGACAAGGATATCTGGTCGTACAGGTGGAATTTCGGCCTTTACAAGGTGGCGATCCTCCTCACGGGAGTAGTCACCAGTGTAGAGGATCTTGAGTCCAGCAATATCGATGAGGAACATGCACGCGCCGAGGACGTGTCCGGCATGGTACGGTGTGAAAGAGAAGCCAGGAGAGGGTGATATCAGCTGGTGCGCAGAGACGGTTATGATAGAAGCAAAAGACATGCTGAAATCGAGGGGAGTGAACAGAGAATCTGTTGAGCCAGAGCTGTGAATGAAAGTTAAGTATGGTGCGAAGTGTCGGATGACGAGCGTACCTCATTCTGAGAAAATCTTGCATAATGAATTTGTAAACGGCTTTCGTGGGATGCGTCATGTACACCTTGCCCTTTCCATCTCGGAAATTGGTCTGTTTTCGGTGTCAGACACGCCAGAACCGGGGACTGTCAAGACCAACTTTTTCCATGATGTAAGTGAGACCGGCAGCATGGTCCAAGTGGAAGCTGGTAAGAGTATCAGTGAACGTATCCAAGTTTGCTGAAGGGCACACCAGAGACAGATGTGTCTTGCGACAGCAACACGCAGGCGGTTTGAAAGGTAGAACAGATTGAAAATGGAGTAAAGCAAGTATATTCAAGCAGTATAATGCCTACAAGGCTCTACTACCCGCTTTTGTTGACTCCGACCGCCTCCGCGCTCGCTCCTCACGCGTCTCCGACGGCGTGCTGAATGAAACTTACTGGGTGATAAGGATAGCATCAACCTTGCTCCAGTCGAGTTCGTCAAGAAAAGGTAGAGAAGCGAGTCCGCTGTGCGCGGGGTGTACGCCGGCATCGCAAACGATGGTTTTCCCTCTGTATTGAAGGACACAACACGAACGACCGACTTCCTGACCGGCTCCAAGGAGTGTCAGGCTGAGCTGCGGCGCGTCCGCCATTTACTACAAGGTATCCCGGACGGAGAAGCGTCCAACGTTCATCGTTGAACTGCAACCGGAATCCCGCATCGAGCGACACCGTTCCGGAACACCTGTTAAGCCTTGCAAGGTATTCTATTTTCATCTTGGACTTAGCCACATTCATTCCGTACCCCAGGAATGTTTTCCTCCTCCTTCCGTCTGTCTCACATACGCACCCCTCTCGCTGCGCTCTCGTTACGGACTCCGGTCGCTCAGGCTGCCTTTAGATTGTCTCCCTGGATCAATAACTCGCGGAAAATGGCCACGGCAACAGAGTTTAAGCAGGTACATCTGTTCTTGTCCTTGTCCGGGCTGCGCAACGTATTCACTGTACACGCACTCGTAGGAACCCCACAAGTCAGTATAGGGTTATCTAGTATCATCTGTGGTCTATCACCTGACGATTGAGCAGGCTACTCGTCATACCGGGCCCGATCGAAGTTCACGACGAAGTGCACGTCACCTAACCTCCAGCTCTCGGGTTCCAGATTATTCACTCTTCATTGCAGTTTATATTCCAATGCACACCCTTCTATGTCCCATGTCGGCGCGGACTTTATACCTGTTTTGGGCGATTGCATTCGCATGTTTCGGTGAGTAGCACTCCATTTTTAGGACCGATTGCGAGTGACGAGTGATTAACAATTATATACAGCCAGGTACTTCAGACCAGTAATGGTCAGCCATTCATTATTGCCGGCTCAGGAACTTTGGGCTGGGACCAGGTGCGGCCGTAGAACCTCGCGCCAACAAGTACTCACACCTTTTAGGTCGCTTCCAATCTCGTAGAACCAGGGGAGAAGGCTCTAGTCTTGCATTCTGGATACTTTGGCGACTCGTTCGCAGACTGGTGAGCCACTTTATCTCAAGGGATTTGCGCAGGTGTGGACTGAAGAGCTCTCGGTCCGAAAGCTTAGAAACATATGGAGCAGCTGCGCGGCAAGTAAAGGCCCCTATTGGTTATGGAGTCCGGGTCGAGCAGTTGGTTGAGGAGCTCAAAGCCGACAAGTACAAAATCGTGACCATTACTCATGTCGACACTTCCACTGGTGTCTTGTCAGACATCAGATCGTTAGCACAGGCTGCAAAGGAGACATCTCCGGATACCTTGGTTTGTGATCATCTCTGCCAATTCTGGTCTTCGCTGCTGACAACGGGCTACAGGTAATAGTGGACGGTGTATGCTCAGTCGCAAGCGAGGAGATCCGGTTTGACGATTGGGGAATCGATGTCGTCATGACCGCCTCGCAAAAGGGGATAGGCGTTCCTCCTGGGTTGAGCTTGCTGTGTGCGAGTGAACGGGCGATCAATGTAGCACCACTCTTATGTCGTTCTGTTCAGTTGATTCCTGACGCCGAGAGTCTAAATAGGTGTTTCAAGAACGAAAGACTCCAGTGACTTCCTACTATGGAAGCTGGAAAAACTGGTTGCCAATCATGCAGGCTTATGAAACGGGGAGTCCAGCTTACTTTGCAACTCGTGCGTCTCTACTCTCTTGTTTACTCGCCCAATATCTCCCAATACCTCGTTAATATCCTGACCATGTCTCCCAGCGCCCGTCAACTTGATCTATGCACTCAATACGGCACTCAAGCACCTCACGTCTTCGGATGTGAGCTTAGACGACCGCCTCCGATTGCATAGGGAGGCCAGTGCACGGATTAAGAAGGCAGCTGCAGAGCTGGGGCTAAGACAGGTAGCTCAGGAAACTGCATTTGAAGCCAATGGCATGACTGCTGTAGGTCATTATTTGCGATGAAGGCTAACAAGTGATTGATGTTGGTGGATCGAGTTGTACTTCCCAGAAGGAGTCAAGGCATCCGACGTTATCCCTTCTCTGTTGCAACGAAATATTGTCATTGCTGGCGGGCTACATAAGGCCATCAAGGGTGCGTGGTTCCTCTGGGACTCGCAATCTCCTGCTCGAGACTGACAAATATGGTATTACCCATAGACAAGTACTTCCGTATTGGGTACGCAGAATCATGTTTCGCTGATGAGGCATCGCTGACAGGAAGTGCTATAGCCATATGGGCATCACAGTGGTCGATCAGTCTCGAGGGGATATCGACCGGGTCATTGAGGGATTGAAGGCAACATTTGCAAACTTGAAGAAGGGCAATTAGCATGCAAAAGAGACTTAGCATGACGTTTGACCCGCGGCTCGCGTTTGAACAGTCGGACAAGGACGACTGTACTATGGAGCCAGTGAAAGAGAAATAATGAATACCGGTTCAATCTAGTGTACTTGTAATCAGTTGGTGATACGCGCTGTCCGCTCTAGTAGAGGCTGCAACCCAAACGATGATGGGGGTTTTGCACCACGGATCGCTCCAGGGCTGCCGGTCATCGATGCAAGGGGGGTGACTGCGTATTCATTGTGTGGGTTGAAGAAATGAAAGGGGCATATGCTAGAACTGTAGATGGCCTGCCGTTCATATCGTGGGATCCACGACCAGACATTCGCACTGCGGGTTGTCCACAAGTAGTGGCTGATACCCTTTCAAGGAGCAAACCGAATAGAGGCTGTAGCGAAAGTATCGAGCGTTGGTCGGTAGATTTGTAGGATCGATCTGCAGCAGTTGCTTTGCTCTCTGAGGGTGAGATACTATGTAGTACAAAGTCAGATGAACAACGCGGCCTACGTTCATGGTCGACTTCTCAGTTCGAAGTGCTCGAAGTGAACTGATCAACCTTGACCACTACCACAGCCGCTCTTTCCGCGCGGCGTCGAGTTTTGCAATCATTACAACCATTAAGCTACACAAGAGCTTGTATCCACCAAATTCAACTTGAAGGAGGTCAGGGACAGAAGAAATGGTGTACCACAACCTCAAAGGTTCGCCTGTGAATGTTCACAAGTGGGATGACCTGTAATTAACGCCTATCACCGTACACAGCACTAATAAAGGCCATTAGAGCATGTAAAGTGAGCCATTTCACAGTCTACACGTAGTCGATCCCCGTTCGCTAACGTCCACGCTTATCCCGCCCAATGATCGAAACACCGGTTTCCCAATAGACATTTGCAGATGAAAGAAGTCTGATCGTTAAGGAGTCTGCGGCCATCCGTGCCTCGTTTCGTGCTGAGGACTCGTTCATGAGGCACCACAATATTGCGAAACTACTCTATATCCAGATGCTGGGTTACCCTGCTCAATGGGGGCAAATAGAATGTCTGAAGCTGGTAGCAAGCCCAAGATTTGGAGATAAGCGCTTGGGGTACCTTGGTATCATGCTTTTGCTGGATGAGAGCCAGGAGGTTTTGACACTTGTCACGAATTCGCTAAAGAAGTGCGTATGACTACACAACATAACCAAAAGACGAATAACTTATCAACCTTTCAGTGACATGAACCACTCGAATATGTACGCTGTGGGACTGGCTCTCTGCACTTTCGCCAACATCGCGTCGGAAGAGATGTCGCGCGACCTGTGTAACGAGATTGAGAAGCTTCTTGGATCAAGTAATAGTTATATTCGGAAGAAGGTAGGCCTTAGACTTCTCCTACCCTTTGTCGCTACTTACAATGTGGATCAGGCGGCATTGTGTGCATTGCGGGTCGTGCGGAAAGTACCAGACTTGCAGGACCACTTTGTAGAGAAGTCAAAACACCTTTTGAACGATCGGAACCATGGTGTCCTCCTGTCCGCCATTACGCTCGTCATTGAAATGTGCCTCCAGAATGAGGAGGTACTCGAGGAATTCCGACCCGTTCGTCCCAAGTTTTAGAACCAGGTTTCTTACTTATGACATTCTTAGATGCTTCCTCTCCTCGTTCGTCAACTTAAAGCACTCGTCGGAACTGGATATAGTCCCGAACATGACGTCTCTGGCATCACCGATCCTTTCCTCCAGGTCAAGATTTTGCGGGTGCTTCGGCTGATCGGTCGGAACGATCCCCAGTCAAGCGAGGTGATGAACGACATCCTTGCTCAGGTAGCCACCAACACCGACTCTTCGAAGAATGTCGGCAATTCGATCTTATATGAGACTGTTTTGACCATACTGGACATTGAAGCTGAGGCTGGTTTGCGAGTTATGGCTATCAACATCCTTGGCAAATTCTTGAGTAATCGAGATAATAACATTCGGTAAGCATTCGCTGTACTTACCGGTGGCCTAATCTCTCAGCTGTCCTCAGATATGTCGCTCTGCACACTCTCAATAAGGTGGTTTCGATTGATACGAATGCCGTCCAACGACACCGGAATATTGTCCTCGACTGTCTGCGGGACGGCGACATCTCAATCCGAAGACGAGCTCTCGAATTGTCTTATGCGCTGATCAATGAGGGAAACGTGCAGGTCATGGTCCGGGAACTCCTTGCATTCTTGGAAGTCGCAGACAGCGAGTTTAAACAAGGGATGACTACCCAAATTTCCTTGGCTGCCGAGAGGTTTGCACCCAACAAGCGATGGCACATCGATACCGCGCTTCGAGTGTTAAAACTGGTGGGTGTCTTTGACCTTTCCATTTTGTCGACTAACGGGATCCAAGGCTGGAGATTATGTTCGAGAAGAAATACTATCCGCCTTTATCCGACTTGTAATGCACACCCCTGAGCTCCAGCACTACACCGTCTCGAAGTTGTTCTTGGCGCTCAAGGAGGATGTGACTCAGGAGTCCTTAACTCTCGCCGCAGTCTGGCTCATGGGAGAGCTTTGCTCGATTTTGATGGAGCAAGGTGTACACGACGGAGACTCTAGGCGATCTGTATAGGCATCTGATTGGGCATTTCTACATCCGGTTCTGATCGCCTGTTTTCCAGGTAACTGATACAGAAATCGTCGACTTACTCGAGTTAGTTCTCAACACACCCTATGTCAATACTACATCTCGCCAATTCGTCCTCACTGCCCTCACCAAAGTCTCCGGGCGTTCAGGAACGACTGAAGCTTCCCGTCAAAGGATCGGGCAGATCCTCGAGGGCTTCAACCAAAGCCTTGAATTGGAGACCCAGCAACGTTCCGTGGAGTTTTATGCTCTTTTTGATAGTTCGTTGAGTGAACTTCGAACGGGTGTGGTAGAGGAGATGCCGCCTCCGGAGGTAAAAGCCACTGTTGTTGGTGTTGGTGAGTCGTACTATCAACTCACTAGGAATATATGTATACTGATTATCCGGACAGTAAGCGAGAACAAACCTGTAGGACCTACAGTTCCCGTCAAAGATGTGAGCACGTCAGGCGCACCACGGGAGGGCGATGTTAACCCACATTCCACTAGACTACCCTTGTTGATCTAATGGGAGACGAAATCGCAACTGCATCGGTACCATCGAACGGCACTTCGGCACCACCAGTGGGAGCGAACGAGGATCTCTTGAGTCAGATCTTCGGTGGTGGAGCTCCAACCAGCGCAGGACCGGCTCTTTCCGCACCAGCAAGCAAGCAAAAGGCAATAGACGACATCCTTGGCTTGTTCGGACCTAGCGGTGGAGCCGCTGCACAACCTACATCACCAATACCTGCTCCCTCTATGGCATCGCTTTTCGGTAACACCGCAGCTCCCGCTCCGGCACCAACGGCAGTAGCGGGTGCTCAGCCCCCTGCCCCACAACAAACACAGGGTTACACGGCATACGAGAAAAACGGGCTGCAAGTCACCCTCCGACCGCAGGTTTCCGCCGCACGACCAGGTGTGGTACTCGTAACTGCACGGTTCGAAGCTACTGGCGCGGCTGCTATTACCGCGATCAACTTTCAGGCTGCGGTGCCTAAGGCGTGTCTTGCGTTGAACATAGAGACGAAGGCGGCTGACGCGAGACCTCCTTTCTAGACTCAGGAATTACAGATGCAACCCATCTCAAGCCCAGATGTTCAACCGGGAGGTGCGGCGACGCAAGCGTTGAGAATCAGAGCACAAGTGGGAGTAGGTTCTTCGCTTGCCTTCATTATAATCCACAAGCTGACGTACGCCACAGAGTACAATCCGACTACGGTTACGGGTAGCATACAATGTGAACGGACAACCCGTGCAGGATCAGGTCGATTTCGCAGGATTCCCACCTGGCCTGACTGGAGGAGCATCATAGGCTTTTGTATAGCTCGAGACGTATGTCGCATCAGTTTCCGTACTGGTGAAAGAAATATTTGCTCTTTGCGGTTTCGAATATTACGTCAATGCTTCGTTTCTGACGCTATGATCGTGGCCATGACCTACTTTCGCAGGGAGGCGGCACCAGGTGTTCAACCAAAGACGTCCATTACTGTAGGTGTCTGACTTGACAGCCCATGATTCCGTCCGTACCGACCCCAACCTTGCGCGTTTGCATCTTTCTCCCACTCGAGGGCTACATAGCGATGGCGCGACATTGACAATATTATGTCCTGATACACTGGAAACGGTGATTCGCTTTAATTTAGGTCCATACCACTGATTTCGGGCAACATACAGAATTATGCTACAAGAGACCCATATCTGGAGGGGCACACTGGCTATCCGCAATCCGTTGCTCACTCTCCTGATATGCAGCACACCATCTCCAGATCTGATAATAGGACCATTCGAATCTGGGGTGCCGAGACTACTGTAGTACCGCAATTGACAAGCCTCTAGAGGGACATTCTGCATCGTCGACAAACGTTCAATGAATGGAAACATGCATAGCATTTCCCTGCTCTGGAAGTGGATGCGAAGCGGCCTCTATGCTGCGTCTCTCCCTTGTTCTTCACTGACACCCGCCATCCACGAACTCTGTGACGGAGCGGAGAGTAAGCACGCCTGGGCGTTGCTGATAATCAGGTAAGGTGTCTACGTTGTAAGCCGCTCGGAGATACTCCGTGCATTATTTAGAACGAGAAACTTGGCCTCGGTTTTCATACCAGCCTTGAACCATGCAAAATGGATGTTGGAACTGGGGGGCATTTCTGGTTGAAGTCAAAATAAGTTTCTTTCGCAGCTGTACCCGAGGCTATGAGTCCTTCAGTTACTGCGTCATGGTTACGAGCACTGGAATATGCAGGGATGGCGGCAGGATTGAACTTGCATGCTGTGTAATGCACACCATGTGAAGAGGAAAGCATGTAAGAAAATATTTATGTCTGACTTTATACACGGAGGGTATCCCTTTAGATGCCTGCATGCAGCAAATGGAGAAACCTACGGAAGCAGGAACTGGAACTGTAATAAATCAAAGCGTAACCGATGCACCAACTATGAGCACAAAGTCCAGAGGAATGAAAAGCTAGGGCTATACACTGTTATAATTCTGGGCCCAAGAAGCCCCAAAGGCAAAGTCCTCAAAATCGAGAGAAACTGATTGAGTATGCGATGTCAGATGGATTGTCCAGAGGGCAGGTGCATGTAGGTATGCACGGCAGTGTGAGGGTACCCAATAGAGTAAGCCTTGCTGCGAGTCTCTGATCCAACCATCGCGGTCTGGCTGTGCGTAAAGATAAGGATGCACTCGGTTACAAGATGAGGAAATTTGGGTGGAAACATGAGGAAATAAGTCCCACATATGGATGGTATCGTCACGACATCCAGACACAATGTGCAAGCCATCAAGAGAGGGAGAAATGGCCCAGACAGAGGAATATACGGTAATAGGCTTTCTGAGTACCGCTCGGGTCTTGGCATCCCAGACTTTGATGGTCCCATCAGCAGACCCGGAGATGATGTGCTGTCCATCAGGAGAGTAAGCAACAGACCGCACTGCCTTTTTGTGCGCCGCTAGAGGCTCGCCATCTGCAGTCATAGTCTTAGCATTCCAGATTTGAACAGTCTTGTCCGAAGATCCAGAAATGAAGCATCGCCCATCAGGAGAATAGGCAACGGATCGTACGCTCGTGGCATGTCCGCTTATAGGACTGCCGACCGCAGCGCCAGTCCTGGCATCCCATATACGGATGGTTCTGTCATCGGATCCAGAGATGATGTGCTGCCCATCAGGAGAGTAAGCAACAGCTCTCACAGCCCAGGTATGCCCAATCAAAGGTTCACCGACTGCGGCGCATGTCTTGGCGTCCCAGATGCGAACGGTATGGTCAAAGGACCCGGAGGTGATGTACAGCCCATCAGGGGAATAGGCAATGGACGGCACACTCAAGGTGTGCCCCTCTAGAGGCTTGCCGACTACAGCACCGGTCTCAGCATCCCAGATTCGAATGGTCATGTCGTCGGATCCGGAAATGATGTACCGTCCGTCAGGAGAGTACTCAATGCACCACACACAGTTGGTATGCCCATTAAGAGGTTTGCCGACTGCAGCCCCAGTC
>WNFL01029833.1_pt1 | contig 23268 bp, 16 predicted proteins | sample 5400361 | NCBI WGS metagenome assembly WNFL01 (sample SAMN13153351, study PRJNA577476) | soil metagenome | isolation source: 40 cm soil on Douglas fir-dominated hillslope | place: USA:California | collected 2013-09-17
GCCGGGAAATACTCGCTCTGGATTCAGCCCGCTGAAAGCGTCTGGACGCTGATCTTCAACAGCGAGTGGGATGGGTTCCACACGAACCATCGCGCGAGGCTCGACGTCGGCAAGGTGCCCATGCAGAAGGCGGCCCTGGCCGACACCGTCGAGCAACTCACGTTCACGATCGAGCCGAATGCCGGGGCGCCCGGCGGCCGCATCGCGATGGCGTGGGCCACGACGAAGGTCTCCGTCCCGTTCGTCGTCTCTGACTGATATCTCCAGCCGCGGTGTAAAATAGCGTCCTTCAAGAGGGAGTGAACCGATGCGTGGAGTGGCCCGCTGGATCGTTGCTGCGTCGTTGATGCTTGTGCCGTCGGCGGCGTTGGCCCAGGTCGATCTGTCGGGAAGCTGGGGCGCGCGCTTCTCTGAAGATCAGCCCGAGCGAATTCCCGGCCCCGAGCTCGGCGACTACCTCGGTCTGCCCATCACCGACGGCGCGCGCCAGTGGGCGCTCAGCTGGGATCCATCACGCCTGACGCTGCCCGAGCATCAGTGCCAGGTGCACGTGTCGCCGTACATCTATCGTGGTCCGCTGCAGCTCCGCATCTGGGAAGACCGCAATCCCGACACACAGCAGCTCATCGCGATCAAGAACTACATCAGCACCTACGAACAGACGCGCACCATCTGGATGGACGGCCGTCCGCATCCGCCCGAGTACGCCGCTCACACATGGGCAGGCTTTTCGACCGGCAAGTTCGAAGGCGACATGCTCACGGTGACGACGACGCACATCAAGCAGGGATGGGTGCGGCGCAACGGGCTGCCCGAAAGCGATCGCGCGACGCTCAGCGAGCACTTCGTCCGACACGGCAACGTGCTCACGCACATTTCGATCGTCACGGATCCGGTGTATCTGACCGAGCCGCTGATCAAGACGCAGAACTTCGTCATCAACGATCGGCTCCAGACCGGCCCGGGCGCCTGGCTGTGGCCGTGTGAGTACGTCGACGAAGTGGCGGGCCGGCCGCAGGGCGTCGTGCCGAACTATCTCGTCGGCAAGAATACGAACGTCAAGGAATTCCTGGATCGGTATCACTTGCCGCTCGACGCCGCGATGGGCGGCGCCAAGACGATGTATCCCGAGTATCAGAAGGAGCTGGAGAAGCTCCCAAGGTAGGGCCGGGTCGCCCTACGACAACAGCATGAAGCTCGCTTTTGCGTTTCTCTTCATCGCCGCGCCCGCACTCGGTGCACCGTGCGAAAGCCTGTCGGCGTTCTCCGCGCCGCATGTCGCCGTGACGCTCGCGCAGACAGTCGCGGCCGGGCAATTTCCGCCGCCGGCAGCCCGGGCGGGCCGCGGCGGCGCTAATCCGTTTGCCAGCCTGCCCGCCTTCTGCCGCGTCGCCGCGACGCTGACACCGTCGAGCGATTCCGAGATCAAGATTGAGGTCTGGCTCCCGGCGTCCGGTTGGAATGAAAAACTTCAGGCCGTCGGCAACGGCGCGTGGGCCGGCAACATTTCGTATCCCGCGCTGGCGACGGCGCTCGCGGCCGGCTACGCGGCCGTCAGCACCGATACGGGCCACGCCGGCGGGAACGCGAACTTCATGGTCGGCCATCCCGAGAAGCTGAAGGACTTCGAGGAGCGGGCGGTCCACGAGATGACGGTGACGGCCAGGGCCGTGGCGTCGGCGTTCTACAGCACCGCTCCGAGGCAGGCGTACTTCAACGGGTGCTCAACGGGCGGCCGGCAGGCGCTGACGGCGGCGCAGCGATATCCGCTGGACTTCGACGCCATCATCGCCGGCGCGCCGGCCAACTTTGCGAAGCGACAGACATTCGGCCAGATCTGGTTGTGGCAGGCAACTAACAATGATGCCGCGAGCATGCTGACCGCCGAGAAGTACGCCGTGCTGCACAAGGCCGTCCTCGAGCAGTGCGACGCACTCGATGGCGTGAAGGACGGCGTCCTGGAAAACCCGACGAAGTGCCGGTTCGATCCGAAAGTCGTGCAGTGCAAAGCATCCGACGGCCCGGATTGTCTGACTGCTCCGCAGGTTGAAGCCGCGCGAAAAATCTACGCGGGCGCCTCCAACACGCGAACCCGCGAGCCGCTGTATCCAGGACTCCAGCCCGGAAGCGAGTCAGGCTGGAACCAGTCGGTGGCGGCGCGCCCGGTCGGCTATGCCGAAGACTTCTTCAAGTACATCGTCTTCAAAGCCAATGACAGGTGGGATCCGAGGGAGCTGAACTTCGATGGCGACGTTGCGACGACCGACAGGACCGCGACCGGCCTCAACGCCGTCGACGCCGATTTGACGAAGTTTGTCGAACACGGCGGCAAGCTGCTTATCTATCATGGCTGGAGCGATCCCGGCATCCCGCCGTACAACGCCGTGAACTACTACGAGAGCGTCCTGAAGGCGACGCCTGGCAGGAAGGCGGTGCGCGACTCCGTGCGGCTGTTCATGATTCCGGGGATGGGCCACTGCGGAGGCGGCGACGGCACCAGCACGTTCGATATGGTGACGGCGGTGGATCGGTGGGTGCAGACGGGAACTCCGCCGTCGGAGATTCCCGCGTCGAAACTCGCCGATGGCAAGGTTGTTCGCACGCGGCCGGTGTGCGCGTACCCGGCGGTCGCGACTTACAAAGGGACAGGAAGCACTGATGAAGCCGCAAACTTTACTTGCAAGTAGCGCGTTGGTAGCCGCCGCCGTGTGCGTCGTTGCGGCCGCGGTGACCGGCGCGACCCGGATCGGCGGCCGCGGCTTCAACGCGTCGGTGATGGACCTCGCGACGCAAGGGTACGTCGAAGAGGAGTTCTTCCTCGCTGGCTCGGCGCGCACGTACGACATCCCACGCGATCAGATGTCGAACGGGACGCCGGCTGAGGCCCCGCATCCGTTCAAGACACGCATCGTGGTTCGACGGCCCATTTCGGCTGCGAGGTTCAACGGGACCGTTGTCGTCGAGTGGACCAACGTGTCTGAAGGCTTCGACAACGAGGTCGAGTGGTTCCACAGCGGCGAGCACTTCGTGCGGGCGGGCTACGCGTGGGCGGGCGTCTCGGCTCAGAACGTCGGCGTGAGCACGCTCAAGCAGCGCAACGCCGACCGCTACAGCTCGCTCGACGTCACAGACGGCGGCACGGTCATGGGCGACGGCCTGTCGTACGACATCTTCTCGGCCGCAGGCGCAGCCGTTCGCGGCAAAGGCGGCGTCAACGTGATGGGCGCCCTCAAGGCCGATCGCGTGATTGCCTCCGGGCACTCTCAGTCTGCCGGGCGGCTGGCGACGTACTTCAATTCCGTGCATCCGCTCGCGCCCGTCTACGACGCTGTCGTCCTGCACGGCGGCGGCGGGAGGATGCGCACCGACCAGCCCGTCAAGATCTGGAAGCTGCTGTCGGAGACCGACGTCCTCGCTCAAGTCGCCTCGCGGCAGCCTGACAGCGACAAGTTCCGCACGTGGGAAGTGGCGGGCGCGTCGCACCTCGACATCAGGCACGCGACGGAGCTGGTGAAGCTCGGGCTGCGCAGCAGAGACACGATGCTGCCGAATCCACCGCCGGCGCCGGCCGCTGGGGCGGGCCGGCGGGGCGGCGGCCCGTTTGGCGGCGCGCCGGGCCCGTACAACGGGTGCAACCATCCGCCGCTGAGCCGCATCCCGTCGGAGTACGTGCAGAACGCGCTCTACGATCACATGGCGCGCTGGCTGAAGGACGGCACGCCGCCGCCGTCCGCCTCGCCGATCGAAATCAAAACCGACGGCGAGCGGCCAGCCATAGTGCGCGACAGCTTCTTCAACGCGCTTGGCGGCATCCGTCTCGCCGAGCACGACGTGGCGACCGCCGTCAACAGCGGCGAGAACACCGGCAGCGGCTTCTGCTTCCTCACCGGCTGGCACGAAGACTTCGACAAGGCGCGTCTGTCGGCGTTGTATTCGAGCCACGCGGCGTACGTGTCCGCCGTCAAGGCCACGACCGAGAAAAACCTGAAGGCGGGCTACATCGTGAAAGCCGACGCGGACAAGACGATCGCGGCAGCCGAACGTTCGGAAATCGGCAAGAGCTAACAATCACCCAATTATTCAATTACCCAATTACCCAATTACCCAATTACCCAATTACCCAATTTCCCAATGACTCAACCCGGCTGGCACTTTCTTCAGATTCCTGGTCCGACCAACGTTCCCGATCGCGTGCTGCGCGCCATGGCGCGGCCGACGATCGACCATCGCGGGCCCGAGTTCGCGGCGCTCACGCTCGATCTCATCGGCGGGCTCCAGCGCGTGTTCAAAACGAAAGAGCCGGTGATCATTTATCCGGGCTCAGGCTCCGGCGCCTCCGAAGCGGCCTACGTCAACACGCTCTCGCCGGGCGACCGTATCGTCGTCTTCGAGACCGGACACTTTGCGCTCCAGTGGAAGAAGATCGCCGAGCGGCTCGGGATTCGAGTCGACTATGTGCCTGGCAGCTGGCGGAGCGGCGCGTCGGACGCCGAGCTCGAATCCCGCCTGACGGCGGACAAGGCCCACGAGATCAAAGCCGTCGTCGTCGTTCACAACGAGACGTCCACGGGCGTGGCGAGCCGGATTCCCGACCTGCGCAAGGCGATGGATCGGGCGAAGCATCCGGCGCTGCTCATGGTGGACGCCGTCTCGTCGCTCGCGTCGTTCGACTATCGGCACGACGACTGGGGCGTCGACGTCACGGTCTGCGGATCGCAGAAGGGCCTGATGGTGCCGCCCGGCCTCGGTTTCTGCGCGGTGTCGAAGAAGGCGAGAGCGGCGGCCGCAACCGCGAAGCTGCCGCGGCACTACTTCGACTGGGAGGAAATCCTCACGCAGAACGAAAAGGGTTTCTTCCCGTATACGCCGGGCACGAATCTGTTTTACGGGCTGCGCGAGGCGCTGCGGATGATCGAAGAAGAAGGCCTCGCCAATGTGTTCGCTCGCCACGCAAGACATGGCGAGGCGACGCGCGCGGCCGTGCGCGCCTGGGGGCTCGAGATCGTCTGCGAGGATCCGCGCGAATACTCGAACTCGATGACGGCGGTGTTCATGCCCGAAGGCCACAACGCCGACGAGCTGCGGACCGTCATCCTCGACAACTTCAACATGTCGCTCGGCGTCGGGCTGTCGAAGTTCGCCGGCCGCGTGTTCCGCATCGGCCATCTCGGGAGCTTCAACGACCTCATGCTCATCGGCACGCTCGGCGGCGTGGAAATGGGCCTCCGCGTGGCCGGCGTTCCACACCGTGAGGGCGGCGTCATGGCCGCCATGCAGTCGCTGGCGGCATCAGTGAGTTCGTCATCGACGCCGGCCGTCGCCCACGCCCGGTGAGCGCGGCCGATCTCGAGCACGCGCTCAGAAAAGCGATTCGCGGGCCCGGGAGTGAAGTTCGTTTCGATCGCGGCAGCCGCGCGCTCTACGCCACCGACGCGTCGAATTACCGACAGGTCCCGATCGGCCTCGTTGTTCCCCGTAATGCGGAAGATGTCGCAGCCGCGGTAGCGGTGTGCCGCGAATTCGACGCGCCGGTGCTCCCGAGGGGCGCCGGCACGAGCCTCGCCGGCCAGTGCTGCAACGTCGCCGTCGTCTTTGATTTCTCGAAATACATGAACCGGATCGTGGAAGTCGATCCGGATCGGCGCTTCGCCCGCGTTCAGCCCGGCGTGGTGCTCGACACGCTTCGCAACCGGGCGGAACAGCACAAGCTGACGTTCGGACCCGACCCTTCAACCCACAGCCGCTGCACCCTCGGCGGGATGATCGGCAACAACTCGTGCGGCACGCATTCGCTGCTCGCCGGGAAGACCGTCGACAATGTCGAGGAGCTGCACATCCTGCTCTACGACGGCACCGAGCTGACGGTGGGGGCCACGAGCGACGCTGAGTTCGACGCGATCAGTCGAGAGGGCGGCCGGCGAGGGGACATCTACGGCGGGCTCCGCGCGCTGGCGTCGAGGCACGCGTCCGACATCCGCGCGCGGTTTCCGCAGATTCCCAGACGCGTGTCCGGCTACAACATCGAGGATCTCCTGCCCGAGCGCGGGTTCCATGTCGCCCGCTCGCTCGTCGGCAGCGAAGGAACGTGCTCGATCGTGCTCGATGCCAAAGTCACGCTCGTCCGCAGCCCGCAGCACAGGTCGCTCGTCGGGCTTGGATACGCCGACGCGTTCGAAGCGGCGGATCACGTGCCGGAAATCCTGCAGTTCAAGCCGATCGGCCTCGAGGGATTCGAAGGGGCGATGGTGGACGGCCTTCGCTCGAAGGGCGCCGCGAATCTGGAGCTCCTGCCGCAGGGACGCGGGATCCTGCTGGTCGAGTTCGGCTTTGACGATCCGGGCCTGGCACAGCAGACAGCTGAGCGCTTGATGGCGGCGCTCAAAGGCGCGGCGTCGGCGCCTGAGATGCGACTCTATTCCGCGGCCGAGACCCGTGCGGTATGGAAGCTGCGGGAATCAGGACCGCGCGCGGCCGCCAACGTGCCCGGCACTCCGCCTCGCTGGGAAGGGTGGGACGATGCGTCGGTGGCGCCGGAGAAGCTGGGCCGGTATCTTCGCGAGCTTCGCGCGCTGTTGAACGAGTACGGGTACCAGGCGACGTTCTATGGGCACTTCGGCCACGGCTGCATCCACATGCAGGTCAGCTTCGATCTGCAGAGCACGGCCGGCGTGCGTAAGTACGGCGAGTTCGTCAACGACGCGGCAGACCTCGTCGTCCGCTACGGCGGATCGCTGTCGGGCGAACACGGCGACGGCAAGTCGCGAAGCGCGCTGCTGCCGAAGATGTTCGGGCCCGAACTGATGTCGGCGTTTCGCGAGTTCAAGTCGGCGTGGGATCCTCTCAACAGGCTCAACCCGCACAACATCGTCGACGCCGCGCCGGCTGTCGAGCATCTTCGTCTTGGCGCCGGCTACGCACCCCTCGAGCCGCCGACGCGGTTCAGGTTTCCGGACGACAACGGGTCGATGGCGAAGGCGGCGCTGCGCTGCATCGGCATCGGCGAGTGCCGCAAGCACGACGCCGGCACCATGTGTCCGAGTTACATGGCGACGCTCGAAGAGGAGCACAGCACGCGCGGCCGCGCGCACATGCTGTTCGAGGCGCTTCGGGGTGACGTGGTCCGCAGCTGGGACGACGAGCAGGTCAAGGAGTCGCTCGACCTGTGCCTGTCGTGCAAGGCGTGCAAGAGCGAGTGTCCGACGAACGTGGACATCGCGACCTATCGTTCGGAGTTTCTCTCCCACTACTACGAGACGCGCCGCCGGCCGCTGCACGCGTACGCCTTCGGCATGGTGGACAAGTGGCTGTCGCTGGCGTCGATCGCGCCGTCGCTGGCCAACGCGACCGTTCAGGCGCCTGGTGTGAGCGCGATTGTGAGGCAGGCACTCGGCATCGCGCGGCAGCGAAGCATTCCCACGCTCGCGCCGGTGAGCTTCCGCAAGTGGGCGAGTTCGCAGAACGTGCCGACGAGCGGCGGCGACGTGATCCTCTTTGTCGACACGTTCAACAACTCGTTTCACCCCGAGACGACCCAGGCGGCTCTCGACGTGCTCATTGCAGCCGGCTGCCGGGTCTTCATTCCGCAGGACCGGTTGTGCTGCGGGCGTCCGCTGTACGACTTCGGCTTCATCGATCAGGCGATCGAGTACCTGCGGCGGATTCTCGCCGCGCTGGCCGATCCGATCGACCGCGGCATCCCGATCGTCGTCCTCGAGCCGAGCTGTGCTTCGGTGTTTCGAGACGAGCTGCGAAACCTGCTGCCGGACGATGTGCGCGCGGAAAAGCTTCGGGCGCAGACCTTCCTGCTGAGCGAATTCCTGGAGCGCAAGGTGCCGGGCTACGCGCCGCCAAGGATCTCGAAGCGCGTAATGCTCCACGGGCATTGCCACCACAAGGCGATCCTGAAGATGGGCGACGAAGAATCGCTTTTGACGAGGATGGGCGCGGAACTGCAGTCGCTGGATGCGGGCTGCTGCGGGATGGCCGGCCCGTTCGGAATGGACGCGCACAAGTACGACGTGTCGATGGCCATCGGCGAGCGCGTGCTCCTGCCGGCCGTGCGTCAGGCTGATGCTGAAACGATCATCGTGTCTGACGGCTTCAGCTGTCGCGAGCAGATCTCACAGGCCACCGGTCGGCACGCGCTGCATTTGGCCGATGTCCTCAAGCTGGGATTGAGGCAGCAGACGTAGTGTCGGGTATCTATCGCGCCGGCAGAATCGCAATGCGATCGCCGGCGAACGAGCCGATCCAGTACGAGCTGCCGACTTCGACGGCAACCGTCGCGGCGCCGAAACCGTTTCCTGCAGGCCGCTTCAGCACTTCCTTCACGGTCAGCGTCTTGGGATCCACTTTGACGACGGTCGAGGATCTCGTCGCGCGTCGGCGGAGTCTTGCCGCGCGACACCCGGAAGAACGACTGGCTGCCCCACGCCGCGACATACAGCGTCTTGCCGTCGTTCGACATTTCCAGGCCGTTGGCGCCGGCGGCTTCGCTGCCGGGCACCTTCTGCCAGCCCGACGCGGTATGCCACTCCCACAGCTCGCCGTTTTTCTCGCCGGTCATCATCCGCTGAGTCGCGGCCGGCGCGCCGCCTCGAGGCAGGAAGTTGCTGGCGATGAAACCACCGTCTGGCAGGCCGCGGACAGAGTTGAGGCCGATCGGGTCGGCGGCGACTGCGCACCCGATCCACGTGAGCACCGGTATCTGCGGCCGCGCGTCGAGCTCGAACACCTCGATCGCTTCACGCCCTCCGTGTCCGACGACGAAGAGACGATGGACGTTGCGCCGGCCAGGGAGGATCGACAACCCGTGCGTGGTGAATTTCGACGCATCCGGCGGCCCCGGACACTTGTCGTAGGTCTTCGCGTCGAGCCGATCCTTCGCTGAGGCGGACGGATACGCCTTCGTCGTCGTCCGGTCGCTGACGCGAAGGAGATTGATCCCGCCGGCGCCGCCGAACACGCCCGTCACGACCCACGCGCCGCCCGGCACGATCACAAGGTCCTCTGGCCCCTGCTGTCCGCAGACGAACTTGACGTCGGCCGCATCAACGCAAGGTGGCGGTGGACCGGGCTGCGGTGGCGGCTGGGCGATCGCCGGCGATGTGGAGACCCATACCGCGGCGGAGACCATTACGACTAGTGGGATCAGTTTCATGTAGCCGGCTCCTCTTCAAACGCCTTCTCCGGATGCATCCGGAACGCCAGCAACGAACCGACGAGCAGCAGGCCGAGGGATCCGAGAAACGGCAGCTGCCAGTTGCCGGTCCAATCGACGATGTAGCCGAAGGCCGTCGGTGACAACGCCGCGGCGACGGCCGATCCGGTGTTCATCAACCCGCTCGCCGTGCCGGAGTACCTCGGCGCGATGTCCATCGGAATCGACCACATCGGACCGATCGTCAGCTCGGCGCAGAAGAACGCCGCCGCCATGCTGATCACGATGACCGTCAGGTTGTGCGTGAGAAAGACCATGAGCATGAACACGAACGAGAGCAGGAACGAGACGACGACGAAGTCGCGCCGCGCCTTCCGCAAGTCGTGCGTCCGTTCGAGAATGCGATCGCTGATCACGCCGCCAAGGTAGTCGCCTCCGACGCCGGCGAAGAAGACGGCCGACGAGAAGATCGCCGACTGTGAGAGCTGCAGATGGTATTCGTTCGCGAAGTAGAGCGGCAGCCAGTTCAGGTACATCCACAACGTCCAGCCGTAGCAGAAGTACACGATGGTGATCGGCGCCATGCGGCGAATCAGACGAGCCCACGGGACCTGGATCTGTTGTTTCCTCGTGGCCCCCTGGCCGCGGTTCGGCAGCTTCGCAAGATCGTCGGGCGTGATGCTCGCGTGCTCCGCTGGGACGTCTCGGTAGTACCAGACCCATGCGACCACCCATGCCAGGCTGCCGATGCCGAGCGCCACAAACGCGCCGCGCCAGGCGACAACGCCGATGAGCGCCACCATCATCAGCGGCGTGACGGAGTTGCCGATGCGGGAGAAGGCATGCGTCAAGCCCTGGGCGAACCCACGACGTTCCGCGGGCACCCAGCTCTGCATGGCTCGCGTCGCGACCGGAAACGTGGCGCCTTCGCCGATTCCCAGGAGCAACCGCACCATATATAAGGATGTGAGGCCGCCGACGAGCCCGGTCAGAGCGGTGGCCGTCGCCCAGACGAGCCCGCAGATAAACAGCGTTTTTCGCGCGCCCCAGCGGTCGCCGAGCCAGCCGCCAAGAATCTGGAAGATCGCGTAGGTGACGCCGAACGCGCCAATCACCTTACCGAGCTGGCCGCGCGTCAGATGCAGGTCGCGGATGATGTCGGCCCCGGCGGTCGCCATGTTCTGGCGGTTCACGTACGTGATGAAATACATCAGGCACAGCAATCCCAGGACGAGGGACGGCGCTGGCAGGAAAGCTGAACGCTTGAGCGACACGGCGACAGAGCCTACCATAGGCGTGATTGGTGATTTCGCAGGGCTGAGGGCTGAGGGCTGAAGGCAGAGGGCTTTCTGTAGGAGTGGCCGATGCGTTTGCGCCACGCGGTGATTCTCGCGATGACAGTTGTTGGCTCGAGCCTTTCCGCTCAAACATCGGGGACTGGCGCGTCGTCGACCGACGTCCTGCCGTTCAAAGCCACGGAGACGACGCTTCCCAACGGACTGAAGGTCGTTGTCGTTCCTACAGGCTTTCCGAATCTGGTCAGCATCCAGATTCCTGTCCAAACCGGGTCGAGAAATGAAGTCGAGCCCGGCAAGTCGGGCTTCGCGCACTTCTTCGAGCATCTGATGTTTCGCGGGACGCCGAAGACTCCGCCGGAGAAGTACCGCCAGATCATGGCCAGCGCCGGCGCGCGGGACAATGCCAGCACGGGGGACGACTCGACGCATTACTACTCGACGTTCGCCAAAGAAGATCTGGAGACGATTCTCGCGGTCTACGCGGACATGTTCCAGAACCTGTCGTACTCGGAGGCGGACTTCAAGACCGAGGCGCGGGCCATCCTCGGCGAGTACAACAAGAACAGCGCGCAACCGCTCGAGAAGCTCTTCGAGATGCAGCGCGATCGGTTCTACCAGGCACACACCTACAAGCACACGACGATGGGATTCATCAGGGACATCGAGAACATGCCGAACGAGTACGCGTACTCGAAGCTGTTCTTCGAGCGCTGGTACCGTCCGCAGTTCACGACCGTGATCGTCGCCGGCGACGTGACTCCGGAAGCAGTGCTGCCGCTCGTGCAGAAGTACTGGGGCGCGTGGAAAGGCGTGTCGTCGGGCGGATCGGCCAGGCCCGTACAGATTCCAAAAGAGCCGCCGCCGAGCAGTGCGAAGTACGTGCACGTTCCGTGGACGAGCGACACGTTGCCGTGGGTGACTGTCGCATTTCCCGGCCCGGCGTTCGACGAGAACAGCAAGGAGTCGGCGGCCGTCGAGATGCTGGGCACCATCTACTTCGGCCAGACGTCAGACCTCTACAAGAAGCTGGTCGTGGCCGAGCAGAAAGTCGACCAGCTCCGCGCCGATGTCCCATCGAGCATCGACTCGTCGCTGTTCACGGTGACGGCTCGGGTGAAGAATCCGGCCGATGCGGTGTACGTCCGCGATCAGATGCTGTCGACGTTTGCCGCCGCCCGCTTCAGCCAGGTGGCGGCGGAACGGCTGGGTGAGGCGAAGTCGAACACGCGCTACTCGTTCGCTCGCACGATTGACAGCACCGAACGTGTGGCGGCAGTCGTCGCGGCCTATACGCCCTACAAGCGCTCGTACCAGACGGTCAACAACTTCTATCGCACGCTCGAGTCGCTGGCCCCCGGCGATCTTCAGGCGACAGCGGCGAAGTACTTCACGGATGCCGGACTGATCGTCGCGACGCTTTCGAAGGGTCCCCTTCCGGCCGCTATCGAGAAGGCCCCACCGCTCAAGGCGCCCTCCGCGGCAACCGCGACACCTGCGCCGCCTGTTCACGGAGTCGTGTTTGGCGCGCCGCCGTCCGGCGAGTTCGCCACGAGCTGGCCGATCGTCCTTCAGAAATCGCCGTCTCCGTTGATCAACGTCAAGCTGCTGTTCGGCGTGGGATCGGCGTACGACCCGGCCGGAAAGGAAGGGCTGAGCGCGCTGACGGCGGCGATGGTGACGCAAAGCGGCTCGAAGTTGCTGACGATTGATGAGATCAACGCCCTGCTCTATCCGATGGCGGGCACGTTCGTGGCACGGGCCGACAAGGAGTTGACCTCGATCACCGGAGTCATCCATCGCGACAACTGGAACAAGTTCGTTCCGCTGGTCCTGTCGCAGCTGGTCGACAACGGCTGGCGCCAGGAGGACTTCGAACGGCTGAAGACGCGTCAAATGAACACACTCGTTCAGGACCTTCGATCGAGCAACGAGGAAGAGCTCGGCAAGGAGCGCCTACAGACGAACGTGTTCCGAGGCACCCCGTACGGGCACGTGGCGCTCGGGACGGTGGCCGGGCTCCGCGCGATCACGTTGGACGACATCAGGACGTTCGCGCGCACGATGTACACGCGGGCCAACCTAACACTCGGCGTGAGCGGCAACACGAGCGACGACATGGTGCGCGCGCTCACGGCGTGGCTTCAGCTCCTGCCCGAAGGAACCGCGGCAGCGCACGCGGCCGTGGAGCCGCGGCGTCCATTCGGTCTCGAGGTCGAAATCCTGGAGAAGGACACGCGTGCGGTCGCGATCTCGCTCGGGTTCCCGATCGACGTCACCAGGTCGCATCCGGATTTCATCGCGCTGTCGATCGTCCGCTCCTGGCTCGGCGAGCATCGCCTGTCGAGCGGGCAGCTCTATCAGCGCATCCGCGAAGAGCGCGGCATGAACTACGGCGACTACGCCTACATCGAAGCGTTCCCGCGCGGCATGTTTCAGTTCTTCCCGGATCCCAACGTCGCGCGCAGCCGGCAGCTCTTCGAAATCTGGATTCGGCCGGTGGAACCGGCCAACGCGCAGATGTCGCTGCGAATTGCCGTTTACGAGCTTCAGAAGCTCATCGCGCACGGCCTGACGAAGGAGCAGTTCGAGGGCACGCGCGATTACCTGATGAAGAACGTGTTCGTGATGACGGCGCGCCAGGACCAGCAACTCGGCTCTGCGCTCGACTCGAAGTGGTACGGGATTCCGGCGTTTACTGAGCACATGCGCGCCGGTCTGTCGAAGCTGACGCTCGATCAGGTCAACACCGCCATCACTCGGCACCTGAACGCCGAGAACCTCTCGATCGTGATCATCGCTAAGGATGCGCAGGGGCTGAAGCAGACGCTCGTGGCTGACGCGTTCTCGCCGATCAAGTACGACGGCGCGAAAGACAAGGCGCTGCTCGATGAAGATCGCGCGATCGGCGCATTGAAACTTCGCATCGCCGCGTCCGCTGTCACCGTCACGCCGATCGCTGACGTGTTTGCACGATGAGGAAGGTCCTTGTCGGCTGCGTCGCGGCAGTTGTCGTGATTGCCGCCGCCCATGCGCAGCCTCCGCAGGGGCTCGTCCGGTCGCAGCTCGTGTGGGTGGACCGCGCCGGCAAGAAGATCGGCGCGCTGGGCGAGCTCGCGGACTACGGCAACATCGAGCTGTCGCCCGATCGGCGTCAGATTGCGGCGGCGGTGCTGAACGACGCCACAAGACGGCGTGAGCTCTGGCTCTACGATGCCGGCGATGGCCGCCGTTCGCGCCTCGACGCGAATCCCGGCGATGAAAACTGGCTCGTCTGGTCTCCGGATGGGAAACGGGTCGTCTTCAACTCGCAGCGAAGCCGCGGTCTCGATATCTACGGGAGAGACACCGCCGCGGGCGCCCAGGAGCAGTTGCTGGCCGTCGACGAGGAACGCGGCCAGTGGCCCGTCAGCTGGTCGCCGGACGGGAAGGACATCCTCGTGGTGATGAACACCGTGGAAACCGGCAACGACATCTGGGTGCTGCCGCTGACAGGTGGACGCAAGCCGTATCCCTTCCTGAAGTCAGCCGCGCAGGAGAACTGGGCAGCCTTCTCGCCAAACGGCCAGTGGGTGGCGTTCAGCTATAAGGAGCCCGGCGCCGACACCGAGCTCTACGTCACGTCGTTTCCGAAACCGGGACCGCGCTATCTCGTGTCGGCTCGCGGCGGATTCCAGGCACGCTGGCGGCGCGACGGCAAGGAGCTGTTCTTCCTGGCCACGAACGGAACGCTGACGACGTCGCTGATGGCGGCGGACGTGAAAAGCGACGGCGCCGACTTCGAGGTGAACGGGGTCAGAAAGCTCTTCGATACGCCGGTGCCGTACCCGCCGTATCACGCATTCGATCTGTCCGCCGACGGACAACGGATCCTGATCAACTCGCTCCTGCTGGGGCCGGGCTCAGGGCGAATCGCGAAGCGTTAAGCAGATGATTCGCGCTGTTCTGTTCGATCTCGACGGGACGCTGTACGACCGCGATGCCGCAATGCTGGCGCTCGCGCACGACCAGTTCGACGCCTTCAAAGACAAAATGCCGCCGCAGGTTGACGGGCAGCGGTTCACGACGCGCTTCCTCGATCTCGACGATCATGGGTACGCCAGCCGCTCGGACGTCTACCGCCGCCTCGCCGACGAGTTCGGGCTGGATAACTGGCTGACGGTCGAGCTCGAACGCCATTTCTGGGAAAGCTACAGCCGCCGCTGCGAGATCTCCGACGACACCTGGGCCACGCTGAGGGCGCTGAAAACGGCGGGGAAGCGCCTTGGCGTGGTGACGAACGGCCAGACCGAGTGGCAGACGCGGAAGCTCGAAGGGCTGGGCCTCGGTTCGTTCTTCGACGCCGTGCTCATCTCTGAGTCAGAAGGCATTCGAAAGCCGGACGCGAGGATCTTCCATCGCGCGCTCGAACGGTGCGGCGTCGAGCACCCGGCCGACGCGATGTTCGTGGGCGATCAACCAGAGGTTGACGTCGCCGGCGCCCACGCCGCTGGCCTCGTCGCTGTCTGGAAACGCGTACCGTACTGGGTGCTGGCGGTCGACGGCGTGATGGTGATCAATCGCCTGAGTGAGATCTTGCCGGTGTGCCTGTGACTCAGAGGTTCCAGGGTTCCAGGGGTTCCAGAGGTGCGGATGAACGCTAAACTGATTCGCTGCGCTCAGCTGAGCGATGTCGCCATGCTGGCGACGATGATGATCGAGTTTTACGCGGAGGCCGACTTCGCGTTGAGCCGTGAGGCGGCGCAGCGGGCGTTCGAGCAGCTGATTCGATCAGCGGAACGCGGCCGCGTCTGGATTCTCGAATGCAACGCGACGCCGGCAGGGTTTGTCGTCCTCACGGTGGCTTACGCGATGGAATACGGCGGCCTTCGCGGTTTCGTGGACGATTTGTACGTCCGGCCGCAGTTTCGCCAACGCGGATTGGGGGCCGAGGCGCTGGCCGTCGTGAAAGCGCAGTGCGTGGCCACCGGCGTCCGCGCGCTATTCGTCCAGACGGGAACCGACAACGACGGCGCCCAGCGCGTCTACAAACGTGCCGGATTCACGGACACTGGTCACCAGCTTCTCGTCCAGGCGCTCGCGCCTCCCACCCACCGAACCTCTTGAACAAACCCTTGGAACCTCTGGAACCCCTGGAACCCTTGGAACCCTGGAACGAGTCGATCACACGATCGCCACGAGCGGCGAGGGCTGCTGGATGTTTCGATTTGCGCCGTTGACGGAACGCATGAGCCGCCTGGCGATGTCGTCCGCCCGGTTTGGCGGAACACATGAAAAGCAGATGCGAAGCTCGCGCTCGCCGGCCTGATCGACGTAGAACGCTTCTCCACGGACGAACGCGAGCGACTCGGCCTTCGCCTGCGCCTGAACCTGCGACGACTTCTGCCGCCCGGTGAGGCGGCACCACAAATACAACCCGCCGTCAGGAACAGCCCACTGGAGCTTGCCCGCTGCGCCGTGACGCTCGAGCGCGCCGGTCATCGCGTCGCGCCGGCGGCGATGCTCGAGGCGTAACTCGACGAGATGGCTGTCGAACGTTCCATCCGCCAGCATGTCGGCGACGATCAGTTGATTCAGGTTCGGCATGTGCGGGTCGGACCGCTGCTTCAGCAGCGCCAGCTGCTCGATGATCGGCGGCGCGGCCGACAGCCAGCCGAGACGCAAGCCGGGCGCGAGCACCTTCGAGAACGTGTTGAGGTGGATGACAACCGATTGCGTGTCGAGGGAGTGAAGCGATGCAGGGGGCGCGGCGTTCAGGTAGAGCTCGCGGTATGTGTCGTCCTCGATGATCGGCACCCGCAGCCGCGTGGCCAGCGACAGCAGATGCCGACGCAGCTTCAGCGGCATCGTCCAGCCGGTCGGGTTCTGGAATGTCGGGTTCATGTAGATCAGCTTCGGCCGGTATCGCACCACCAGATCCTCGAGCTCGTCGAGATCGTGGCGCATGACGTCCCAGCCGACCAGGCGGGCACCCGCGGCGGAAAACGTATGGATCGCGCCGAGATAGCCGGGTCGATCGACGACCACCGTGTCGCCGGGATCGATGAGGCATCGCGCGAGCAGATCGAGCCCCTGCTGGGCGCCGGCGAGCACGAGCACGTTGTGCGGATGTCCGCCAAAGCGATGAGCGATTGCTTCACGAATCACCGGCAGCCCTTCTGTCGGACCGTGGCCCCACGCGAGTTGGGGCGAGCGTTTGAGCGCACGATCCATGGATCGCCGGTACGCGTCGGTGGGAAACGAGTCGAGCGCCGGTGTGCCGGCGGCCACCGAAAACACGCTCGGATCGGACGCATGGCGCAGCAGATCCCGAATGGCCGAATCGCTCGATCGCGCGGCGGCGGCGGCGACTTTGCCGCGCCAGGCAAACGGGGCACCGGAACTTTCCGGCGCGGCCGAGACGAACGTCCCCCGGCCGACGTGGCCGCGAACGAGACCTCGCGCTTCGAGATCGCGATACGCGTTGACGACCGTCGTCCGGCTGACTTTCAGCGCCTGAGCGAGCTCGCGTTCGGCCGGCAGGCGGAAATCGAGAGCCAGCGTCCCCGTCGTGATGCCGTGCTCGATCGCTTGAGCGATGTGGCGGTACACAGGCCGCGTTCGGGGCAGTCGCCCGCCGCCAAGGCCGAGCAGTGTCAGTTGTGTTTCGTCACACATGAGGGAGCTCCGCATTCTCCAGAAGCAGTCCCAGGCCATTCGTCACACGCGCGTAGCGCGCGTCGGAGCGAAGGACGTCGAATCGCGGCTCGCTGGCGACGTGCATGAGCGAGGGGTCGCGCTCGTCGTAAGCACGGAACAACAGCGCGAATGCGACGTCGAGGTCGCCAAGCCCCGTCCATCCGATCGCGCGATGGTAGGGCGAGACGTAGCGCACGGCACTCATCTCGTCGAGCTCGCGCAGAATCCGTGTCGCCCTGGCACCGTCGCCTCTGACGGCCACCGCATGCGCCAGCCACGCCAGCGTCGTCGGGTCGTGGTGAATGGACGGCAACGCGTCGAGATGCCGCACGCTTTCGTCGACGTCGCCGACCTGCAGCTTGGCCGCGGCCAGCAGGCGATGCGACGGCAGGAAGTCGGCTTCCATGTCGATCGTATGCAGGCAGCGATCGATTGCTTCTTCGTAATTGCCGCTGACGTAGCGGACCCAGGCCGCGCACGTGCTCGCGACGAGGCAGAGCGGGTCGATCTCGCAGGCGCGGTCGGTTAACGCCGCAGCCTGACCCGTCTGCCGGCGCGCGGCAAGGAACAGACCGTACAGCCTGAGCGCCGCTTCATGGCTCGGGTTGATCGCCAGCGCGCGCCGATACGCTCGTTCGGCGCCGGCCCAGTTCCAGTCGCGCGACCGGCGGACCTCGGCCAGCGCGAGGTGCGCGTCGGCTGCTGCCGGATCGATGGCAAGCGCTTTGATGGCCGAAGCCTCCGCCGCGTCGAGGGCCGCCCGAGGTTCGTTGGTATGGTAATCGGCCGCGGCTGCCGTCACTCGCGCGAGCGCCGCGTGCGCGGCGGCGAAGCCTGGATCGAGCGTGACGGCGCGCTCGAAATACATCAGGCACTCGGCCAGCCCGTCGTACCCGGGGCGCTGCCAGTGGTAGCGGCCTTTCAGGTAGTTCTGCTGCGCTTCGAGATGTCGCGTCCCACTCGACGGCGCAGGCGCCCGGTCGGGCAGAAGTTCCACGGCGACAGCTCTCACGATTCGCGTCGCGACCTCCGCCTGGACGAGCAGGCTCTCGGCCTGCGGCCGCTCGAAGGAATCGGCCCACAACTGCGTTTCACCGTGTGCCTCGATGAGCTGCGCCGAGATGCGGACGCGATCGGCCTCGGTCCGTACCGTCCCTTCGACGATGTAGTGAGCGCGAAGCGCGTCGGCGATTTCGCGAACGGTCCGATCGACGCGCTGAACGCGCGCGCACGAGGAACGAGCGATGACGCCAAGCCGGTCGGCGCACAGCCGGCCAAGCTGCGTGATCAATTCTTCGGTGAGTCCGCTCGCGAATGAGTCCGGAACGGGCGCTTCGCCCAGATGCGTGAAGGGCAGAACCGCCAGCCGATGCTTCGTGTCGATGGTTGCGGCCTGCTCGTACGACCCGCTCAGGCCGTTCATGCGCTCGACGCGCGCGATGAATCGGTAGCCTCGCCTGTGCAGGGTCTCGACGAAGCGCGGGCGCTCGGCGTTGTCGCCGAGAACGGCGCGGAGGCGCTTGATGGCCGCGTTCAGTCCGTGTTCAAAGTCGACGAACGTGCCTTCCGGCCACAGCTGGTCGCGCAGCTCGTCCCTCGTGAGCAGCTCACCCGGATGCTCGAGCATCAGAGCGAGCACGGCAAATGGCTGCTCCTGCAGCCGCAGGCGCACGCCGTCTTTCCGCAGTTCGCGTGTCCGTGAGTCGAGCTCGAAACGTCCGAATCTGAAGTCCGTCACGGCCTCCTCCGTTGGCTCATCAGCATCCCGCACGCGCCCTCTCCTGTCGAGTCCAATCGAGAATTGGACTGGTTCCCGCAAGGCGCCACGAAGGGACATCTCAAATCACCACGTCACCTAATCACCATATGTTGCAATGAATTATCCCGTCGCCAACGTTTCACCTCGCCCGTATCCCCGCGTCATTGAGATAGCGCGATCGCGGGGCCATATTGGCCTGCATGACACACATTCTTCTTGCGCTCCTGCTCGCGAATCTCCCGCTCATCGTGCGAATCGACCCGGCGACGAAGGTGCTGGTCACGGTTGAGGGTGCCGCCCCCGTCGCACGCTACTTCGTCCGCCTGGACGACGAGACGCTGACCGTGCTGAATCTCAGTGCGGCCGGACTGCCGAAGCGCCAGCTGCTTGGCATGGCCACCGACCATCCCGATTGGATGGCCGCCACGTGGAAGACGATCTACAAGGACAACGGCCTTCGCGTCGGCCCGACCGGTGTGTTCGCAAAGGACCGGAAGCTTGCCGAACTCGACGAGGTCGTCGAGCGGATTCCGCGCGGGCGGGTGGTGTCGGTGAAAAAGGATTAGGGGACGGCGTCGTTCCAAGGGTGCCAGGGGGGGGTGGCACCTCTGGCACCTCTGGTGCGATCAGTGTCCGTCGGCGGGCTCGGTAATCCAATGCGCCGCGAAGAAGGTCGCGGCAATCGCTGCATAGGCGATCGCGAAGGGCCAGGCGGGTGAGAGCCTGAGGACTGTGTCGCCCTCGGTCCACTGGTACGAATGCATGATGCCGGTTGCGGAGAGGATCGCGGCGAGGCTGCACCACGCGGCTGCGGCCGTCCACTTGCGTTCGATGACGCCGACGACAGCAGCCGACAGCAGCATCGACGTGAACAGGAATCCCTGTTCGAGCGAGAAGACCCCATGAATCCACGTGTCGGTCTTCTGGAACTCTCCGATGAGCGCTTCGGTGAACGGCCGCGCGGGAGTGCCCATGCCTGCGGCCTTCAACCCGTTCTTCGCCATCAGCGCCGCCCACGCGCCGATGCCAGGCAGCAGCCCGATGACGACGGCCGGCGCGTGCTCACGCGGTGTCGCTTGAAACGCCTGGGCGCTGATGACGATACCGATCCACAGCACGATGGCCATGCCCGCGTCGATGGGCACGGCCCACGCGATCCAGGCGAGCGTGCCCGTCAGGCAGATGATCGTGATGAAGGCGCCGTTCAGCACTGAATAGCCCACGCGCGCGCCAAGCGCCTTCCATCCCGGGTGGCCGATGTAGATCGTCGTCGGAAACGTCGACCCGAACAGCGCCGCCGCGATGCTGCCAAGCCCGTTGATCATCAGCGATGGTCGCGTCTGGTACGGATCGCCGGCCGCCTCCGCTGATTCGATGTTCTGAAGCGATCCGAGCACGTTGAAGAGTCCCATCGCGATGATCACCGAGACGTACGGCAGCAGGTGGCCGCCGCGAAGCGCGGCGATGATGTCGCCGATGACCGGCACCGGCACATGAATCGAGGCCGGCGCAGGCTTGGCGCCGCTCGGCGCGATGCCGATCAGCCACGAGAGCAGCGTCCCGAGTCCGATCGCGACGAGGCCGCCGGGAATATGACCCTTGGATCGGACGCGGCCGAAGTAGGTCAGCAGCACGACACCAAAAGTCGTGAGGCCGACGATCGGCCGCGCGAACGCGCGGAACAGGAATCCGAACGAAATGAAGCCGAGCGCGATGCCGGCGAGCGTCGAGAGCAGCGCCGCTCGCGGCGTCGCCTTGCGGACGCGTTCGGCCACGAACGCCGCGACGAGCTCGATGAGCCCGGAGCAGAGCGTCGCGACCAGGCCCGCCTGCCACGCCACGCGTGCCGGGTCGGCCGCGCCGGCGGCCGTCGCCAGCGCCTTCGCCGGCAGCATCACCAGGAAGACATGTGCGATCAGCGAGACCGTGTTGATGCCGTATGGCAACGCGCAGATGTCGGTGCGCCCGGTGCGCGCCGCGAGCCTCTTCGCCTGGACCGCGTAAAAGAGATTGCCGAGGAGAATCGAGACGGCGGCGCCAGGCAGCACGCGGCCGTAGATCAGGTCCGGAGGAAACCCCAGCACGAACCGGCAGAGCGTGTCGATGAGCAGCAGCTGAACGAGGTTGTCGAGCGCCAGGCCGAAGAACCCGTCGATGTCGCCCCGTACAAGCCATTTCATGGCGATATTCTAGGGGCTAGAGGTCAGAGGCTGGCCTCTAACCTCTAACCCCTTAGAATGGGCGCCGTGAGCCGCTTCCTTCGCCTGCTTGTCGCGACCGGTGTGGTGGCCGCTCTCGTTGTCGCGCTTGGCGCGCAGGAGCGTGACCGCTCGAAGATTCCGGACAAGTACAAATGGAATCTCGCCGACATCTATCCGTCGGACGCCTCGTGGCGCGCGGCCAAAGAGGCATTCACGGCGGAGATTCCGGCTTTTGGAAAGTACAAGGGAAGCCTCACGGCCTCGCCGTCGGCGCTGGCTGATGCGCTCGATGCGATTTACTCGAAGAACAAAGAACTGAGACGGCTATCGTCGTACGCGAGTCTGCTGGCGGACCAGGACACGCGGGACAGCCAGCATCAGGGGATGCGGCAGGAGATGACGCAGGTTGCCGCGGCATTCGGCGCTCAGCTCGCATTCGTCGATCCCGAGATCCTCAGAGCCGGGAAGGCGACGATCGATAAATTCATCGCGGCGGAACCGAGGCTCAAGCCATACCGCCACGAGCTGGAGGACACCGTCCGGCGCGCCGCTCACCCCCTGTCGGACAGCGAAGAGAAGATCCTGGCCGATTCCAGGCCGATCGCGGGAAGCGCCTCGACGGTCTACAACATCCTCTCGAACGCGGACTTTCCCTATCCGACTGTCACGCTGTCCGACGGCCGTTCCGTCAAGCTCGATCAGGCCGCGTTTACAGACTTGCGGGCTCTGCCGAACCGCGCCGATCGCGAAAAAGTAATGTCGGCGTTCTTCACGGCGCTCGGCGGCTTCAGCCGGACCTTCGGTACGACGATGAACGCGGAAGTGCAGAAGGTGCTGTTCTTCACGAAATCGAGGCGCTACAACACGGCGCTCGAGACGGAGCTGGACGCACCCAACATCCCGACGTCGGTCTACATGCGCCTCATCGACGGCGTGAACAGGAACCTGCCGTCGTTCCACCGCTATCTGAAACTTCGCCAGCGGATGATGGGCCTCGGGTCGCTGCACTACTCCGACCTGTACGCGCCGCTTGTCTCGTCGGTCAAACTCGAGTACACACCGGAAGAGGCGCAGAAGCTCGTGCTCGGCGCCGTGGCGCCGCTCGGGCGTGAGTACGGCGCGACGATTCAGCGGGCGTTCAACGAACGCTGGATCGATCTGCTGCCGAACGCCGGCAAGCGCTCGGGCGCGTATTCGAGCGGCGGGGTCTACGACGTCCATCCCTACATGCTGATCAACTACAACGGCAAGTACGGCGACGTCAGCACGCTGGCTCACGAGCTGGGCCACACGATGCAAAGCTATTTCTCGAACCACACGCAGCCGTACCCGACGGCTGGTTATCCGATCTTCGTCGCGGAAGTCGCGTCCACTTTCAACGAGGCGCTGCTCAACGACTACATGCTCAAGCAGATCAAAGACGATGCGGCGCGGCTGTCGCTCCTGGGGAACTATCTCGAGGGCATCAAGGGCACGGTGTTCCGCCAGACGCAGTTCGCCGAGTTCGAGCTGCGGATGCATGAGATGGCGCAGAAGGGACAGCCTGTCACCGGCGATTCGCTGGCAAAGCTCTATCTCGACATTACCAGGCGGTACTACGGCCACGATCGCGGCGTCTGCATCGTGGACGACTACATCGCGCACGAGTGGAGCTACATCCCGCACTTCTACCGCGACTTCTACGTGTTCCAGTACGCGACCTCCTTTACCGCGTCTGAAGCGCTCGCCGCCAAGGTGATGTCGGGTGACGCGGCGGCCACGCAAAGATATCTGGCGTTTCTCAGCGCCGGCGGATCGAAGTACCCGATCGAGCTGCTCAAGGACGCGGGCGTGGATATGACCACCGACGAGCCGCTCGATCTGACCGTGAAGTCGATGAACCGCGTCATGGACGAAATGGAGAAGCTCCTTGCTGCGAAAGGGAAGTAGCGCCGTTCTGCTGTGGTCTGTCGCTCTGGCGGCTGGTCTCCGCGCGCAGCAGCCTGCGCCGCGCATCACGGCGGCCGACGCGCAGTTCGATCAGGCGTCGGTCGATCGAGGCCAGCAGACGTTCGTCACCCAATGCGGTTTCTGTCACGGCGCGAACGCGCGCGGTGGGTCGAGCGGCCCCGACCTGACACGGTCGGAGCTCGTGCAGAGCGACGAAGGCGGGAGGCAGTTCAGTGAGTTTCTTCG
>WNFL01398315.1_pt1 | contig 23266 bp, 18 predicted proteins | sample 5400361 | NCBI WGS metagenome assembly WNFL01 (sample SAMN13153351, study PRJNA577476) | soil metagenome | isolation source: 40 cm soil on Douglas fir-dominated hillslope | place: USA:California | collected 2013-09-17
GCAGAGCGCGGTGCTGCAGAACGAGACCGGGCGCTTCGTGTGGGTGCTCGACGCGCAGGGCAAGGCCGCCCAGCGCAACATCCGCGCCGGCAACTGGGTCGGCAAGGACTGGGTGGTGCTCGACGGCCTGAAGCCCGGCGAAAACGTGATCGTCGACAACCTGGTGCGCCTGCGCCCCGGGACCGCGGTGCAGCCCAAGTCCGCCGGCTGACGTTACGGTTTTTTTCTAACACATGTCGAATTTCTTCATCCACCGGCCGGTCTTCGCCGCCGTCATCGCCATCATCATCGTGCTGGCGGGCCTCGTCGCGGCGAAGCTGCTCGCGGTCGCGCAGTACCCGGAGATCGCCCCGCCCACCGTGCTCGTGACGACAACGTACCCGGGCGCGAGCGCCGAGACGCTCACCAAGACCGTCGCCGCGCCGATCGAGGAGCAGCTCTCCGGCGTCGAGAAGCTGAGCTTCTTCAGCTCGACCGCGTCCTCCACCGGCGCGCTCAGCATCACCGTGACCTTCGAGCCGGGCGCGAACGTCGACCAGGCGGTGTTCAACGTCAACAACCGGGTGCAGATCGCGCTGCCGCGCCTGCCCGATGAAGTGCGCAGGAACGGCGTCATCGTGCAGAAGCGCTCCTTCGACATCCTGAACGTGGTGGCGCTGGTCTCGCCCAACAACTCGCGCGACACCCTCTTCCTGTCGAACTACGCCTCGATCAACCTGGTCGACGAGCTGAAGCGCCTGCCCGGCCTCGCCGACGTCACGGTGTTCGGCGCGCGCGACTATTCGATGCGCATCTGGCTCAACCCCGAGAAGATGGCGCGCCTGGGCGTAACGCCCTCCGACGTCGCCGCCGCCCTCCGGGCGCAGAACGCGCAGTATGCCGCGGGCAAGATCGGCACCGATCCGGCGCCGCCGGGCCAGTCGATCGTGTACACGGTCACGGCGACCGGGCGCCTCGTCGATCCGGAGGAATTCGGCGACATCGTGGTGAGGGCCGCCGGTTCCGGCGGCGTGCTGAAGATCAAGGACATCGCGCGCGTGGAGCTGGGCGCGCTCAACTACGACACCTACAACACGCTCGACGGCAAGCCGACCATCGGCATGGCGACCTTCCTGCAGCCCGGCGCCAACGCGCTCGAAGTCGCGCAGCGCGTGCGCGACAGGATGCAGGAGCTCAAGCCCGCCTTCCCCGAGGGCGTGGACTACGTGATCCCGTTCGACACCACGCGCTTCGTCGACGCCTCGATCAAGGAAGTGGTGAAGACGATCTTCGAGGCGGCGATCCTGGTGCTCGCGGTCGTGTTCCTCTTTCTGCAGACCTGGCGCGCGACGCTGATCCCGATGATCGCGGTGCCGGTGTCGCTCATCGGCGCCTTCGCCGGCCTGTGGGCGGTCGGCCATCGGCATCGTGGTGGACGACGCCATCGTGGTGCTGGAGAACGTCGAGCGCCTGATGCGCGAGAACAAGATGCCGCCCTTCGAGGCGGCGATCGAGGCGATGCGCGAGGTCTCGGGCGCGGTCGTCGCGATCGTGCTCGTGCTCTGCGCGGTGTTCGTGCCGGTCGCCTTCCTGGGCGGCATCGCCGGCCAGCTCTACCGCCAGTTCGCCGTGACTCTGACGTTCGCCGTAGTGATCTCGGGCTTCATCGCGCTGACGCTCACCCCGGCGCTGTGCGCGCTCCTGATGAAGCCCGGAGAGCACGAATCGCGCCTCTTCGCGCCGTTCAACCACGGCTTCGCGTGGGTCACCGCGCGCTTTCTCGGCTTCGTCAATCTCGCGCTCAAGCACCGGCTCGTCTCGTTCCTGTGCTTCACCGGCGTGCTGGTCCTCACCGGCGCGCTGTTCGTGCGGATCCCGGGCAGCTTCGTCCCGCCCGAGGACCAGGGCTACATTTTCGCCAACATCCAGCTGCCCGACGGCGCGACGCTCGAGCGCACGCGCAACATGAGCGCCGAGCTGACCAAGATCATCGGCGCCAACAGCGGCGTGCAGAACACCCTCGCCATCGCCGGCTTCGATCTCATCGGCGGCGGCAACAAGAGCAACGCCGGGACGATGTTCGTGCCGCTCAAGGAGTGGGACGAGCGCGGCGCCAACACCGCGCCGGTCATCGCACGCGACATCATGGCGAAGGGCGGCGCGCTGCGCGACGGCATGACGCTCGCGTTCAACCCGGCGGCGATCCGCGGCATCGGCACCGCCGGCGGCCTCGAGGTCTACGTGCAGGCGCGCTCGAGCGCGGATCCGGCGCGCCTCTACCAGGTGGTGCAGGCGTTCATGGCCGCGCTCGCGGCACATCCGCAGCTCGCCGGCGTCAATTCCTTCTACCGCCCGACGGTGCCGCAGCTCAAGGTCGAGGTCGACCGCGAGAAGGCGATCTCGCTCGGCGTGCCGGTGCAGGACGTCTTCGATGCGCTGCAGAGCACGATGTCGGCGCTGTACGTGAACGACTTCAATAAGTTCGGCCGCACCTTCCGCGTCCAGGTGCAGGCCGACGCGGAGTTCCGCGCGCAGCCGGAGGACCTCGGCGCGGTCTACGTGCGCTCGACGACCAGCCGCGAGATGATCCCGCTCAAGGCGCTCATCCGCACGAGCAACCTCGTCGGGCCGGAGCAACTCGAGCGCTTCAACGGCTTCCTCGCCGCGAAGGTGCTCGCGGGCGGCAGGCCCGGCGTCTCCTCCGGCGAGGCGATTAAGGCCGTAGAGGCGGTGGCTGCCGCAAATCTGCCCGACGGCTACACGATCGCCTGGACCGGCCAGGCCTTCCAGGAAAAGCGCACCGGGCAGGCCTCGGCCATCGCCTTCGGCCTGGCGATCGTCATGGTGTTCCTGATCCTCGCCGCGCTCTACGAGCGCTGGCTGCTTCCGTTCGCGGTGGTGATGGCCGTGCCCTTCGCGATCTGGGGCGCGCTCGGCTTCGTCGCGCTGCGCGGCCTGGAGAACGACATCTATTTCCAGATCGGCCTGGTGGTGCTGATCGGCCTCGCGGCGAAGAACGCCATCCTGATCGTGGAGTTCGCGCAGCAGGGTTACCTCGACGGCATGTCGGCCCTCGACGCCGCGCTGCAGGCGGCGCGGCTGCGCTTCCGGCCGATCATCATGACCTCGCTCGCCTTCGTGCTGGGCGTGCTGCCGCTGATGTTCTCCTCGGGCGCGGGCGCCGGCGCGCGCCGCTCGATGGGCACCGGCGTGGTGGGCGGCATGCTCGCCGCGACCTTCATCGCGACGCTGTTCGTCCCGCTCTTCTTCGTTCTGGTGGCGCGGCGCAGGAAGCCGCGCGCCGAGGAAAAAGCCGCGGCCGTCGCCCATGAATAAGCTTTTCCTCTTCGCCGCTCTGCTCCTGGCGGGATGCATGACTGTGGGCCCGGACTACAAGCGCCCGGAAGTCGCACTGCCGGAGAAATTCGAAGCAGCGCAAAGTCAGGAGGAGCTCAAGCTCGCCCGCGACTGGTGGACCCTGTACGCCGATCCGGCGCTCGACGAGATCGTCGCCGCCACGCGCGCGAACAACGCCGACGTGCGCCTCGCGGCGGCCCGCGTGCAGGAAGCCGAGGGCGTGCTGCGCGAGGTGAACGCCACGCTGTTTCCGGACATCGGCGCGGGTTATTCGTACTCGCGCAACCGGGTCAGCGAGCGCACGGTGCCGCCGCCGCTCGGCGGCTTCGGCCTGGTGCGCCAGCAGAACCAGCTCCTGATCTCGACCAGCTACGAGATCGATTTCTGGGGACGGCTCTCGCGCACCGCCGAGGCGGCGCGCGCCAGCCTGCTCGCCACGCGCTACGCGCAGGACGTGGTCGACCTCACGCTCGCCAGCGCCGCCGCGCAAAGCTACTTCGGCCTGCGCTCGCTCGACGCGCAGCTCGTGGTGCTCGCTCAGACCATCAAGGCGCGCAGCGATTCGCTCGATCTCGCCAAAGCGCGGCTCCAGGCGGGGCTCGCCTCGGAGCTCGACGTGTACCAGGCGCAGGGCGCGCTCTCCGACGCGCTCGTGCAGCGGCGCGACACCGAGCGCCAGCGCGCGGTCCTCGAGCGCCAGATCGGGCAGCTCACCGGCCGGCTCGACCTGAAGATCCCGCCGGGCGACCTCTTCAAGCTGCCGGTGCCGCCGACCCCGCCCGCCGGCCTTCCTTCCCAGCTCCTCGACCGGCGTCCGGACATCCGCAACGCGGAAGAAGGGCTGGTGGCGACCAACGCGCAGATCGGCATCGCGCGCGCGGCGCTCTTTCCGAGCATCAGCCTGACCGCCGGGCTCGGCGCCCAGAGCTCGGCCTTCTCCGACCTGCTGTCGAGCGGCGCCGGAATCTGGTCGCTCGCCTACGCGCTCGCCCTGCCGGTCTTCGACGGCGGCCGGCGCAGCGCGCGCGTGGACCAGGCGCAGGCGCGGCGCGAGCAGGCGCTCGCGAGCTACCAGAAGGCGATCGAGACGGGATTCCGCGAGGTGTCGGAGGGTCTCATCAACGTCGAGCAGAGCGGCGCCACGGAGGCCGACCTCATGAACCGCCTCGAGGCCGCGCGCAACGCGCTGGATCTGTCCAACCTGCGCTACCAGTCGGGCTACTCGCCGTACCTGGAAGTGCTGGACGCGCAGCGCACCCAGAACGACGCCGAGCTCGCTTTCGTGCGCAACCGCCAGGCGCGCCTGAGCTTCAGCGTCGACCTGATGAAATCGCTCGGCGGCGGCTGGGAAGGAAATCGGGGTCAGGCTCCGATTTCCTCACGCGCGCGATAGTCCTCCCCGGAAATCGGAGCCTGACCCCGATTTCCTAAGTAAGCCCCGCCTTCGCGCGCTTCGCCGCGAGGCGCTCGCGCGTCTTCGCCGTTTCGACGATGAAGCGCACGTGAGTTCCGCGCCCCGCTTCCTCGACGGGGTCCTTCACCGAGAAATTGAAAGTAATTCTTCTCTTTTCCACCTGGACCACCTGAAGCTCAATGACTACTTTTAAACCCACAGGCGTCGGCGCAAGATGATCGATCGAAACATGCGCGCCGACCGAGTCCTCGCCCGGGTCGAGGTGCTCGAGCAGGAAGTCGCGGCAGGTGTACTCGACGTCGCTCACCATCTTCGGCGTGGCGTACACCATGCCTTCCTTCCCCATGAAGCCGATGCAGCGCGCTTCGTCGACGAGAATGGTCTTGGAAAAGGACAGGCCTTTGGCGAGCGAGCTTTTCATTTCTTCTCCGAAGCGGCACCCCGGCCGCCATTAGACCACCAAAGATCTGAACGCCCCCGCTCGGCCGGGGTCGCACTATTCAGTATCACGGACAGGATTGCTTTATCGTCTCGCTGATCTCTTTCGAAGAAGCGAACACGATCGACGCGCGGTCGCCCTGCATGCCGGCGCCGACGACCACCGGCTTGCCCGGCGCCGGTCCGAGCTTGCTCGAATCGGATTTGAAGCGCAGGTTGAACTCCCAGATCTTTTCAACCTTGCCGTCCGCCGTCTCGACGCTGTAGGTGTCGCCGCAGTACTTGATCGAGCGGACCTGTCCCTCGGGCGGGGCGTTCTTCAGATCGAGCTTGGCGCGTCCCATGCCCATCATGCTCCCGCCGTCCTTCGCCGCCGACGGCGCCCTATTCTCGTCTACCGCTTTCAGATACGCGATCACATCCTGGCGCGCCCGGGGGTCCTTGATCCCGGGGAAGGTCATGCTGTTGCCGGGTATCAGCTGCGCCGGATTCGCGAGCCACTTGTCCAATGCGGCCTCATTCCAGGTCACGCCGGATTGTTTGACGGCATCGGAATAGCGCATGAAGCCTGGCGCTGTCCCCGCCTCGTGGTTCCACGCGTGCGCAAGGCTCGGCCCGGTCTGGTGCTCTCCGGGCTGTACCGAATGACACGCCATGCATTGCCGAAAGAGCTGCGCGCCGCGCTTTGCGTCGCCCGCCCCGAGCGCAAAACCGCCCGGAATCAGCAACGCAAAGACGAGCAAGGCTTTCATGGCGGTCACTTCACGTCCGTGATGACGTGATCCTTGCCCTCTTCCTTGAATTCGAAGTCGACTTTCTGGTCTTTCGAGAGCTTGTCGAGCATCGCCTTCTCCTTGACCTTGAAGGTCATGGTCATCGCCGGCCACTTCATGCTTCGCACCGGCCCGTGCGCGATCGTTACCGCGCTCTTCGCCGGGTCGACCTTCGTGACGATGCCTGACCCCTTGTGCGTCTGCGATTTGCCCTTCTTCTCGGACTTCGCGTCCATGCCCTTCATGTCGCCCTTCGTGTCCATTCCTTTCATGTCCATGCTCCCCATACCCTGGGATTGCGCATGGGCGAGCGGCGTGATGAAGATGGACGACGCCAGGAGGAGCGACGGGGTAAGTGCGCGTTTCATGACAGCTTCCTTTCTTTCAGGGTTGAAGAGATTGCTGCAGTTGCCCGGCGGGCCGTCGGCGCAGCTCGCGCCGGCGCAGCAGGAAATAGGCGGCGGGAATCATGAACATGGAAAGCAGCGGCGCCGTCACCATGCCGCCCACCATCGGCGCGGCGATGCGCTGCATTACCTCCGACCCGGTGCCGCTGCCGTACATGATGGGCAAAAGGCCCGCGATGATCACGGCCACCGTCATCGCAATCGGCCGCACGCGCAGCGCGGCGCCCTCGACGATCGCCTCGCGGATATCGTCGTCGGTATCGAGGCGGTGGTCGCCGGCGCGCGCCGCCACCGCTTGGTTGATGTAGAGGAGCATCACGACGCCGATCTCGGCCGCGACGCCGCCAAGCGCGATGAAGCCGACCGCCGCGGCGATCGACATGTGATAGCCGAGGATGAAGAGCAGCCAGAAGCCGCCGACAAGCGCGAAGGGCAGCGTGGCCATGATCAGGAACGCGTCGTCGAAGCGCCGGAAGGTCAGGTAGAGGAGCACGAGGATGATCAGCAGCGTTGCCGGCACCACGACCTTCAGCTTGGCGCTGGCGCGCTCGAGGAACTCGAACTGTCCCGACCAGGCGATCGAGTAGCCCGGCGGCAGCGTGACTTCTTTTGCGACCGCCTGCTGCATCTCGGCCACCGCCGAGCTCAGGTCGCGCCCGGCGAGATCGATATAGACCCAGCTCGAGAGGCGTGCGTTCTCGCTCTTGAGCATCGGCGGGCCATCGCTGATGGCGATCGTGGCGACGTCGGAAAGCCGGATCTGCGCCCCACGCTCAGTGAGCACCGGCAGCGCGCGGATTTTCTCGACGGAGTCGCGGAGCTCGCGCGGATAGCGCAGGTTGATCGGGAAGCGCTGCAGACCCTCCACGGTCTCGCCGATGTTGTCGCCGCCGATGGCCGCCGATACGATGCTCTGCACGTCGGCAATATTCAAGCCGTAGCGCGCGGCGCGGTCGCGGTCGATCTTCACGTCGATGTAGCGCCCGCCGTTCAGGCGCTCGGCGAAAGCCGAGCTGACGCCCGGGACGTCCTTCACCACGCGCTGGATGTCGGCGGCGACGCGATCCACTTCCCGCAGGTTGGTCCCTGCGACCTTGACCCCCACCGGGCTCTTGATGCCGGTCGCCAGCATGTCGATGCGGTTCCTGATCGGCGGCACCCAGATGTTCGACAGCCCGGGCACCTTTACCGTACGGTCCAGCTCCTCGACCAGCTTGTCGGGCGTCATCCCGGGCCGCCATTGGTCCCGGGGCTTGAACTGGATCGTGGTCTCGAACATCTCGAGCGGCGCGGGATCGGTGGCGGTCTCCGCCCGGCCCGCCTTGCCGAAAACGCTCGCCACCTCGGGCATCGTCTTGATGAGGCGGTTCGTCTGCTGGAGCAGCTCGGCGGCCTTACCGGCCGAAATGCCCGGTAGCGCAGAAGGCATGTAGAGCAGATCGCCCTCGTCGAGCGGCGGCATGAATTCGCCCCCGACATGCGTGGCCGGATAAACGCTTGCCACGAGGATGACGAGCGCTGCGGCGAGCGTGGACTTCGGAAACGCAAGCACGGTGCGCAGGAGCGGCTGGTAAAGCGCGATCAAGCTCCGGTTGAGCGGATTCCTGCGTTCGTCGGGGATTTTTCCGCGGATGAGATAACCCATCAGGACGGGGATCAGCGTGACGGCGAGGCCGGCTGCCGCCGCCATCGCGTACGACTTGGTGTATGCGAGCGGCGAGAAGAGCCGGCCTTCCTGCGCCTCCAGCGTGAAGACCGGCACGAAGGAAAGCGTGATGATGAGGAGCGACGAAAAAAGCGCAGGTCCTACCTGCGCCGCGGCATCGCCGATTACGCGCCAGTGCTCGGGCCCCTCGAGCTTTTGGTCCGGGTGCGCGTGATGCCACGCCTCGATGTGCTTGTGCGCGTTCTCGATCATGACGACTGCCGCATCGACCATGGCGCCGATGGCGATGGCGATGCCGCCAAGGGACATGATGTTGGCGTTCACGCCCTGGTAGTACATGACGATGAAGGCAATGAGCACGCCAAGCGGCAGCGACACGATAGCCACGAACGCCGAGCGCAGGTGAAACAGGAACACGAGGCACACCAGCGCGACGACGATGAATTCCTCGATCAGCTTCCGCTGCAGGTTCGACACCGCGCGCTTGATGAGGCCGGAGCGGTCGTACACCGGGACGATCTCGACGCCCGCCGGCAGGCTCGATTTCAGCGCCTGGAGCTTCGCCTTGACCGCATCGATCGTCTCGAGGGCGTTCTTCCCCGAGCGCATGACGATGATGCCGCCGGTGACTTCGCCCTGGCCGTCGAGCTCCGCGATGCCGCGGCGCATCTCCGGACCGACCTGTATCCGCGCCACGTCGCCCAGACGCACCGAGACGCCTGCGTCGGTGGTCATGAGCGGAATCTTGCGGAAATCGTCGAGCGACTGCAGGTAGCCGGACGCCCGTACCATGTACTCCGCCTCGCCGAGCTCCAGCACGGAGCCGCCGGTCTCCTGGTTCGCGCGCCCCACTGCCTCGATCACCTTCATGTGCGGAATGCCGAAGGCGCGCAGCCGATCCGGGTCGAGCACGACCTGGTACTGGCGCACCATGCCCCCGACGCTCGCCACTTCGGACACGTTGGGCACCGACTTCAGCTCGTACTTCAGGAACCAGTCCTGCAACGCCCGCAGTTGCGACAGGTCGAGCTTGCCGCTGCGATCCACCAGCGCGTATTGGTAAACCCACCCCACGCCGGTCGCATCCGGCCCGAGCGAGGTCTTCGCCTGAGGAGGAAGGCGCGACTGGACCTGGTTGAGGTATTCCAGCACGCGTGAACGCGCCCAGTACGGATCGGTGCCGTCCTCGAAGAGGATGTACACGAACGAATCGCCGAACATCGAGTAGCCGCGCACGGTACGGGCGCCCGGTACGGAAAGCATCGTGGTGGCCAGCGGGTAGGTGATCTGATTCTCGACGATCTGCGGCGCCTGGCCCGGATACGTGGTGCGGATGATCACCTGCACGTCTGAGAGGTCCGGTATGGCATCGAGCGGCGTGCGCAGCATCGCCCAGGTGCCCCAGGCCGAGACCATGACGGTCGCCAGCAGCACAAGCATCCGGTTGCGGATCGACCCGCGAATGAGGTTCGCTATCATCTGGCGCCGCCGGGCCGGATGCTGCGCAGGACGAAATCGCCGTCCTTGTTCGGCTTCGCATAAAGCTCGAAGTCCACGCGATCGCCCGGCTTGATCGACGAGAGCTGAGCCTTGTCCTCGGCGTGGAAGCCCATGCTCATCCGCGGCCATTGCAGCGAGGCAATGGGGTCATGGTCGAGCTCTACATAGCCCGAGGGCGCATCGACCGACAGGACCTTGCCGGTGCCCTTGTGCGCTCCGCCGGCCGGCATTGCCCCGGCCGCCGGCTTTTGCGCGGCGCCGCTTGAAACCTCCGCGGCGGCAGGCGCCTCGCCCATGCGTGATTCGCTCGCGCGCAGGCTCGCCTCCGAATCGATCAGGAACTGGCCCGATACGACGACTTTCTGCCCGGCCTCGAGTCCTTTGCGGATCTCGGTCTGGCCGTTCGCCTCGGTGCCCGTCTGCACTTCGACCGGCGCGAACCTGCCGTCCGCCAGGGCCACCACCACCACGCTTCGCCTGCCGGTCTGGATGACGGCTTCAGAAGGGATGACGAGGACCTCCTTGCGCGCCGCCGGCGTGAAGTTGACGATGGCGAACATGCCGGGCTTGAGCTCGCCGCCCGGGTTGGCCAGCTCGACCCGGGCTTTCAGCGTGCGCGTCGCCGCGTTCACCTCCGGAAGGATGGCGCTCACTTTGCCCTTGTAGGCCTTCCCCGGCAGCGCACTGGCGCGTGCTTCGACCGTGTTACCCACTTTCACCTGCGCCGCCTCGTTTTCACGCACCTCGGCATTGACCCACACGGTGCGCAGTCCATTGATGCGGTAAAGAGGAGCGCCCGACATCACCGTCATGCCTTCGCGCGCAGACAGTTCCGCGACTACGCCATCGATTGGCGCATGCGCCACGAGGCGCGCCTGCACCTTACCCGTGGATTCCACGTGGCGGATCTGCTCCTCGCTCATTCCCGCAAGGCGCATGCGCTGCCGCGCCCCCTCGATGAGGGACTCCATGCGCGTGCCCGCGAGACGGCGCGCCGACAGATATTCCTCCTGCGCGGCCACCCAGTCGGGCACGTACAACTCGGCCAGAGGCTGGCCTTTGCGCACCGGGTCGAGCGGCGCGCGCACATAGAGCTTCTCGACAAAGCCGTTGCTTCGCGCCTGCACGACGGCGACATCGCGTTCGTTGTACGCGACGCTTCCCACCGCCTCCACAACCGGCGTGACCGCGCCTTTGGTGACTTCCGCAGTGCGCACGCCCAGGCTCTGCTGCATGCGAGGGTCGACCCGAATTCCGCCCTCGCTGCCGCCTGAGCTGCCGCCGCCGTCCTCATACACGGGCACGAGCTGCATATCCATGAAAGGCGACTTGCCGGGTTTGTCGAACTTCTGTCCCGGCACCATCGGATCGTGCCAATACAGGACTTTCTTGCCGGTCTTCGGATCGATATCGCCGGCCTTCTGCGCGGCGCCGGAGGCTCCACCCGCAGCCGAAGCGCCCCGCGCCATCTGCATGCCGCGGTTCATGCCGAACCCGTACAGGCCGTATCCCGCTACCGCCGTGAGGCCCGCAATGATCAGCGCCACGCCCATCGTTCTTGGCTTCATCGGTGCGCTCCCGGGTGCACGGCATCCGCCGGAATCAGGAAATTGAGCTGCGCCCAGATACGCGCCGTATCCATCTCGAGCTGCACGGCCTGCGTCCGCATGTCGGTCTCGTTCCGCCGTGCGAGCAGAAGATCGGTGATTCCGGCCTTGCCGCCCTGGTAGCCCGCGAGCGCAGCCTTGCTGCGTTCGGCTGCGAGCGGCAGAAGATCCTTCTCGTATCGCGCCAGGCGCTCACGTCCGTTCTGCCACTCGGCGATCATTCCCCGCACCTCGCCCACGTGCGCCCTCAGCATCTCCTCGCGTTGCGCACGCGCCTGTTCCGCCATGGCGAGCTTCGACGAAATCTCGCGATCCTGGCGATTGGCGCGATCCCAGGGGAGCGGGACCGAGACCCCCACGGACACCATGTTCGAGAATGCCGGTCCCCGCTGCTGATACGCCACCTCGAGCGTCCAGTCGGGCGTGCTGCTCGCCTGCGCGATCTTCGCTTCGGCAACGGCGATCTCCTCCTGCTTGACGAGCACGGCAATTTCGGGATGGTGCAAGAGATCCTGGTCCACCGTCGCCTCGTCGAGGCGCACCGTCTCCATGGCGGGCAGGGCCGCAAGCGGCGCATCAGCGCCCTCGCCCATCCAGCGCGCGAGATTGGTCTTCCCGACCAGAACGCGGCGCCTTAATTCGCTCGCCTTGTCTTCGAGCGCCGCGAGGGTGCTGTGGGCGCCGATGACATCCGCCTGGCTGCCGCGCCCGCCGCGATAGACCGCTTCGGCGGCGGCGATCTCGCCTTTGACCTGCCCGATCTGTTCCGCGAAGACCTTGAGCATCGCTTCGGCGTAGTAGCGATCGAGCCAGGCAAGCGCCGTCCCGCGCTGGATTGACGCTGTCGCCATGGCTTTCTCGGCGATTCCCTTCTCCGCCTCGCGCTCGAAGCGTTGCGCGCGCAGGTCGCGCTTTTCGCCGCGGGTGAGCTCCTGCATGATGCCGATGCGCCGCATGGTCATGAAATCTCGCGTGACGCTGAAGCGGTCTTCACCGTTGATCGGCAGATTGTCGATGCCGGCCTTCAGGACAGGATCGGGCAGTTGTCCGGCGGCAACGGCCATTTCTCGCGACGAGCGCACGGCCGAGTCTTGCGCGGCAAGCTGCCTGGACCGATCGACGGCCCGGCGCTGCGCTTCCTCAAGAGTGAGCGTCTGCGCGTGCGCGGACAGCGCCGCAAGCCCAAGCGCAGCGCAGAAACCCGATTTCAGAACAGCATGCATTTCGATCTCCAAACAGCGTTTAACTGATCGCGGCATTCTTCGACGCGAAATAGACGACGCTATCGGCCGCGGAAGGCGGCCCGGAGATCAGACCTGGAAGGAGTGAAGCAGAATGCGCCGCGGCGGCGCACCGGGCGGCAGGTAAGGGAGGACAGGTGGGCTTCTGAAGCGGGGAAACGCAACGGCTATTAGCGAGTCGACGATTGCCGGAGCAGGCAGATCATCGGGCGCCGCAACGGTGAGCTGCAGATCGGCGGTGCAGTGCGCAACACACAAGGCGGTCACGGAATCCGCACCCGCCTTGGCGCAACCATCGCAGCCATCACCGGCCGGCATTGCCATCGCCTGGGCCATTGCGCTGCGGTCCATTCCACATGCAGCCAACGCGACCGTTGTCTGCCCGAATGCGTAGAGGGCGACCAGGACGAAGGCGACGCGGCGGATGAGGCGGGATGTCATAGTGTCAACGCTACTATAGCCGAAACGCAAATGTCTTGTTCCATCGGCCAAGTCGGGCAAGTCGGGCAAGCATGCTGGAGCCTTACGGCCCCCTTTCTATCCCTCGCTACGTGCACTGGTGAATTTCGACGGTGACATGGGCCAATTCCTCATGCTCATTCAAATGCGCCTTGACGCGATTGGGAGTCATGTTCGGGTCGTGCGTGACGAGACTCAGGATGCAGGCGAACCGGGCTTTTCCGACGCGCCACAGGTGAAGATCGGCTACGCGGGTCGCTTGCGTCGGGTCGAGCGCGGCAATGGCGTCCTGTATCTCTGCCGTGACCGGGTGATCCATTTCCCGGTCGAGCAATACGCGGCTGGTGTCGCGCAGCAGCCCCCAGGCCCAGCGCGCTACAAGAACTGCCCCGACTATTCCCATGACCGGATCAAGCCAGTGCCATCCGAAACTCATTCCGCCGACAAGCGCCACTATGGCGAGCACGGAGGTCGCCGCGTCGGCAATCACATGCAGATAGGCCGATCGCAGATTTAGGTCGTGGTGGTGATGGCGGCTCCCTTGGTGCTCCCTCGAATGATCAGGATGCGCGTCCGCTCGCCCGAGGATGAGAGCACAAGCGATATTGACGACCAGTCCGACGATGGCGACTGCAATGGCTTCCGGAAAATGGATTGCCTGCGGAGAGAAAATGCGCTCAATGGAGGCGAACGCCATCATCGCGGCAACCCCCAGCAGGAACAAGGCGCTGGTATAGCCCGCGAGAATTTCGATTTTCCAAGTGCCGAACGCAAAGCGCGAATCTCCCGCATAGCGCCGGGCGGCGACGTATGCGAATGTGCTGAGGCCGATGGCAAAGGCATGCGAGCTCATGTGCCAGCCATCTGCCAGCAGCGCCATAGAGTTGAACCACCAGCCGGCCCATATTTCCACGACCATCATGGCGGCGGTGATCCACATCACCATCCTGGTCCCGCGTTCAGCGGCGTGGCTGCCAGCGTCGAACACATGGCTGTGCGTCCAGGAATTCAGATTGTGGGTATGCATGCGCGGCTCCGGAGTGGGACGAACGTTGGACTGCCCATCATGTTCTATCGTTCAATACAGGGCCTTGAAGCCGAAAGCTTGCCGCTCATAGCTTCACACGCCTCAGCCTCAGGGCGTTGGTCACGACGGACACAGAGCTCATGGCCATTGCCGCGCCGGCGAAGATCGGCGAAAGCAGCACACCGAAGAACGGATAGAGCACGCCCGCAGCGACCGGAACACCGATAGCGTTGTAGACGAATGCGAAGAATAGATTCTGCTTCACGTTGCGCATGGTGGCGCGCGACAAGCGGATTGCCTTTACGATCGCTCGCAAGTCGCCCTTCACCAGCGTGACCGCCGCGCTTTCGATGGCGACATCCGTGCCGGTGCCCATCGCGATCCCCACATCGGCCTGAGCGAGCGCGGGCGCGTCGTTGATGCCGTCTCCCGCCATGGCGACGACCCGGCCCTGCGCCTGAAGCGACTTGATCTTCTCGACCTTCTGCTCTGGCAGCACCTCGGCGACGACCTCGTCGATGCCAAGCTGCTTCGCGACCGCTTCGGCGGTCTTGCGCGAGTCTCCCGAGAGCATGGCGATCCGTATGCCTTCGGCATGCAGCGCCTTCACCGCTTCCGGCGTGGTTTCCTTGATGGGATCGGCCACCGTGAACCCTGCCGCCACCTTGCCGTCGATGGCGGCGAAGATGCTTTTCTCGGCGAGCGCCGCCGGCACTCCGCCGAACTGTTCCAGGTAGCGCCGGCTTCCGACCGCCACGCGGTGGCCGGCGACCTTCCCCTCCACACCCTGGCCGGTGACCGAGTTGAATTCCCCGGCCGGTGACAGGGCCAGTCCGCGCTTCTCGGCCGCCTGGACGACCGCCTGCGCGAGCGGATGCTCGCTCGCCCGCTCGAGGCTCGCGACGAGCGCCAGCGCCAGCGCCTCGTCTTTTTCCATTTCATTTACAACGATGAGATCGACAAGCTCCGGCTTGCCCACGGTCAGCGTGCCCGTCTTGTCCACGACCAGCGTGTCCACATCCCGGAGCTTCTCGACCGCCTCGGCGCTGCGAAAGAGGACGCCGTTCAGCGCGCCCTGCCCCATCGCCACCGTGATGGAGATCGGCGTAGCCAGGCCGACGGCGCAGGGGCAGGCGATGATCAGCACTGCGACCGCGTTGACGAGCGCGTAATTCAATCTCGGCTCCGGGCCGAAGAAGAACCAGGCGAGCGCGGTCAGGATCGCGATGCCGACCACGACCTCCACAAAGTATTCCGCGACCTTGTCGGCGAGCCGCTGGACAGGCGCCCTGGTGCGCTGCGCCTCGCCCACCATGTGCACGATGCGCGCGAGCAGCGTATCGGAGCCGATGCGCTCGGCGCGCATGACGAAGCCGTCCTTGCCGTTGACCGTGCCGCCGACTACGCGGTCCCCGGGCTTCTTCGACACGGGTACCGGCTCGCCGGTGACCATCGACTCGTCCACGTTCGAAGCGCCTTCGACCACGGCACCGTCGACGGGAATCTTCTCGCCGGGCCGCACGCGCAGCTTGTCTCCGGCCTGAACTTCGCTCAATGAAATTTCCCTTTCCCGGCCGTCCGCATCGATCCGCAGGGCCCTGGCCGGCGCGAGCGCGAGCAGCTGGCGGATGGCATGGCTAGTCTGCCCCATGGCGCGAAGCTGCATCACTTCGCCGACCGACACGAGGGTCACAATAATTGCGGCTGCCTCGAAGTAGGTGCCGACCTCGCCGCCGTGCATTCGCAGCTCCGGCGGGAAGAGCCCGGGCGCTGCGACCGCGACCACGCTGTACACATATGCAAGCCCGACCCCGAGCCCGATCAGCGTGTACATGTTGGGACTGCGGTTCTTCAGCGACAGCCAGAATTTGTGAAAGAACGGCCAGCCGCCCCACCAGACTACCGGCGTGGCAAGAAGCAGCTCCACGTACCCGGAATACTTGAATTGAGTTGAGAACCCGAGCATCGGCGCCATCGCGATGAGCAGCAGCGGCGCGCTCAGCACTGCGCTCACCCAAAGACGGCGCGTCATATCGCGCAGCTCCGAATCGTCCTCGACACCGGCTTCCATCGGCACGAGCGCCATCCCGCACTTGGGGCACGAGCCGGGACCGATCTGCACGATCTCCGGGTGCATCGGGCAGGTGTACTTCACACCGGTCTTCGCGGCCTGCTGGAAGGGCTTTCCGGTTTTCTGGACGGGTACCTGCTTCAGAAACTTGCCGGGGTCGGCCTTGAACGAATGCAGGCAATGCTGCGAGCAGAAGTGATAGGTCTTGCCCTTGTAGTCGAAGTGCCCGGCGGCCTTGGCCGGGTCGACCGTCATGCCGCAGACCGGATCAAGGGCCATGTCAGCCTCCGAGCTCATCGAGAATGGGACAGTGAGGCCGCTGGTCGCCGCGGCAATTGCGAGCCAGGTGCTCGAGCGTATCGACCATGGATCGCAGCTCGGCGAGCTTGAGGTTCAGCTCCTCGATGTGCTTGCCCGCGATCTTCTTCACCGATGCGCTGGGACGCGACTTGTCCTGCCAGAGGCTCAGCAATTCCTTGATGTCGGAGAGGCTGAATCCGAGCGCCCGCGCCCGCCGCACGAAGCGCAGCGTGTGCACGTCATTCTCGGAATACGCGCGATAGTTCGAGCCCGTGCGTTTCGCCTGGCGCATAAGCCCGATCACTTCGTAGTGCCGAATCATCTTGGCGGAGACGCCCGATGCGTCCGCCACTTGGCCAATGTTCATGCGCTTCCTTGGATCTCCGTCGAGTCAAGGGTGAATTCTGAACCTTCCCACTATGGGAAGGTCAAGCCCTATTGCACCGGCTCGATCTTGGTGACAACGAATGCGCCGCTGATCTTCTCGGCTTCGAATTTCACCCGGTCGCCCGCCTTCACGGTCTTGAGGAGCGCCACATCCCGCACCTGGAACACCATGGTCATCGCGGGCATCTCCAATTTATCCAGAGGCCCGTGCTTGATCGTGATCTTCTTTGCGTCCCTGTCTACCTTTCGAATTTCGCCTTCGGCGACCTGCGCCGGCGATTCAGATGCCCGCGAAGCGCTATCCCCGGAGTTGCCGAAGGTTGCGCTTTCCGTGTGGCGGCTGGCGCGTGCGCTCTTTGCTGCGACCTTTACCTTGCCGATCATTCCGGCCTCGAAATGTCCGGGCACGAGGCAGCCGTAGTAGAACTCGCCAGCCTCAGTGAACTGCCAGACCATGATTTCCGTCTTTCCCGGCGCCACGTGAGCCATATAAGGCTCGTCGTGCTCCATTCCCGCGTGCTTCTGCATCATGGCGGAGTGCTCTTTCAGCTCCTCCATGGTTCCGAGCACCATCTCGTGCATCACCTGACCTGCGTTCTTGGCGTAAAACCGGACGGTCTCGCCCTGCTTGACGACGAACTCGGCGGGCGTGAACCGCATTTTGTCGCTCATCTGTATATTCATCGTGCGTGATGCTTTCTTCGGATCGCCTTCGCGACCGAATGCCTTTTCATCGACCGAGGTGGGACGATCGGGCTTCTTCTCGTGCTTTTCTTCGTCATGAGAAAGCGCCGGTCGAGCGAACGCGATCAGGCCGCTTGCAAGAATTGCATGATGGATTTTCATGGCGCTGGACCGCTACATGGAAGGGCTACGGAACACGAGGTAGTACTGACGTAGTAGGAAGGAGTGCTCGGCAACGAGCGCATAACCCGCTTTCTTCATCTCGGCCTTGACCCGCTCGGGGGCGATGCGCGCTTCCTTCGGCGGCCCCTCGGGCGAGTCGAGGCGAAAGTCGATGATGGCGACGCGCCCGTCCGGCTTGAGCGACTTGCGCAGCTCGCGGAAGTAGCGCTCGCGATCGTCCACGTGGTGGTAGACGTCGACGAAAAGCGCGAGGTCCACTTTCGCCGGCAGGCGCGGGCTCTCGGCGGCGCCGGCCACGGGCACGAGGTTCGCCAGGCCTTCGCGCTTCGCGCGCTCGGCGAGGTGCTTCACCATGCCGGGCTCGATATCGACCGCGTAGACGCGGCCGTTCTTCAGCATGTTGGCAAGGCGCACGGAAAAATAGCCCGTGCCCGCGCCGACATCGGCGACCGCCGCGTCCGGCGCGAGGCCGAGCGCATGGATCACCTGGTGCGGCTTCTGCCACGCGTCGCGCTCGGGGTCGTCGAATACATGCGACCACTTCTCGGCGTCGCCGAAGCTGTGCTGATGGGTATGCGGCGACTGCGCGTGCGCGGGCTGCGCGAGGATTGCGCCCCAAAAGACGACGGCAAGCCACGTGTCTCGAACCGTTCGGCGTCTATCACGCATCCCCTATTCTAGTGTGCGCGGGTACGGGATAGATTAGGCTGGCGCAGCCATGTTCAAGCACTACCTTCAACCCCTGCTCGCCCCTGCAAGCGTCGCGCTCGTCGGCGCGAGCGAGCGTCCGGGATCGCTGGGCGCGATCGTTTTGCGCAATCTTGCGGCGGGCACCGGATCCTTGCGCTCGCCCGAGCTCTACGCGGTCAACCCGAAGCACCGTAGCGTCGCCGGCCGGCCGTCGTATCCGCGGCTCACCAAGCTGCCGCGCCCGCCCGATCTCGCGGTCATCGCGACGCCGGCGCGCACCGTGCCGCAGATCATCGAGGACGCCGCAGCGGCGGGCATCAAGGCGGCGCTCGTGCTCACGAGCGGCTTCGGCGAGTCGGGCGCGGAGGGGAAAAAGATCCAGGACGAAATGCTCGCGGCCGCGAAGCGCGGCGGCGTGCGCATCCTGGGGCCGAACTGCCTCGGCCTCATGCGCACCGATGCCGGCGTGAACGCCACGTTCGCGCGCACGCCGGCGCGCCCGGGCAAGCTCGCGCTCGTCTCGCAATCGGGCGCGATCTGCGGCGCGATCCTCGACTGGGCCCGGGCCTCGGAGGTCGGCTTCAGCAGCGTGGTGTCGCTCGGCGGCGCGCTGGACGTCGACTTCGGCGAGGCGCTGGACTTCCTCGTCGCCGATTCCGCGACCGAGGCGATCCTTCTCTACGTCGAGGGCATCCGCGACGCGCGGCGCTTCCTGTCGGCGCTGCGCGCGGCGGCACGCGTGAAGCCGGTCGTCGCGCTCAAGGTCGGACGCTACGCGAGCGGCTCGCGCGCCGCCTCGAGCCATACCGGCGCGCTGGTGGGAAGCGATGCGGTCTTCGACGCCGCGCTGCGGCGCGCGGGCACGGTGCGGGTCAAGACCTATACCCAGCTATTCGCCGCGGCGCGCGGCCTTGCCGCATTTATTCCCGAGGGTCGGTTTCCCGAGGGCGAGCGCCTTGCGATCGTCACCAACGGCGGCGGGCCGGGCGTGATCGCCGCCGACAGCGCCGCCGAGAACGGAGTGCCGCTGGCGAATCTTTCAGCGCAAACAATATCCGCGCTGAACCAGAAAATGCCGGCGCAATGGTCGCGCGCCAATCCGATCGACATCATCGGCGACGCGCCGCCCGAGCGCTTTCGCGACGCGACCGCCGCCGCGCTCGCCGATCCCGGCGTCGACGCGGTGCTCGCGATGTACTCGCCGGTGGCGGTGACCGCGCCCGAGGCGGCGGCGCGCGCGGTCGCCGAGGCGGCGGCAAAGAGCGCGAAGCCGGTGCTCGCCGCCTGGCTCGGCGATATCAATCCCAACGAGAGCCGCGCCTACCTGGAGGCGCGCGGCATCCCGAACTTCTATACGCCGGAGAACGCGGTCGAAGCGTTCTCGTTCCTCGGCATGTATCGCCGCAACCAGGCCCAGCTCCTGGAGGTGCCTTCCGCCGTTTCGGTTTCTGAAAAGAGGGTCGCTCCGGATTTGCACGCGGCGGACGCAATAAGAAGAAAAGTCGCTTCGGAAAAGCGCTGCCGGTGCCGCGCAGCATCGTCGCCGCGAGCCGCGACGCCGCCGTCGCGGCGGCGCGCGAGATCGGCTTCCCGGTCGTGCTCAAGCTGCACTCGCCCGACATCACCCACAAGACCGACGTGGGCGGCGTGCGGCTGAACCTCATGGACGAGGCGATGACCGGCTTCGCTTACAACCAGATCGTGAGCAGCGTCGCCTCGCTGCGGCCCGATGCGTGCATCGAGGGCGTCATCGTGCAGCCGATGCTGCGCCACCCGCACCAGCGCGAGGTGCTGGCGGGGGTCGCGACCGACGCGGTGTTCGGGCCGGTGATCTCGTTCGGCGCGGGCGGCATCGCCGTCGAAGCGGTGCGCGATACGGCGGTCGCGCTGCCGCCGCTCAACGCGGCGCTCGCGCGCGAGCTGATGAGCCGCACCCGCGTATCGCGCCTGCTTGGCGCCTACCGCGACGTGCCGGCGGCGGACCTCGACGCGCTCGCGGATCTGCTGTGCGGCATCTCGCGGATGGTGTGCGCCCTCGCCTGGCTGAAGGAAATGGACCTCAACCCGGTGCTCGCGCATCCGGGCGGGGCGGTGATCGCCGATGCCCGGATCGTGATCGACCCGGCGCGGCTCGAGCCGCCGCCGCGCTACGGGCACATGGCCATCCATCCGTACCCCGTGGAGCTCGAAGGCGAGATCGTCCTGCGCGACGGCACGCGGGTGCTCGTGCGGCCGATGCGCCCGGAGGACGTCGAGCTCGAGAAGCAGTTTTTCGACGGCCTCTCGGAGCGCTCGCGCTACCAGCGCTTCATGCAGCACCTGCCGCAGCTCTCGCCCAGGATGCTCGCCCGCTTCACGCAGCTCGACTACGACCGCGAGCTCGCGCTGGTGGTGGTGAAGGAAAATCAGGTGAAGGAAAATCAGGTGCACGAGAATCAGTTCATCGCGGTAGGCCGCTACGCGCCCACCGCGGAGGGCGAGACCGCGGAATTCGCACTGGTGGTTGCGGACGCCTGGCAGGCTCGAGGGCTCGGCCGGATTCTGCTGGAGCGCCTGCGGCAGGAGGCCCGCAAGGCGGGCTACAAGGCGCTCTACGGCCACATCCTCCACGCGAACCACGAGATGCTCGATCTCGCGCGGCGCCTGGGCTTCATCCAGGAGACCGCGGAGGGCGCGGACGTTACGGTAGTGAGCCGGCTGTGACTATCGGGGGCTGAACGCCGCCGAAGAATCGCTTCACCTCGCCGAGAAGCTCGGCGTTGCGCCCCACCCACATGTGCCCGCCGCTCGGATAGCCGATGAAACGCGCGCCGGGTATGTGGGCGGCGGTGTAGCGGGCCATCGCGTAGGTCCCGAACAAATCGTCGGCCGCGCTGATGACGAGCGTCGGCGCCTCGATTTTCTCCAGCTCGTAGCGCGGCAGCGAGCCCACGATGGAAAGGTCGTTGAGCAGACCCTGCTGCCGCAGGCTGAGCGGCAGCATGTGGCGCAGCGTGCGCTCGATGCGCGCCCGCTCGTCGGCGCCGGCCTTGTCGAGCACCTCGGAGGGCGTCGCGAGAAGCGCCTTCGCCATCGTCGCCGGCGAAAGCTTGAGCGCCAGCCAAAAGAGCAGGTCCGACCTCATCGAGAGCAGGTCCGACTTCATCGCGGCCTCGAACTTAGCCGCTGTCTCCAGCATGAACCGGAGCGGCGGCGGCAGCTCCGCGGGCGCGCCCGGGCTCGGCTCCGGCGTGTAGGCGAGCGGCACGAGGAGCAGCATGGCGCTCACGCGCCGCGGATGCCGCAGGGCGAGCTGCATCGTGGAGGGCGCGCCGGCGGAGGCGCCGATGACCGCCGCGCGGTCTATCTTCAGCGCGTCGAGCAGGCAGGCGTGCGCGTCCGCCTGCGCGGCCGGCGACGCGTCCTTCGGCAAAGGCGTCCCGAGGTAGCCGAACCTCGACATCGCCACCACGCGGAAGCCCAGGCGCGCGAAACCCTCCGCGAAATCGAGGCCCTGGTCGTAGCCGCCGCCGGCGCCGTGCACGAGCAGCAGGACCGGCCCCTCGCCGACCGAGGCGTACTCGATCGGGCCGCAGGGCGTCTGCGCGATCCGGCGGCCGAGCGATACGCGCGTGCGCTCGAACGTCAGCTCGCGCCGGTAGTTGTCGTAGGTCACGTCGTCCGGCTGCGCCGCGGCGACTCCGGCCGCCAGGATCATTCCCAGGGCGATGAAACTCCTTGCGGCAAAAAAGGGAAAGACCGTAAGAGCAGGGGGAAAGACCATGGAGCGCCTGAGCCTATTTGCCCTGTTCCTGTCTGTCCATCGGGCGGTCTGCTCCCTATGGATGCACCGCCGGTAGATTTCCCCCGCTGAAGGCCTTATATAAGAGCGATGAAGTACAAGGACTACTACAAGACCCTCGGGGTCGCGCGCGGCGCGGGCGACGACGAGATCAAGAAGGCCTACCGCAAGCTCGCCCGCAAGTACCATCCGGACGTCTCCAAGGAAGCCAACGCCAAGGAGAAGTTCCAGGAGGTCTCGGAGGCCTACGAGACCCTGAAGGACAAGGAAAAGCGCGCCGCCTACGACAACCTCGGCCGGTTCGACCAGGGCGAGGACTTCCGTCCGTCGCAGGACTGGTACGAGCGCTTTCGCCGCCCCCCGCCCGGCGGCGGCCGTCCCGGCGCAACCGAGTTCGAAGACCTCGGCAACATCGACCTCTCGGATCTGTTCGAGTCGCTCGGCATGCGCGCCAGGGGTGGCGGGTTCCAGCAGCGTGGCGGGTTCCAGCGACGCAACGGGCCGGTCCCCGGCGAGGACTATGCGGTCACGGTGCGGCTCACGCTCGACGAGGCGTTCCGCGGCACCGAGCGCGAGTTCCAGATCGGTCCGAACCATGTGCGCGCGCGCATCCCGAAAGGCGCCACCGACGGCCAGCAGCTCAAGCTGCGCGGCAAGGGCGGCCCCGGCGCGAACGGCGGCGCGAACGGCGACCTGCTCCTGCACATCGTGCTGGAGCCTGATTCGCTGTTCCGGGTGAGCGGCCACGATCTCGACCTCGAGGTGCCGCTCGCGCCATGGGAAGCGGCGCTGGGCGCGCAAGTCGAGATTCCGACCCTGGAAGGCTCGGTGAAGATGAAAGTGCCTGCGGGCTCCCAGACCGGCCAGCGCCTGCGGCTCGCCGGCAAGGGCCTGCCCAAGCCGGGCGGCGGCGCGGGCGACCTGTACGCGCAGCTCACCATCGTCGTGCCGCCGTCGCTCTCCGAGCAGGAGAAAAAGCTGTACGAAGCGCTGCGCGACGCATCGCGCTTCGATCCCACATTCCTTGCAAGATGGAATTTCCAAGGAATCTCCAAGGAAATCTCCGGGAGTTCCATCCGCACCAGGAGGTGGCGCATGCCGTTGACCCGCGAACAGAGCATCGAGCTCGGCTACGTGATCGAGGAGCGGCGCAGCGCGCTGATGGACGAGCTGCGCGAGGACGTGAAGCGCGTCCGCGGCGAGCCGCACGAGGAGATCGCCGGCCCGGCGCCCGACACGGCCGACGAGTCGGTGGCCGAGCTGATCGAGGGCCTCGACCAGGCCGAGGTCGCGCGGGAGCTC
>WNFL01392074.1_pt1 | contig 23224 bp, 33 predicted proteins | sample 5400361 | NCBI WGS metagenome assembly WNFL01 (sample SAMN13153351, study PRJNA577476) | soil metagenome | isolation source: 40 cm soil on Douglas fir-dominated hillslope | place: USA:California | collected 2013-09-17
CACCAGCCACGATCAGGGAGGCCAGAGCATGCGTTTAAATATAATTATAATAGATACTTTCATTGAAACTACGCTAGCTACAAATACCAAAAAAAAAAAAATCTTGGGCTCGAGAATTTGAACCGCTGAGGCTGGGTTTTTTGACAGTTTGACAGCTGTGGCTGTGCTCGCGCCCTTTAGCCGCCGCCTACCTTACTGAACAACTAAGAATAAGCACGAAGGAAAAATTCTCGAACTGCATTTGGAAATATACAAACTATGCAATGCTACAACTCGTGCTAAACAACTCGTATCTTTTTCTGTATCGCGGGGTGTTTTTTTTATCTATTTTTTTTATCGAATTTTTTATCTATTTTTTTATCTATTTTTTTTTTGGCACGTATATATCTATCTGGGTTTTTTTGTGAGATTTTTTCAACGGTTTTCCTCTAATCTATCAAGCCTGTTTGTCAAATCCTATGGTTGAGTCTACTTTCTTTGCCATCATATCTAGTTACGTTGCCCGAGCTTAACACCAGTTTGATAATCACCCTTGTCACTTCTCAATGAACTGTGAGCGCTCAGCTAGACCTGGGAATATATTGAAATTACCAACCAGTATTTCTCCTTCAATAATCGGCATCATCCGTCAGTTTAATCGCAGTCCAACTTTCCACGTCGCCCACCCCCTCAATCGGCCGCGGTCGCGGCTCGTCTTGCATCTCCAGTCCTCTCCAAATACATTCGTCTCCTTTATCCGTCAGCCTCTGTTTTAACACTTCGCGGAAACGAAGATAGCTGAGGTCCACATCTGCGGGCACTCGAACCGTCCGTCGCTCCTTTTCCAAGCTCGTCGCGGCAAGCCGTATGTGAAACTCGCGTGCATGGTCGTGAGACTGCTCATTGCTCGAGGGCGGCCTTCTGGCATTCATCCGAGATGATGCAAATAGAAGACAATCAACTCGCCCATGATCGGGGAAGAGATTAGAAGTAACTCCAACGCCTATATCACTGCTTGGCAGTGGCGAGTCCGACAATGGCGACTTCGGAAGCAAATCAAACGCAATGCACCCATTAGCAAGCGCGGGACCCGCGACGTCCCATTCACCAGTAGAAGGGGATGTCATAGGACGCACGACGGGTTCGATTGTCTCGGCATCAAGTACAGGATTACGCTTGGTGGGCCCAGAAATATCGGCCAGCGGAGACCGACCCCCGTTTGCATACGCCCGCAGAGCTTCAAACGGATCGACCAAAGACAGTTCGCGATCTAGTGGAGTGAGAGGAACGGGGCTAGGAGATAGAGTCAAACGACCGTTGGTCGAAGGAGTGTCCTAGTCCGAATGGATAAGTAACTGACATCCACTACCTCAGAAAGCATACCTCAAGGTGCGTGCGTGGTGCACATAAATCAGGAGAAGAACTCGATGGTAGGACGCCGTCAGCGTCTACCATTCTCAGTCGAGGAAGGCCTTCAAGCCCGAGTGCACCGCTATACGTGAATGATCCCAATTCACTAGTCTGTGTATCGGTCATTCTTCCGGGGTCACCACCAAGATCGAAGGCCCAGTCCACATCGACGACCCCTGAACGAATACTCGAACGGACGCTGAAAGACGGAGTGGTCAACGCAGTCGGAGTTGCTAGGTACTCATCAAGCTCTAGCTCGACCGCTTCAATTGTGTCTGAAACACGGTTCTCGGTCGTCTGCGGGCGTGCGACTTGTTGGCGGTCTTTCCGTTTGAGGTGAGACCGCCAGACGCGAAAACGAGTCATAACTCGAGATAGGAAAGACTGCTGATCAGGGTATGGGTCGAATTTCATGTCCATCGGTCGAGCAGCGGTGTGCAGTTCTGAGATTGGGGCCATTCTGGAGTCTTTGCGCAAAGTGCGAATACGTAGTATAACGAGAAGAACGATTGTGCTGATTGGAAATTTGTAGCGAGTTCAGGAGAAGCGCCTGAGATATGCTCTCTCTTGGGATGGTTTGAGCTCTTGTTTTTGTTTGGTACAGCCCATCGTGCGCTGATATGCATCAGGGATTTTTGTGGAAACTCGAGTAAAATAGATACAGACCTCCTATTGTCGTTTCAAAATACCTTGTCCGATATCAGCCTTTTTTTGGCCATCAGCGACAAAAAAGACCTGACATCGGCCAATATCCTGTAAAACGACGGTAACACTGGGATCAACCCCGGATATCTCAGGCACGTCGCCATAAGCATTCCGTATTTTGGATATACTCGCTTTTAAACTGTAGACGAAACGCCGGGTACGCTCCCGAGTTCGGAAACAGCGACCCTCTCTCCACCTTCCCTCGCATTCTCGATCTCGTTTCCCCGTATTTGTATGTCGGTCTAACTAGTTTGGTTTATAGCATACGAGCCGGACGCGACCATGTTTGACGATACTTTGGCCTCCTGCAGTTCCAGTGTGGAATGCCGCGCATTGGCGTTATGCAATGTGGTAGGATATTGGCACATAAATTGAAGGCTTTTATCTAACTTAGCTAGTCAGCGAGCGCTCGGGCAAGATTTGATTACCGTGGTATTAGTGCCACCGCAGGAAGCGGGTGCTGCACAACAGAATTATTGAAAAAATAGAGCCAGTAATTGATTTCGACAATGATGGAACGGTGTCGCACAGACTGAGGGTGAATGCTGAGCTGGTGGAATATATATGGGACGGGGCGAGGAAACAGAAGATAAACGGTTTGTAATAATCTCAGTGGTGAAGACTCGCACTCAGCAGACAGGAGACTTCACAACAAAGTCACGCGCAAATTCAAAAACCTAATTCTACTCCGCCGGAAACTTCACCTTTCACTTGTGTTGGTATGTGGAACTAGTCCTTAGATAATCATAATCCTATGGATTTTGGATTCTCTGAATGCTGGTACACAACGGGGTATTTTCCCATCACCTGACGGCATCACCCAGCTCCTGCCACAAGTGAACAGTGAGATCATCCATAATAAATATTTCTTGAAACACCAAGATGCATATATAGCGAGTCGTAGCCATGCGGCGGGCGCTCACCTCGCCTGGAGAATCTTGGGAAAATGGTCCTGAATTTTCCAAAATTGGTCACCGCAAAGTTTTGTCACACGCTATTTACGTGATTTGTTGGCTGCATGACAATAATTTTTTTTAGGGAAATTTGTAATTAATGGAACTGCATGCGCGCGATTATAGCAACATCTAAATTTCAATTAAACCTGACGACTGTGTAATACCGATTACACATGCTATTTCATTTCCTGCGTATTAGATATGCCGTTCCCAGATATTGAACGAGTGCAGTAATCGCCGATGTGGTCGGGTCCAACAAGCATATAGATAGAGCAACTATTAGTAGCAAGGACACACAGCAGTAAGCTAAATGGGAAAACACAAATTCTGACACTGCGGCTCAGACATTGGACCACCAATTGAGTCTCCAATTGAAAGTGCCCCATAGCGCCAGCGTCGCTTGATGAACTCCTCAGCAAATTCTAAAGTTTCCGATAACTCGACGTTCAAGAAAGTGACTTGAATTCAGAAACACACGACAAACGTCGAGGTAGCAAGTAGTACAGCGGACACACGAGTTCGAGGGAATCCAGACAGAACCAGACCAGCCAGACGATATGAGAAAGACATAGAGATTCGATGCGAACCAAGGGGCCACGCGCCTGCGGTCCCTCCTCCACCCCGCATCCGTACATACGCCCCACGTTCCGATTAGATGAAACCAATAAGACGAAGCAGGCTAAAGCGTAAACGAGAAACTGGAGGGAGGGAAGAGCAGAGACTTGTAACCGAAAAGGAGAGCAGGAGGCTCGACCACAGGCGATGAGCTAGTAGGCTACCATAACATAGAAGAGACAAGCAGGGTGGGTAGGACACAAAACCGGAGGAAGAAAATATTTTAGAGATCGGGACCATAGGAGTTTAGCGGCTCTGTGATACAACTGCAACGGCAGTGGCATTTCGCGATGAAGGTAGGGTAGAGAGACATGGTCGTTGTGGGATCGTAAGCGGGAAGCCGGCTGGACAGACGAGTTCGGAACGAGAGATTGGAGACAGATCGATGTCGAAATCGAGATCCTTTGATTGATAGCGGAGATTACACTCAGGAGTTTAATATCCATAGGTGAGATTGCGTTTGATGGCGAAATAGTTGGGTGTGCGAGATGTGGTACAGCGGAGAGATTGTGCTTCGTGTGTGGTCGAGCTAGTAACACAAATGTGTTTTCCAGTCCTGGAGATGGGCTGCATGTCCAAATGGTGGACTGGACTCGCGTGGATTGAAATAAGGGATAACCAGCGTCCCAAGGGCAAACATGGTGAGATACAGTAACAAGAAATTTGGAAATGCACACCTTTGAACTACTCATCAGCCTTGACCGCAGTAACATCTTCTGGAGGAGGATTCGTCTCGTTGCCCCCACCAGTTCCGTTCTGAGGAACAATAAATGTCAACAAGAATTCTTGAAGCACGCAAAGTATGAAGCCATACCTCTTGCGATTCTTCAACATTCTCTTCAGCAGGTTCGGCTTCATGTTCCTCGGCATGTTCCTCTTCAGCCTCCTTTTGAGGAACCCTCGAGCTCCTGACACCAGTACGTCTCTTCGCTGAGGCACGCCCACGCGATACGCCGCCCCTGCTCTTCCCACCACGCCCACGGCCCTTGGGCGTAGAAGCCGGCACGGCCGCTGTCGGCGTAGCGGTAGAGGGAGGAGGGCTAGGCGGGGCAGCGGCATCCGACACGACCTCCTCCTTCTCCTCAACGGCTTCTACCTTGAGCACCAGGACTCTTGTTCTCTCGCTCAGCGAGGCTACGCTTCTGCCCCTCACCCATCAGCATCCTCACAGGACCACAGAAACGAAAGCGTGGATTACGTACCTTGGCAGCCATAGCCGCCGCCCTCGCAGCCTGTGTTTTGCGCGTGCCCGGGCGCATCCGGCGCTGGGGTGGTTTATCTCCATTTGGCGGGTCACCAGTGGGCGACGACGCACTGTGTTCCTCAGGGTTCCCGTTCGAGCTCCCCTCTTGGCTCGCATTATCCTGCGCCTGTTCGTCGCCGTCCAACGCGTCATTGCTTCCATTTCCGTTCTGTGCGTTTGCCGAGCGAGTCGCAGCACCGCGGCGGGGACGCTTCGGTGGGGGAGTAACCTCCTCGGTAGCTTGTTCCTCGTCTTCTTCGCGTTTCCGCTTTGCACCTGCGGTCGCGGCGCGTGAGGCGCGTCCCTTGGTTGAGCTGGACTTGGCATCGGCCTTGGAGTCTCCAGATGCCGCATGCACATTGCCAGAAGACTTCAATTTGGATGCAGCTGCTGTCTTGGCGGCCGCTGCAGCGGCGCGCGAGCGTGTAGCGACGATGGGAGGGGAGGCCCCACGTTCAGGAGGTGTCTCTTTCGATTCGGTCTTACTATTTGCGGCCTCCTTCGCCTTCTCCTTTGCGGCTTCCTTCGCCTTGAGCGCCTTTTCTTTTGCGCGTTCCTTTGCACGCTCCTTGGCCTCTTTGGCCTTTTCCTTCTTCTCTGCAGCGGTGAGACGTGTAGCCTGCTTCTTCTGCCTTGATGACTGACGGCGTGGTGGCGCGGGGACCTCTTCAACCTCCTTCTCGACAACGGGCTCGGGTTTTGGAGGAGGGTTGCGCGCCTCCATTTCTTTCTTGACGGCTTCACGATGCATGCTCCGGAATGGGTGGTAAGGGTGAAACATCGGACTGTAGCGAATATATGGTCCGCTGGTGGGTTGCTGCAAAGGGGGGAGGAACCTGAACAACCGAACTTCCCGCTCCTTTTTCTCCTTCTCCTCGTCATCCTCATCATTCTGCGCGTTACGAGCACCTGGTTTCCTTCTTCCTTTGCCCTGCCCAGTAGGTGCGGCCTTGCTCCCGGCGGTAGTCGCAGGACCAGCACGTGCCGCCCCGCCTCGACGCTTGACGGATGGGACAGGAGGGGGACTCGCCGGAGGCTCGGGGGTCTCCGCGAGGACGTCCTTTGGTTTTTCTTTTAGTTTTTTCTTTTCCTCTTTGGGAGGTTTTTGGGTGGAGAGAAACTTGATATCAATCACCCCGACGTGTGCAAGCTCGGGCATGCGGCTGGACGCGTTGGTGGCGATGGAGGGGGTGGTGAGCGAGTCGGAGGTAATTGGAGAGTGTACAGTGGAGAGACTGGTGGTAGACGCAGAGGGCGAGGGGTGTGTGAAGTGCTGCTTGCGCCGGGCGACGCTGCTCACATAGGGCGCGCTTCCAGATGGCTTTGCAGAAGGGGAAGAACCTCTATAAGTAGATTTAGGTTTTAATACCATTTGAGGATGTTTCTGCTTTGGATCGATGGTGGCGGAGGGCTTTGCTGGGACGGGGGGAACAAGTGGCTGGAACGCGGTGGACGGCACACCGAGAAAGGCGGCGTGCTCATTTGACCCCCAGGATATCCACCTGAGGGCACTCGAAGATTTAGGGTCATAAGATTCAAGGGCAGCGAGGTCAAGAGAAGCGACTTGGAGGGTCATGGCTAGGGCTCTGGCGACTGGCGAAAGCGGGGCGATGGAGGATGAGCGGCGCGCGGGAGGCTGGATACTGTGTGGTAGAGAGACGATGTGTGGTATTAGATACAGCTGGGGGCTGAGAAGGCGTGCTGTGGAAGATTTGTCGAGGCAGACAGGTAGCTTTTGGGCTCGGACGGGCCGCAGAACGACGAGGGCAGCAACGAGCGGGTGATGGCTCAGTGATTTGCTGCTCTCACTCGTCTCCTTAACGTAGGTCTCAGCGGTCTCAGCTCTACAAAAGGCAATCGCGAGATACAACGCGTCGTCGGTCAGCTGGCGGTGGGCGACCTCGACGAGCCACAGCAGAGAGACTCACAGGTAATATGCGTATGGCGTGTGAGACGATGCAGAGAGAGGCTGCTCGCTACAGGACCCACCGCCAGGCGCACGAGGAAGAGGTTGGGGTGAAAGACGCAGAACCGGGAAAGGTTTTCCAAAGGCAACAATGTTTTGGCATAAAATATCATACACACAACTTCGCAGAAGACGCAGAAGGACCACTTCCGGCATGTACAAGTGTAATCACCACGTTCAGAATCAGCACGACCACCCCGAACCCAGCGCATACTACCGCAGGCAATTTCGTTCGCGACGTCCACAGCGTCGACGCCGGCAGCAGCTGCAGATAGCACCCAGCAGGGAAGATAAAGGCCAGGGCAGACGCAGCAACCCCACCCGCCACCTCGAGCACGACCCCCAGGTCACAGGTAATCAGTGCAACTGGATTGGATGGATCGGTCAGAGTCAGCGCCTCATCGGTCCTCGAGTCACACGAAAGAAAAAATAATACGTACTGAACATGGAGGAGAACAGTAGGGCAGTCGTGAATAGCACATGCCGCTGCTTGTTCCATGGCTCATGCGAAAAGAAGTACTGCTCGATCACCTGTTTTGTGCGATCGAACTCACCCCTTCAGCCCTACATAAATCACAAACCATTACCACACGTACCTCTCGACAGACAAATAACTCCAGCGGGAGCGTGGTGAACATGTTAAAACCGAAACAAAACCGTGCAACATTAATAAGCAAATCATCATCAGGAAAATTATTCAAAATGTTCCCCTGCGTCTTGTCCGTGAACACGACGTAGCCAGCCACCGCGAGCGTCAAGCACGAGACGAACGAAATGGCGGTCGAGATGTGCGTAACCAGCGCGAACCGATCGAGAGTGGGTGTGCGAAGGTCACCATAGATCAATAGGCTGTTGTGGTGGCACACAAACGCGAAGGAGATAACTCCGATTGCTTGGAAGATGCCCTGATTGATGAATGTGAACCGCATGTTGGGATCCCCCTTTAGTTCGGGCGCGACGTGCTCGCTTTGCACGATTACTGATATAACGATGATCACCATCCCAACCAGCGCAAAGGCCGATGCCCGTGCGAGCTTCGAGATGTCCCGGTAGAGCGACAACGGGTAGGAGATAAACGTCGTGCACAAGGCGATGATGAATTGGCGATTGGTAAGGAATGAATCCTTGAGCGGAGGAATTAGGGAGCGGAGGACGTGCGGTATTGTATCTCCTGCTTTGAATCTCAGGAATTTCCATTCGTGAGAGGTCGTAACTCACCAATGATGATCCCAAATGCACACATGCCTGGCGAAGGAATATAAAAATTAGATACAGACTTTTTAAAGGGTAGTACTGACCTCCGAATGCAAATGAGAATTGAAAGAGTGACACGGTCGCGCGTCCTGTGGCACCAAAGCAATGACTCATCATCCCAATATATGAGTTTTGTCCGCTCATTTTGGCGTTTATTACTATTAGGCGTATAGTCCAGTCCGTGACGAGGCAGAGCACGACCAATAAAATGAGGCCTGTGACGAAACCCGCTTGCGCAATGGCGTACGGGAGACCTATGACAAACCGTTAATTCAGTACTCACCATCTCCTGGTCCTATTGGACGATACATACCAATGATACCTACACTCCCACAAGGCTTGCGTCAATTTCTCCACGATTACAAGCAAATCACTCACCAGCCCCGAGAATAGCATTGGCCATATTGGACACAGAGTCAACGATACTCCCTCCAGCGGTTCTTTTCTTCGCTAGCTCCTCTAGGTCCACTTCCTCTCCCCCGTGGCCTCCATTTTCCATCGAGATCCCGCGCGTAGTGGCGGGGTTGCGCAAATTTGCAGTATCCAATAAACCAACAAGAAGGGGCATGCTCTGTCCCGAGCTTTCGACATCCCCAAGTCCACTGCGCGTTCGAGCATGCGAGAGCTGTGCGAGCGCCGATTCGTCCAGGTCGTCCTCATCCATTTCATACTCTACTTGACATTCAGGATACCAATACTAGCTAAGGACAGTGAGTTACACACCCATTTCGCGGCTTTGTATTGTAGACCGTAGTGAAGGCGCCACGACGGGCGGTTCTTCAGCAAGTCCCGGCTTGCCTGCATCCTCTTCTCCCTTGGGATATCCTCTGTCTTGCGTACGGTGGTATCCTGGCCGGTAATCAAACGCGCTCTCCTCCTCGTCATGAATGTCAAAATCTTCGTTGCCGCCACGCGACTCCATCAACGGCTCGCGGTCCGGGTCATGGTCCATAATTTTTACAAGTATATTTGTAAAGGAACGATGTGGATTATGGAATTTTGGGACTAATGGATGAGTGGGTAAGAGGGCTAGCGTGGGTTCTGTTTGGTGCGCGCCACATGGACTTCGACTTACTCTTGCTCAAATGGGAGTTATCACATTTAGTAAATAATAATGTTTAGGTTGTGGCCTAGAGCGCTTCGAGGGCTCCATGATGCACGGCGATAGGTCCCCCAGTGTCGTTGTGGCTTCATGGGCCTTTGGAACCCTCTCAGCCTTGGCTTCAATTGCATTGAGCATCGAGCATTCGGCTACGGTTCTTTGAATAAACGGGCTTTATTTGATGATCGACGGAAGGTCGACCTGAGCCTGGAATTTCCTTCTCCAATTCACTATGATCTGAAGACCTACACACAAATGAAGGGGCCCTCGAGAATCAAACCTTAAATGGCCTTCGACTTTTGAGGCTTCGAGGTCAAAGACACGGCTTTGAAAGCCCTAGGGTCACTCCTTCAAGTCTGGGAATCGAAAGACTGCATTTCACGAATATCACTCATGACCACAGGGTAAGAGACCGACTTGGTCAAACAGGGTATGGAGTCTCCTGGGTTCGACCCATTGAGAACGGCAGCTATCATGGCATAAAGTCAGCGACGTGCTGTGTCATGCACTGCAATAAGACGAATCGGTCGGTATCGTGTTCATGGGCATCTGCAAGTGACGTTTACTGAGTGTAAGGGAGTGGCCCTGGGGATTACTCAGCCGGGAAGGTGAAAAGGCACTGCCTGTGCTGGAGCAATATGCGTATGGTCTCATAGGCCATGGGCACCCATCAACGTTGACCAGCTCAGGCCCACAGCTCTCACCTGTGAAGCAGGGAAATCTCTCGCCGTGCACGCGTGTTCGTGCGCGATCTACTTTACACAATTTCTCCCTTTCCTTCCTGGAATGGTACCCCCCATCCTGCTAATCCGTGGTTTCTGGTTTCGGCCCCCACCTTCTGTTTATGTCCAGAATATACGCTTCGATTAACGGGCTTATGATGACTCCCCACACCATTCTCACTCTCCCTAGTGCTCATAGTTTTGGGGACGGTCGCATGGTTTCGCGAAGGCAGTAAACCATGGTTCTTCCAGGCTACTCGAGGGGCCTGGCTCTCTAATACCACTCCTCTAGCCCACGACGTCGCTGCGGTTGGTTGGTGGGTAGTCGCTCGCTCGTCACTGATCCTTAACGTTCTTTGTCTTAAGGTCTTTCTGCGCAAACAAGGCCAGCAACACAGATCCCGGAAACTCTTTGTATGGTAATGGACATCTCTACTGTCTTGATAAACAAACAAACAGCATGCGATCATGGCCAAAACGGGAAACCGATCATGGGAGCCATAAAATGGTGTGAGCCGGTAGCACATAGTCCTCAGTAAGAATCTTAGTGGTCTGCCGGATCTGCGAAGGTGTTGGGAATGCGACAAGGATATCATCGCTGGCCAATGAGAGTGTGTCACCGTCCAAGATTGTGCCTTTGATATATCCCTACCGAGCGTATATGTATCAGCAGGTAAATTTTGCGTACTCTATGTTGCAAATCGAAACCTACCTGGATTATTAGAGACATTAGGACCGCCTGCACCTCTTCGTCTTCCCAGCCCTCATCGATATCGTATGACAATCTGAAAGCGATGCTTAACCAACCAAATGGGATCGCCGCTGGGTTTTCGAGTATAGCTTGCATTTCTTGCACTCTGTCGTTCCCTCGTTCAGCCCTACAAATGGCCGAGCAGGGTGTAGGATACGCACGTTCTCCGAACAAGGATCCTCCATAGTAGCACAATACACTTCTCCTTTAGCACTGCGTGAATCCACTGCTTCAAGAACCAGCTCATTGCATCCCAGGAGTTCAGCGCGAGATTGAGGGCTATGGCGTCCCCTGCCTTCATCGCTGAAATAACAGGAGTGAAATACTGATCAACTTGGAACAAGTCGAGTAGGTCTTGAGACGGGAAGATGCCAAGTGGGATGGCAGCAGCACAGAGCTGGATGAAGATGCACCTAGGAGATTAATTCAGCACAAAGGCGCGACAATTCTCAGTGAGACTTGCCGCTTGTTCTTGAAATGAAAGTTCGGACATTGGGAGAAAGCATCCCTTAACATTGGGTACGCCTATCAATAGGAATGGATTCAACGATGAGAAAGTCAGGCATGCAATACTCACTGCTCCCACTCTCTGTTCTGCCAAATGCCATTTCCCTGACCAGAAGCAGTATCGTAGCCGCTCCGGAAGTGGGCATTGCTCAAAGTGTTGATTGAGAAGGGGCGCGAGCTGCTTGATCATAGACGTTATGTTGGCGGATACGTTCAACTGCAATAAAATGAGCGGTATATACTTGTGTTGTGGACTATGAGCGTACTTGAAGGTTCAGCTTGATGCTCAGACCCGCAAGGAGCAGGATTGACTCTTTATGTCGCTCGTGCGCATTAGCATTATTACTCAGAAAGCTTTGAAGAGAACGCATCTCCTGCGCAGCTGCAGCGCGCTTCTCTCCTGTTGGGTCCAATTGGTCTGCCTGGCGATGTTTCCTCAGAGATTGAGTGAATAGAGGAGACAACAAGCCATACCTTTTCGCAGACGCTAACAAATGTTGTAACCACTCGTCTCAAAGCTGGGAAAAACCAAGGACCACGGTCTATAGAGGAACGAAGGAGAAGATTACGGATTGGGCTAAGCCACAGGCGTCAAACAATTACAAGGTTCGCTCATAAGCTACCTACGTCATCACATATCGCATTTGTTCGGCCAAAGCAGCCCAATCACCCTTGGGCCATGCACGAATGACTTTGAACCATTTGTAGAGCGGTTCTGCAAGCAGCCGATCCCGTAGCTTGTATTCGTATACGCGATTCTCCAAGTCCGACTCCTATTGACGCGTCAAGGTCGCGTTGGTCATTGCCTCAACCGGGCTGAGCGTACCCCGACAGAGCGAATGACAATTTCGACTGGTTCAAGTTCGCCTGGAAGGATGAAAGCGGTCGCGAGTTGATCCCAGTCACTGGTTTCGATGCATTCGTTCACAAAGTCAAGAAGTTCATCAATCTTGTCCATATGGAGAAAACAAGGTCACGCCCAGCCTCAACCGCCTTGGACCTTACGATAATATTTCTGTACCTCAGCGCTCAAGGGACGTGCTTTCCTCGCGCAGTATGACCCCAAACGATGGATGGAAGCATGCTCTTGGTCCTCAGACTCTTTGGCAGCTCCACGACACGGTCCTTACCCAGATAGAGAAAATACTTGAGATTCGGTAGGTTCCGAGGCGGGAGTTTCGCTATCGCCGGTATTTGCTAACCAATCCCCACAAAGAGTCGTTACAGAATATCAGATGTAAGTTGGGTTCTCTTGTTCGGCAGCGCCACTCCTGACGACTGGACGCCGGTTTTGTCTCCAGTCTGGAGCGCATTAATCAGGAGTAAGTCAATTGGTTTTATTATACATCCTTAGCTCATATTATGGTACTCTTGTAGAATACCCCTCTTGAACGCCGCCGTGGATGGGCTCATGAAACCGAGCCGGACCTCCCGGGGAAAATTACAACCAGAACCGCACCCACTGGGTGACAGAGTACGTGATACTGTGATGGGTGGCATCTTGAAGCAGCTCTGTGATGTCGTACAACAAGGTGGGACGACTCCCCCAGCGAAGCAGAGCACTCTAATGGAGAGGACAGAATTCGTCGCGAGTAAAGAGCAATACACCGTTCTAAAGCAAGGGCTGGAAGAATTTAGGGTGGCAGCCGGCGTGAGTGAAACGCGGCTTTTTCTCGAGGATGTCTATTGAGGTCCATACATTCCACAGAAACTGCGCCAGTCTCGTCCCGCACCTTCGGAGGAGCTTGAGGAGCTGGACGCAACTTATTTCACTGCTCTGCAACGATGTCAGAACGCGAAGGACGTATATGACGCGCGCTGTAAGGTAAGCCATGGATGGAAGTGGATTGAATAGGTTCTCTAATACCCACCAGTCACTCAATCAACGTCAAAACGGTGGGTGGATAAGTTGATGTGGGGTTGGCGTGAAAACCGATGTGCCCGTAGAGTCACCACGGAAACATACCTCCATAAAGCAGCCGAAGCATCTACGGAATGCATCTACGGCATCATTACTTAGTTTGGATGATCCAGATACCAATACAGGTGGGGGAAGTCCAGTTGAAAGTATGTTCCTTGTTGAACCCGTCTCGAGTAGCGGATCAGGACTACCGAAAAGCAATCGTGTCCGCCAACAATCTACAAACAAGGCGAATATCACAGTATGATGCGGGATATAACGTAAGATTACCAGGTGCAACCGATATTGGTGCACTCACTCACATCACTTCCGCTTGATTTACAGATTGCCTCCAGCCTCACTCTGAGCTGCCTCAGTCTAATCAAGCAAACCCTGGTTTCTCATTTGCAAGCGTCAACGTAAGCCGTTACAGTTTATCAATATCCCCAGATTGGTCAATGTATCCTAGACAACGAGCCACCGCACAAGCACGGCATTTCGCAGGGTTTGAAAATGCCCTCTCTGCCTGGTCACCCGATGTCGACGTTCCAAAGCTTTGTTCATACATTGCTCAAGAACGAGAGCTTATTCCACCTTTGGTCCTGCGGCGTGACTTTTCTTTGGTACGTGATTCCGTTACTCTGAATCTCTCTGCCCCTAATGAAGCTACTACAGGGATGGATGAAACGAACCGTCTTCTGTGTGAGTCTTGTTCGAGCTTCCCGTCACTACCATTTTTTGACATGTGATGGTGCAGGTGCCGTTCTCTCACCTCCAGATTGGACTCGACTCTGTTCCAGACATTGTCAAGATTTGCATTAAGCGGTGCATAACAGTCCTAAAAGGAGGTAAGTGGGATGCAGCTGAGGTTTCCAAGTTTGCTTCGGTAGGTGGTATTGTTTCTTTTGCCTTCGAAGTACCTCATGATGGTATTTCAGATCCCAAAATTATCCACGGCTCGTTTTGGAGATGTCATTGTTGGTATCGAAAAGATGGACGACATGGCGGCTGCGATAGACACGGTGGAGGAGGCCCTGGGTGTTTTAAATGTGCGGTTTTCTAACATTCTTGGGTCTGAAGTTGACTTGTGGTTTTTAGTATTTATTTTTCAGCCTCCCTTTCCCCTTCCTCCGCCTTAACGAAGCTGTGATCGCTGACCCAGACAGGATTAAGACATGTACATATTTGTTTTCATACCTCCTGTCTGTTCTCTGACTTCCTCTACAGGGTGGCAAGACTCGAGCGATTCCCGCCCCATAGACCTTCTATTCAAATTAGGCAGTATGGATGTTCTCTCTGAGCGGATACTCAAGTACCTCCTCGAGGAAATCTCCAATATCCTCCATGCGGCCATGGATCTCCACATCGTCGACGTCGCCCTGACCTGGGCTCGACCGTTTTTCCAAAAGCCACAACCAAGCAACGCGGAGGTGCGTTTCTTACCTCATCGCTCGCAGATGTATGCTGACGAATGTTCGCGATAGACAATGGCAATGTCGGTTCTCTTTCGCCGCGCACTGATGATGTCCAAGAATGACCCCAGATGGATGGCAATGTGGTCCCCGCAAGTGACATCAGCGGCACACCGATCTCACCGTACGGGGCTAAAGCACAACTCTTCGTCTACTCTTCCCCATTCCCATTCCCGCTCTACTTCCACTGCCGGGATGTTGTTGAACGCGTCTGCGCCCGTAACGAGGACCCCGACGCCGAAAGGTCCCTCAAGGTCCTCAACACCCAGACGGAGCCTCGTTTAGATACTCGATTCTTCCGATTTTTTGTTTTGGTTGGACGAGGTATAATTACTGTTCTTTTTGATGTTCATGGGTCTTCATGCACGGGCAGCGACGATATATTACTCTCATACTATCATTCTAGAACAACCTTAATCTGTATCGTTTGCTTTTGAGGGCGGATTATTAGTGACACCACCGACATAAAAGCAAGTACCAGGCAAAGGAGTAAGATAGAGAATAATGATTACAAGGAGTGGGAAATGACGAATTATACGCGATTTGGCGGGCAATCCGGGAAAGGAACGAGGCGATTGCGGTATACGGTGATTGCTAGAATGCGGAAGACAGTAAAGTATGCGAGAATGTGATGCGAGACGCAATGTCCATGTTTGAAGGTGGGAATTATGAATTCCGAGACCCGAGACCAAAGGACCAACCGGAGCCTCGTGACGGCTGAGACTCTTCTTTGGCGTGCATGAGTTCCGCGTACAGAAGCTTGTATTTGACTAGTTCACTCTCCATCTCTTCTTTTTCAATTTTGGCCATAACGAGCTGCTTCTGCACTTCGGTCAACATAGGGGGGCCACGCGGAACCAGAATACTCACAATGACGCCGCAATGTTCCTCGCTAACAGCCGCTAAAGATTGTTCAAGATTTTTGCTGGCGAGATGCCGGTCAGTCTGTGATTCTGTACGAGGAATCGAGAAGGGAACTCACACTTGAGCCTTGAGTATCCGATTCTCATTACGCAGACCATCCATCTCAATAAGGTGGGCAGTTTGTGCTTTCCTCAGCTCCTCATACTCAGCCGCATAGTTGTCCAGCTGGAACGGCGTGATCCTGACCCTACTGGCATCCCGCACAAAGTCATCCACACGGAATTGCGGCTCATCCTGCTCCCCGTCATCTTCTATTTGGTAGCAGTCGAGCAAGGACGTTTTGAGGTAATCGAGGCAGCCATCAAAGTTTAGTTTGAGCAGGGCCGCTTCGTTCTTGTGCAATAGAAGGATGGAGAAAGAGAATATTGCTTCAATCCCGTTGGCTAATATGTGGTCAAAAATCCGGAAGACCATTTCCAAGGGGAACCTATTTGGCAAGCGTCAATTTGGGGAAGGGCAAGCAGGAACGGCACATACCGATACGCGAACAAAGTCAGGAACCACTGTGAGCAGTACATGCTTGATTTGACTCCTTGTCGAAGAAAGTGAGTATGCAACACCGGGAGCATCTCCTCGATGAGTCTGTCAAATTGGAACAAGCGAAGTTGAAGTCCAGGCATTTCCGGAAGAAAATGCGCTCGTAGGCCATATGAATGCATTAGACGGACAAGCTGACAGAATGCCTCTTCGTCAGGGCTAACAAGGAGCAGAGGTGCCACGATAAAGGGCAAGCCCTGGCAATACCCGCACTCTGGATCGTACCTACCCATCACATCAGCTCATTAGCACGATAAAACGACGAGGACACGCACAAAGAATAGGCCCTGAGGACGTTGAAAAGCGACTCTTGGCCAATCCCGTGCCCGTCCATGAAGAAGGCGTGATGGGGGAATGTGCGTCCCAAATCACGTTGAATGGACTTCTCGTGTGTGCTGGTTTGCTTCAACAAGGTGGCGTATATTCGTTCTAACTCCGTATCCTTAGATCCAGACCTATTTCTCAAATGAGCAGGTGGACCTGGAATTAATGAAGCAAGTCGTGACCCACATTAGTTGCCATACCATTCCACGCAATGAAGGTGGTATTCCCGCTCGAATGGCGGAAGCCAGTTGCTGTGGTTCCGCTTGGGCGAAAGAGGCAAAGTCGGCCATTACCAAACCCCAAAAGTCTGAATACCGACATCAACTGGAGTCTATGACGAAGATTGAATCAGTAGAACGTACCCCAGTCTATCTCCTTTGACTTCTCCTCTCGTTCTTCAGCCAGCTTTCGCGTGGAATCAAACTCCTCCTTGAGCTTAGCCTTGCCATCCAGACTCGACCGAAAACCTTTTGACGTATCCTTCTCCAGTCTCGCTAGGATAAAGTCCGCACCTGGTAGGCCATTTGCTGACCCATGTGCATTAGCAGGACCATCCTCGGGTTTTCCATTCGCCGGTTTTGTACCGCGTGCGTCTTGGAAATAGGAGAAAGAGGTTCTGGGTGTCTGAAGGGATCGCTCATCCTCGGTCCCATCATTCCGTGAGATTGAACTTAGTCGGCAAGACTTTCTTGTCAGCGGTGGGGAAGGGGAAAGCGGAGGAGGCGCTGAAAGCGGTACTGTCGAAAAGCGGGCGTCGTCTACTTCTTCGAGGGATAGCTCCTGCATGTCTCCGTCCAAAGACTCGCCTGGGCTTCCAGTTGGTGCGTCTTCCTTGGCATTGGGAACGGAAGTAGAAGGACCAGAAGTAGCAATTGACATCACCGACTGCATATCGTTCTCTGGTGCATCCGTAGGCGACAGGAGGGCGTCGAGCGGAGAAGGGGTTGACGAGGACGACGGTGGCTTTGTGCTTAGCTGACTTTTCGTAGCTATCTTTTCTGGTGTACTTAATCCTGTGGATACCATGACTACCTTCGATGACGAAGAGGGGGTGTCCTGTTGTCCCGCTTCCGTGGCTGCCGTTGCTGACACGGTCGCGGTCAAGGCCATCGACTGCTCGTTCCTAAGTCAATTGGCAAAGCTGGACTTGATGCGACGCTAAAGCCACTCCCAAAGAAAGGCGCCGCAGCAAACCCAAGCAGGGATGATGAGACCGGGTCCAAAGGTTGAAAGTGATGTGCACAATCAGAGGCAGGGGCCCTGACGAAATGGCGCACAGATTTGGGGACTCCGCTTTGTGCCATACATAGAGACCAACAAAAATCCATCATCACATTCGTAATCTACAATTCGTGGTAGCCCAAAGACAAGAACCTCATAGGTCGGTCCCTGGCAGTTATCGAGTCTACGCATCCATCAGGGTTCGAATCTTCAACGGGGGGGTTCGGTCACAGACTGATGTGGGAGGTGTAGTGTCCGTCAGACGGTTGTGGGCCTAACGTCCGTGTTGCCTTCCGTCTGCAGCTTGTGCTTGGTGTCACTGTCACTGGCGTATTCTTCTGCTGCTGCTTCTGCTGCCGCCGTTTCTGCTGCTTCTGCCTCCCGTAGCTCAAATTCACTCTCGTCGACTTCTTTGAAATCTTGGAAGGCACCAGGAGACGGCCAAATACGGTTGAGGATATAGTAGACAATTGATGATATGCCGAAGCCGGTGAAGAAAGACATCTGGTAGATCCGTGTGGCTTGAAGAGGTACGGTTTGCCCCGCTGTGATTGTGTATCATGTTCAGCAGGGACAATCAGGGGCAGGCAAGAGATCACTCACTGGCGCCTGCAAAGCCAACGACATTTATGAGGATTCCGGCAATGTATGCAGCATATGCCCTGGGGTTAATGCCGTGGAAGTAGTGGTACCACGACGTCTTCGACGGATCATAAAGGTCGGCCACGCGGTAGTGTCCCTTGCGGATGAGATAGTACTCGGTAATCTAGTGTCATGGTTTTAGAGACGGGGTCTGATAGCATGGGTCATGGCCCAAAGCGCTCACCATGACACCTGCAATGGAACTTAAAAACACTGAATATGCAGACAGGTACGAAGTGAAGGTAGCGCCGTCCTTGAGTAGGTTCCATGGGCACATGGCGAGCCCAATAATTGCAGCAACGAAGCCGCCACGGCGAATGTTCTAATAAAACCGGGTGTCAGCTAATCCAGAGCAAAGTTTCTCGAGATGTTCAAATTCACAATGAACCGAGGCATCAACGAAGTCAAGTCACAACCAGCCGAAATACTGTTTGCAGAAATATTCGTACCAAGCTAGAAGGCAAATCGTCGTCAGAAGCAAGGTCTCCTATGGGAATATACACACCTGGGCGAGGATGAAAGAAGCCGAAATGAACCAGACTCCAAACCTCGTCCCACTACTTGGTCCCTGCCCATTTGCATCATCGTCCAGGAATTTCCCAAGCAAATCAATCGGGTTCCAAATCGACTGGCCATAAATCACGGTGCTGGACGAACTGACGATGATACCCATAAAGCTGACGATGATAAACCCGAGTGGCATGGCTATGAGCTGCGGCAAGGCTGCCGCGCCGGGGGTCTTGGCTCGAGAGGCAAAGTCAGGGGCATTGACCGCCAGAGTAGCCATGTTTGAAATGCAGGACATGAGCGATACGACCATTGACCAGCCTAGATCTGAGCCTTGCAGTGTGCTTGGTTGCTGAATAATTGGGCCGACACCCTTTGCTTTTACTATGACCCAAATGAAAAAGGCAATGCCCGCGATGGGCACGAAGATTGCCTTTACGGTGAAGAGGTGACGGCTGGAGTGAACCATGAGCCTGAGGGGAATATTTGGAGGGGGTTGTCGGGCTTACATTTTGTGGAGGGGAAACCATATGGCAGGCAAGGAGATGAGCCAGAAGAGGAAGAAACCCACAAAGTCGCGAGTGTTGGTTCCACTACCTTCCATGGTATCCTCTGCACTAGGGGTAAATGGTTTGGCCATATCAAAGGGGAATGCAACGCACTGAGGGTCCCAAAGCTTGGCCACATTGCGCGTAACATTTGTGTCATACAGTTGCCGCCAATCCATGCCTTTCGGTCAGTCCAATTAGCCACTGAATTGCAATACAGAGAAGGTCTGAATATCATAAAACTCACCTGGACACCATACCAAACACAAGCCATGACACCTCTGTTGAGAGTGCACCAGAGGCTTCCCCAGATACCGAATGATGTCCTCGCGACGACGGGAAAGGTGATATGATAAACCGCGCCGGGTCTCGCGTTGAGGACGATGAAGGGAGAGATGCAACCATAACCGATCCACACGCAGATCCAGGCCTGCCACCAAGAGAGTCCCAGTCCCACCATCGAGGACACGATCATCCAGGTATTGAGGTTGTAGCTATCTGCAATCCAACTGGTGAATTGTAAGTAGTGAGCTTCGTCGTTGTAAGTGTAGAAGCGTACAAGGCAACATAGTTCCAAGCCCGCCATGTCCGTTGCTTGGGAGGCACAGGTCGAAGGTCGGCGTTCTATGAGTGGACGGTGGGGGTGGAAGGGTGGTGAGGTAAAGCCGTCCCATTGTTTAATTGGAACGCACACTAAGGAACACTTCGGTATGGGACAACCCCTCTGGATGGTCGACCTCGATGAGGTTGATAAAACGCTTGAAACCGCTCATCTTCGGGCGTTGTCCGGGGCCGTCTCGGTCTCGAAGGAGGGAGTACCGTACAGAGGGGCGGTCAGGTCGTCTGAGAGACCGCAGCTGGCCGTCGTTTGGGTGAGCAACTCGAACGTACTGGTCTTATACCCACAAGAAGGAGCTCCGGAGCCCGCATCGACTCGTTTAATGGGAGAATGACAGTATCTAAACGTTTTATATGCTAGGCACGCATAAAGTTGCTACGCCGGTCAGGGTGAAGGATGTCGCGAGCAAACGCATTGGGTGTCCGCCTGCCGTCGCCACTCTCCCCCCCCGTTCACCTCACCTTCGCCGCTCCCCGTCCGCTCGCCCCATGCGATACAACCCGGAAACACTTCGGGCCAATCTCGACGTCGTAGCGCAATTGTTGCATCCGCTTGCTCCGTGTGAAGCCGAATCCTCTAATCGAGCCACCGGCTCTGCCCGATGCTAGATCGATGGGAGATATCAAGTCATTGTCCAGAATAAATGCAGAAGACTTGCAGAAGACCCGTCAAGACCTATTCACTACCCCACAGTATTGTAACTCCATCTGTCCTCGTCGGGAAACAAGTGTGTCATGCAAAAGCTCGTTGTTGGGCCGCAGGTAACAATCGCTCGATCTTGAGTAGATGTTCACGTACATGGTTATGTCGTTAAACCTTATTTACTGGAATTTTCCATCCGCATTCCGGCTAACTACGCTTTTATCATGAAGCAAGGCCAGAAGGTTATATTCCCACAAGCTAGATATGTTCCTTGATCTCTGCTTTCCGTTCCTGATACGTCGTACCGTAAAGACGAATTCAAATTTTCGATAAGCTCCTATAATTGTCCAAGGCCTCCAAAGCGGTTGATTGAGAAGGGCGTAAGGCTTCCGATCTCCGAGAGTCCAGAAGAATTCGGCTTTTTGGCCATCCAAACGTGGAAGCCCACGTTCTGAGAAAGGTACTGGTAGTCTTCCCTGTGACATGGCCCCTCTATCGTTTGCAGGTTAAACTCTTTCAATGGTGTGAAGTACCCATGGTTGCGCCGATCAAACACGATGCGTTTGACGTCGGCAAGGCTGACTGTATTGGCGGTGACGGACGTGAGTTTGGGCCATCCCATTACGGCCCCGTTGAGGATCACTTCTTCGAGCACAGTGAGTGGATGGGTCTTGAGTGTAACGGCATTGGGGAATAGCTGCGTGAGTTTGAGGATCGTGAGGGAGGCGACGTCGTGGTTGGGTGGAGTAGAGGAGTCAAGTCCGATGACGACATTGCGCACTTCGGGCAGAGGGGTGGGATTGCCTCCGAACACAAAGGAATTGGCGTGTAAAAGTAACGTTACGGTGACTGAACCGAGTTTGGGAAATCGGCAATGTTCCATAAATTCCCATAGAGCGAGGGTATCAACCTGCAGCTCCAGTTGCACCAAATTGTCAAATTGGACCGGTAATGGAGGGCGGAATGGGGACGTAATGGCATATTTGCGAGCAACCAGGCGAGTGAGTTGAGGAGCAACCAAGCTAATAACAGAATGGAATGTCTCCCTCGGTGAATCGTCGAACGTGTATGGTCCCAGGAGCAGTTCTTGCAGACTGGGGAAGTTGAGTGGCTGACCGCCTAAACGCAACGAGAAGCAATGGAGGTATCTCAATCTTGGAGCGCCCCCTTGAAGGAACGGAATGTTGGATGCCTCCTGGTTATCATACGTGCCGGTAACTCGCAAATCGAGTGATTCGAGTAGCGGCGCGATTGACCAGCGGGAAAGGCAAGTTACAAGTTGGGAGGGTTCGCACAGAAGAACCACCCTCCCCCATCTGTGAATGTGAGGGAGGAATAGTGAGGCGAATGTCTGTTCCTCTTCTGCCGATAGGACCTTAGCTTGAATATTGAGAGCGGCTTGTTGGGATCTCTCGAGGAACAGTTGACAGAGTTCAAGGTTGTGCTTCCTTCGAGAGTTGTATTGTATAGAGTGCCATAAAAGTGGGTCACCGAGAACAACCGCTCTCCAATGGTGTGAAACAAGGGAGAGGGTAAGCTGTTCCGGTGACAAGGGTAAAATGAAGGTTCCCAATTTGGGGTGTGGTGTTGCTGCGCGGAATATGGTGGATAGGATCTCGTCTGGGAGACCCTCGATGTTCACCGGTGACTGAGGACTCGGAGGCAGCTGCATCTTCTGGAACCAGGCCTGCAATGCAGAGTAGTGAGTTTATGTGTGTCACGAGAAAACGACAATACTCACCACGGCGCTCTTCTACCGTCGTCGCGTCGTCGTTGGAGGTCAAGGGGAACTCCTGGGCTGAGGGTTATACTCCAGCCCCGCCATCTTCGCCTTCGATCAAGCTTCTGGTTGGTTCTTTTGCCCCAGCATGCCAATGTTGCTGACACTCTCCTTCTCCGTCCCGACTACTGACGAGTCCAAGTGCGTTTTGAACTCCGCAACAGCCGCAGCAGACCACAACCACCCTGCCCATCTCATGTCCTACATTCACACCGAACAACCACGCTACGAATCCTTACTCGAGCCATATACGGACGCTGTTGAACACTTCCGCAGACAATATAAACGCTACCGATCCGTTCCTGGCGTACAGCGGACCATCACAGATGGAGAACTGATGGCTGCTTGCGCGTTCCGCACATATGAACAGTGCGTATCCCATATATTATCGAAGAAATGGGAAATGTGGCGAGCACAAGAGCTCAGTACGGGGCAGCTTCCCCGTGGAACGGGGTCCGTTTCAAAGGCGACCCAACGCACAAACCAAGACTTGACTAATCTCTTACAATGTACTTGGGAGAACGCTCGCCGCGAGCGTTCGCACCTACCCACGTACGTGCATTTGGCGGAAAGCGCAGTTACGGGGTTCGACTTCTGGAATCATATATCGAAGTCTTACGGACCAGCAACTGACTATCAGCAGTTTGACACAGAAAGCTTGGCTGGCCGAAGGGTACAGAACAAATCGTTGGACTGCGCATTGTCACCCTGAAAAGATTCTGGCGTGGGCTGCATTACCCGCGGGTTCGAGTACGTATATTCGGAGTATGAAAAAGGCAATTGCCTAGCGAGCAGCTCGTGTAGAACGAGGGTCCAACGGACAACATTGATACCATTGCTCCTTTCTTTCAAGCCAAGCACCCATGAGTCGTGTCATTGATATCACCGCCTACAGATT
>WNFL01357307.1_pt2 | contig 23223 bp, 27 predicted proteins | sample 5400361 | NCBI WGS metagenome assembly WNFL01 (sample SAMN13153351, study PRJNA577476) | soil metagenome | isolation source: 40 cm soil on Douglas fir-dominated hillslope | place: USA:California | collected 2013-09-17
GCTTTCCACGCTTTCTATATGCCCAATAATATCTGTCCTGTTTGATCAGCAGACATACCGTCATCCTAGCATCCATCGTCCCCACCGACCCTCAAAACCCATGATTAATTTTTTAGACGATGCTGCCCTTTCTCCCTTGCTCGGGTTTCGGTCAGGGTCCCTCGGGATACACCATTCAATCGCTGCCAAGTTGGCAAGTTGGCCGTCCTCTTACGCAACCCTTTTTTTTTTTCCAGCGCTCGTCTAAAACACAAACCACAAAACACTCGTCCCCCGATAGCTCGCGTCCATATGGCCAGCTTCCCGGCCAGTTACGTGTCCCTAGCATACTGATTCGATCCCCACGTCATGGGAAGAGAAAACGTCCCGTTTTTGCGGGGCAGCCATCATCATCGTGGCACAGTGGCATAGCATAGCATGTCGGTCCTCTGTCCTCTCTGTGTCGATCCTCTGTCTGTCTGTCTTGAGGCATGAACGGAAGCATGAACGGTTTGAGCGGCAGAAACAGACCCTGCACAATCTATTGCACGCGCCAATTGTCGGCTCGGCTTTTTTCCAACAATTTAATTCCTTCATTCATTCATTCGGAGAGCCTGAAACTCACACACACCTTCTCATAAATCACTATGCATGCACGTGAGCACGTGATGGTTTGCTAGCTAAGCCACATCAACATTAGATCAACATTATATTAATCATCTACACCTACACACCTCCGAAAAACGCCTTCATTTCATTTCATCGTTTGTTCGTCGTTTGTTCATTATTTGCCCAACGATCCCTGACGCGCCTTTGAGCTCTTCGTCTCAATCCGCACGTACTCGGCTTCAAGCGCACTCCCATTGCTTCGCACACCACTAAACGCCTCGCCAAGCATCTCAAGCGCTGTCGCCCGTAGGATCAGCTTCTGTCTTGTTAGCGGCGGCTCCGGGTTTAACACCCTGTCGCACGTCTCCCGCAGGATGGACTCGATTTCCAGCTTGGCACCCTATTCGTCCCGTGAGCATGTCACGCGCACAATTTTCCGCAATGAATAGACCAACCTTGAATAGTGCTTGGATGCCCTAGAAACCGATCGCGCGCCAAACGGAGAGAATCGGATTGTTCGGATCAGCACCGTGACCACCACCAAAAAATTGTAACCGACAGAGAGTGTAGATATCTATTTATGGGGTTCCCAAGACAAAAGACGTACCTTTTCTGTCGCTTGCTCCTCAAGTTGTTGTTTTTGCTCGGGCGTCACACCCCCTTTCTCGGCCTCAGCAAGTTGTTCAAATACCTGTTTCACCTCTAGCGCAGCCCGTACAGTCGACACTCTATTTCCATAGCGGCGTGTGAGTATTAGAACCGGCGGGAGGCCTGGTGTAAATAAAAAGGGGGCCGTGTAACCAACCTCCAACACCCATAAAGGTTTGGTTTGTAGCGAGGAAGTGTCTCGCTTTCGAGGTGTACACGAATCCGATAGTGTGAAGGAGTGCGACCCCATACGACTCATGGCGAAGATCCCTGCATTAACGACCGTTCATATGAGCGCTAGTACTTCCGTAATGCTATACAACGCACTCTGCTTCAAGCTGGCAAATCGTTCGCCAACTGTTCGTCACTTCTGCGTCGTTGACGCCGGTAGCGGACTCGGTGAATATACTAAGTTTGCGTGCGAGTGTTTCTACGAGCCTGGCGACGCGTTCTTCTCGCTCTTTCGCTTTCTGCGCAGAGTATTAGGGAATCAAGTATTACTCATATCGTGGCAAATATCACATACCTCTGCTATCACCTTCTGGTTCTTCTCGTCCTTCTTCGCCTTCTCTTCTTGGCTTAGAATCTTCTTCTGCCCTGTCGAACTGGTCGCATCTCCACCCTCATCATCCTCCTGCAGAGCAGTCTTCATATCTCGTGCTAACGAGAGGTGGCCGATAATAGGCACAAACTTCTCGCCACCAAACATTGCTGCAAGGGAGGATGTCGTCAAAACGAAGCCCACGGATGAATACGGTAAGTGATACCCCCAAAGACTTCTTCCGGATCGATCTGTGATTATAGTGAGCACACGTTCCAAAGGAAAAGGTTTCCGATATTTGGTACACGTACATAACCACCCTCTGGTGCACTCTCCTTCGGACCAAACTCGTTGTACTTCTTCCTAGGAAAACGCAGGCTCAGTAGGTGTGGCTCTAGCTCGCTGGGAATTCCACCAACCTCAGAGCGGGATCACTAAGCGTCTGGTACGCAATCGCGATTTCCTTAAACTAAGCGAACACATTTAGCGCATTCTCGTTGCCTTAAACATACACCCAACAAATGGCATTTGGCCAAAAGAAAACACTCACTCGCTCTTCCGCCCGGGGGTCGTCTCGATTCTTGTCCGGGTGGCATTTAATCGCGAGTTTACGATATGCCTTCCTGATATCGATCGTACTCGCGTTGACGGGGACACCGAGGATATCGTAATAGCCGGTCTCAAGCGGCTTGTCCGCGGTCCCGATCCGTCGTCCCCTCCGCGGAGTCGCAGCGGAGCCCGACTGCGAGGAGTAGGGCGGCGGGGACGGCGAGGGCGCGAAGACCGTGCTGCACCCGAAGCAGCGTACTTGAGGCGCTGTGTTCGCCGAGGGCGGCTGCGAGGGATATTCGAGTTGTATGCGACACTGAGGACACTGGGTTTGTGTGTGCGACACGATTGGTCGCGATTCGAGAATTGACGACATCACGGCAAGGTTCAAGTCCCAGGGATGATCACATTTGGTTTCCGCCTACCCTATCTCGACTGCTCACACTGAATTCACAAAATCTATGCCCGTTTTGGGAAGAACGTCGTGGATCCAAAGCCCCGGGCTGAACGAAAAACAAGGTCGCCGCCTGCCAAGTTTGGAAATCCGTCGTTCGAATCCTGTCGGACGCACTGGTGCCCGCCTGCCTCACGAGGGCACCTCGTCTGGATATAACTTTACTACCTGGCGACGTGTCTACGTCCACCACTCCCTCATCCCTCTTCACCGCCCTCTTTCCGTTCCGTGAACGGTCCTTCTCTGCTCCGCCCACCTCTTTTTTCGTAATTCCTTCAGCATCATAATGAAATTCACGCTCCTGTCTTGCCTTTTCCTCTCCTCAATTTCCGTCTTAGGCGCACCTATGGGCTATCGCCGTCATAACAAGGCTACTACAGCCATCGCTCCTTCGCCTGCTGCTGATGATGAAATTGTTACCGAGATTGTAACAATAACCATCACGTAAGTCCTGAGCTGAACTTGCAGGACCGCTTTGACCTTGCGTCTTCTAGTGTGACCCCTACAGCCGCAAGCCCTCCCCCAATTTCCACACCTCCACCCTATTCAACTCCCACTCTCACAGACGAACCCACAAGAAACCCCCCCTTCTCAGGCTTTGCTAAATGCACAAGATGCGCAAAGGCTGAAGTAGGCTCACCACTAGCTTATTTAAGAGTTAACATTCTTATGTCTACTACAGTTCTAGTTTCCGTGACCTCACGCTCGACGACACCTGCAAAACCGGAACTTTCGCCTGCCTTCAAGGCGTGATGGCGGAATGCACAGATGAACGATGGATTGGTCCAGTCGGGACTCCCTGCTCAGAATCAGAGCAATGCTTTGTCGTCCCGGTTGACTCTCTGGTACGTCCGCACTCTGGAGCATCCCTCCCACCACACTCTCATTCACACCCGCATTTTCCATATTCGCAGACCGACGCAGGGACCAAGCTGGTTTGCATGTCCGAAGAAGCGGCTGCATTCGTCATTACGGATGCGGGTGCAACTGGCGGAGTGTTCGGTGACCGAGATTAGATATCCTCTCTCTTTCGCTCGATTCATGTTGCTTCTCTCTGTAGCCCTATTACTCACGATCTACTGTATTGATTGCGTAGCGGAATGAAACAAGCATTCTTTGCACGCCTTTTTCATTGTTGGAGTCTCCCTACCATAACTTGGTCCTCTTCCATAGACAAGATGGCCCCGGCGGACCAAACTTATGCATTGATAACACAAAACCTTGAAGAAGTGCTCGGAGGGGATATCATAAAAGACGTTTTGGCCGGTGGCAAGGCGCCAGTCAAGGGTTTCTGGGGTGCGCCTAATCGATCGCTCTCCACCGACGGCCAAAGGAAAACTTATGAAGAATAGGAATTGCGCCTACTGGACGACGTGAGTGTGTCGATTGAAGTGAAATGATTCGATCTGAAGCGGGAGCGCGACAAGCGCACATCGGTTACTTTACCTACCTGGTCAAGATCGCAGACTTTCTGCGAGCGGGGGTTGAGGTATGGGAGCGCCCTAATCTCACGTCACTGCAATAATGACTCGTACCGTACTAAAACATACATTAGGTCACGATTCTATTAGCAGGTAAGCGCCCCGCCCATAAACCCCCGATCTGCATCTGCGTCAAAGTGTTCTACTCACGCGAATCTACAAACAGACGTCCACGCGTCCCTCGACAACTCCAAGTACCCAATAGAGACAGTCCCCCACCGTGTACAGTTTTTCGAGCATGTGCTCCGCACAGCTCTGCACGCGATCCCTGTTCCAACAGACAACCTGCGGTTCGTCTCGGGTTCTTCCCATCAACTGAGCAAAGAGTACACACTGGACAACTTTAAACTCATGGCGCTTGTATCGGAAGATGCCGCGAAGGATGCGGGGCCGGAGGTCAAGTCCGCGAGTGGGCCCTCGTTGGCGGCGCTTCTTTACCCTGGCCTACAAGCGCTAGATGAGCAGTACCTCGGTGTCGATTTCACGTTCGGAGGACCAGACCAGGTGAATTTTTATAAAATTTATTCTAAATTGGAAGCCTTCTATACAATCATTCAATTCTACTAACCTTTCTTTTTAATTTTTAAAGAAAAAAGTGTTCCTTTTCGCGGAAGAGGCACTCCCCAAGCTCTCTTACCGTAAACGTGCACACCTGGTCAATCCAAACGTGCCCGGCCTCACCGACGCAAATTCAAAAATCGATTTGCTCGACGGTGCGCCTGCGATTAAGAAGAAGATCAAGACGGCGTTTTGCGAGGAGGGTAATACGGAGAATAACCCCATCCTCGCATTCACCAAGGCCGTTCTTTTCCCGGTCTCGGCTAGTCGCGTGCGGCTTGGGGACGAGAAGTTCCGGCAGTGGGTCGACGATGGTGCGCCAGACGGAGTGGTGTTCAGTATTCCCCGAAGGGAAAAAGAGACACGACATTACAAGACGTTTGAGGACATGCAGGTCGATTTCGGGAACAAGGAGATCCATCCTGGCGACTTGAAGGCCGTGGTGACTGCGGCGATTACGGGCCTCCTGGCGCCTATCTTGGAGACGTACCAAGCGAGTGAAGACTGGAAGAATGTGGAGAGTAAAGCTTACCCTGTGCCCGTCAAAGTAGTCAAACAGAAGAAGGTACGTTGGCACATATTTACTTATTGTCATTCGTTGGGCTGAGTGGAGATCCTGTGCGCAGGACAAAGGCAAAGATAAGAGTAAAGGGAAGCCTCCGGCTGCTGCCGCGAACGGCGATACCTCCGCGCCTTCAGCTGATGGACCTACGCGGCCAAGCTCTTAGCGATTAGATCGACTGTATTAAAGAAATATAAACAGGTGAACACAATCGATCCATCGGGGGAGTGATGTAAAGTAGGTTGAAATACGAAAGGGCGAACAGTGCATAGGGCATGCGAAAGTCCGAGGAGAATGAATCCGCGCAGCATAGTGAAATCAGCGGGGCATGTTCAAAGTAACGAAGTGGGGGGGGGGGAATCAATAATAATAGACAGTAAAGTGCTTTTGAAGGATAGAATCTGATATTATACGGAGGTGACGGTGGTCAGGATATGGGTCAGTCAATCACCAGAACGAGCCTAGGGTATGTGTTGCTGGACGGTGCACGAACGAGGACGAGATGGAGCGCAGACGAATGTTCCGGCGGCGAGGAGGTGAAGAACGAACTGTACGTCTGCCGTTGACGCTGATACTTGTACACAAAACGGAGTGCAGGCTGAGATAGTGTAGCCGGAACCGTGGGCATATTTTGAAGCAGATTATTGTCGATGCCTTTGACGGAGAGTAGGGAGTTTGATTACTCGAGGGCAACCTCGGCTTGATAGGATCCTTGGGAGACTTGACGCAGACCGACTAACACAAGATCCCGTATACTAAGACCGCCTTGGCCCACTCTCCATCGGGCTTCGGGCTCTGAAACGGTTCTCGAGGAGCGAGCCTCCTGCAGGGTGGATGTGAGAAGGTACAAACACACCACAAATGAAATAAACGCACCTCAATGAAGTTCCTGAAGCACTCCGTGAGGCACATCGCAAGTTCAATACGATTCAAGAGCCCTGAAGCCTTACGCATCGTCAATCTGTAATGGGTGAGGTCAAAATCCGGGGAGAAGAAAACCTGAGAACAGGGATACTCGCCGTCTTGGGTATACCTCATATCCGGGCCACTAGGAATGGGAGTCAATGTCTGTCCCACTCAGAGCCGAAACCGCTACTCACCCATATTCGGAGCGTGATGGTCGAGGGAACAGTGTCATCGAATGGGAGGTCGTGTGGGCCGACAATTGGAGCGTCGACCGCGTCTTCGTTGATCAACATTCTCATGGGGACGCCGGGTTCGTTTGCGCCAATCAGCTGGAATGGGATTAACTTTCCGTTGGAAACGCCAAAGTGCGTTGAATAAGCTCTTTGGGGCACCAATTGGTAGGAGCCCCGTTTCGTAGATAATGACATAGAAGTTCGGGACGCGTGGGTAGGTCGGGACCGCGACAGAACGGGGGAAGATGCCAAAGCTCGAGGGTAGTCAAGCATAGGAATCAAGGATGAACCCGTAGGCGCTCTTGCACGACCATACTTCCGCTGCACGGGGGATTGTGCGGTCGGCGCATCGGGAGATTGCGGTAGAATATAGGCTTGGACCGACGCAGACGGGGCAATCCGTGGCGTCTGAGCAACATATGGCGATCCAGGTGTCTGGTTTGGCGCCGAGCGGTGAAGGGAGAGTCAGAATTGGATTGCAATAAGAATCATGGTGGCAAAAGAGGACAATAGCGGACCGGTGCGTACCCTGGGAGACGCCGTGGCTGGCGGTGACGGAGTGCTGTAGGTCGCGGAACTTGCTGGACTTTCGGGGCCCATCCCACCCAGCTCGCTCAGCAATGGCCAGTTGCCATACTCACGCGTCGGCGATATACACGGCTGGGGACGCGCGTATTTTTAGTCTGAAAATAAACAATAAAGGAAATAAGAGACGCACCGCTGCGCAGAGACCTGCAACTATTTCCAGTGAGCCGTATCCCGAATATGAGCGCGCGAATTGGTTTGTGGCCATGGGGGATAAAATAAAAAGCTGTAGCGAAGGGACAGCTAGGCGAGCTGGGAGGGAGAGGGTGACTGACCACCAGGGAAAGCGGGGGGGGAGGGGAAAGGGGGGGATGCGTAAGGGAAGGACAGGATGGGCCCTTTATAAAGTGACGGGGAGTAGCCGATTGAAAACAGTTACGCTAGGCTAGCGGGTTCCTAGACATGATGCTATGCGAAGGCTAAGATGCCAGGTTCAGGTCAAGTCGGGCGAGAAATAGCATCTCGCGCATCGCACATCGCGCATCGCGCATCGACTCAGCTCAGCCCGGAGAGGCGCGGAGAAAGACTCCACGAGAACAAGGACCGGTGCAGCGCTTGGCCATTTGCCATTTGACGCTGCTGGCTGCGCGATAAGCCTTATCTGTTCTACCCAGTCTGGCGTTCACTGGAGCGCTGACGGACAGGGTTCATCGGCAGCGTCGGCAGCGATAGACCTCCGGCTACTGAAAATTTTATTTGACTCATGTTCGTGTTTGATAAGAAAAGAAATCAGAAATACTGGATAGAATGACTCGCCCGAGTGGATTGTAACCAGGCCCGGGCCGAGGCATCAGAGCGAGAGCGCGAAAGGTGCAAGACGTTCTCTCCTGTGTTCCATGATCCATGTGCCTGCGCGTTGCGTTGGATGAATCATGCCGCTGCTCAACGCGGGCTGCTGGGCTGACGGGACCTGTCCCGCGGACCGCGGATAGCCTTTCGCAGCGGACAATAGACAATGACAATACGCTCCCCGAGAGCTCGAGAGCTCGAGCGAAAGTCTGTGACATGTTTTGTTTTTTGTTGTCAGGCAAACCAAAATATATGACAACCTCAGAGCAAACTAAATTTATTTGACGACCTCAGTTTCAATTTATATGTTGATCTCTCGCACCGCATCGCTCCCAGACCCAGACCCAGAGCGTCCCCAGAGCGTCCTGATATGCGATATGCAGGGCCTATATATGACCGTGTGCCGCTCCGCCTTAATCGAATAGCCAAAGGCCAACGGCCAACGGCCAAATACCAGTGCTGATGTGTACTTCACCTTTCTTGGTTAACTGCCATCCAACCCTTCCCTTCCCTTCCCTTTCGGCCCTTTCCTGCTCCGGATTTTCAACGGAGCCGGCTGCAGCTTTGCGTTGCGTCGCTTCCTTGGACCCTTGGACGCCACCGAAGACCGAAGCAGGGAGGAGGGATGATGGGACTCACTCTCTGGGCTCGTATAGAATAGAATAACCGTCTAGCCGTCCCGCCGTCCCGCCGTCCCCATTAACTAGTATTTTATTGACTATACCTCATTTGCTCGGCAAGTTTAATTCCAATTCTTCACGCTATCCTCGCAGTCGCAGAGCCGACTTTGTTGTTCAATATATGGCCCTTCATGTCGCCTAGTACTCTGGATGCCTTCATGCCTTCAGTTGTAGGTCCTCGACTTAGGCGCTGGTTAGTCATCGGGGAATCCCCGATGTCGATGTCGACACAAACACGTATACGAGTCAACAAGTATACCGGACGCGTGTACCCGCTGCGCTCACGTATCCACGTATTCATCCATCCAGGGCACAGTCATACGTATAAACTACCTCGATACTAAAAAGGGTCACCCGCTACTTTCCCTTGAGCCGAATGCCATTTAGAGGCTGAAGGCGAGGCTGGTTTTCGCCAATCAGGTGTCGACATATTGGCCTATGGTGCCGAACAAACCGATGAGATTACCAGACCCTTAAGCCCCATTAGGTCGTCACCATCCACCTCTGTGTCGTACCTGGCGAGAAAGGAGCGATAGGGGAGACTTTGCACAGACGTTCTCAAGCCGCGGGGCGGCCAGTTGCTCTTTTACGGGCATGTCCTCTGTGACGACAAGGACTTTGCCTCTTTGGCAAAGTATCTGGTTCCCTTTCTGGCCAGCGTTTGTGCACGATGCCGTCTTCCACAAATGAGTCGACTAATTGGACGTCTGGATTACTCGCGAACTTTCTCAGGGAGACCCAATGAACCATATCATTTATTTTGGCGCTAGGTCGGATGCTGTGCCCGATGTTTATGTGGCCCCCCCACCGATTGACTATGAAGAAGCAGAGGTACTCCAAGAGGATATAGGATGTACCGTGTTACAACAATTCTATAAAGTATGATGTCAACTGGATACAACTCAGCTCGCGAAACAGATTCGCAAGCAAATGTACGTCAGGTCAAGATGGAATATCCGTCTATCATGCCAAAACTAATTTATCACCCTTTTATCTCCTTATGGATGTTGAAACTCAATCTTCGTTGGGTTTTCGACGCTTTTCGCCCACCTGTTTGCCTAAGTTATACTGTTAGTAGGCACTCCAGATTCCCGTCAGTAGAGCCAGGACATACCGTTGTTCTTGACAAACAAAGCTATCCGGCGCACCCTCCCAATCTTCAAGAACGTACTTGCCCCTCTGCGTGGGTGCATCCTCCGATCCATCCCTCGGGCCGAACAGATCCAACGCAAGCTGGGCGTGACTCACACCCGCATACGTAGTAACACACCGCGGGTTGACGAGTATCCTGGCAGGTCGAAACGCGGAATTGGGGATGTTCGGTGTCGCATCGTCAGGCTCCGGAACGGGCAGAGGCGCAGGAGGTAGAGGTACGTCTCCTTCGGGCATCGCATCGAAATCCGATCCGGCCTTCTCTGCCTCCTTCGCACCACCATCCGCGGGTTTCCCTTGCGGTTGAGGGGGATCCGCCGCGCGTTTTTGCACCATAGCGCTGCCCACCCATGAGGGATCAGCCTTCCCGCCAACGCGTTCGTCACGCATCCCGTCTCTTGCAGCGTCAACCCACAGGTCGCGGCAGAACCACGCTTGCGTGCTGTCCATGCACGGCTGCTGGGCGTCCCATTCGGTTGGCTCGTCGTTGTTCGTGATATTCAAGAAGTTGGCTGCATGTCGGTAGCGGATACCGCGGTAGTAGGTATGTGCGGGATCGACGACGTGTGTACCAGACTCGCAGCAGAAGGCTTGGAAGGGGAGATGCTGCCCGTAGCGGGATGCACTGACTTTGTCCCGTGGGGGCCCAGCTTCAGGCTTCGCCGACGACTTGGAGCGACGGAATTGGTCTCCATCCATGTCTCTTGTCCTCCAACTATGAAAGAGCGATGAGTAAGGACTCCGTATTTTGTCCTGGAGGCTCACCGGTCGGAGAAGATAAAAAACCCGTTGTGCTCCGCCCAATCCATACCACATACCATCGCAGCCTCGTTTGCCTGGCTGACCTTGATAGTCTCGAGGACATCGGTGGGACAGGTAAACCCCTTGAGCCAAATGACACGGTGGAACAGTGTACCACGCCTCTGTCGAAGCTCCCATAGCGGCTCAAGAGCGAGATTGCGCGTGTAAGCTTCCTCCATTGGGTAGTAGGCAGCCGTGGGCTCCTCCGTCATCCGAGGAACGTGCCGTATTCGGAACGGAACCGCGAGTAGAGTGAGGACGGCTTCACATAGGTCAAGTAGTGTGGGTGTTGCATCACTTGAATCATAGTCCAACATGGATACAAAGAGATTTTGTGGTCCCAACCGTCTTGCCATTTGTACAATTACAGCAAGTTGGTCGACGAGGAAATGGTCAGCGGCGTGGATGACAATGGCAATATAGTATAGGTGGTTTTGGGCCTGTAGTTCGTCCCACGCTTCTTCGCGTTGGTCCTGACCAAAAGGGCGGGAGAGGGTCGAGCATGCCGCTGTGACCCACCCATTAAGCGCGAGTAAGTCTTTGATGGAGCTTCGTACGACTTGGGTATCCACGCGTGAGCTCTCTTTAGCAGTCATACTGTGATGTTGTCCGTGAACCGGTGCAGAAAAATTGAACTTCGGACTGCCACTTACAACGGAAACTGAAATCTTTCCCAGTAATCCTGCACACCATCTTGGACCATGTCGCTTAGCATTCCATCACGTTCATCTCGTCCCATTCGCACTTGCAGAAAATCGTGTCGGCTGACGTCGAGCATTTTATCTGTCCGAGTGACCCTCTCGAGTACATTGTGCGTTTGAATTTCGTGTTTTTTGGTCTTTGGCCCGAACAAATGACGGAAGAGAAAGATAGAAACGGTGAGGATGACAATACGGCCCAAAGTTCGCCTTCGAAGAAACAGACTCGCAAACATGGGACGGGACGGGACGGGATGGGTGGCTTGGACTACCTGCCACCATAGCGGATCACGAAAAGAATTCATGGTACATGACAACCCAACGACTCCATCTCCCTCTGTACGCAACTTGTCAAACGCTCCCTGAGTTCGCACAGAGCAGACTCGTCTAAATTCGTTGACCTGCGACCGACTGGGCACTTGTGCTCCCATTGCCTCCGGAGTAGTATGACATCAGCACGCAGACTTGCTGGGTCGCCGAAGTGGACCTCTATTCCCGCCCCCATTCGCGGTATCATCCGCGGGAACCCTCGACTTTCTGGCATCAACCTCTCAAACCCTGATGAGCGAGTGAGCCATTGGGGTTGATAGAAGAGGGAACCATGAACCTTTTATCCACATAGGGATGACTGTTGGAGCCGATTTGACCTCCGTCAGGATTCTCCCTCTGTGGGTGGTCTGCTGAGTTCCAGTCACCGTCCAGGCGGCTATACTTACATGCCCCACTTCAGTCGGTCTAGTGGCGGTACGAGTCGGTCTTGACGAACATATCCTTGAGGGAATATGTGTACCTGGAATCATTAACTGATGATCCCCATATTGCAGGAATGCACTGACCCATTCACCTTCGTCCAGTCTCTTTATCGTGAAATCGATTGCCTCCTGTGAGATACCATCACCACGACCCGTTTCTATCACCTTTCCGTTTCGAAAGAACGCAGAAAAGACACTGCAAATAAGGGCCGTATCAAAAGGAGAGACGAAAGGGCTCACGGATTCGTAAATAATATATCACGAGCACCAAGGGTCCATCTTGTGTTTCTGAAAGTAAAGAACGTCTTCATTGGCATAACCCCCCACATCAATGGTTCGTCCACACTGTCCTTGTATCGTCTGAGAGGCGCCTCCGGATATATAGTTTGACTCAACTCACACGGAGATATGATTCGATACTATTACGCGTCAATAATTCGTGGATTCAGTGGCAAGGTGGATTTACCGGTCATCACACCTCGCCCTTTTCGATTTTCCTCTTTCAACGCATCCATTAAATAGTCTAAGCCAGTCACCGTAGTAGATTTAGTCCAAAGTTTCAAGAAAGCCTGTAAAATCACGCTCAGATTACTATGCAGTGTGCTGGTTTGATACTCCCTCGCACTTTGCTCCCTAACCCAACTGTCCCCACAGTACAAGCTGCCAATATCCGGTTTGGTAATATGATTTTCATCTTGTGCGCTAGAGGAGAGGAGATGCAGAGAGGCACCGGATAATTGTAGTGTTCAGGTTCGAACCTACAACTACAACTTGGACTTCCCCCCCCACCCAAAATCGATCCGGCATCATCCAACCAGCCAAAAGGAAAAGGAGAAAACCTGAAATGGGGACACCAAGGCCTATACATTGCCCTCATCTTACTTCTTGTCACGTCTTTTGACGAAGACATCGATTATTTCATCCAGGCGCTCCGAGTTGCCGTCACCGCAAATGTAGATTGAGAAACGTTGGGTTGTAGTTCACCCACCTAAAGAAGGGATGCGGGATCATTCTTGCTCTACCGCCAGGGGGTGAAGCTGTATCGTGTTTTGAGATAAATCTGCCAATCCTTGTGATTCTGTGCTTCAAGTGCTGGTTTTGGCCCTTGCTGGACACGTGGCGTAGTTTCCATCGGTGATCCGCGAACGGACACGTCTCTGAATTACCAGCGTCGGTCTTGATACACGTCCCATCAGACACTTGTAAACTGATCCATTGCGGTGCTGGTACTCAGCTTTGTTGGGAGATTTGGAGGATCCAAGCACTGGGTCCGTCTAAATGATATATTCACCATCTCTAATGGGATGGGTCACATATCCTGGATAACGTTATAGTAATCCTCCTGTTGCACAGTGGCAGCTCAAAAGGCCCTTCCTAGCTCCACGTCCTCCCCATGACGTGATGGACTCAATACATTCTGTTCCATCCCCGATCGTACCTCCACCCGCAAAATTGCCTTTCCTTCTTGGACCGTCTGTTAGACGCCTTATTAACCGACTCGCCAGTCGTGGTGGTCTTATTCGCCACACGCTCATGGCAGTATTGATAGTGACCGGCGAAAAAGGGGCCCAAAATATCGAAGTTCCTTTTGTCCACCCGAGCGTTGCTGATCTTTCTGTTGAGATGTCCTTTTACCATCATTCTCGAGTCGGACAGTGACATAACTCACGAGCGCTCGACTCGCTTGAATTGTTTTCCAAAGTCGACACGCAGGCAAACACGTCTTATGGGTCAGAGAGGCTTAGATATATATGAAAGCTCAGAATGCCATTGCGATGTTGGCGGCTATTTCACTTATTATTCCCTCATCTCTCCGCGAGCGAGCGGTTGAGCGTTCCGGCACCTTTGGGATTTTGCGTGGCGGCTTTTGTTGTGCTGCAAGATGGCACGATGGCTATCGGAAGGACGAATTCAGGCAAGGGACCGAACATTGACAGTGGGAAACCCTTACCAACGTTCGCATTCGTATAACCGCTGGTTCTGGTGCGTATTTAGATCTGCCATCGAGAAGAATTGTTGTCGGCTACACGGGAGATGCCGTTACCGTTATTGAAATATGCTGGCGCCTTGATACTCACCAATTTGTAACTCCGCACCCCCCACAACATGAAAACGCACGGTCATCGAGGTGCTTTCTTATGTGGGACCTCGCTCTATCTCTTCGTTTGAATTGCTTTCCACAGCCCTTGAAGGGACATAGGCGATATTTGGACTGGCGAACCAACAGGCCATCGAGCATGTCTGGGAGCACGGCCTCTCCCTCACGAAGGCAAGAAAGGATTCTTGTGTAGCAATTCCGGAGGTTTGATAGTTCTGCTTCTGGGAAGGCGGCTTCCGCTGCGATAACTTCCTCATTTTGCATTTCGATGTTGCGCAGTGCGGGAGTGTTCATGAGGAGTAAACGTTCGTACGTGGCGTTTGACTGTAGTGCATGATACTTAAAGCTGCCGTGCAGACAACAGCCATCCCCCACCGCGAGCCGCCGAAGGACTGACTCCTTTCTATATTGGGTCTGGTTTTGTCAGGGCGAAGGGGCTGCTCCTATTGGAATCAAGCAAGAGTTCCTAGTTTTTCCGAACATGTTTACGTGTAACCTTAACGAGCCCTGCACACCAATTCACACTATGAGAGGTGTGTTCCGTATCGATCACCTGGCCTTCTGCTTCGCATCCTGCGCTCACACACACATTGTATGTGTTTGCTACCGCTAGGGCCATCTCTCCGGGCAGAAGGAAGCCTCTGCCAGACTGTCCACGATAGGGGAGGCTTGATCCCATATGGTCTGGATTCCACCCGATACAACCGCTCTTCTTTCTGAGCCTGAACGGCAAGCACCATATGGTGGGTTCAATTAGCTAGCTAGACCACAAGAACCTTAAATGCTTATGATAAGGGACACGTACTAGGAACTGAGGTATAGCCGCTCCTTGCATTCGCACAGAACCTAAAACCACGGCTACAGCAGTCCGGACTGTATACCGAAGTATCCAGTTACTTCTCGCTTTGATATTCTACCGTGTTTCAGCTCATAATGATTTGAGATGGTGCATTTCGTCGTCTGTGGCCTCCTGAAGTTTTTTTCACCGGATAGGCTCTCTCGCACAAGGCCCTTTATCCATAGTCTCATATTCGGTGATACCGCTCGCAGCGGGCCATGGCGTGTGAAGGAGAGTCGTTCAGGAGTCAATTGGCGTCCCGGGGCCATCGAATCACCGGTTCCTTCCACAGAAAATAAGATGGAATCTACGAACAGAAAGAGAGTGACTATGAGGGCTCATAGATCAGCAGCTGTAGCCTTTCTGTCACCAAATAGCTTTTGCGCAGGAGGATCTATAAGATCGTGGACTACTGAAGCCACCTAACATCAGATTCAATAAATTGACTACTGGGAACTGTCGTCGGAAGCCCACATTGGTCAGCCAGGATCGACAGTCTCCAATGCATTCTCCTGGAACAACGACAAAATGGCCCTGTCCCGAGTTTATTGATATGATTTTCCATCCGTTATGAGCACCTTCACACAAGGAATGCTTCAGAGGAGGCACCACATCTGATGGACTCATTCATCCAATCACCCACAGGTATATGACCAAGTAAGTTGAAACCTCGTCAAATAATCAGGTCGTACCTCCGACTAGGACGGAATTTGAGGCGCCACCGCAAAAAGAACCCTCCTCAACCTCTGATTCCTTCTTGAAATCCCCTCCCACGGCGTTCTTTATTCTCGTCTCTGGTGTACAAACTCCTTCCTTCACCGCCTCTCTTTCAAACGATACTTTCAACCCACAACCGCACTCCCTTGCATCATCCCTACAAGGTCTGAGTCCATACCGAAGAGGGCCCATCAAATTAATATCGATATCAACTGCCCTGTGCGTATGGGTCTGGTGCGAACAAATCTTGACAACACTAAGGATGATATTCGTGCAAATCGAGACAACGACACAAGGCCCCATAACGAACATTAGAAAATAACATCATTGTCCTTCGTACTGAGTAAGTTGGTGGACTCCGTCTCGTCTTCGTATTCAGGACTTGTCGTTTGTGCTGCCGCCTCCACACCCGAGAGTTGCCTCTTAAGTGCTTCGGCAGCTTCGGCATCACGCTTCTTCTTTCCTTGGACTTTCTTCAGCCTGTCACTGAGGTCAATGCATCGAACTTAGGTGCAGTAGGGTAACAATCCGTACCGGTAGAATTCTTCACGATCCATTTCGTCCAATTCCGAGATGATAAATTTGATAGTGTTCTCCAATCGGGGTATAATTACATGTTCTATAGCATTAACGCGTCGATTCGTGGCTCGAATGACTTCATCCAGAATCATGAAAGCGGTTTGGAGCGAGGCGAGCTCAACAAGTGTCTCCAAGGCTTTGGCATAAACCTCTCGGGCCTTCGTAACCTGTTGACCTCCTCGTCCCAGGCCGGTGAGGTTGAAGTCTGTGTGGTGTTTCTCCTCGTAAGGCCAAGGCCACTTGAATCACCTCCGCCCAGACGCACCGCTAGCTCCGACTCGATCTACCTCAAAAGTAGGCAGTACTACACCGGATACGTTTTCTTGCGAGGCTTTGACTCTGAAAGATGCCGTCTTTGCTTGCTCCTGCACCAGATACGAGATGTCGCCCGTCGCATACGTGACCTCGGCCATCGAGAACGAAGCCAGTTGCATCACACGCCCCATCTTCCTCTTGGCCTGTGGACGTAATTCCATGCGAAGGGAAAGGAACCGATGTGCCACCCAAGCATTATACGGTGACAGAGAACGAAATAGCGATGTCAACCGACAGTATAGTGAATATATACAACTCACCTCGTCCACCTTGCGAAGGATCGCCCGAAAGCGAGTCATCAGCGCATCGCGCTTCTTGGCGAGCAGCGAGTGGCCAGTCTGTGCGCCCTTGAGGCGAAGCTTGGTGTTCGTCAGCGCCATACGCGTCGGGTAGATGGCCTCGCGTGGTCCTGACATCTGGATTTTCGTGGTTCGGGTCGAAAGAGGTTACAAAGGAGTCACTTTGTTACAAGATTAACACGATAGAGCAGTCTATTTCGTTCCTATACAATGAGACATTGGAGACTGCAGATTATAGAATGGTGCCCGCCCTATTGAATCCTTACTCGTGGGAGCTCTCGATCTCGCTGCTCGTAGTCCCATTACCGCTCACCAGAGCGAGAGCGGAGCACTTGACCATTTCATGTATAGCTTCCTGCCCGTTATAGAACCAAGCCACTAGTGCCTGGAAGGTTGTCAGTTATCAGTAAGTGGATTCGGTGTCGGTAAGATGGACCACGGCGCACTCACAATCATAATGTAGAATGAGATGAGGGTATATCCCTCAGCCCAATTTGTTTTTGAATCCGCGGTTATGTAATTGACGAGGAAGCATGCACCAACAAGCATCACAACCTCAAACACATCTGAGACCACGGTCAGCTCGCATTGGGGCTTCCTGCAATAGTAATTACTCACCAAATACCATAGTCAGAGGCTTGTTCAGGGCCCAGGCCAGCAAGACGAGAAATGGAATCCAAAACAGAGCAAATTGGATTGCAAGATCGATGGGTCTTGCGTCCGCGAGAGCATGGGGGGAATGGCCGCGATGGAAGAAAGTATGTCGGATCAGGTAAGAGAAGCTGATAAGTCCATCGCCAGAAAACGATACAAGTGGCAACAGAATAAGACCAAACCACTCTTCAGAGATATCTGACGCAAAGTGGGTAGCGTGAACAAGCTAAGGGAATATCAGCGGGAGTGAAATGCATTGATTACCATACTTACCCACTCCGCTGTGATCGCAACAAGAACGACGGCCACAGCGAGCATGATCATACAGAACCCCGGTCCGACGACGGGTTGATGGTTTCTCCATTTTTCCTCCTCATCACGGAGCGCTTTGGGAGCACGATGGTCCAACTGCAAGGCGTTGTCTTCACCGGGAGGATTATACAAGTACCACCGCGACGCCACATACACCAATAGGAGAATGATAGCCATACCCCTGGATAGATGAAGAAAGTTCGTGCGACTAGTTTCGGTCACAACCTCTTCTATGCTCCTTGCACCGATCCTCTCGCTAGCAGAGAGCATAACAGCGGGTATAATGGTGGCCAGCACACCCATAGCGAGCAAAGTATGATTTAGTTGGGTGGCTGTGGAGTGTAACTCCTGCTCTACGGTGCGAGTTCCCCCGGTAAGGAAACCCACACCAGTAACAAATAGGAGCTGCAACAAGACAACACCGATTACAGTCGATTGTACGAGCTTAATCTCGCAGTTGACCAATAAAATGATGGCGAGAATGGCCTCTACCATGCTAAGAGGGTGTCAGTACAATGCAAGGAACAGAGGCGACCCGCCACGAACTTGCAGAGAGTGACAATCAATAAATCGCCCAGCCGAACTCCCAGGTATGCCATCATTTGCAAGCCTCCAAATTGTAAGATCGATTCTAGAGGAATCAGCGCCACAAAAGACACTGCTGGCACGTCAGGTATCCTCACGTTTTAAATGTGGACGACAACTGACGACCAAAAGTGACCTTGTCGGGCCAGTGAAGGAAATGACCAATCCAGGATAACGGTAAGAACACAAAAAGGAGGTTGAGCCCTGTTACAGTCAGCCGGAGTTGCCCCAAACCCGGATGGAGTGCGGACGAAACGTACAAGACTGCGCCAATACGGCAACCAGACTTTGTTTTATTGTTGGTATATGCTTGAGATGTTTCCCACGAGCTCTTTGGAAGAAGCTTAGTGGATTTTTATCCGTCGTCGAATTCACTAAGTTCTTCTCGACGTCGTCAGCCGTTGAACTATCGCCCGTTGTCCGTTGGTTTGGAGTTGTACTGCCAGCATGCCTCGCTGTGAGGGTTTGCTTGGGTTCCGCAGACATGGTGCGGTGAGAGCTGCTGTTTGAATTGTGTGGTGGTCTTGGCTGTGGTCTTGGCACCCGTGCTCCCTCTGCTGAAGAGCGTCGCTCCGATGATCCCCGATGCGGGGGAGGCTTTCCCGCTGTTAAGGATGGTGCATCAGTATTATCGCCCGGATTCTATTTTTTTGAAGGCAGATACGAGGCTGTCGAAAGAGCTTGGACTCATCAATGGAAGTGGGAGGTTGAGGTGGTTGTGGTCGTGGTGGCCGTGCACGTTCCGGAGTGGGGCTGGACATGAATTACAGGAATGTCCTGGCCCACTGGGGGATGGATGGGGAGGAGGGAGGAGAGCGCAACGACCCCCTCGCCATTTCTAAGGTGATTGTCAAACAGCACCTGCGTTGACGCTTGACGATTCGCCCAAACTTTATGTCGCTGTCGTGTCCCGCGTGTCCCGTGAAGTCCGCGGCTAATAGAAGTTGCCACAGTTGAAAGGGTCCGGCGTGTTGTTCGGATGGAACACCGCCCTCAGTGACTCATAACGCCCGAGGTCCCGGCGTTATTGCAAATGTAAGAGTGCAACACTCAGAACTGAGCAGGTCACCGCAAGTCGGGAATATTGGACACGGCCGTGAACGCGCGGAGCGCTCATCAGTGATCGGGTGAAAATGGGACAGGACTGCAATAAGGCTAGTCGTACACGCGTCGAATAGACCTACAGAGGGTGCTTGACGGATATGGACGAATATTACTGTGTTGACATAGAAAAGAACGCGGGGACGCAATCGAATCGAAATGTATCGACCGTAATACACTTGAGCACTCGTACGGACATTATTCTTCTTCAGCTTCGGGTTCCTCTCCCTTCTTTGCCTTCGCCTTTCGCTTGCGTTTGGGCTTTGCCTCAGCTTTCAAGTCTGCCTCGTTAATTTGCCCACCGTTCGTAGGATCGGGAATGCCAACAACGAGTTCCTTGAGGAAGTCGAGAACCTCGGTGTGCTCCACGGCGTATTTACTAGAAATGACATAGGTCAGGAGGGAGCGGAGGTAAATTAGATCATCACCGTACGAACAGGTGATACGCCTCGACCCTATGGACCCCTCTCTGTTCGCACACCTTGGAAGCTTGGCCGATTAGTTCTTGCATGAACAGCTCGAGCGCCTTTGCTAATGCAGCCACTCAGTGACAAAACAGGACCGGAAAGCGCGACGGAAACTCACATATTACAACAGGTGTAGCTTGAGCGACCTTGCCAACTTCTTCATCCTTCTGCATTATACGTTTTATCCTAGCCTACGGTTGTTGTTGTGAGTCGTGTGTGTTGAATCGAGCGAGTCAGGGCATACAACCGGGAAGCGCGTCTGCTTGTTTTTCGCCTTGGATGTCTTTGGTGCGGCTGAGGTGCTCATCGTCAGATATTTGTTTTGACGAGGTTTAGACTGCAGGCGAAGCGGAAAGAAATTAAGCTCAATTTGGCTCTACAACTTGAACTCGACCAGACTGTTAAAAAATGTCAAACACGATCAACCTGTACGCAAGCTACACTACATATCAAACATACATACGATATTAACCTCTCATAGCTACCCGTTGTCCAATTTTACTTTTAGGTCAGTTCTGGCGCTAAGAACGAACTGGCATATTGCTCAGCAATCTAATGCGTGGCTCTTACAGCACAAAAGAGGCACAACCTGAAGAAGACCCCTCAGTGGCGGCTCGATTGCAGCGACTCCAGAACAATTATGAGGATTTTGGGATGCGGCGAACTGTCGAAGGAGTCCTGGTGGTCCACGACCACGGCCATCCTCACATTCTAATGCTACAAATCGCCAACGCGTCCTTTAAACTGTGTGTTTCCTTCCTTCTGTAACGTTCATGTTACTCACTATCTGGCCATCCGACCCTTAGCCCTGGAGACTACCTAAAGCCTGGCGAAGAAGAAACTTCAGGTCTTAAAGACCGCTTGGATGAACGTCTGGCCCCTATTCAAGGAACCTACCCCTTTGGCGAGCAACATGGTGTCGATAACGATTGGGAAATTGGGGACTGCCTCGCTCAATGGTGGCGGCCGAATTTCGAAACTTTCATGGTACGTCACGCTCCGTCTCTGACACCCCGCAGACGGGGTTCGCGCCAACGCCGAAATCGATTATGAAAGATGGGTGCATAAAATCGGCCCGTCAGCCGACAACTATGTACATAGACAGGGTTTACTAATGATCATTCTTTTGCGCTTCTTCTTGTACAGTATCCATTTGTCCCAGCTCATATCACCAAACCAAAGGAGTGCAAAAAGCTGTTCTTGGTGCAGATGCCCGAACGAAGTGCGACTTGCTTGCTTGCCCGGATCTTCCACTTTCAACTGACTGTCTACTTTAAAAGAGGTACTCGCTGTTCCGAAGAATATGAAGCTTTTAGCGATCCCGCTCTTCGAGCTATACGACAACGCCGCGCGATATGGTCCTCAGCTTTCCGCCATTCCTCACTTGCTGTCTCGGTACGTGCTCCCTTTGGAGCCTCTTCTACATGTGCTCATTTCATATTTAGGTATAACTTCATCTACCAGTAGACGCATAACAGCTCAGCCGAGTCTATGTAAGAATACAGCAAAAACGGAGACTGTGCATGTTTGTTACAGTTTTGAATTGCATTATATAAGCTCGACTTGGCCACGTAACAGGAGTTGCTCGATTAACTGATATTGGATTAGTCTTATTGACCCCTTCAAGAACTCAAATGACGTTCCACTGCCAAACGTCGATTAAAGTATAAGAATCGTATGGGAGACCCAGCTGCTTACTCGGGGAGCGTTATATGACCACAGTTCTCCATCGCACGCACAAACACCGCGGTCGAGGTATTTGGCTCGGTGACTACACCATTTTGAGCACTCAGGAATTAGACAAGTATCATGGGAACTGACTCATGCTCGGCATATTAGGATTCTCGTCCGCCAATGATTGCATGTGATCCGGAAGCTGGTTCAGCGTTGAGACCATGAAGTGTTCTGCTACTAATTGGCCAAACCTAGCAACCGGATGGAATTAGTAAAAGACGCGAAGCTCAATAGCACCGTACTGCTGGACATGGTTTTGCTCCAACTCCGATAGATTTACTTGAACCTCTGGGGTAGCGAGGATATAGGGTGTGTATCGCTCGATCTGCAAAAAAGAAATAACGTCAGTTCTTGTGCACTTTGAAATCGTATGATCACGTAGCACCTTGTTTAAGCGAGTTCGCAAGTAGCTTCGCAAGACGAATTTAATTCGCTCAGTCTCCATTTCAACCAGCATTAGCGTAAAATGATCTTCTTCGGATGTGTTGGGGTTGCATCGAAGGTGTATGACAGCGTCTGCTTGGCCTGCCAATGTAGCGTTAGTCCAGGACCACCATATGCTGGTCTTCAGGTGATCATTCAAGTCTACGTGTGTCCCAGAGAAATCTAAAGGAAACCTACTAGCCTTGCAACTTGTGAAGGATTTGCTGCACGAGTTCGCCCTGCCAAGGCAGTAGGTCCACTGCGTTTCGTTCATCCATCCATCTCCTCATGAGCTCCCTCACTTGTGTTTCTTCTTCTTCGTCATCATCCATGTCAATGGCCATTGACTGATTGATTGTTGAAGGGTGAGAGGATGGTAAATCTGACCGCACTCCGGAGGTACCGCTGCCCGAGGGATAGGTACTCCTAGAGGTGTCCGCACTTGGATCGTACATGTTGTCGTCATCATCGAGCCGATGCGCCATGGTGGAAGTGAAGCACTAATTGACATAACAACGGCAAATGTCAAACCTGAACCAATGCTGAACCCCATTCCAGTCCGCTTCGCAAATTATCCATCGGGGTCAGCACCTTCGTATCACTTGCTAGAACTGCCGCTGGATCTATGCAAGCTGATTGAGAGTAACACGGAAGATTTAAGGTTCGTTGCTCGGCCTTTGAAGACACAATTGGACATAACGGAGACGCGTTGTTAGCCTCACAATCAAAGGAAAAGACGAGGACGATTCCGTTCTGTGCACAAGAGATCGGACTTGGGACCTACGCGCGATCACCGTCTCCAATACATTTCTCATCGTCCCGGCTGGGGGTAGTGCAGACACAAACGACGACGAAGATACCACACAAGGCATATATGTTCAGAGCGAACTCAGTCAGGTCCTAGAGATCATCCGAGCCGTGGCAAAGGTTGAACGGTTGCGGGCTTTATTGCGGGAGAGCCAATACGACGAACGAATGGAGGATGGAGCCAGTGACGAAGATGAAGGAATGGAAGTAGATGACCAACTACGGCGAAGGGTACGATCTCCAGCATATATCAAGACCTCGGTCTTCTAAGCCACTGAAACAGAAATACTATACTATGGAAGAGATTCGGCCATTGA
>WNFL01360792.1_pt1 | contig 23216 bp, 23 predicted proteins | sample 5400361 | NCBI WGS metagenome assembly WNFL01 (sample SAMN13153351, study PRJNA577476) | soil metagenome | isolation source: 40 cm soil on Douglas fir-dominated hillslope | place: USA:California | collected 2013-09-17
CGAGGGCTTGCGCAGGAGAAGTTGGCCGAGTCCCAACAGGTCGGCGGCCTTCGCGAGGCGCTTCGCGCGCTCCGCAGGCGGGACCTTGCGAACCTTGAGCCCGAAAAGGATGTTCTCCGCGACGTTCAGGTGCGGAAACAACGCATACGACTGGAACACCATCGAGAGCCCGCGCCGCGACGGTGGGTCGTGCGTGACGTCGCGTCCGGCGATCGAGATGCGTCCCGTGGTCGGCGTATCGAGTCCCGCGATAAGGCGAAGGGTCGTCGACTTGCCGCAGCCGGAAGGGCCGAGGAGGACGACGAAGGAGCCCTGCCCGACCTCGAAGGTGATCCCGTCGAGGACGCGAGTCTCGCCCCAGTGTTTGCCGACGTTTTCGAGGGAGATGGCGGACACGAACTCATTTTCTCCTAAAATGGCGCCTGGCCTCTTGCCGGTGGACACTCATGCTGCTCTGGTTCGTGATCGCCTACTGGATCATCTCCGTCGCGATCGGGCTGTACGCCGCGCGCTGGGTCCACAACACCAAGGACTTCGCGATCGCGGGGCGGCGGATGCCGATGTACATCGTGACCGCCACCGTCTTCGCCACCTGGTTCGGCTCCGAGACCGTGCTCGGCATTCCGGCGACCTTCATCAAGGATGGTTTTTCGGGGATCATCGCCGACCCCTTCGGTTCGTCCCTCTGCCTGATCCTGGTGGGCGTCTTCTTCGCGCGGCCGCTCTATCGCATGAACCTGCTCACCATCGGCGACTACTACCGCAAGCGCTACAGCCGCCCGGTGGAAATGCTCACCACGCTTTGCATCGTGATCTCCTATCTCGGCTGGGTGGGCGCGCAGATCAAGGCGCTGGGGCTCGTGTTCTTCGTGGTCTCCGACGGCGCCATCACGCAGCAGGCCGGCATGATCATCGGCGCTTCCACGGTGCTGGTGTACACGGTGCTCGGCGGCATGTTCTCGGTGGCGATCACCGACTTCATCCAGATGATCATCATCGTGCTCGGCATGCTCTACATCGGTTGGGTCATCAGCGGCATCGTCCCGGGCGGCGCGGAAGCGGTGGTGGCGCACGCCGCGCAGAACGAGAAGTTCAACCTCCTGCCCAAGGCGGAACTGAAGGATGTGCTCTGGTTCCTGGCGGCGTGGATCACGATGATGCTGGGCTCGATCCCGCAGCAGGACGTCTTCCAGCGCGTGCAGTCGGCGAAGGACGAGAACACCGCGGCGCGCTCCTCCATCCTCGGCGGATGCATGTACTTCGTGTTCGCCTTCATCCCGATGTACCTCGCCTACTCCGCGAGCCTGATCGATCCGAAGATGGTGGAAGGCGCGTTGAAGGAAGGCGGCGACGCGCAGCTCATCCTCCCCAACCTGATCCTTTCGCCGCTGGTTCCGATCTTTGCGCAGATCATGTTCTTCGGCGCGCTGCTCTCGGCCATCAAGAGCTGCGCCTCGGCGACACTGCTCGCGCCGTCGGTGAGCTTCAGCGAGAACATCCTCAAGCCCTTCTTCCCCGGAATCAGCGACCACAGGTTCCTCGGCCTCATGCGCGTGGTGCTGGTGGCCTTCACCTGCATGGTGACTTTCTTCGCGCTCAATTCGGACGCGAGCATCTACAAGATGGTGGAGAACGCCTACAAGGTCACCCTGGTGGGCGCCTTCGTGCCGTTGGTGTGCGGGCTCTACTGGAAGCGCGCGACGAACCTCGGCGCCCTGCTTGCGACCATCCTCGGCCTCACCGTGTGGCTGTGGATGGAGTTCCTGAGTCCGGAGGGCCTGATGCCGCCGCAACTCGCGGGCCTCATCGCGAGCTTCTCCGGGATGTTCGTCGGATCCCTCGTGCCGGGAGCCGAAGGGCGTCCCGCGCACGCGACGCCCTAGCAGCGGAATCCGCGGCTTGCTGGTCGCCTGCGTCGCGCTGTACCTCGCGGTGTCGCTCGCGGTCGGCTTGTACGCGTCGCGCCGCGTGCGCGGCACGGCGGATTTTGCGGTCGCCCGCGGGCGTTTCGCGACACCCATCGTGATGGCGACGGTATTCGCCACGTGGTTCGGTGCGGAGACCGTGCTTGGCATTCCCGCCACGTTCATGAAGGAAGGCCTTACGGGCCTCGTGGCCGATCCTTTCGCGTCGGTGGGTTGCCTCGCGCTCATCGGATTCGTCTTCGCGCGGCCGCTCTTCCGCCTCGGACCGCTCACGCTGGGCGACTACTTTCGCGCGCGCTACGGACGCGGCGTGGAGGTGATCCTCACGCTATGCATCGCGTTTTCGTACTTCGGCTGGGTCGCGGCCCAATTCGTCGCGCTCGGGCTCGCGCTATCGGTGCTGTCGGCCGGCGCGATCGACCTGCCCACCGGAATCGTGATCGGCGCCGCGGTGGTCGTGGCCTACACCGTTGCCGGGGGAATGTGGTCGGTCGCGCTCACCGATCTCTTCCAGTCGGTCGTGATCGTCGTGGGCCTCGCGTGCGTCGCATGGGTCGTCGCCGACCTTGCGGGCGGCGCGACGCGCGTGCTCGAAGCGGCCGCCGGTTCCGGGCGGCTCCGCTTCCTTCCCGCGCCGGACGCGAAATCGATCCTGGCCTTCATTTCGGCGGCACTCGTGGTGCTGCTCGGATCGATTCCACAACAGGACGTGCTGCAGCGGATCGTGAGCGCCAGGGACGAATCGGTCGCCGCGCGGGGCGCCATTCTCGGCGGCATCGCCTACTTCATCGTTGCGCTCGTGCCGATTTTCCTCGTCGCCGCGGCGGCCCTCATCGATGCGCCGATGGTGGAGCGGCTGATCGAGCGCGACCACCAGCTCATCCTTCCCACGCTCATCCTCGAGCGCACCCCGTTCGCCATTCAAGTCGCGTTCTTCGGCGCTCTGGTCTCCGCGATCCTCTCGACTGCGAGTGGCGCCCTGCTGGCCCCATCGGTCATGGTGGCCGAAAACCTCCTGCTGCCGTGGCTCGGACCGAAGGACGATCGCGCCGTACTGCGCCTCATGCGCCTCACGGTGTTCGCGCTCGGCGCGGCGATTGTCGCGATGGCGCTTCGCTCGAGCCTTTCCATCTACCAGCTCGTGAACGAGTCCGGCAAGGTCGTGCTGGTTTCGGCTTTCGTGCCGCTCGCCGCGGGGTTGTTCTGGTCGCGCGCGAATTCCCGCGGAGCCCTGGCTTCGGCCGGGGCCGGCCTCGTCACGTGGCTCGCCTTCGAGGCATTCGACTCCGAGGCGACGGTGCCGCCGGTGCTCTGGGGGCTGGGGGCGAGCGTCGTGGGGATGATCGCGGCGACAATTGCCCCTCTCGGGGCCCGCCGCGCCTAGCGCGGATCTGCCCCACCCGCGCATTTCACCCCACCTTTTCCGCATTTCGTCGCTTTCTCCTTTTGACGGCCATCCGGTCCGCCTACTGTGCGATCCATGGCCGCGCCGACAGGGCAGGGTCCAAAAGGAGAAAGAAGATGAGCGCCTACAGATTTGCTGAATTGCCGAGCAACGAATCCGTCGCCACGCTGATGACGTTCCTGGTCTCGGCCTGGTTCCTGGTGGCCGCGGGCGCGATGCTCGTCGAGCCGTCCGTGGACCAGCAGGCGCGGGCCTTGCACGCAAAGACGCCGGTCGTGACCGTGCGCACCCTTTCGACGGCCGAGCCGGACGCGCACTTCACCATCCAGGTGGTCGCGAAGCGCGGCTCGGCCGGAGTGTCGTAAGCTTTAGGACTTGAACCGCTTCGGCTACCTCTTCGAAGGACTGACCGTCCGCCGCGTGCTCGCGGTGACGGCTCTTTCCACGATCGCCGCGACCGGCGTTCTCTGGTTCTTCACCAACCCCTTTCTCGAGCTCCTGCTGATCGCCCTGTGCGTGGGCTACATGAGCATGGTGCTCTTCACCATGGCGACGAACCTGCGTCACGCGCCACTCCCGCGCGAAGCGATGCAGATTCTCGCGGTCGTCATGGGAAGCGTCCTCGGCACGCTGCTCGCGGCCCTGCTGCGCGGCCACGACATCGGCCGCATGCTGTCGGAGCGCCTGTGGGGCGCCTCCGTCACGATGAGCCTCGGGATCGGCATCGGCTGCGTCGTCGTCGCCGCCGCCATCCTGCGCGAGAAGCAGGCACGTGCCGACGCGCGCCTGCATCGCGCGGAAGCGGAGCACCAACAGCTCGAGAAGAACGTCCTCGAAGCCAAGCTGCAGCTCATGCAGGCGCAGGTCGAGCCGCATTTCCTCTTCAATACGCTCGCCAACGTGCAGCACCTGGTCGAGACCGACGCGCCGGCGGCTTCGCGCATGCTCGAAAGCCTCATCCAATACCTGCGCGCGGCGCTGCCGCAGATGCGCGAGGCGACGACGACGCTCGGCCGCGAGATCGAGATGGCGCGCGCTTTCCTCGAGATCCACCGCATCCGCATGGGCTCGCGCCTCGACTATTCGATCGATGCGCCCAGCCACCTGACCTGCCTGCCGTTTCCGCCCATGATGCTGCTCTCGTTGGTCGAGAACGCGCTCAAGCACGGGGTCGATCCCTGCTGCGAGCGCGTGACCGTCACGTTGCGCGCCACCCATGCCGAGGGACGCCTCGCCGTCTCGGTCGCGGACACCGGCGAAGGCATCGTTCCGAAGAAGGGCGGCGGCGTCGGCCTCGCCAACATTCGCGAGCGCTTGAAGGCGCTCTACGGCCCCGACGCCCGCCTGCTCCTCGAAGAGAACCAGCCGCGCGGCGTCGTCGCCTCGATCGAAGTGCCGGTTGCCGATGGCATCGCCGAGTCGCCGGCGCCGATGGTGAAGGCCGCGTAAAAGCGCGGAAAAATGGGGACTGTCCCGGTTTTGAAGGCGGTGATCGCGGATGACGAGCCGTTGCTGCGCACGCAGCTGCGCTCGCGCCTCGAGCGGCTGTGGCCCGGGCTCGCGGTGGTCCACGAGATGGCGACGGGGCGCGACATCGAGCAGGTGATCGAAGCGCATTCGCCCGATCTCTTCTTCCTCGACATTCACATGCCCGGCGTGAACGGCCTCGAGGCGGCGCGCCAGATCGGCGCGCGCGCGCACGTCGTCTTCGTCACCGCCTTCGACCAGTACGCGGTCGAGGCCTTCGAGCGCGGGGCCATCGATTACGTCCTGAAGCCCTTCAACGAGGAGCGCCTGGCGACGACGGTGGGGCGGCTCAAGCAGCGGCTCGCCGGCGCGCCGCCTTCGCTCGACTCGCTGGTCGAGCAGCTCGCGGAGCGCCTCGGGACGGGCAGGCAACCCGAGCACCTGCGCTGGATCAAGGCCTCGGTCGGCTCGCAGGTGCGGCTGATACCGGTAGAGGAAGTGCTTTTTTTCCAGTCCGACGAGAAGTACACGCGCGTCGTCACCTGCGCCGCCGAGGCGCTCATCCGCAAGCCCATCCGCGAGCTCCTCGACGAGCTCGACCCCGCGCGCTTCTGGCAGATCCACCGCGCTACGATCGTCAACGTCGACCACATCGCCGGCGTGAAGCGCGGCCTCAAGGACCAGGCCGAGTTGAGCCTGCGCGACCACCCCCAGACCCTCACCGTCTCGCGCGCCTTCACGCATTTGTTCAAACAGATGTGAGGTCGCGGTAAGCTGCACGGATGGAGGTCACTCACAGCGCGAGGAACTATGCCGCGCTCGACGGAATGCGCGGCTACGCGGCGGTGCTCGTGAGCCTCACCCATTTCGTCGGATTCTATGCGCTGGGTTTTCGCGGGCTCAACGTCGAGCGTGCCACGTATGTCTCAGTGCCCCACGCCGTCGACGCGCTATTTCTGTGGCTGTACCTCAACATGCAGAGCCTCTACATCCTGCTCACCATCAGCGGCTTCATGGTGTGCCGAATGGTGATGCGGTCTTCCTATCGCGGCTACGGGCATTTCCTCCTCGCGCGAAGCGTGCGCATCTATCCCCCGCTTCTCTTTTCGTTGGGTTTCGCCGTCGCCCTTGCTTCGTTGCTCTCCGAGCCCGTCGACTTGAGCCTGCGCAATATCCTCTACAACGTCTTCGCGCTGAACGGCATCTTCGAGCTCAAGGGTCAGCCATGGAATTTTCCGAGCTGGTCGCTCTTCTACGAGATCGGCTATTGCCTGTTCGTTCCGGCGTTCGTCGCGCTCGCGCGCAGGACCACGCTCCCGGCCATGACGCTCCTCGCCCTGTGGTCACCCGTTCTGCTCGCTCTTGCGCTCGCCGGCTTCACCGGATGGATCCTGTTCGCCCCGTTTGTCTTCGGATCGCTGCTCGCCCAACTGGACGATCGCCGCCTGATTGCCACGGCGAAGCGCATTCCCACGTGGACCGTCATCGCCGCGTACGCGGTCGTTTCGGCGCTGCCGAGCTCCTGGGCGCCGATCCCGCGCATAGACGAAACCGGCGTGCATTTCGCGCCGTCCTACATCGTCTTCATCCTGCTGGCCTGCATGATGGCCTGCCTGCTGCTCGTCAAGACGGTTTACAGCGAAGGCGTGCTGCAACGCGTGTTCTCGATTCCCCTCCTGGCCTTCCTTGGCAAGGTGTCCTATTCGTTCTACCTCCTGCACGCGCCGCTCATCCCCGTGGCCTTCGTCGTTCTCGCGCCGCTGGTCGGGCGTTGGTCCGATCCGGGTGGTGTCGCGCATCTAATCCAGCTCCTCGCCATCTTCTGGGTGATGGTCGGGGCGTCGGCGATCCTCGGTTTCCACGCGGTGGAGATGATCTATTTTCGCTCGCCGCTTTCCAGCCGCTCGAAGGCGCGCGCTTCCATCGCGGCCGCGGATTCCGTACCGGCATAGGGCTTCCCGGGCTTTCCACCGCCGCCCCTGCACGCGATTCACCCCCCGCTACGGCATTTCAGCCCCCGCCTTCTGCAGTTCGGCGTCCCGGGCTGGAGAGGGGGGTCAAACCCCCCTAAATTGAGTCTCTTCAAGAGAAGAAGAGGCCAGAATCATGTCGATCATCGCTTCGCTCGGCTCCTCCCTGCCCATGGTCGTCGTATTCTTCGGCGTCCTGGTTTTCTCGATTTCCACCGCCATCCTGGCTTTGCTGGCGGATTACTGACGGTCCGGATGAAATCGCTTTCGACCCTGCTGAACAAGACTCCGTGGTGGTTACTCCTCGGCGGGGGCCTGCTGCTGTTCGCCTTCCTCGTGCTCTTCGTGACGCCGTTTCAGCTGATTCGGCTGGAGCAAAGCGGCATGACGCCCGAGGAGAACCGCGCGATCAAGCGCGAGATCGACTACGCCTTTTCCGAAGGCGCGATCGATGTCGCGCGCCGTCTCGTGAAGGAGCTCAAGTCCCATACCAAGGATCCGGCGCGGCGCCAGGAGCTCGAGCGCGCGCTCGAAGAGATCGATGGCGCCAGCGAAACGTTGCGCGAGGCGGGGCAGGAAGTCATCCGCGCCAAGCGTGACGCCGCCGAATCCGTGACCGAGGCGGTGAAAGGCGCCACCGCGGCAATCACCGAGGCGCAGAAGGACGCGGCGCGGGCCCTGCGGGACGCGGGCGTCGATAACCCGAAGATCACGAAGGCGCTGGAAGAGTCGGCCCAGGCCGCGCGCGAGGCGGAGGCCGAAGCGCGCCGCGCCCAGGCCCAGACCCGCATGGCGGAAGCCGAGAAGCGCGTCGCGGAGGCGCACAAGCGCGCGGAGGAAAAGCGCCGCATCGTGGTCGGGAAGAATTCCGACGGCAAGCCGATGCTCGAGCTCAACCTCGACAATCCCTCCGTCAACCTGGACCACATGGGGATGGGGCCGCTCCCGCCGCTCCCCCCCGAAATGCGCGCCGACATTCATCGCAAGGTGACCGGCGACCTGCGGCGCATCGGGATCGGCGCGGGCTTCATCCTGCTCTTCATCCCGATCTTCATCCTCACGATCGTCGCGAAGATCTTCATCGACCGCTCGCGCGCCGCGCAGCAGGTCGCCGACGTGAAGCGCCGCGAAGCGGAATACCACCGCATGAGCCAGCAGGTCACGGAGGCGAAGCTGCAGGCGCTGCAGGCGCAGGTCGAGCCGCACTTCCTCTACAACACCCTCGCGAGCGTGCAGGCGCTGACCGAGGTCGACCCGCCGCGCGCCAACGCGATGACCGGGCACCTGATCCAGTACCTGCGCAACGCGCTTCCCAAGATGCGCGAATCGGTTTCCACTGTCGGGCAGGAGATCGAGCTCGTGCGCGCGTACCTGAACGTCCTCCAGATGCGCATGGGCGAGCGGCTTTCATTCGACATCGAGGTTCCGCCCGAGATCGCGAACGCGCCGTTCCCGCCGCTCATGCTGCCGAGCCTCGTCGAGAACGCGATCAAGCACGGCCTCGAGCCGCTGCGCGAGGGCGGCAAGGTGACGATCCGCGCCGAGGTGCGCGATGGAAGCCTGCGGCTGAGCGTCGCCGACACCGGGCGCGGCTTCGCCGAGAGCCTGGGAAACGGAGTGGGCCTGTCGAACATTCGCGAGCGCCTTGCCGCGCTCTACGGCGACAAGGGCAAGCTCACGCTCGAGGCCAATTCACCCGCGGGCGTGGTCGCCGCGATCGAAGTGCCGCGCGACGGCACGCGCGTGCCGGCTCCGTCGTGGCCCGACGAGTCAGGCGCCCTCCCGACCCAGCCGCAAGCGCCCCGCACCGCCGCCGCGCGCACCTTCGCCGCAATGGGCGCGGCCGAGCGCGTATGGCGCAAGGGCCTGTCGTTCGCCTTCCTGGCGCTCGTCATCGTCGCCGCCGTGCTCTGCGGGCTCGCGCTGGTCGGCGTGCTGACGGGCTTGTTGCCGGTGCAGTTCGGCGACGAGACCCTCGGCGGCACGACGGGCGCGCTCATCGGGACGGCGGGCATCCTCATCGCTTTCGCCGTGATGGTCCTTGCGATCGCGATCGTCGTCGCGATCTTCTACGGCCTGGGATTCCTTTTCGTCGGCCTGGCGATCTTCATTCCGCTGGTGATCATCGTGGCCCTGGTGCCGGCGCTCGCCCCCTTCATCCTGGTCGGCCTCTTCGTGTGGTGGCTCATCCGCCGCAGCGAGCGCAAGGCGGCCGAGAAGAGCGCCGCGCTAAAATCCTCCAATGCCGACAGCAATCCTCGCTGAAGACGAGGCGATCCTCCGCACCCAGCTCGAGAACAAGCTCGCGAAGCTCTGGCCCGAGCTGAAGCTCATCGCCTCCGTGGGCGACGGCGCGGCGGCGCTCGAGGCCCTCGAGGACGAGGTGCCCGACTTCATGTTCCTCGATATCCAGATGCCGGAGATGACCGGCGTGGAAGTCGCGCGCCACGTCGCGGGCCGTTGCCACGTGGTCTTCGTCACCGCCTACGACCAGTATGCGATCCAGGCTTTCGAGACCGGCGCCGTGGACTACCTGCTGAAGCCGGCGAGCGACGAGCGCCTGGCGGTGACGATCGAGCGCCTCAAGGCGAAGCTCGCGACCCCGCCCCAGGACCTGAACGCCGTCCTCGCGCGCATCACCGAGCAGATCGAGGGGAGCAAGAAGGAGCGCTTGCAGTGGATCAAGGCGACGGTGGGCCAGAACCTGCGCCTCATCCCGGTAACCGAAGTCCTCTTCTTCCAGTCCGACGAAAAGTACACGCGCGTCGTCACCGTCGATACCGAAGCGCTCATCAAGACGCCGATCCGCGAGATCATCGACGGCGTCGACCCCGAAATCTTCTGGCAGATCCACCGCTCGACGCTCGTCAACGTGAACGCGATCGCGGGCGTGACGCGCGACTTTCGCGGGCAGGCGCACGTGAAGATCAAGGGCAAGGACGAATCCCTCATCGTGTCGCGGATCTACTCCCACCTGTTCAAGCAAATGTAGACCGGGGTCAGACCACTTGTTCCATCTGCAGGAAAGCTGGGGACAGATCGACGATAATCGGTCTTCGCGTTTTCCCGCAGATGGAACAAGTGGTCTGACCCCATGATCTACACCCTCGCCGACCGCAAGCCGACATTCAAGGGCGCCTACTACGTCGCGCCCAACGCCGCCGTCATCGGCTCGGTGGTGATGGAGCCCAATTCGAGCGTGTGGTGGAACGTCACCATTCGCGGCGACAACGACGTCATCACCCTCGGCGAGAACGTGAACGTGCAGGATGGCTCCGTCATCCACACCGATAGCGCCGTGCCGGTCACGCTCGCGCGCAACGTGAGCATCGGGCATCTGGTGATGCTGCACGGCTGCACCGTCGGCGAGAATTCGCTCATCGGCATCGGCGCCATCATCCTCAATCGCGTCACCATCGGGAAGAACTGCCTCATCGGGGCGGGCTCGCTCATCACCGAGGGAAAGACCATCCCCGACGGCTCCCTCGTTCTCGGCTCGCCCGGCAAGGTCCTGCGGCCGCTCACGCCCGCAGAGATCGAGATGAATACCTGGATCGCCCAGCATTACGTCGAACGCGCGGGCATCTATCGGCAGGGCCTGAAGCCACTGGAATGACATGAGGCGCTTCCAGGGCGCGCTCGTCGTCTGCACGCTGTTGATCGGCTACGCCAGCCTTTACCCGTTCGTGCCGCTGCGTCTTCCCGGCGAAGACGCGCTCGCCGTATTCTTCCTCAAGCCTCGCTATGTCACGGCTTTCGATATCTGGGTCAATGTGCTCGCGTACGTGCCGCTGGGCGGGCTTGCCTGCCATCGCTTCCGCCAGCTGGGCAGCGCGCACCCGATGCGGCTTGCGCTCGGATTTGCCGCGGCGCTCAGCCTCTTTCTCGAGGTTTGCCAGCTCTTCATCCCCACCCGCATCGGCACGATCTTCGACGTGATCGCCAACGTCGCTGGCGCCGGACTCGGCGTCCTCGCTTTCGTCGAGCCGGCGCACTCGCTGGTGACGCACCCGCTTACCGAAATGCGCGATCGCCTCTTCACCACGGGGCTATGGGGCGACGCCGGGCTCGTGCTCGTGGCGCTGTGGCTGCTGGCGCAGCTCAACCCCGCGCTGCCGTTCTTCGGCGCGGGGAACATCGTCGAGGGCGTCCCCGATCAGGGTAACGCCGCGCTGCTGCAAACGATCGCGGTGGGCATGTCGATCTGCGGCTTCGCGCTCTTCGTTTCGTCGATCATGCGCGGCCCCGGCGGGGCGCTGCGCGTGACGCTCGTGCTCCTGAGCATCGCGCTGTGGCTCAAGTTCGTCGCCGACTCGTTCATGCTGAAGCCCCACTTCTCCGCCGAGTGGGTGAGCTCCGGGCGCATGGTCGGCCTCGCTGCCGGCCTCCTCGCCTTCATCCCGATGCGGCGCCTGGCTCGCCTCGCGCGCATCTACCTCGCCATCGTGCTGGTGCTCGCGGGCGCGCTCTTCGCTAAGATCTTCGGCGCGTACAGCGCGATCGACGAGCTGCTGCGCCTTTTCAGCTGGCCGCACGGGCAGCTCGCGGGCTTCGCGACGCTCACCCGCTTCCTGCACGAGCTCTGGCCCTTCGCGGCGCTGGTGTTCCTCATCGGGCTCTTCTTCCACACGCGTAAAATAAGCACTCTGCTCGAGAATACGCAGGCCCTCAGGGCACAGGACATCCGGTGAGCTACTACAAGCATCACGTCTTCTTCTGCCTCAACCGCCGCGATCCGCCCGAGGCGTGCTGCGCGAACCACGACGCCGAGGCGATGAAGGACCACGCGAAAAAGCGCGTGAAGGAGCTCAAGATCAAGGGCCCGGGCGGCGTGCGCATCAATTCGGCCGGCTGCCTCGATCGCTGCCAGGAGGGGCCGTGCATCGTGGTTTATCCCGAGGGCACCTGGTACACGTACGTCGACGAGAAGGACATCGACGAGATCGTCGACGAGCACTTGGTGAAGGGCCGCGTCGTCGAGCGCCTGAAGATCTGATGCGCGCCGCGGCCGACCGCGCCCTCATCGCGGGCGCCGCGGGCGCGATCGAAGTCGCCGCTTCCATCCCCGATTCGCCGCGCGCGCTCGCCGTGATCGCGCATCCGCATCCGCTCTATGGCGGCACCATGGACAACAAAGTGGTGACGACACTCGCGCGCGCGTTCGCCGAAGCGGGCGCCGCGGCCTTTCGCTTCAACTTTCGCGGCGTGGGCGCGACCGAGGGCGTGCACGACGAGGGCCGCGGCGAGACCGAGGATTGCCTTGCGGTCATCGCGCACGCGAAGCGCACCGCCGGGGAGCAGTTGCCGCTCTGGCTTGCGGGATTCTCGTTCGGCGGCGCGGTCGCGGTGCGCGCGAGCGCGCGCGAGGATTTCCGCCAGCTCGTGCTCGTCGCGCCGGCATTTCGGCGCCTCACCGGCCAAGGCCTCGGCGCCGAACCCGATCCGCACGATCCCGAGCTCGGCGCCGAGGGCCGCCACACATCGGCCAATACGCTGATCGTGCACGGCGACCGCGACGAGACCGTGCTCCTCGCCGATTCGATCGCGTGGGCCACGCCGCGCGAGGTGCCGATCGTCGTGATTGCCGGGGCGGACCACTTCTTCCATCGCAAGCTGCACCTGCTGCGCGACGCCGTGGCGCGCTGGATCAAGTAACGCAGATAGGTGTCAACCGCGCCCGGGCGTGAGCGTTACCCGAACACCCTTCCCCGCCGGAGGCAACCCCGCATGCGCCGCTTGCTCATCCCCGCGCTCCTTTCCGCCTCGCTCGTCCATGCCCAGGCGCCCGCGGCGCCCGACAACGCCCTCATCGATTACGACGGATTCGCGCGCAATGTGGCCGAAGTGCGGACGCTTCGCGAGGCGCGGCGCGTTTCCGAAGCGGATTTCATTCGCATGGCGGGAGAGCCGGGAACGGTGGTGCTGGATGCGCGCAGCGAGCGGCTCTTCAAGCTGCGGCATCTCAAGGGCGCCGTGAACCTGAGCTTCCCGGAGTTCACGCGCGAGACGCTCGCGCGCGTCATCCTGACCAAGGAAACGCGCGTGCTGATCTACTGCAACAACAACTTTGTCGGGGCACCCGAATCGATGCCGACGAAGGCGATTTCGTCCGCGTTGAATCTTTCGACCTTCGTCTCGCTGCACGCGTATGGGTACCGCAACGTGTACGAGCTCGGGCCCGCCGTGGATATCCGCGCCCCCAAACTCGCGTTCGAAGGCGTGGAGGTGAAGCCGCTCAGCGGTACTTGACGGTGCAGCCGTAGGGCGTCGTCGAGGCGGTGCTCACCGCTTTGCCCGCTTTGAGCTCCTCGAGCGCGGCGACGACGTAGTTCTTGGCGCCCTTCACATCCTCGACGTTGGTCGAACGCTTGTCGTCGATCGCGCCGTTGTAAACGAGCTTGCCGCTCGGATCGATGATGTACATGTGCGGCGTGGTCTTCGCGCCGTAGGCGAGGCCCATGGTGCCGGGGTCGTCCATCAGGTATCTCGCAGGCGCCGCGCCGAAATCCTTGAGCTGCGTCGAAAGCCTCGCGGGCTCGGTGTAGTCGGAGCTCGACTTGTTGGTGGAGTTCACCGCGAGCCACACGACGTCGTTCGCATACTTCTTCTGCAGGGCCTGCATGTTGCCGCTGCGGTAATGCTTCTGCACGAAGGGACAGCCGAAGTTGTGCCATTCCAGCACGATGGTCTTGCCCTTGAAGTCCTCGATCTTCACCGGCTTGCCGGCAAGATCGGTGACGGTGAATGCGGGCGCGGCCTGCCCCACGACGGCGTTGGCGAGGGCGGCCAGGGGAAGCGTGGCGGCGACGGCGAAAGCGAGCATCGGTTTCATGGGCACTCCTGTGCTTTAGCGTTGAGTGATGGCGGTGGCGGGTTTCACGGTGGGCAGGCGTGAGAGCTCTTCCAGCACGAGCGATGGCGTGAGCACCTCCGGCAGCAAATGCGGAGAGCTCTCTCCGGGAATATAGAGCGCGTAGACGGGCACGGCGTTGCGTCCAAGAGCCGAAAGCGTGGTGGTGATGCGCGGATCCTGGCGCGTCCAGTCCGCTCTCAGCGCGACCACGCCGTGCGCCGCGAAGGCTTTGACGACCGCTGCGTTGTGAAGCGCGATGCGCTTGTTCACCTGGCAGGTGACGCACCACGCGGCGGTGAAATCGACGAACACCGGCGTGCCTTGCGCCAGGAGGTCGCGCACCGCCTCGGGAGACCACGGCTGCCACGGCAGCTCGCCGGGTTTCACGACCGGTTTCGCGGCCGCGCCGCCTTGCGTCACCGGCCCCGGTCCGTCGACGAGCTCGCCGCGCGGCCAGGCAACCAACAACCCGGCGATCGCCAGCAACGCGGCAACCGCGGAATGCCAGAGACGCCCCGAGCGTCCCCATCGGCCGTAGACCCACGCCCCCATCGCGATCAGCACGAGCCCGGCGAGGATCGCGAGCACCGCGTCGTTGCCGGCCTGCGCGCCGAGCACCCAGGCGAGCCAGGCCACCGTCGCGTAGAGGGGAAATGCGAGGACCTGCTTGAACGTTTCCATCCACGCGCCGGGCTTCGGAAGGATCCTCAGGAAGCGTGGAAAGAGCGAGAGCACGACGACGGGCAGCGCCATGCCGACGCCGAGCATGACGAAGACCGCGAGCGACACGACCGCGTTCTGCGCCAGCGTGAACCCGACCGCCGCGCCCATGAAAGGCGCCGTGCAAGGCGTGGCGACCACGCTCGCGAGAATTCCGGAGAGAAACGCGTCGGCGTAGCGGCCCTTGGCGCTCAGGTTCGAGGTCATCGATTGCGCGAACGCGCCCCACTCGAACACGCCGGAGAGATTCAACGCGAGCAGGAAGAAAAGCGCCGCGAGCACGGTGACGAAGGCTGGCGATTGCAGCTGGAAGCCCCAGCCGAGCTGGGTGCCGCCGCTGCGTAGCAGCAGCATGATCCCCGCGAGGACGAGGAAGGAGAGCAGCACGCCGAGCGCGAAGATCGCGCCCTGCAGGCGCATGGCGCGCGCATCGCCGTGCGCATGCTCGACGAATCCGATCACCTTGATCCCGAGGACCGGAAAAACGCACGGCATGAGATTCAGCAGGACGCCGCCGAGGAATGCGAACGCGAGCGCGAAGAGTAGGCTGCCGCCGATGCCGTCGCTCGGCGATGTGGAGCCGGCCGCGGCAAGCGGCGGCAACGAACTCGCGGGCGCCACGACCTCGATCGCCCTGCCCACGCCGGCCCAGCCGCTCTCGGCGACGGCGACGCCGCTGACCGATTGAAAACCGGGCGCGATGGGATCGGCGAGCTTCATCTCGATGCGGATCGCGCTCCCCTCGCGCGTGATTTTCTGCGGCGCCGCCGTTTCGATCAGGTTCTCGCGCTCGGGAAAGAACGCCGCTTTCGCGGGCGTGGCGCGGCCCTGCGGCGGCGTCATGCGAACGATGAGGTTTTTCCCCGAGATCGCCGACTCGAATTTCCATCCCGGCGCTTCGACGGGCAGCATCGACCTCGCGAGGTCGATCGCCGCCTTACCGCCGAGGTTTGGCGCGGGCTCCTGCGGCCCGACCGGCAGCACGAGATCGAGCTCGCCCTTCTCCGGGATGCAGACGTCCTTGCAGACGAGCCACTCGGCGCGCGCGATGATTTTTGCGCTTCCGCCGGCTCCCGCTGGCGGCGTGAGCTCGGAGAGCAGCACCACCTCGTCCTCGTAGCCGTAGTTCATGAGCGGCCCGATCGGCAGCGTCTTCGGGTACGGCCACTGGATCGCGCCCGCCTTCCAGCCTTCAGGCAGCACCCACTGGATGCGCGTGGGCAGGCCCGAATCGCCGGGATTCTTCCAGTACGTGTGCCACTCCGGCGTCATGCGAAGCTGCAGGCCCACGGTGATCGCCTTGCCGGGCTGCGCCGACGCGCGCTCGACGACGAGGCGCGCCTCCACGTGCTCGGTCTTCACCAGCGGGACCGCGGCAAGCGGCAACGCGAGCGTGGTGAGCGCGACGGCGGCGGCGCGGGTCAGGAGTCGGCGCGACATCACGTAAGATTATTCATGCTCTGGATCAAATCGCTGCACATCGTCTTCATGGTTGCGTGGTTCGCGGGGCTATTCTATCTGCCCCGGCTCTTCGTCTATCACGCGGCGGCCGAGGATCCGGTTTCCCGCGAGCGCTTCAAGGTGATGGAGCGCAAGCTCTATCGCGGCATCATGACCCCGTCGATGGCGCTGACACTCCTCTTCGGTTTCTGGCTCTGGTTCGGTTATGGCTTCGGCGGCGCGTGGCTCCACCTCAAGGTCGCGCTCGTCGTGCTGCTCGTCGCCTATCACTTCTGGATGGGGAAGCTCGTCCGCGACTTCGCGCGCGACGCCAACGCCCGCACTCACGTCTTCTATCGCTGGATCAACGAAATCCCGCTGGTGCTGCTCGTCGCGATCGTGATCCTCGTCGTCGTCAAGCCTTTCTGAGATCGGGGTCAGACCCCGAATTTTCAATGGAAATCCGTAGCGGCACCCTGAAGAAACAGCAACCGGACGCGGAATATTTCTTCGCGCCGTGCCCGCGCGGGCTGGCCCCGGTGCTCGCCGAGGAGCTCGTGGGGCTCGGCGCGACGCATACCGAACCGGCCGACGCGGGCGTGGGGTTCAAGGGACCGTTCGACATCGTCTATGCCGCGAACCTGCATTCGCGCATCGCGAGCCGCGTGCTCTGGCGCGTCGCACGCTTTGCGTATCGCAGCGAGGACGACATCTACAACGCCGCGAAGGAGGTTCGCTGGAGAGAGCACTTTTCCGCGGAGCGCACCTTCAAGGTCGAGACGAACGCGCATCGCAGTCCCGTGAAGAGCCTCGACTTCGTGACGCTGCGCGTGAAGGACGCGATCGCGGACCATTTTCGTGGCGCGCTCGGGCGACGGCCCTCGGTCGCGCCCCGCGACCCGGACGTGCGCGTGCATACGTTCCTCGATGCCGAGACCTGCACGCTTTATCTCGACACCAGCGGCGAGCCGCTCTTCAAGCGCGGGCGGCGCGACCATGCGGGCGAAGCGCCGCTCAAGAAGAATCTCGCCGCGGGCATTCTCAGGATCGCAGGATGGCGCCCGGGAATTGCGCTGCTCGACCCGATGTGCGGCGGCGGGACGTTTCTCTCGGAAGCCGCCGAGATGTCGCTCGAGCGGGCGCCTGGCCGCGAGCGCTCGTTCGGATTCCAGAAGCTCGCGCGCTTCAATGCGGGCGTGTGGGACCGCGTGCTGTCGCGCGCGACGCGCGATGAAAAGCCGCCGGCGCCGCTGCCGATCTACGGCTCGGATCTGTATGGCCGCCTCCTCGACGCCGCGCGCCAGAACCTGCGCGACGCCGATCTCGAGCGCGTGGTGACGCTCAAGCAGGCGAACCTCCTCGAGCTGCGCCCGCCCGCCTCCCACGGAATGCTGGTCACGAATCCGCCCTATGGCGTTCGCCTGGGCGAAAAGGAAAAGCTCGCCGCGTTCTATCCGCAGCTCGGCGATCTCCTCAAGAAGCGCTTCGCCGGCTGGACCGCCTTCATCTTCTCCGGCGATCCGGACCTTCCCAAGCTGATCCGCCTGCAGCCGTCGCGCCGCACCGTCCTCTTCAACGGCGCCCTCGAGTGCCGCCTCTACGAGTACCGCATGATCTCCGGCGGCAACCGGCCCCGGAAGCCTGGCCAGCCTGCCAAACAGGGACAGTCCCGATTTTGATCCTGTTGAAGCTGGCGCTGGTGCCGGCGGCGGTTTGGGTGGCGAGCCTCGCGGCACGGCGATGGGGGCATGCGGTGTCGGGGTACCTGGGCGGCTTGCCGCTCATCGGCGGGCCGATCACTTTCTACTTCGCGCTCGATTACGGCGAGGCGTTCGCCGCGCAATCGGCGATGGTGACGCTCGCGGCGATTCTCGGGCAAACCGCGCATCTCATGGCCTTCGGCCACACGGGACGCTCGAAGCATTGGCCCTTCGCGCTAGCAGCCGGATGGGCGGCCTATGCAATCGTCTCGATCGCCGTGATCCGCCTCCCGCTCACGCCGTTGCTTGCGCTCGCGCTGGCCCTCGCGGGACTCGCGCTGGCGTGGCGGTGGCTGCCACGGGTCCACGGACCCGTCTCCCTTCCCCTGGTCCCGCCCGTGGAGCTGTGGCTGCGATTGGCCGCGGCCCTGGGGCTCGCCGTCGTCATTCTCTTGAGCGCCGAAGCGCTCGGGCCGATCGTGAGCGGGGTCCTCCTCTCCATTCCGGTGACCGGCTCGATCATGCCGCCGTTCACCCTCGCGCTCTACGGCGAAGGCGCGCTCGCACGACTTATGCGCGGCTTCATCATCGGCCTCACGGGCTTTGCGGCCTTCTTTTTCACGATCGCCCTCACCCTGGTTCCCTGGGGCATTGCGCCCGCTTTCGGCCTGGCCATCGCCGCGGCCCTCGCCGCCGTCTCCTCGAGCCGGCGGCTGGCCGCGGTAGGAGGAAGCCGACAGCCGTAAGAGCGGTTGCCTGATTCTGGCCACCGGCGCCATACGCGACGATGGATTCGTGAATAACGCCGACATCCGCGACCTGCTGCGCCGGGACCACGAGGTGGCCCTCGCAGAAATCGAGTCCCTGAGGCTCGAGACGGACAGTCGGCGCTCGCTTGCCCAACTCGGCCAGCTCCGGCGTTCGTGGGTGATCCACGCGCTTGCCGAGGAAACCGTGGTGTACCGGGCGCTCGAGGGCGCCGAAGCGGCTCCGGATTCCAAATCCCACGCCGACGAGCGGTTCATCGAGCACGAGCTGGTCGAGGGGCTGTTCGACAAGCTGTCGCGCAGCCGTCCCGGAAGTCTCGAATGGAGGGCGCGCCTGAATGTGGCGCGCGAGCTGATCCGGCGCCACATCGATGCCGAGCACGCCGAAGTGTTCGCGCGCCTGGTGCACGCCTTCGACGCCGAAGCGCTTCGCGAGATGGGCCACCGTTTCATCCTGGTGCACGAAAAGCTGTTGATGTTCGAAGAGGCGAAAGCCGCGTAAGCCGCAACCGCAACACCGAAAGGGGAGAACCATGTTTCAGGATGCCGCCCTGTGTTTCGCGATCACCTTGATCGCGTCCCTGATGGGTTTCGGCGGGGTTTTCGGGACTGTCGTCGAGATCACGAAGGCCTTGGCCGTCGTGTTCCTCGTGCTGTTCTTCGTGAGCCTGTACCGCGCCCTCTGGCAAGGCGAGCCGCCGCGATCAGCCGATCCGTAGGCGCGCCCGCTCGACGATCGAATCGAAACCGGCCGCCGGGGCAAGCGTTCCGAAAGTCCGTCCGCCAGGAGACTCCAACCGTGAGACGCAGAAAGCTTCAGCCGCGATGGGATCTGAAAACCGCTTCATCAGCGAAGCCTGGATGCCGAGCGCGAGCGCTTCCACGATCGAGCGCGCGGCGGGCTCGGCCGTGGCGCGATCCCCGAGACTCCTTCCGGCCGACTCGATCAGCCGCCGCGTCCTCGGATCCGGAGCGGCCGAGATTTCGTCCACGAGCGCTGCGAACGCCGCGCCCGATCGGCTGAGCGCGCGCAGCACGTCGAGGCAGATGACGTTCGCGCTGCCTTCCCAGATGCCGTTGAGCGGCGCCTCGCGATACAGGCGCGCCGTCGCGCTTTCTTCCACGTAGCCGTTGCCGCCGAGGCATTCCATCGCCTCGACCGCCACCGCCGTGAGCCGCTTGCACAGCCAGTACTTCGCGATCGGCGTGAGCGCGCGCTGAAGCTCTTCCGCGGCGCGATCGCCCGATGCGGCGTCGTCGAAGGCCTTGGCGAGGCGAAAAGCGAGGAGGGCGGCGGCCTCGGCCTCGAGCGCGAGGTCGGCGAGAACGTTCGCCATGAGCGGATGCCCGGCGAGGCGCCGGCCGAATGCTTGGCGATGCTGCGCATGATGCAGCGCGAGATTCAGCGCGGCGCGCATCATCCCCGCGACGCCCACCACGATATCGAAGCGGGTGTGGTGCGCCATCTCGATGAGCGTCGCGATCCCGCGGCCGGGCTCGCCCACGAGCCACGCGCGCGTTCCGCGGTACTCGATCTCCGCCGATGCGTTCGAGCGATTGCCGCACTTGTCCTTGAGCCGCTGGATGAGGAATGGATTGCGCGAGCCGTCGGCGAGCGAGCGCGGCACGAAGAAGCAGGTCACGCCCTCGGGCAACCGGGCGAGGGTGAAGAACGCGTCGCTCATGGGCGCCGAGCAGAACCACTTGTGCCCGATGAGGCGATAGGCCGCGTCCGATTCTGCGATCGCCTGCGTCCGCACCGCGCGCAAATCCGAGCCGCCCTGCTTCTCGGTCATCGCCATGCCGATCGTCGCCCCGTTCTTGCGGCCGTGCGGCAGCGGACGCGGATCGTAGGCGTCGGCGAGGATCTTGCCGCGCCACTCGCGTTCCAGCGCCGGCGCGTGGGCAAGCACCGGCATCGAGGCGAACGTCATGGTCACGGGACACGCGGTGCCTTGCTCGAGCTGGTTCCACAGGTAGAAAAGGGTGGCGTGCGCCGAGAAGGCGCCCTGCCGGCCTTTCCACGCGATCGAATGAATTCCGGCGCCGATCGCCCGCTCCATGAGCGCGTGATACGACGGGTGGTACTCCACTTCGTCGACGCGATGCCCGAAGCGATCATGGGATCTCAATTCCGGGCCGTGGCGATTTGCGAGCTCGGCGTGGCGCTGCCCTTCGGCTGAGCCGACGAACTGCCCGAGCGCGCGCGCGGAATCCGCGATATCCGCGATCCCCGCCCGTTCCACTGCCGCTGCCAGCCAGGGATCCGCCTCGAACCCGTCGTAATCCTCGAGCCGTGGCGGCTGGTTGGTGACTTCGTGCGTGACGGCGTCGTTGTCGTTCATCGCGGTCTCCCGGCCGGCGCACGATCATGGACCCACTCGACGAGCGCATCGAGCGCGGCTTGCGCGCGGTTCGCCTGCGGGTGATTCATGATCATGACGAGGACCCATCGCCGGCCCTGCGCATCGAGCACGTAGCCGGCCTGCGCCTGCACGCCATCGAGCGTGCCGCCCTTGAGGTGCGCGCGTCCCGAGGCGCCGGGGCCGCCGCGCGACTTGAGCGTGCCGTCGACCGCGAGCAGCGGAAACGAGGCGATGAGCTCCGGCATGAGTGGACTTGCCCACACGCTCCGCAGCACCGCGGCGATGGTCGCCGCGCTCGCTCGCGTGTCGCGCGAAAGACCCGAGCCGTTCTCCAGCGCCAGCTCCGGCGCGGCGATCGCCTTCGTGCCGAGCCAGTCGCGCACGATGCGCTCGCTCGCGCGCGCTTCCCCGTTACCCAAGCCTTTCTCGGCGGAAATCGCGAGGAAAATATGCCGCGCCATCACGTTGTTCGAGAACTTGTTCATGTCGCGCACGAGGTTCGCGAGCGGCTCGGAATCGTGGCGGTAGAAGAGCGCCGCGTCGGTCGGCGTCGTCCCCGAACGCACACGTCCGCGAAGGACCCCGCCCGCCTCGCTCCACACCCAGCGAATCACGGACTCGCTATAGCGCGGCCCGTCGAAGAGCGCGAGCGGCCAGCTGCGCTCGCCGCAGCTTTGCGCGATGCTTCCGTCAAAGACGACGGTCGCCATGAGCCCGTTCTCGATGATCTCGTGGCGCAGGCCGCTCCGCCATCCGCCGCACGCCTCCTTCGTCACCTTGATCTGGCTCACGATCCCGACATTCGGGAGGTCGGGCGTCGCCACGATGCGCACGCCGTTCGCGCCGGGGACGAAGCGGAAATCGACCGCCTGGAAATTCACCAGCAGCGCATCGGGTCCGACGTTGTAGGCGCGGCGCGGATCGTTGTCGAACTTCGCGGGATCGTGCGGGACCGGCGCGAAGTAGGCCCGGTCGATGACGATGTCGCCGCGGATCTCGCGCAGTCCGCGCGCGCGCAGCTCGTGGGCGATCTGCCAGACGCGCTCGTAGGTGAGCTTGGGATCGCCGCCGCCGCGGATCACGAGGTCGCCTTCGAGCACGCCGCTCGCCAGCTCGCCGCGCGTGAAAAAATCGGTGTGGAAAGTGAATGCCGGCCCGAGCAAGTCGAGCGCCGCATAGCTGGTGACGATCTTCATCACGGAGGCGGGATTCACCGCGACGTTGGCACGGTACGCAACGAGAGGCGTTCCGCCTTCGACCGGCTCGACGACGACGCTCACCGCCGCGGCCGGCACGCCCGCCTTCGCGAGCGCCGCTTCCACCGGCTGTGGGAGATCGCGCGCGGCGGCGAGGGACGCGGCGAGGCAGAAGGTGACGAAAAGGAGCCGGCGCATCACGCCGCCTCGGCGAAGCGTTCGACGATCGCGAGCCCGGCTTCGACCAGGAGCTCGAATTCCGCGTCCCCGGTCACGTAGGGCGGCATGAAGTAGACGGTGTTGCCGATCGGGCGCAGCACGACGCCGCGCTCGAGCGCGAGCGCCCACGCTTTCGAGGCGAAGTCCGGCGCCGCGGTCTTCACCTCGAAGGCCCAGATCATGCCGAGGTGGCGGAAATCGCGGACACCGGCGTGGTGCGCGAGCGGCGAGGCGGCCTTCACGAAGCGCGCCGCCTTCTCCTCGTTGGCGGCGATCACGCCGTCGCGCTCGAAAAGATCGAGCACGGCGCACGCCGCGCGGCAAGCGAGCGCGTTTCCGGTGTACGAATGCGAATGCAGGAAGCCGCGCGCCGTGGCCTCATCGTAGAACGCGCCGTAGATCTCGTCGGTCGAGAGCACGCACGAGAGTGGAAGGTATCCACCGGTGATGCCCTTCGAGAGGCAGAGCAGGTCCGGCGCCACCTGCGCCTGCTCGCAGGCGAACATCGTCCCGGTTCGGCCGAAGCCGGTCATGATCTCGTCGGCGATGAGCAGGACCTGATGCTCGCTGCAAAGCGCGCGCGCGCGGCGCAGGTATTCCGGGTGGTACATGCGCATGCCGCTCGCGCCCTGCACCAACGGCTCGACGATGAAGGCCGCGATCTCGTCGTGGCGCTCGCGAAACAGCCGCTCGAGCGCGGCGGCTGCGTCGCCCGCGCCCTTGATGCCGCGATACCGATGGTCGTCGTGGGTGCTCGATGGGAAAGGCGCCGCGAGCCCTTCGCGCAAGAGCGGCCCATAGGCATCGCGAAAGATCGCGACGTCGGTCACGCCGAGCGCGCCGATCGTCTCGCCGTGATATCCGCCTTCGAGATACGCGAATCGATTCTTGCCGGGACGTCCGCGCTGCGTCCAATAGTGGAACGCCATCTTGAGCGCGATCTCGGTCGCCGACGCGCCATCGGAGGCGAAGAAGACGTGGCCGAGCTTGCCGGGGGCGAGCCGCGCCAATCGCTCGGCCAGCTCGACGGCGGGTGCGTGCGTGGCGCCCGCAAGCATCACGTGCTCGAGGGAATTGAGCTGGTCGCGCAGCGCCGCGTTGATGTGCGGATGCGAATGCCCGAAGAGGTTGACCCACCACGAGCTCACCGCGTCGAGATAGCGCCGGCCGTCGAAGTCGTAGAGCCAG
>WNFL01286140.1_pt1 | contig 23200 bp, 33 predicted proteins | sample 5400361 | NCBI WGS metagenome assembly WNFL01 (sample SAMN13153351, study PRJNA577476) | soil metagenome | isolation source: 40 cm soil on Douglas fir-dominated hillslope | place: USA:California | collected 2013-09-17
ATATTTATGAAATTCCTTTTAATTGTAAGTTTGTTATTAACAGCTTGTTTTCTTGGTGGAGGCCCTTATAAGTCCGAACCTAGAATAACAGATAAAGATAGTAAACCTATAACTAAAGTTTGGGATTTTGTAGATGTATATAAATGGAGAGCAAGCCAATGGTATCGTCCGAATGATGATATGTATACCCCCGGAAGTATTATAGAATCCGGAGATTATGCTTGTATATTAGATTTTCCAGATATAAGTCAACCAAGACCAGGTCATAATTATGTTTGTATAAAAGGATGGAGATTAGGCCAAAGAAGAGGCCCATAAATGATTACTAGAGTAGTTAATATTAGAAAAGAAGATTGCGATGTTTTTATAGGTAGACCAGGAAAATGGGGCAATCCTTTTATAATTGGAAAAGATGGCAATAGACAAGAAGTTATAGAAAAATATCGTAAATGGATTTTATTGGAAGGTATTTATAAATTAAAAGATTTGCATGAATTAAAAGGAAAAAGACTTGGATGTTATTGTGCTCCGTTGCCTTGCCATGGAGATGTTCTCATTGAATTATTAGGAGATTAAAAAATATGTCAGCACCAATTCCAGGGGCTCCATTAGTAGCCCAATCAGGTTATAATTCTGTTAATCTTTCATGGCGTAGAGTACAAAATTTTCAACAAAATAATGCAGGCCAGATGAGATATTTGATTTTTAGAGATGGAAGTTTATTAGCAACAGTTAAAGATTCTGACCCTCTTTCTTATGCAGATACTGGATTAGCTGATGGGGGAAGTTACACCTATACAATAGCGGCTATTGACAATACTGGAGCTAGTGTACAATCTGCTGGAACAGTTATAAATTTGGTTAAACAAATTACAGCAGTTTTGTTGGGTGGATTAATTATGGTTGGGCCAGGAGATCCTACAAATACTGTAAAGGCTAACCCTGGAACTCTTTGGTTAAGATCAGATGGTGGAGCAAGTACAACTTTATATGTTAAAGAATCAGCAACTGATAAAACAGGATGGGTAGCAAAATAAGATTCTATCGTCTAGTGGTAAGGACATAACTTTCTCAAAGTTAGAACACGGATTCGAATTCCGTTAGAATCATAAAAAGTGAAATGTGACTGAGACAACCCGTTCTTCGGGGACGAAGGTAAGCCAAATAGTCTGAGGCTGTCTTAGTAAATTTAGGATACATAAGGGACAAAGAAGTCTAACTACTTGACAGGGTTAGATAAGTTTGATTGGGGTGGTAACAACCTTACTCAGAAGACGCTCCAATGCTGGTGAAAATCCGGCTTAGTCGTTGAAGTTTGCGGCGCGGCGAACAGAGACTAATGGCCCGAATAATGTTACTTAAATTGAAAAGCATGTGGCTGATTGCCCATCATTTCATTTTGGGGGATTAAGCTAATTGGGAAACTGTCGCGTTTGCACCGCGAATTTGGGGGTTCAAATCCCCCATCCTCCACTTTAGGCAATTAGCTCAGTTGGTAGAGTATCTGCTCGACATGCAGAAGGTCACAGGTTCGAGACCTGTATTGCCTATTGTTTTTTTATTAAGATTTTGATTATATTATATTTATCGGGGTCGCACTGGTATTCGATGGATAGAAAAAAGTTAATAGCAGCCGGATAGAAAGCCATGAGCTTTACAATGGCACAAAATTAAATGTCAATCATATTGGCGCAGTTTCGAAAGCAGTCTATGTACGAAAAGGAATTAGAAATTATTTCGCAGGATATGGACAGATTTCTCACAAGCAGGAAGTTGTTTACGCCTAAGTAAACTATTCCGGTAGACACTTAAATAAGTATTTTATTCAGACAAGGGTTCGATTCCCTTCGGCTCCATTGGACAATTTGGACAGTACTAAACAAATTGTTTTAGTTTAAACCAATAAAAAGGAGTATTATTATGATGTTGCATGGTAATGCAGAGCAAAGTGTGTTTATACCACTAGAAATAAATAAAGAAACATTAAGAACATATATAGCAATAGTACTTGATAAAAGCGGTTCGATGGAGAAAATTAAAGATGCTACCATTGATGGATTTAATAAACAAGTGGATAGTATTGTTAGAGAAGCAGTTGGTAAAGTTTATTTATCACTTATTACGTTTAGCAGCCAAGTAGAACCAGTTTTTGTAAATCAACCACCTAGTTATTTAACCAAATTGACTAGAGAAAATTATAGACCAAATGGTTGGACAGCTTTATATGATGCAGTTGGTCATGCAATTAATAGATTAGAATATACAGCAGAAGATGTATGGAATTCAGCTTTCTTAGTAATAATTGTAAGTGATGGTGTAGAAAATTTTTCTAAAGAATTTAAATTTACTTTGCCTGCTATGATTAAAAGAAAACAAGAAACAGGTCGTTGGACATTTGTATATGTGGGGTCTAACCAAGATATAGCCAAAGTTAGTCAGGCATTATATATACCTTTTCAGAATACTTATAGTTTTGAGAGCAATCCAATTGGTACTGCTAATGCGTTTACAGTTTCGGCTAATAGTATGGGTAGTTATTTTGGTGGAAGAAAAAGAGGATTAACTAGTTCCGATTCTTATTTCGGCGGTATTGTACCATCGACAACTACTAGTGCTATGCCTCCTGTGAATGAAACTGTTATAATTAATAATGCTAATGCAACAGTAGTTGATAGTGGTAATATAGTTATAGAGACTCCTAAAACACCTTAATTAGGAATCTCAGCCCGGTTAACTCAGTGGTATAGAGTGTCTGCTTTACACGCAGAAGGTCGTGGGTTCGAATCCTACACCGGGTATGGCCTCATCGTCTATTGGTTCAGGACTCCGCCCTTTCAAGGCGAGAAGGAGGGTTCGATTCCCTTTGGGGCTATTAAAAATTACATGGTGTAAATAACAGCTACTTCTAATTGATAGATACAATAACTGTTGTTGACTGTTCCTGTGATTTTTTTAAAGGAGATTTTATGAAACCAAAAAAGCGTTATTAATTTAAAGGGAATTAGCGTAGAGGCCACGCGTTCGCTTTGGGAGCGAAATCACGCCAGTTCGAGTCTGGCATTCCCTATTGCCTCCATAGCTCAATTGAATAGAGCAATAGTTTTCCGAAACTTTAGGCTGTGGGTTTAATTCCCATTGGGGGCACTATGGAAACAGAATTTATTTTAAATGTAGAACAGATTAAGAAGTTAAATGATTGGTCAGAAACTTTACCAGATGTTTATACTGGCGCTGTTGGAGGAAGATTTACGTATTCATTTACTCCGACAAGTATTGGTACTTTTATTACAGTAACAGATTGTATAACTAAAAAAGAACTTGATCTATCAGATTTATAGTCCTTGTAAGCTCAATTGGAAGAGTAAGATTCTCCTAAAATCTAGGTTGTGGGTTCGAATCCCACCAAGGGCATTTGTAGGGTTCAGAACTATTGCGCTTAACAACGCCACCGCTTTGTTAAGTGAGGAAATTCGGAACTATATAGAGCGATCAGGCCTACGGAGAGGTGACTAGTAATAGTCGAAAAGTGCCACAGAGACTATACCGCCTAAGCGATTAGGTAAGGGTGAAAAGTTGGGGCCTAAGAATCCCAAACAAATTATGGTAACATAGTTTGGTGGTAAACTCCTGATGTAGCAACTCCAAATATACCACGACGAACCTGCTCGGTTCATTTGAGTGGAGGGTAGGAGGCATAGACAGATAATAGTTAAAACAGAATTCCGATTACTCAGCCCTACATTTACCGTCCATGTTGAAATCCGGTTATCAAATGGAGCTTATATCTCTAAATTCTAGGTTCAAATCCTGGTGGACGGACTTATGAATAAAAAAGAATATTTTAAAAAATGGTGGATAAAACATAAGCATCTTCACAGAAATAGAATTAAGACTAGAAATATTAAAAATCGTAAAGAAATTAAACAAAAAATTGCTGAATATTTATTAAATCATCCATGTGTAGATTGTGGAAATTCAGATATTAGAGTATTAGAATTCGACCATGTAAGAGGAAAGAAGTTTAAAGCTATATCAATGATGGTATCTCTATCTTATTCTTGGATTACTATTTTAAAAGAAATAGCAAAGTGTGAAATTAGATGTGCAAATTGTCATAGAATAAAAACAAAAGCTACTTATGAAAAATAAAAGATATGAAAAAATTTCCTTGTATTGAAAGTACATTAGATATAACTGATATATCAAGTAATAGGACTATTCGTTTATGGATTAATACTAATGATATTCCTAATGATTTTGAGCAAATTAAAATTATAGAAGATTTCGTTAGAGAACAAATTAATAAAAAGTCTTCTAGTAAAGAATTAATTGAACGGCTTACTGAAATACCTACTGTTAATGCAATACAAGTAATGGAACCTAGTATGTATGCTAATGATGTAATATATGGAATAGTTGTTTATACAGTACCTTTTGAAGATGTACATGGATAGAGGATAATATGAAAGCAGAAGCAAAAGTCACTTTACATGGCGCCTTGTCGATAGCAGAAAGACATTGCGATTGTTGCCAGAGTAAGAACATGATGAACTTACTTGATGACGAAGGAAGTCCACAATATTACTGCGGTGATTGTTTTAGTACAAATTGTAATTGTGGTGGAAGTAAAGTTGTAACGATAGAAAAATAAGCCCTCGTAGTCTAATTGGAAAAAACATCTGACTACGGATCAGAATACTGGGGGTTCGAGTCCCTTCGAGGGCATTTACAGTTTTTAACTGGGAGATTCAAATGACGGTACGATTAAAAGTTACGTGTCAGGAAATTGTCGAGCGCAGAGTTGGTTCTGGTTGGTATACTAAAGATAAAAGCGGTCGTCTAGGGGAATTGAGGTTTAGTGCTGTAACAGGAGGTTCGGTGGAAAATGATCTTTTTTTCAATTCTACACCCACTGCGAATGTGGATTTTAAAGCCACCAATATCGCTATTCTAGATGGATTTGAAATAGGTAAAGAATATTATGTAGATATTTCTCCGGTGGTATAATGGAAAAAGGATCATGGAGATTTACATTAGATGGTGAATATTGGGACGAGGCCGATAAAGTAGTTCTCAAAGAAAAGATTCGAGAATTTGTAGCAGAATTATCAGGTTATTATATTGCTGAGAATTTAGAATTTATTCCAGAAAATAAAAGTAAAATAGTTATGCATCACCCAGTATGAGGATAACTTATATGTTAGCTTGTAAGAATTATAAAACCTATAAAGCAATTTATCCTCCTAAGTGTAATAATGGTAGGGGATGCGAAGCCTGTAATCAAAAATGGCAAAGTATTATGCGTGCGAAAGCTAAGAAATTAGAAAGGATGCGCAAGTGAGTCGAATACTTACTTATACTGTTAAAGAAGAAAAAGAAATGTTATTGACAGATAAAGACGATCCGATGGATAGATTAAAAAATTATTATGGGGTAAATGGTATTAAAGATTATGGAATTGAAATTGTAAAAATTAAAAGATGTAAATGTGAACGTTGTGGTTCAAGTGATTTTATTGAATATCGTTGGCATGGAGAAGATGAACATTCTTGTTGTATGAATTGTAATACTAGATAATTAAAGGAGAATGTTATGAGTAAAGCACTTAAGGGAGTTATATTATTTACGGCTATTGAAGTTGTAGGATTAGTTGGGTGGTTAATTTTGGCCGGACTTCCGTTCGGTGGTTCAGCAAAAGCATTTGTAGCAGTTGCGGTATTAATTGGTTTTCTATTTGCTGAACATTACGTAAGCGTTAATGTAGGTAATGGACGTCCAGCATTTGGACCGTTGCCTTCAGATAAAGCTATCAATGCTCTGAGCGTAATGATGTCAAAATAAAAAAGTTGCTCTCGTAGCCCAATTGGCAGGAGGCGACAGACTTAAGATCTGTACAGTAAGAGTTCGAATCTCTTGGAGAGCATTAAGCTGGTATAGCCCAACGGTAGGAGGCAACCGTCTCAAAAGCGGAACAGTGTAGGTTCAAATCCTACTATCAGCATTCTTGAAAGGATGTCGCGTTTACGTGTTTTAAATACGGGGTTTAAATTTTATGGCAGAAAAGATAAGGCTGGGAATTATTGGAGATTGTGGTGTTGAAACAGGATTTGCTACAGTAACTCATAACTTAATAAAACAATTACAAGCTACTGGAGAATATCAAATAAAAGTTATTGCCATTAATTATGATGGTAAAACTGATAATGAATGGGCTAAATATATTGATATGTGGCCCGCACGATTGGGCGGAGATTTATTAGGAGTTGGCTTGATTAGTCAACTTGTTAATGAATTTAAGCCCAATGTTTTTTTAATGTTCCAAGATTTCTGGAATATACCTATGTTTGTTTCTAGATTACCTGAAAATTTTACAGGATCAGTTGCTTATTTTCCAGTGGATGCACCTAATATAAAAGGTGCTTATATGCTTTCAATGGCAGGAATAAATTCTACCATTTGTTATACGGAATTTGGGCGAGAAGAAGCCATGCGCGGATCTGCAGAAGCATGGGAGCAACTTAAAGCTGCTGCTATAGAAAATAAGAAAGACATATTGGATAGAGTATTTGTTACCGTAGGTGGTGGTATTTCTCCTATTACTGGTGTTCCTATTGCTCCTAGACAAGTTGCTATTTCTGCCTATAGACTTAAACAGATGAAAACTAAAGAAGGTCATTTTGTAATTCCTCACGGAGTTGATGTTCAGGCTTTTAATCCTGTAAGTAAAAAAGGAGCCAGAAAAATTCTTGGACTTCCTTTAAATGGATTTTTTGTAGGCTACGTAGGTAGAAACCAATCAAGAAAAAGACAGGATTTAGCTATAAGAGCTTTTGCTGATTTTTCTAAAATTCATTCAGATGCTTACTTATTATTGCATTGTGTTAAGACAGATGTTCAAGGATGGGACCTGGAACAATTAGCCCAGTATTATGGAGTAAGAGATAAGGTAATTTTTACTCATGTAATGTTTAAAGATATGGCTGCTAGTATTGACCAATTGAATTTATTATATAATACATTTGATGTTCATATTAATACTAGCGGAGGAGAAGGATGGGGATTACCTAATTTTGAATCTGCTGCTGTGGGTGTTCCTCAAGTTGTTCCTAATTGGTCCGCAACTAAAGAGCTTTGGGAAAATTCAGGAAAACTAATTGATATAGCTTCAGTTAGACACGAACCTCATCAAATAAATACAATGCAAGCTGTTGTAGATACACATAGTTTGGTAAATATACTTAATGAGTTGCATGATAACCCAGCATTAAGAGAAGAAATAGGAAAAAAATGTTATGAAGTTACCCAACGACCAGAATATAGATGGGAGAGTGTGGCGAAGCAATTTGACACTGTATTTAAAAACAGTATAGATAAGAAAATTCCAATGGTTCCTGTAGCAGTAACTTCGGCAGGACAAGTTGAGATGGCTAAAGCTTTAAAAACCGGATTGATTAAGTGAAAAAAGTTTTAAAAGTATTATTGATTTTTATAATAGCTTTTATATTTGGAATGATAGTAAATATACTTGCAATTGATTATTATGGATGTAATTAAAGCTCTTGTAGCCCAAACGGCAGAGGCAATAGTTTGAGGGACTATAAAGTGTAGGTTCGAGTCCTATCAAGAGCATAATTTCAAAGGAGATTAAATGAAACGGTTGTTATTAACGGGTGCAGGTGGCTTCATTGGGTGTCACACAATTGCTCATGTGATGCATAATACAGATTGGGAATTAATAGGACTAGATTCATTTAGACATAAGGGTAAAACAGATCGTATTACTGAAATGATTGAATCTCATCCAGAATGGCGATCTCGTATTAAAGTTATAACTCATGACTTAGTAGCTCCTATTTCTACTCAATTACAAGATCGTATAGGAGTTATAGATATTGTAGTTAATATGGCTGCAGAAAGTCATGTAGATCGTTCTATTACTGACCCAGTTCCTTTTGTAAAAAATAATGTGGATGTAGCTTTAAATATGTTGGAATATGCTAGAGCTATTAACCCGGAAGCATTTATACAAATAAGTACTGATGAAGTTTATGGACCAGCTATAACCGGGCAATACCATAAAGAATGGTCAACTATATTACCAAGTAATCCTTATTCTGCTAGTAAAGCCGCGCAAGAAGCAATTGCTATTAGTTATTGGAGAACTTATGGAGTTCCGGTAATAATAACAAATACTATGAATAACATAGGAGAAATGCAGGACCCAGAAAAATATGTTCCTATGTTGATTGCTAGAATTTTGGCAGGTGAACAAGTTGTTATTCATGGTCGCGGCCCCAGTGATTGTGGTAGTAGATTTTATTTACATGCAAGAAATCATGCAGATGCTCTATTGTTTATTTTAAATAATTTAATTATTCCTAAATATAAAGAAGCTATAATAGATCGCCCGGCAAAGTATAATGTAGTTGGGGAAGTGGAAATGAATAATTATGACTTAGCTGCATTAATAGCAAAGATAATAGGAAAACCTCTTAAATATAAGTTCGTAGATTTCCATGCTGCGCGCCCAGGGCATGATCGTCGTTATGCTTTAGATGGTACGTTATTAAAAGAACTGGGCTGGAAACCACCAGTTGCTTTTCAAGACAGTCTTGTGAAAACTGTAGAATGGACCCTCCAAAGAAAAGAATGGCTTAAATAATGTTTGTTTATGAGGGAATTTATATTAGAGCTATTGAAGAAAAAGATTTGCCCTTCTTGGCTGAATGTCGTAATGATCCCTCAACATGGTTTTATTTAGGAACAATAGATTTTACTAATAATATAAAACAACTTGATTGGTGGAAAAGCTTTAGCTTAGATAAATCAAAAGCAAACTTTATTTTTTGTCAACCAGATGGAATAAGAATTGGTTTTGTTAGAATGGACGAGATTGACCATGTAAATAAAAGTATACGAATTGGAGCAGATATTATTCCAGCTTTTAGAAATCAAGGATTTGGAACTAGATTATATAATTTACTTTTAAGATATTGTTTTAATGAATTAAACATGCATAGAGTTTGGTTATTAGTATTAGATTTCAATGACGCAGCTATAAATTTATATAGCAAAATGGGATTTCGATTAGAAGGTAGTCAAAGAGAAGCTATATATAGAAACGGAAAGTATCATAATTATTTAATGATGAGCGTATTGAGGAATGAATGGCAAAAAGACTAGCTATTGTAATGACTTGTGTTGATTCCTGGCCTCTTGCAGAAGAATGTTTACATTATTTAAAAGAGAATACAACTCCAGAATTAAGTGATATAATTTTAATAGATAATGGTAGTTATGTTCCGTGTCCTGATAATATTAAATCAATGGCAAATATTTTTATGCCGTTTCCTGAAAATATTGGAGTAAATGCTGTATTTCATAGAACAATTCCCTATCTAGAAGAATTAGAATTAACTCATGTAGCACATATGCATTGTGATGTAATGATTAGAGAGAAAAACTGGGACGAATATTTACTTTTTGCTTTTGATACAGATCCAAAACTTGCGTTAGTAGGTTTGTTAGGGTCTAATGAAATTGATGCTGCTGGAGGACGAGGATTAGGAACTGCAAGTAGCTTTATTGGAGGAGAATACAATACTGGTTGGGCCAGTAAAGCAGAAATACATGGTAGAAGAGTAAAAGGAAAAGAACCTGCTGCAGTTGTAGACCATTTACTTATGGCTTTTCCTATTGAAAAACTTAAACAACTTCCTCCCCAAGAAGAATCTGGATATGCGCCACATCATTTTTATGATCGAATTCTTTCATGTGAAATACTTAATAAAGGCTGGCATATAGCTTTATTAGGATTAGACGCCGATCATTTTGGTGGTGGAACAGGACTATGCAAAGTTCCACATGAGGGTCCAGAATTAGGAGTTCTAAATAGAAATGAACTTTATAGAAAATGGCTTACTAGTAAGAGAATTGAATTTAAAGAAGAAACCAATTTGGATCTCATTGTTTATAAAGAAGCAGAGAGAATTTTTTTAAATAAATGGCGCGATTTATTACATTTTGTGCCAGTCAAAGTTGAATCTGATTATACTTTAATTCATGGAGGAAAGTAATTTTGGCACATACGGCCGAGCAGGATTGGTGTTTATTTGTTAAGAATACATTTCCAGAATACTTTGTTAATAAAAAAGTATTAGATGTGGGGGCATGGGATGTGAATGGTAATAACAGATTCTTATTTACGGATTGTGAATATGTTGGATTAGATGCTGGTCCAGGAAAGAATATTGACATCGTATGTTTGGCTCACGAATATGATGCCCCAGATGGAACTTATGATTTAGTTATAAGTACAGAAATGTTGGAACATGACAAAGAGTGGTTTAAGTCTCTTCAGAATATGTTACGTTTAATAAAACCTGATGGTCTTTTATTGATAACTTGCGCGGCTCCCGGTAGAGAAGAACATGGTACTACTAAATTTGGTCATTGGCATCCTTGTAGCGATTTGCCTGGATGGGCCGATTATTATAAGAACATTACTACTGAAGATGTAAAATCTGCATTAGAACCTGATAAGAATTTTTATAAATATTTTCTTTATTTAAATGATCTACCAAAGGATTTGTATTTTGCTGGCTTCAAACTCTAAATTAGCATTATTTGGTGGTACGGGTGGATTAGGACAAGCAATAGCCCCTTTATTAGAACAGGATTTTTCTGTGCTACAAATAGGCCGATCAATTCTTAATGTTGTTGATGAGAGAATGGTTGAAGGATTTTTTAATCGAGAAACTTATATTCCTAATATAATCTATATGGCTGTATGTAATCACGATTCTGTTTTACATAAATTAGAAACAGATAAAGTTACACAACAAATAGAAGTTAATATTAGAGGATTTTTAAATGTTTTGAAGTATGGATTGCCACCAATGAGAGAAAATAAATATGGGCGAATTATTTATATCTCTTCAATTCTTTCTGAGCGACCAATTCCTGGCACCGGTGTTTATGCAGCGACTAAAGCATTTAATGATAATATTGTAAGAACTTGTGCATTGGAAAATTCAAAATATGGTATAACGGCCAATAGTTTACAGTTGGGTTATTTTAATGCCGGACTAACTTACAAAGTTCCGCAGGATATTTTAACAAAAGTGATTAACAAAATTCCTATGGGTAGATTAGGAAATGGAGAAGATCTAATTACAGCCATTAGATTTATTTTTAATTCTCCTTATTTTACGGGCGTTAATCTTCAACTTAGTGGCGGGTTAAATATTGCATAATGAAAATTTTCATGACAAACCGTAATTTAGTGACATGGCCTAAGACCATGATTGAGAAATTTGCAAATGAAAATCATGAAATTACTATTATAGATTGTAATTCAACATATGTCCCTCTTCTAGATTATTATTCTACCTGTGGGTTAGAAGTAATTAGACTTCCTAATAATGGTGGGCACGCTCTTTGGACAACTGGTATAACAGAAAATTTAAATGAACCCTTTGTAAATACTGATCCAGATTATGATTTGAGTTCTATACCCAGTGATTGGGATCAAGTATTATTAGAGGGATTAAAACAATTTCCTCAATATAATAAATTTGGTTTTAGTTGGGATGAATCAAAAGTTCCACCAGAAAATCCAGCATGGATAGAAGATAATTTTGTTAACCATCCTAATGGATTACCCCAATTATGGGGAGAACAAGTTAAAATGCCAAATAATTGGTATAGATATGCTAATGATTCTTCTTTTGCTGTACAGAGGCCCCATAGTCAAGACGAAATAGGAGGCATTAGAAAAGGTCGTCCTTATACTGGTACTCATTTACCTTGGCATCTTACATTAGAGCCTTCTAAAGATCCAACTAAAAGATATGTTTTATGGGACGACGAAATTGCTTATTATTTTTTGACATGTGAAAATAGTTCTCATACTTGGGGGAGAATGGTAAAGTATGGTGTAACAGAAGAATATTTAAAATTACATAATAAAACTAAAGAATGGATATTAAAGGAATATGGAATATAAAAGGAGAAAAATTAATGCAGGAAATTCATAGTACCGAGAAAAATATCCATATAGAAGCCGGGGAAATAGAGTTGGGTAAGGAAGTTATTTTAGGAACTAATATTAAAATTAAAGTTAAAGGATTATTTAGATTAGGAGATTATGGAAATTTAGGACATGATGTTTTTATGCGAGCTAGTTATATTGATATTGGTCCACATTTTTTCCATATGGAGCCTGGTCTTAAAATAGGTGGCGGTGGTAGTAGTTTCCCAGATGCTGTTCTAAAAGTTGGTGCTCGTTGTGTGTTTCATAATAATTATATTAATTTAGCAAGACCTATAGAAATAGGTGATGATGTAGGTCTTTCTCCGGGCTCTGAATTACTTACTCATGGATTTTGGTATTCTATTTTAGAAGGTTATCCACAAAAATATGCTGGTATTAAAATAGGGAATAATGTTCATATTGGGCAACGTACAATGGTTTTACAGGGAATTGAAATAACTAATAATATAGTTGTTGGTGCTAATTCTACTGTTACAAAATCTCTTTTAGAAGAGAAAGCCATTTATGCTGGAACACCTGCGAAATTTGTTCGTAAAATAGTTGTTCCTCCTTTAGAAGAAAGAATTAAAATGGTTTGGGATATACTTAATTATTATAAACTTATTGGGGGTAAATCTTTTAAGTCCTTTGATTATCCTTTTATTCATATAGACCAAGCTTTTATCAATGTTGATACAATGACTCTAGAAGGAACTGAAACTATAGATTCGGATAAATTAAGAGACTTATTACGCAGATATGGTATACGAATTTATAGTGAAATTGGTAGACCATTTGTGAGTGTAATGTAATGAAATTATTAAATTTTGAATATGTTCTTTTACTTAGTCCGCATCCTGATGATATAGAAGCTTCAATGGGTGGTACAATTTTAAAATATGATGAAACTATATTTAGTAGTATTGTATTTAGTACTGGTTCTGTAAATGATCCTGTTACTGATGAATCTAGATGGGAAGAATGTAATGAATATTGGAAAGATGTAAAACATATATATCAGCATTTTATGTCTACATTATTATCCGATCACTCGGAAGAAGAATGGATTAATTTATTAGAAAAAAGATTTCATTTGAAAGATTATGATGCTATTTTCTTACCATCTAATCAGGATACACATTATGAACATAAATTCGTCAATGGTATAGGAATGGCTTTGACTAGATCTACACCCGTATCAATTATAGAATATAAATCTCCAAGTACTTTAGATTCATGGATTCCTAATATGTTTGTGGAAATTAAGGACTATGCTGATGAGAAAGTTAAACGTTTAGAACTTTTTAAATCTCAACAAAAATTATATTTTCAACCAGAATATATGCGAGCATTTCATAGTCATGTTAATTCAATTAAGAAACAAGTAATGATAACTGAGCCTTTTAGAATTATTACTCTCTATGATTAAGGCAATTATTTTTGATTTAGATGGCGTTCTTATTGATGCGGATAAATTGCATTTCGATGCTCTCAACAAGGCTTTAACTTTAAAAAATTTTAATCCTATTTCTTGGCAAGAACATTTAACAATTTATAAAGGAATTCCTACTAGGAAAAAATTAGAAATTCTTACAGAAAGAAAAGGATTGCCTAAAGATTTATATAATGAGATAAATGAATCTAAACAAAATATAACCAAAGGGTTGCTTTATAATTCTTGTTTTCCAGATTTAGAAAAAATTGAAATGCTAAGGTTATTAAAGAAAAAATATAAAATCTATGTATGTTCTAATGCGGTTAAATATTCAGTTGAAATGATGTTACGGATATAGTGCCTTATATTTTCATGTTGATGGATATTTAAGTAATGAAGATGTGCAAAATCCCAAACCAGATCCAGAAATTTATTTAAAAGCTTTTGAGATGGCTCAGGCCGAACCTTCTGAATGTATTATAATTGAAGATAGCGATGTTGGTTATAAAGCCGCCAAAGAATCTGGTGCTTTTGTATGTAAAGTAAATGGTCCAGAAGAAGTTAATTACTATAGGATTCTTAAGACTATATTAGAATCAGAACAGATTAACATAGTTATTCCGGCTGCTGGGCAAGGAAAAAGGTTTATTGAGGCCGGGTATCAATACCCTAAGCCATTAATAATTATTGATGGTCGTCCAATGCTTGATTTTGTATTAAGTAACTTTGATCGTAAAGGTAATAATATTTTATTGGTACAAGAACAGCATATAAAGCAATATTGTATAGAAGATATTTTAAAGAATGAAGGATTTACAGTAAAAATTTTACCAGTAACTAATTTAACTGAAGGTGCCGCTTGTACAGTATTATTAGCAAAATCTTTGATAGATAATGAACATGAATTAATTATAGCTAACTCAGATCAATATTTAGATACTGTAATGGGTATAGATATTTTTATAGATGAAATGAGACATTTAAATGCTGATGGTGGGATAATGACTTTTAAATCTACTCATCCGAAATGGAGTTATGCTAAATGTGAAGTTGGAACATTAGTAATAGAAGTAGCAGAAAAGCAGGCTATAAGTGATCACGCTACAGTTGGTATTTATTATTTAAAACATGGTAAAGACTTTGTTAAATATGCTGAACAGATGATTGCAAAGAACATTAGAACTAATAATGAATTTTATGTTTGTCCAGTTTTTAATGAGTTCATACAAGCTAATAAAAAAGTATATATTCATGAGATTGATGAAGAAATAATGCATGGTCTTGGTACTCCGGAAGACCTCGAATTATTTTTAAAATGGGGAAAAAATGAAGGTATTTTACAGGCTTAGTGACTGCGGTAATATTAGAGTTAGAGTGATCGGAACATCTAAACAAAAATGTCTAGAAAGCTTTCTAAAGAACTTTGGTTTAACTAGATTTGATTCCATGTTTATTCTAGCAGATAGTGTTACTGATGAAACCTATAACAATTTACAAAACTGGATTAAAGATTATCCTATTGAAGTAAAAAGAACAAAAGCTGGAAGTGAGGCCGGGTCTTTTAAATTACTTTTGGATGAATTTGTAAAGTCAAATCTTAGCCCAAAAGATTATGTTTTCTTTTTAGAAGATGATTATATATATTTGCCTGGTTCTAGAGATATTATATTGGAAGGATTAATGTATGGGGATTATGCTACATTAAGATTACATCCGGATAAATTTATTCCTCCGTCACAAGGCGGAAATCCCTTGCTCGATGAAATGGGCGGAGAATCAACTAGAGTTTATTTAGGAGCGGATAGATTTTGGATGTTAACTAATTCTACAGGGATGCAATTTGCTGCCAATGTTAAACCAATGTTAGAAGACATAGATATTTGGTATAAAAATGTAGCTGGTAAAAATTCTAGAGACTTCGATTGCTGGCTTGAGTTGAGAGATAAGGGCAGAACTCTTGTTATGCCGATCCCCACAGCTATGAGTCACGACGAACTCTTTTCAGCCTCTCCTCTTGTGGGTACAAATCTCTGTTGTTGGGAGAAAGCTCTTCATGGGAAGTGTCAACATGTTTAATTTGACCGCAATTTATTGGGTAAAAAATGAATCTCGTTATATACCAGAATGGATTGAGTTTCATCTCATGCAAGGGTATGATCATTTTATTTTATATGATAACAAAAGTACAGATGGTTTATTAGAAACCACTAAACCTTATATAGAAGCTGGATTGTTAGAAATTAGATATTATCCATACGATTTAAAAGAATCTAAAAATTTCTGGTTAGCGAAAGAATGTTGTACTGAACAACGTGATAAATCAAAATGGATAGATTTTAGATCTATAGATGAAAGAGTGTTTTGTCCTACTGGTCAGTTGGTACCTGATTTTTTAAAAGATTACGAACAATATGGAGGAGTAGCAGTTGCTTGGGAAGAATTTGGTTTTAATGGTCATAAGACTAGACCAAAAGGATTATTGATTGAAAATTATACTCAGACTTGTAAAGACTTAGGGCATCATATTAAGACTATAATTCAACCAGAATATGCTTTGGAGTTTGCTGGTAATCCTCATAATTTTGTTTTTATAAATGATAAATATACGGTTACAGAAAATTTTAATAGAATTGATGGAGCCCATTCACACAACGATTATAGTTATAAGAAAATTAAAGCCCATCATTATAATACTTTGAGTGAAGAGGAATTTAACAATAAGATGAATAAAGGTGGAGTAGATCATGGTCCTCATACAGAAGATGTACGTAGAGAACAAGCAGAAAGAATTTGGATGTATATGCATGGTGAAGATCCTGAGTGGGGCCAGACAATCTTTGGACATAATGAAGAATTAACTTATTGGACTTACCACGTTAGAAATGCGCTTCTTGCTCGTTATAAAGATTATGAAAATTTATTAAAGGAAATAAATCATTAATGGCTTATAAAAATCATCAAGACAACTTAAGATATGGTAGAGAATATTATAAGAAAAATCGTCTGATTATGTTGGAGAATAATCGTAAGCATTATAAGGAGAACCGAGAACGTTCTTTATCAAGAATTAGAAAAAGTAAATATGGAATTAGTTTAGAAGAGTATAAAAAAATGATTAGGAATCAAAAAAATAAATGTGCTGTTTGTTTTACTAAATTAATTGGAGATAGAAATAGGCATGTCGATCATAATCATAAAACAAATAAGGTTAGAGGATTATTGTGTAAAAAATGTAATTTAGCTCTAGGTCTTTTAAATGAAGATTTAAAAATTATTCAAGGATTAATAAAATATTTGAGGAAATATGAGCACTAATCTAAAATTTCTTATCCCCCTGCTGTATTGGGACAGACCAAATATGGTAAGAAACGCATTAAATAGTATCCGAGAGATGAGGTATGATAATTGGGAATTAGCTTTTATAGACGATGGTTCTGACATTCCTGGGCGACCTGTTGTTGAAGATGTTTTAAAAGACCATTTAAATAAAGTTAAGTTTATACGTGCAGAAACTACAATGGCTGAAAGAGCTGATCCGGGAAGTATGATTGGGTGGCATATTAATAATTCGGTTAGATCTTCAGATGCTGATATAATAGTAGTATTATGTGATGATGATGGAATGCACCCAGAATATTGTAATAATATGAATAAATTTTTTACTGAGAATCCGGCCGAAGTATGGGGTTATAGTCATGTAATAGCTTTTGACCCAACAATACAAGACTATCATACTACTCCGTTGACTCCTGGATTTTCGTATAATGGTCATGTAAAACGAATTGAACCAGCTTGTGCTGTAGATTCTAGTCAAGTTGTATTCAGAGCAGATTGTACTAAAAAGGATAATATAGAATGGCCATACCCCAAGACAGGATGTTTAGATATGGATTTTTATAATAGAATGGTTCCAAAATATGGCTTGTGTCCTTTTATGGGATTTGTTGGGCAATACAAAGCAGTGTTTGCTGACCAGATGGGTAGAAGGGCAGTGCTAACGAAACCGCAGGACAAGGTCTATGGCATTTAATATTCCGCTCTTTAAGGTTTATATGTCCTCCAAAGTAAAAGATCCTTTGTTAGATACTTTGTATTCTGGATATGTTACTCAGGGAAGTCAAGTAGAAGCTTTTGAATATAAATTAAAAGAATGGTTAGATGTTCGTTATTTAAATACAACTAATTCCGGAACTAGTGCATTACAATTGGCTTTAAATCTTGCGGGTGTAAAATATAAGGACAAAGTTATTAGTACAGCAATGACTTGTACTGCTACAAATACTGCTATTAGAGCTGTTGGTGGTAATATAGTTTGGGCAGATATAGAACCTTTAACTGGTAATATAGATCCTAGAAGTGTTGAAGTAATATTAAAAAAACAAAAAGATATTAAAGTTGTAATGATAGTGCATTGGGGTGGATACCCTTGTGATTTACAATATTTTAATTATCTTGCTCAGAAATATGGTGTAAAAATTATAGAAGATGCAGCTCATGCTTTTGGAGCAAAATATTACGATAAGAAAATTGGAGCACATTCAGATTTTGTTTGTTTTAGTTTTCAAGCCATTAAGCATTTGACTACTGTAGATGGTGGAGCTGTAGTTTGTAGAGAAGAATCTGATTGGAAAAGAGGCAAATTACTTAGATGGTTTGGTATTGATCGAGAGGCTCCTAGAAGAGATTTCAGATGTGAAGAAGATGTAAAAGAAGCCGGATTTAAATATCATATGAATGATGTTAATGCTACCATTGGTATTCATAATCTAGAAGATATGAATAAAATTGTAGGAGCCCATCAAGAAAATGGTTTATATTATGATCAAGCTTTACAAGGAATTCCTGGAATTACATTATTAGAAAGAGCGCCAGAAAGATTATCTGCTTATTGGCTCTATACTATACTAGTAGAAAATCGTAAAAGATTTATGGAGTCAATGCTAGAAAAAGGAATTACGACTAGTCAGGTTCATTCGAGAAACGATTTAATGACTATGTTTAAAGACTATTATATAGATTTACCAGGAGTTAGTGAATTTGTTAAAAAACAAGTAAGTATACCGGTACATTGGGGAGTTTCTAAAACTGATAGAGAATATATTGTGAGAGCTATCAAGGAAATCGGGGGAAGTTAAATGAAAATTGGGATTTGTATGACCTGTAGTAACGCTGTTGCTTATACTAAAGCGGCCGTAGCTTCTATTAAGACCAAACATCCATATGAATTAATTATATTGGACGATTATTCTATTGATGGAACTAAAGCCTGGTTAAGAACATTAGTTGGAGTCACAGTTTTGAGTGATCCAGATTCTCCTAGTTTAGGTGGGAATTGGAATTTAGGTGCAGCCAAAGCAAAAGAATTGGGATGTGAGGCTGTGTTGATTTGTAATAACGACATCTTATTTCACTCATTGACAATTGATAATTTAGTTTTAAGATTAGAAGAGGCTAGACAAAATAATGAATTTGTTGTGGTCGTATCTGCTAATAACCAAAGAGGAAATATTAAGCCAGAAGAGATTTTTACTTTAGAATTGGCTAAAGAGAACTCAGAGGCAGAACATCCTGATTTTTCTTGTTTCTTATTAGATTTAAAAGCTTGGGAGTTTGTGGGTAAATTTAGCGAAGACTATAAGCCTTGTTACTTTGAAGATAATGATTTTCATACTAGATTAAAGCTATATGGATTGAAAGCTATTGCAATTACCACTGCTCCGTATTATCATTATGGGTCTATAACTCAGAATTCAGTAGTTGGGGGGTTATGTACTCCACCTCAATTTGAGCGCAATAGAGCAGTATTTGTAGATAAGTTTGGTACTACTCCGGATTTAATAGATATTGAAAAATTAAGAAAAGCATTCAATATTAAGCCTGTAACATCTTTAGCTGCAATGATTTAAATGATTTGTTTTTAAATGGGAAATTTGATTATATTATCTAGAAGGTACTTAATTAAAGAGAACTATGGCTATATAGCTCAATTGGTTAGAGTGCGGCTTTCATAAGGCTAAGGTTCAGAGTTCGAGTCTCTGTATAGCTATTATAATAAATCGTTCGTCCTAGAGGCAGCTAGGTGGCATAGAATTGATTATAGGCCCTTGTGGTGAAATTGGTAGACACGTATGGCTTAGGACCATAAGCGAATTAAGTAGCGTGAGAGTTCGAGTCTCTCCAAGGGCATTACTTTTCTTAATGAGGATGTTTGGCAACGCGAATCGCATGGTGCCGAGGCCATTTTGTTCCGCCCGTGGTTAAAGTATCGGCAAGGTAATTAAGAAAAGTCTTTCTCCCCTATAGCTTAACTGCTAAAGCGTTGGCCTCTAAAGCCGATGATGCGGGTTCAAATCCCGCTAGGGGATCTAAAATGAAGTCGGTGATGCGTGGCCGGAGAGGTTTGGTTACCGGGGTAGCACGGCGGTAGACCGGGAAAGTGTGTACGCCGAAGAGCCGGGAAATAAATTGTGAAGAGGCCACAATGTCTTTTCGAAAAAATAGCTACATCGTTCCTGTGGGCCACGTCCAGCAGGGAATATTAACCTTAACAGGAGTTTATTATGACGTAGGAATTTTCAATTACTAATATTAAAGAAATTTATTTAAATAATTGTTACAAGATACACAATAACAATGCTTTAGTTTTAATATTAACAGGAGAAGAATTAGTAAAGTTTACGGATAAAGCAAGTTATTTAGATTGGGTAAAAAGTTGGAAAATTTTCTATAAAGATTTAGCAGGAAAGCAACGCCAGTTAAGAATAGAATTAAGTAAACCACATATTGATATTGATTCTGTAGCTTACAAAATGGGCGAGCGCCAGATTAATAAATTATGGCTTACTATTTTATTAGAAGCTAGAAAAGCTGGAAAAAGGCTTTCTTGGCAGCAAAAGCAGCAACTTCAGGTGAAGTGATTCCTATGGGCCTCCGTAGGCTTACTTACCTACGGGGGCTCTATTAGAGGAGAAAAATGAAAAAACTTTTTGGAGTTATTTTAGCCTGGTTATTAATTGCAATAGGAATAATTTTGGTTTTACCAACCGCTTTAGGGATAGTTTGTTTTTGGACTGTTCTTAATTTAATTTGTTGGGCGAATGGCGAACATACTTACGATCCTAAACAAATATTAAATGGTACAACTATAAAATTTATGCGTTGTACTAAGTGTTATAAATTAATTAGTCCAAAAGAAGAGGCTGGAGTTCAAACACAAATAGATTTATTTATAGCCGGATTAAAACAATCTAGAGAATTTTTGAATGATGTTTTTGCTACGCCAGAAGAAAGAGCAGTAGAAAATTTAATTAAGGAAACTCAAAACTAAGAGTCAGTGGCCGAGTGGATTTAGGCGGATGCCTGCAAAGCATTATACGGGGGTTCAATTCCCTCCTGATTCTCTTAGCTCTTGTGGCTCAAATGGATACAGCACTAGTTTTGTAAACTAGCATCTGCAGGTTCGAATCCTGTCAGGAGCATACATTATGAAATATTTATTTTTACTTTTTGGTTTATTGTTTTTTGTGCCAACAAAATCTCAAGCTCAATTTTTAGACCCAGATAATAAGTGGACTTGTTGGACATGTTATGACCATAATTGGCATTTTGTTGCTGGATCGATTCTAGATGTATCAATAAGACTTCCGTTATTTTCTTGGAGAAAAACCGCAATTGGTAGAATAGGTACTGTTGCTGTACTTGGTGCAGGCTATGAATTAATGGATGCTGCTGTATGTCGTAAATATCATAATTGTGGAACACCAGATGCTGGATTTGGTATTGTAGATTTAGCTTATGGGATAGCTGGCGCAATAGTAACAGAAGCAGTGATTAAATTAGGTAAAAAAATATTATGAAATGTCATTGCGAAATTTGCATGGAAGATTTAAAAATTAAACGTTCTGAATATTTTACAGAATTAATGAAGCAAGACAATCAAGCAGAAAATTAGGGGCTCTTGCGTAACTGGTGTGCGCGCTCGCCTGAAGAGCGAGAGGCCTCGGTTCAATTCCGAGGGGTCCCATTTAATTAATGCCCTATCGTCTAATTGGCTGGACCCTTGACTTTGGATCAAGAGATTCTAGGTTCGAATCCTAGTGGGGCAATATGGGTTACTTCATTCCTTTATATAATAATCTGGCTCAAACTAAAATTGTGAGCTATTTATATTGTTGCGAAACCGAAGGGTGCAACAATGTAATTAGAGTTTTATCTAAAACTCAAAGAGAAAATTGTCCTAAATGTGGGAAAAAAATAACTGATACAAATTAGGAAACTGCCCGGCTGGTCGAGGAAATCGCCTTGAAAGCGACTGCCCCTAAAAAGGTCAAGAGTTCGAGACTCTTAGTTTCCGTAAACATTTGAAAAGGTAATAAGTGAATTACGTACCTAGTAATTTAGAAGCAGCTAGAATTTTTTTACAAGATTGTGCAAGACATGAAACAGCTAATACATTTGATGATGTATTATTAGAACCACAATATTCAGAAATTGAATCTAGGAAAACTATAGATTTAGAAACCAGTATTAGCCCATTAAGAACTATAAAGATTCCTTTTGTGGCAGCTAACATGGACTCAGTAACTGAATCCGCAATGGCTTTAGCTATGAAAAATGCTGGTGGAATTGGAATATTGCATCGTTATATGACTTATGAAAAACAACTTGAAGAAATGCATAAAGTGGCTTTTGATAATGGCCTAACTAATACTATAGTTGGTGCTGCAATAGGACTTAAAAATGGAATAATTGACCACGTTAAAAATTTAGTCCAAGAAGGCTGTAAAATTATAGTTATTGATGTAGCGCATGGTTTTCACAAAATGGTTGGTGATTTACTTAAAGAATTAAAAGCCCTACAGCTTGTAGCTCTAGATCAATTACCAGTAGAATATATGGCAGGTAATGTAGCTACTCCAGATGGTGCTCGTTATTTGTGTGAAAGCGGAGCCGATATTATTAAAATAGGAGTTGGTCCTGGTTCTTTATGTACAACTAGAATTGTAACAGGACACGGAATTCCTCAATTAATTGCAATAGCTTCTTGTGCATTAGTTGCTTCTAAATTTAATAAAACAGTTGTAGCCGATGGTGGAATTAGAAATTCAGGAGATGTAGTAAAAGCTTTAGCAGTAGGAGCAAATACAGTTATGTGCGGTTCTTTATTTGCTGGCACAGCCGAAGCTCCCGGAGAATTAGTAACAAATACAAATGGTACATATAAAGTATATAGAGGTATGGCTTCTAATGAAGCACAAAAAGAATTTTATGGTAATGACCCCGATGCCCCTGAAGGTACTACCACTTTAATTCCAATTAAAGGTTCAGTAGAAAATATTTTGAAACAATTAGTGGCCGGAGTTAGATCAGGATTTTCTTATTCCGGTTGTTTAAATTTAAAAGACTTTCAAGAGAAAGCTAGTTGGGTAACAGTAAGTCCGGCAGGATTTAAAGAATCATTACCACATTTGCTTTAATAGCTCAATGCAGAGCGCATGTTTCGTAAGCATGAAGATATAGGTCCAATTCCTATTTAAAGCGTTAGAGGAAATAAATAAATGTCAGCAACCTTAGTTTTAAATAATAGTTTTCAGCCACTCGGATCGGTATCTGTAACGGATGCTGTAATTCTAGTCGCAACTGGTAAAGCATTTTCTATTAAGGCCGACCCAGAAAAGGTATTTCGTTCACAATATTTGGAGATTCCAACTCCTATAATTGTAGTGCTTAAT
>WNFL01085318.1_pt2 | contig 23198 bp, 21 predicted proteins | sample 5400361 | NCBI WGS metagenome assembly WNFL01 (sample SAMN13153351, study PRJNA577476) | soil metagenome | isolation source: 40 cm soil on Douglas fir-dominated hillslope | place: USA:California | collected 2013-09-17
GTCCTGCTGCGCCTTGTTGAAGCGGTGTATCTCGTCGATGAAGAGCAGCGTGCGCCGGTTCTGCTCACCGAGGAGGATCTCCGCGCCGGCGACGGTCTCGCGGATGTCCTTGATCCCGCTGTCCACGGCGCTCAGCGCAACCAGATCGGCGCGGGTCGCGGAGGCGATCACGCGGGCGAGGGTGGTCTTCCCCGTCCCGGGCGGACCCCAGAGGATGAGCGAGGGCACCTGGTCGGTCTCGATGGCCTCGCGCAAGAGCGTGTTGGGTCCCAGGATGTGCTTCTGGCCCACCACCTCTTCCAGCGTGCGCGGCCGCATCCGCTCGGCGAGCGGGACCACCCGCGGATCGCGCGACGCCGAGCGGAACAGGTCGCCCGCCTGGCCGCGCCCTGAGCGGCCGCGAGGCATGTAGGTAGGAGGCATTCGGGCCATTGTAACGTGGGCGATGGCCGAGGGATCACCGCCGGTTGGCGGAGGCGGCTGACGGCGGAATGGATGCGGCCAGCGCGATGAACGCCCCCGCCGCCCAACCTGCCACGACGTCCGTGATCCAGTGGACGCCCAGGTAGACCCGGGACAGACCGATCAGCAGCACGAGGACGCATGCCCCGGCGAGCATCGCCCGCCGGTGCGCGGGATATGCCCGGGCGAGGACGGCCGCGACCGAGCCGTAGACGGCGGCGGACCCCATCGCATGCCCGCTGGGGAAGCTGTAGCTGTGCAGGGTCGCGATCTCGTGGAAGAGCGACGGCCGCGGGCGCTGGAATGTGTGCTTGAGCGCGAAGTTCATCAACTCCGTCACCACCGCCACGAGGATCAGCGTGACGGCGCTCCTCCGGTCGCGCGAGCGCACCCGCCAGATGGCCGCGGCGACCACCACCGCGGCGACGGCCGGGAACGATCCGAGGAAAGTGATCCCGCGCATGACGGCATCCAGGAGCGGCGAGTCCAGGCGGTGGAGCGCAAGGCTCACGGCGCGATCCACCGCGGTCGTCTCGCGCTCCTGGACCTCCGAGGCGATCTTCGCGAACACGCCCAGCAACGCGAGCCCGACCGCGGGCACCAGCGCCCAGCGGAGCCGCTCGAGCCGCCCGGGCTCAGCTTTCTGCAGCGCCGGCATGGTGCCGCTCCGCCGCATCCGCCCCACGGCCGAATCCGAGCGAGACTTTCAACCCGGGTTCGTTGCTCGACAGCTCGACTTGGATCCGATGCAGGTCGGCGATGGCGGCGACGAGCGCGAGCCCCAGCCCGCTGCCCGGCGTGCTGCGGCTGGTCTCCAAACGATAGAAAGGCTGGAAGACCTTCGCGCGCGCGTCCACGGGGATGCCGGGGCCGGTGTCGGCGACCGAGCCCAAAAGGCCGTCGGGCGTGTCGTGCAACGAGAGCGAGATGGTCGAGCCTCGCGGCGTGTGGCGGAGCGCGTTCTCGACCAGGTTCGCGAGCATCTGCTCGAGCAGCTGGCGATCGCCGCGATAGGGAGCCTGCGCGCCGATGCTGGAGGTGAGCGACTGCCCTTGGTCCTCGGCGACCGGAGCGTAGGCGTCCGCGATCTTGCGGAACACGGCCGAGAGGTCGAGCGGGGCGAATCCGGCGCGGCGCGAGCCGGACTCGATCTGGGCGATGCGGAGGAGGGCCGAGAAGATCATCAGGAGCTCGTCGACGTCGCCGATCGCCCGATCGATGGCCGCTCCGGCCTCCTCGGCCGTCCTGGCGTTGGCGCGCGCCGCTTCCAGCCGCTGGCGAAGCCGGGTCAACGGCGTGCGCAAGTCGTGGGCGATGTCGCTCGAGACTCGCCGCAGCGCTCCCATCAGGGACTGGGTCCGGTCGAGCATCTCGTTGAGGTTCGCGGCCAGGCGGTCGAGCTCGTCCCCCGTTCCGCGCGTCGGAACCCGATCCGCCAGGTTGCCCTGGATGATCCCCCGGGTCGTGCGGTTGATCGCATCCACGCGCCGGAGGAACCCCGCGCTGGCGAGCGCCCCGCCCACCGCCGCCAGCAAGAGCGTCACCCCGAGGCCCCAGCCGAACGCGGTGACGATCGCCTCCTTCGCCTCGCGGATGCCCTGCCGGTCCTGGCCGACGACCAGGTACCTGCCGTCCGGCAGGATGCGGCCGAGCGCCAGGAGCGTGCCACCGGACCCCTCGTCGGGCGGATCGTCTTCCTGGTGTTCCCCGGCGGGGATGGGCAGCTCGATGAAACCTTGCCTCCGGTCCGGAACGGTGAGGTTGCCGGCGAGCTCGCGTCCTGCCGCATCCTGGAGCACGTAGTATCGGGCCGGATGGCGGCCGGACGAGAGTCTGGCGCGGATCGTCGCGGCGATCTGCTCGGCGCCGCCGGCGCGATGCGCATCCGAGAGGATGGCCATTTCGTTCTCGATGCTGGCGGTGAGCTGCTGGTGCAAGGCCTGGGATGCGATCCAGTAGACGACGCCGAAGAGCGCCACCGCCGAGGCGCCGAAGAGCAGGGCGTAGAACGCGGCCAGGCGGAAGCTCGCCGTGCGCAGGAGGCCGGTGACCGCCGACCAAGCGGTCCTGCCCGGTTCGCGGGCCGGCCGCGCCCTAATCGGACGCACCCAGGCAGTACCCAGCGCCGCGAATGGTGCGGATGAGCTCGCCGCCGAAGCCCCGGTCGACCTTGCCGCGCAGCCGGCTGATGTGCGTCTCGACCACGCTCGTCCTCGGGTCGAAATGGAACTCCCAGACCTTCTCGAGCAGCATCGTGCGCGTCACCACCCGTCCCGCGTTGCGCATCAGGTACTCGAGCAGCTTGAATTCCTGCGGCTGCAGGTCGATGCGCCGGCCGGCGCGCCGGACCGCGCGCTTGAGCAGGTCCATCTCCAGATCTGCCACGCGGAGCACGGTCTCCACGGGATCGAGCGGCGGGCGCCGCGCCAGCGCGTGCACGCGCGCGAGCAACTCGGCGAAGGCGAACGGCTTGACCAGGTAGTCGTCGCCTCCGCCCGTGAGCCCCTCGACCCGATCGTCGATGCCGCCCATGGTGGTGAGGAAGAGCACCGGCGTGCGCACGCCCGCGCTCCGGATGGTCTTGACGATGGCGAGGCCGTCCAGCTGCGGGAGCATCCGGTCGACGATCAGCAGGTCGTGGCTCCCGCCGGCAGCGAGGAAGAGGCCCTCCCGCCCCTCCGCGGCATGGTCGACGACGTGACCGTGCTCGCGCAGCCCGTTTCGCAGGTGCGCGGCGGTCTCGGCATCGTCCTCGATCAGCAGGATCTTCATGCGCACTCGCGGAGGGGACACCATGTTTCTATGGTGATTTTCATGGCGTCCCCCAGAGGCTCCTGGCGCCCGGAGCATCATGGCCCCGGGCCCGGGAGGCAACCCGCCGCGCTCAGTCGTCGTCCTCCTGGTCGTGGTCGCCGTCGTGGTGCTCGCCCTCCTGGTCGTCCGGGGCGACCTTGAGCACCTTGCCCGTCGCGCCGTCCACCGTCACCCGGTCGACGGCGTCGTTGCGGGCGATCTCGACCACGAACACCGCCGGCCCGGTTGCGTTGCCGCCATTCTTCTCGACCACGCTGGCGGCCATGGCCTTGCCGCCGGTCTGTCGCTCGGCCGCCGCGATGGCCTGCGAAAGCGACGTCGGAGACGCCTGGAGGCGCGCGACGGCCGCCCGGTCGTCGTCGCCGGCGTCCTTCTGGTGATGGCTCCCGTGCTTGCCGTTGCTCGCCAGCGCGGCGCCGGCGGTTCCGAGGCCCAGCGTAGCCGCGACCAGCGCGGAAATGACGTTCATGCGGGACATGCAATCCTTTCGACTTGGCGATCCGCCCGATGCGGACCGGCGATGGGGTTCCTAAGCGGTGCGTCCCCGGACCGCCTTCTCCGCGGCAATACAAGTTCGTAAGGGAGCGTGCTGCCGGGCAGGCTGATACAGTCCGGGCCCGTGCACATCGTCGGTATCGTCCCCCGGCTGCACAGCCAGGCTGCCGCCCATCTGGCGCGCGACATGGTCGCCCGGCTCGGCGAGCGGGGCGTCCAGGTATTGGTGGAGGCCGAGGCAGGCGTCACCGACGTACCGACCGCGGCGGGCCGGGAACTGGGCGCGGTCGCCGACCTGATCGTCGTGCTCGGCGGCGATGGCACGCTCATCCACGCCGCCGGCCTCTGCTCCGGGCGCGAGGTGCCGATCCTGGGCGTGAACATGGGTACGCTCGGCTTCTTGACCGAGTTCTCCCGCGACCGCGTGTGGGAGGCGCTGGACGCCGCGCTGGCCGGCAAGCTGCAGTCATCGCGACGCCTGATGCTCTCGGCCGAGGTCCGGCGCGACGGAGCGGAGCTGCTCTCCGGAGCGGTGCTCAACGACGTGGTGGTCTCGCGCGACGCGCTCAGCCGCCTGGCGCGGCTCGACGTGACCGTGGACGGGAAAGAGGCGGCGACCTACGAGGCGGACGGGCTGATCATCGCCACGCCGACCGGCTCCACCGCCTACGCGCTGAGCGCGGGCGGGCCCATCGTGTATCCGACGCTGGACGCGATCCAGATCACGCCCATCTGCCCGCACGCGCTCACCCAACGCCCGGTGGTCCTGCCGGCGGACCTGCCCATCCGGGTGAAGCTCGCCTCGCGCGGGGCGATGTTCGTCACCCTGGACGGATCGCACGGTCGCCATCTGGAGGTGGGAGACGAAGTGCAGGTCCGCCCGGCGCCGCACCGCACCGTGCTGCTCAAGAACCCCGACCTGGACCCGTTCGCGATCCTGCGGCAGAAGCTGCGCTGGGGAGCGCGGTAGCTCCCATCGACGCTTGCCGCGTCGCGTGCAGCACCTTCACGGCGGCAGCATGCCGCCCGGCGCGAGCAGCGCGTGGACGGCGATGGCCTCGAGCAGCTCGCGGTCGCTCTGCACGGCGTCGGTGAACACGGCGCCGATCTCGCCCTCGCGCGCCCACGCCACCTGCGCCTTGACGAACATCGGCACCTTCCGCTGCGGGACCTTGATCGAGAGGGCAAGCGGAGTCCCCACCGGCGGTGGCGCGGGCATGGCCATCGACAGGCCGCCGGCGCCGATGGTGCTGGTGACCAGCCCCTGCAGGTCGTCGGGCTCGAGCACGTGGACGTCGAGGTCCGCCGCCGCCCGGATGTGCTTGCGGCTCCCCTCGTGCGACTGGGTGCGCCCGAGGAGCTGCGCGACCAGCTCCCGCCAGCGGTCGCGCTGCGCGTCCCGGAGGCCGTCCGCCAGGGCGTGCTCGGTCAGCTCGCGCAGCTCGGCAAGGCTGGCGTCGGCGGTCATGCCGGGGATCGTAGCATGGCATGTCACCCTGCTCTGCTAAGGTGTGCAGCCATGCTGGAGCTGCTGCGCGTCCGCGCCTTCGCCATCATCGACGAGCTGGAGGCCCACTTCGCTCCCGGGTTCAACGTGCTCACCGGCGAAACCGGGGCGGGGAAGAGCATCCTGGTCGACGCGCTCCACCTGGTGCTCGGCGGGCGCGCCCAGGCCGAGGCGGTCCGGACGGGCGCCGACGAGGCGGAGGTCCAGGCGCTGTTCCGCCCGCGCGATCCGGCGGCCACCGATGCACGGTTGTCCAGCCTTGGCCTACCGGCGGCGGGCGCCGAGCTCGTGGTGCGTCGCACGGTGCAGCGCGAGGGCCGCAGCCGCGCCTGGGTCAACGGAGCGCTGGCCACCGCCGCGCAGCTTTCGCAGGCGACGTGCGGGCTCCTCGACATCTCCGGCCAGCACGAGCACGTGGGTCTGTTGGACGCGCAGACGCACCTCTCCATGCTCGACGGATACGCCGGCCTTTCCCGGGGCGAGTACGAGGCCGCCTTCGCCGCGCTGGCCGACGCCGAGCGGGAGCGGGCGAGGCTCGACTCCGACGAGAGCGCCCGGGCCGAACGGGCGAGCTTCCTTCGTTACCAGCTCGACGAGCTGGAAAAGGCCGAGGCCAAGCCGGGCGAAGACGAGGCGCTTGCGCAGGAGCGCCGGGTCCTGGCCGCGGCCGAAAAGCTGCGCGGGGGCGCCGAGGAAGCCGAGGCGCTGCTCCGCTCCGGCGACGAGGCGGCGGTGGTCGCCGCCTCCCGCGCCTGCAAGCGCCTCGACGAGCTGGCGGGGATCGATCCCGCCCTCGCCGCGGTCGCGGCCGCGGTACGCGGGGCCGCGGCCGAGCTGGACGAGGCGGCCCGTACCCTCTCGCGCTACGCGGGGCGCGCCGGCGGCGACCCGCAGCGGCTCGAGGCCATCGACGAGCGGCTGGAGCTGCTCCGGCGGTTGTCCCGCAAGCACGGCGGGAGCCTCGCCGCGGCGCTGCAGCGGCGGGAGACGATGAAGACCGAGCTCCAGTCCCTCGATCACCACGACGAGGCGCTCGCCGCAGCCGAGACGCGGGTGCGCGAGCTCTCCGGAAAGGCGCTGCGCCTGGGCCGGGCCCTGTCCGAGAAACGTCGGTCGGCCGCGGCGGGGTTCTCGCGCGCGGTCGCGGCCGAGCTGGCCTCCCTGGGCATGGCGCGGACGGAGATCTCGGTCCGGTTCGGGCCACCGGGCGACGGAGGTATTCCGGCCGAGGGCGAGATGCTGGGTCCGCGGGGGCTCGAATCCGCCGAGCTGCTCCTGTCGCCAAACCCCGGAGAGGAGCTGCGCCCGCTGGCCCGCATCGCCTCGGGAGGCGAGCTGTCGCGCGTGCTGCTGGCGGTGAAGCGCGTCCTCGCCGACGCCGACGACGTGGACACCTACCTGTTCGACGAGGTCGACGCCGGCATTGGCGGAGCCACCGCCGACGCGGTGGGGCGCGCACTTTCGGCCGTGGCGCGAGGCCGCCAGGTGATCTGCATCACGCACCTGCCCCAGATCGCCGTCTTCGCCGAGCGCCACCAGGTCGCCGAGAAGGAAATTCGCCGCGGGCGCACGCACAGCCGCGTGGCGGCCGTGGAGGGGGAGGCGCGGGTGGAGGAGCTGGCGCGGCTGCTCTCCGGCCAGGCCACGCCGGTCGCGCTCGAGCACGCGCGCGAGCTGCTCGAAAAAGCGCGGACGCGCCGCCCGGCGCCCGCGCGGAAGGCGGGGTGAGGTGTAGACTCGACGACGGCAGCGGAAGGAGAGCCCGCCCTGAGCGCGTTCCGCAGCGCGGCCCGGACCGACACCGGGATGAAGCGCGAGCACAACGAGGACAGCTGGCTCGTCAACGAGGACCTCGGGCTGTACGTCGTGTGCGACGGCATGGGAGGTCACGCCGGCGGCGAGACGGCCAGCCGGCTGGCGGTGCAGACCATCGAGCGCGAGCTGTTCGGCGCGCGGATGCGGCCCGACGACCCGTTCGCGTCCAGCGCCCCGCTGGCCGAGGCGCCGCTGGCGGGCGCCCTGCGCGAGGCCATCGAGGGCGCCTGCGCGGCGGTCTACCGCACCTCCCGCGCAAACCCCGAGCTGCAGGGGATGGGCACCACCTGCATCGCGCTGCTGGTGCAGGGCGAGATCGCCATCCTGGGACACGTCGGAGACAGCCGGGCCTATGCGGTCCGCGACGGCGAGGTGGTGCAGCTCACCGAAGACCACTCGCTGGTCAACGAGCAGGTCCGTGCCGGCCTGCTGACGCCCGAGGAGGCGCGGCACAGCCGGCTGAAGAACATCATCACCCGATCGGTGGGCTTCGAGGAGGACGTGCTGGTCGATCTCCTCGGCTTCGAGACCAGGCCGGGCGATCGCTACCTGCTCTGCTCCGACGGGCTCTCCAACCTGGTGGACAACGACGAGATCGGTGCCCAGCTCCTGCGCCACGACGATCCCGAGCGCGCTTCCCGAGCCCTGGTGGACCTCGCCAACGAGCGCGGCGGCGACGACAACATCACGGTGATCGTCGTCCAGCGCACCGCTTGAACCGCGTGACCTCAGGGGAATAGAGCGGTCATCGCTCGCCGTCGAGGTAGGTGCATGCCCTCCGGGGACGCACCCGAGGTGCTCACTGGACGACGCGGAGAACGACCGCTCGGGGGGCGCCCGTTGTTGACGGCGCGCCGAAGAATCCGATACTGGACGCAAGCTTGCGGCCGGTCGCCCGCGCGCCCAACTTGCTGCCGGTCCGGGGCCTTTCTGACCGCGGGAAGCGGCCGCGCCGGCGGAAGGTTGGTGGGAAGGCGGCCGTGCCGCGCGACTTGCCGCGCGCCGCGGCCGGCGAGGGAGCAGGAGGAAGTCCTTGGACAAGTCGTACACGATCCTGGTCGTTCCGGATCGCGACGCCAAGGTGAAGAAGATCCGCGTCGAGCAACGGGTGCTCGTCCGGGCCGTCCTCTGTCTGGGCTTGGTGCTCGCCGCGCTGGCGGGCGCGATGGCCCACTACTTCAACGTCGTCGGCAAGGTGGCCGAGAACAAGGTCCTGCGCGACGAGAACCTCGAGCTGCAGAACCGCTGGCGCGAGGCCGAGCAGAAGTTCGCCCACATCAACGACGAGCTGGACCGGGTGAAGCGGCTCAACGCGAACCTGCGGCACATCACCCAGCTCAACGACCCTGAGCGCAAGCTGAGCATCGCCGCGCCCGAGCCGTCGCGCGGGGGCGGTCCCGAGTTCGTCGGCGGCGGCATCGCCACCGAGCCCGCGCAGGCCGGCATGGGCGCGGTGGGCATGACCAAGGCTGGAAGCGTGGGCGGCGAGGGGCGCATGATCGCCGACGGCGACTCGGCGCCCGCGCCGGCCGACCAGGGCGACCTGCTCAAGCAGCTGGACGAGCTGGGCAAGAAGGTCAAGGCGCAAGAGCAGGAAGCGCGCTCCCTCAAGAGCTACTTCGAGGACCAGCAGGCGCTGCTCGCGTCCGCGCCGTCCATCTGGCCCGTCCGGGGGTGGGTGACTTCCGATTATTCGGTGCGACTCGACCCGTACACCGGCGAGCGAGTGATGCACGAAGGCCTGGACATCGCGACTGCGATGGGAACGCCGGTGCGCGCTCCCGCCGACGGAACGGTGGTGTTCAGCGGGCTCGAAGGCGGGTACGGGCACGTGCTGGTGCTCGACCATGGATACGGCCTGAAGACGCGCTACGGCCACCTGCTCAAGATCGACGTGAAGGTCGGGCAGAAGGTGCGCCGCAGCGAGGTCATCGCCGCCGTCGGGAACTCCGGACGCTCGACGGGTCCGCACCTCCACTACGAGGTGCGCGTGAACGGAGTGGCGGACAATCCGCGCAAGTTCATCCTGGAAGAGTAGGCCACGAGAAGGCACAGCGCGGCCGAATACGGCCGCGGCTGTTCGCTTGACAAGCGTCCTCTACGGCTTACGCTGTGCCGGATCCGGAGGACGGTTGCGCGGAGCGGTCGCAGCAGCATGCGCGGCGGTGTTGATGGGCCTGGCCTCGCCAGGCGCATTCTCTTGCGCTTCGCTCGCCGCCGCCCGGGGCGCTGCCGAGCAGCAGCACGCCGCGTTCTCCCAGCGCGCCGCTTCCCGCGCGGTGCCCGCCCGCGTCGAGCGGCGGACGGCCGCGAGCCCCGCTGCTCGCGAGGTCGCGAGCGCCCCTCCGTACGGCGAGCGTGCAGTCGCCTGGCGCGCTCCGTCGGGACCGGCGCCGAGCCGGGCGCCTCCCGCCGCGCGCTCGTAGCGCGTCCGCCCGCTCTTGCGGGCTTCCCCGGCTGTCCGTCCCGTTTCGTCTCGCTCCACCAGGATTTCCGATCATGTTCAACTACGTCCTCAAGAAGATCGTCGGCACCAAGAACCAGCGCGAGCTGCGCCGCATGCAGCCCGTGGTGGCGCGCATCAACGAGCGGGAGGGCTGGGCGAAGTCGCTCTCCGACGAGCAGATGCGCGAGCAGATCCGCGCCTTCGGCAAGGAAGTGTCCGAGGCGCCCGAGAAGGAGAAGTCGGCGGTGCTCGACCGCCTGCTGCCCGACTCCTTCGCGCTCACCCGCGAGGCGAGCGTGCGCGCGCTGGGCATGCGCCATTTCGACGTGCAGCTGGTCGGGGGGATGGCGCTGCACCGCGGGATGATCGCGGAGATGAAGACCGGCGAGGGGAAGACGCTGGTCGCCACGCTTCCCTGCGTGCTCAATTCGCTGGAAGGCAAGGGCGTCCACGTGGTGACCGTGAACGACTACCTCGCCCGGCGCGATGCCGAGTGGATGGGCCGCCTCTATCGCGCGCTGGGCCTCACCACCGGCTGCGTGGTGCACGGGCTCACCGACAAGCAGCGCCAGCACGAGTACGGCTGCGACATCACCTACGGCCAGAACAACGAGTTCGGCTTCGACTACCTGCGCGACAACATGAAGTTCCGCTTGCAGGACTACGTGCAGCGCGAGCTGCACTACGCCATCGTCGACGAGGTCGACTCGATCCTCATCGACGAGGCGCGCACTCCGCTCATCATCAGCGGCCCCTCCGAGGAGTCGACCGACAAGTACTACAAGATCAACAAGGTCATCCCCGGGCTGATCCGCGACCGCGACTACACGGTGGACGAGAAGGCGCGCTCGGTGGTGCTGAGCGACGAGGGCGTGGAGAAGGTCGAGGCGAGGCTGGGCGTCCCCAACCTCTACGATCCCGAGCAGATCGAGACGCTGCACCACGTCGAGCAGGCGCTGCGCGCGCACACGCTGTACCGCAAGGACCACGAGTACGTGGTGAAGGACGGCGAGGTGATCATCGTCGACGACTTCACCGGCCGTCTGATGCCCGGGCGGCGCTGGTCCGACGGCCTGCACCAGGCGGTGGAGGCGAAGGAGAACGTCAAGATCGAGAACGAGAACCAGACGCTGGCGACGGTCTCCTTCCAGAACTACTTCCGCCTCTACACCAAGCTGTGCGGCATGACCGGCACCGCCGACACCGAGGCCGAGGAGTTCAACAAGATCTACCGGCTGGACGTGCTGGTCATCCCCACCAACAAGAAGAACATCCGCTCCGACCAGCAGGACACCGTCTACAAGACCGAGCGCGAGAAGTTCACCGCCGTCTGCAACGAGATCGAGGAGAAGTGGAAGAAGGGGCAGCCGGTGCTGGTGGGCACGGTGAGCATCGCGAAGAGCGAGGTGCTCTCCGGCCTCCTCAAGAAGCGCGGCGTGCCGCACGACGTGCTGAACGCCAAGCAGCACGAGCGCGAGGCCGAGATCGTGGCGCAGGCCGGGCGCAAGGGGCGGCTCACCATCTCCACCAACATGGCCGGACGCGGCACCGACATCCTCCTGGGCGGCAACCCCGAGTTCCTCGCCAAGCGCGAGGCGGGCCAGGAGCCTGGCGCGGAGGAGATCGAGGGGCGCCTGGTGCAGGAGCGCGTGGCGAAGGCCAAAGAGAGCGGGGACGCAAAGTTCGCTCCGGTGACCGTCGCCGAGGTCGAGGCCGAGCTGGCCAGGGTGCACGGCGAGTGGAAGCAGCGCTACGACGCGGCGCTGTCCCGCTACCGGGCCGAGTGCGCCGCCGAGCACGACGAGGTGATCTCCGTCGGCGGCCTGCACATCCTCGGCACCGAGCGGCACGAGTCGCGCCGCATCGACAACCAGCTGCGCGGGCGCGGCGGGCGCCAGGGCGACCCGGGATCCTCGAAGTTCTACCTGTCGCTGGAAGACGACCTGATGCGGATCTTCGCCTCGGATCGCATCTCGAAGCTGATGGAGACCTTCGGCGTGCAGGAGAACGAGCCCATCGAGCATCCCTGGCTCACCAAGGCCATCGAGGGCGCGCAGAAGCGGGTCGAGGGGCAGAACTTCGACATCCGCAAGAACCTGCTCGAGTACGACGACGTGATGAACCAGCAGCGCAAGACGATCTACGGGATGCGCAAGGAGGTGCTGGCGGCGGGAGCGGGCATCCCGCTGGTGTGGTTCACCGAGGACGCGAAGACCAAGAAGAAGACGCGCCACGAGAAGATGGTCTCCTGGAAGGACCAGGAGGAGCAGCTCTACGACCTGATCGAGGACCTGATCATCGAGATGGTCGACGAGGCGGTGCCGCGGTCGAAGAGCGAGGAGTGGGAGCCTGACGCGCTGGCGCTGCGGGTGCGCGAGCAGTTCAACGTGGACATCAACTTGAAGGACGCTGCGCCCGATCGGGAGAAGCTGCAGGTCGACATCTTCAACGTGGTCGAGAAGAAGCTGAAGCTCAAGTTCGAGAGCTACGGCGAGACGTACCGCGAGTTCGTGCAGTACTCGTACCTCTACGCCATCGACCAGCTGTGGAAGGACCACCTGCTGCAGATGGACCACTTGCGCCAGGGCATCCACCTGCGCGGATATGGCCAGAAGGACCCGAAGATCGAGTACAAGAAGGAGGGGTTCGAGCTCTTCCAGATCATGAAGGGCCGCATCGCCGCCAGCATCATCGCCACCACCATGCGCATCGAGCCGGTGCCGCAGCCGGCGGTGGCGCAGACGGCCACCCGCGCTCCGGTGCAGGGGGCCGCATCGGCCAGCCTTCCCTCGATGCCCCAGCGCCGCGCCGCCCGCACCATCGAGACACACGGCGACGCCCCGGCTCCCCGCGACGGCACCGCTGCCGCCCAGCAGGGCACCGTGACTCGCGCCGCGCCCCGCGTCGGCCGGAACGATCCGTGCCCCTGCGGCAGCGGCAAGAAGTACAAAAAGTGCCACCTCCCGCTGGAAGAAGGCGCCACGGTTTCGCAGGACTAGTACCAAAAGCACACCGCGGAGACGCGGAGAGCGCGGAGATCGTTTTGTTTCTCCGATGGTGCGCGGGAGTCCGGTTTTCGAGGACCCAGGAACCTCCGCGCTCTCCGCGCCTCCGCGGTGATCCTTGAGTCAGGATCGCGGAATCAGGCGGCGCATTCGCCTTCTTGCAGGACGACCTGGAAGGATTGCTTCTCGCCCAGGTCGACGAAGTCGTCCGGGGTGGCCTCGGCTTCGGTCATCTCGGTCAAGTCCGCCAGCAGGGCTTGCACCCGGGGGAGCGGGACGCGCGCGAAGTAGTCCTCCGGCGATTCGCCGGACTTCTGCTCCGAGGCATACAGCTCCAGGAGCCGCGTGAGCGCCTGCGGAGCGCGGCGGGCCGGGACCTTCACCGCCAGGCGGCCGAAGGCGGTGCCGTCGAACTTGCCTCCCAGGAACACGTGGTACTGCGGCACGGCGCGGCCCGCGATCTTGCGCACCGAGCCCTGGAACCCGATGCCCGCCACGTAGTGCTGCCCGCAGCCGTTCGGGCAACCCGACACCTTGATGGACAGGGTTTCCGCCAGCGCTGCCACCTCGGGGTGCTGCTCGAGATGGCGCGAGACCAGGTCGGCGAGCCCGCGCGATTGCGTGACCGCGAGCTTGCACGACATCGCGCCGGGGCAGCTCGTCACGTCGCCGATGGTGCGCGGCCCTACCAGCGCCAGCCCGAGCGACTGCAGGCGGGCGTGCAACCGCCGTCGTGCGCAGCTGCTCCTCGCCGCTCATCTCCCGCGCGATCTGCGCCAGGCCGCGAAGCTGCGCGGTGGACAGGTCGCCGAGCGGCACGCGGACGGTCACCGCCACCTGCCCGCGCTGCTTCTGCGCGCGCACGTTCTTGTCCATGAACGCGTCGAACCCCGGACCGGCCGGCTGCAGGAAGGCCCGCTTCAGGCGCGGGATCGCCACCGGCGGCAGCTCGCCCAGCGGCCGCCCGCCCTCTGCGGCGATCGCCTCGCGCTCCTTGCGGTATTCGGCCAGAAAGCCCTCAACGCCGAGCCGATCGATGACGAACTTGAGCCGCGCCTTCGCCTTGTTCTTCCGATCGCCGGTGCGGTCGAAGACGCGCAGCACCGCCTCGCCGACCTCGAAGATCTGCTCGACCGGCAAGAACTCGTGGGCGAGGAACCCGGCGCGGCGCAGCGTGGAGAGGCCTCCCCCGATGGTGACCTGGAACCCGCGCCGTCCATCTCGCAAGCGGGCCAAGAAGCCGATGTCGTGGAAGCCGCCGCCGACGCAATCCCCTCCGCAGCAGCCGCCGAAGGCGATCTTGAACTTGCGCGGCAGGGTCGACGAGAGCGGGCCGCGGAGCAGGTGCCGCGTCATCGCCTCCGCGTACGGCGTCACGTCGAAGGGCTCCTGCCCGGACACGCCGGCGTACGGGCAGCCGGTGATGTTGCGCACCGAGTTGCCGCACGCCTCCCGCGTGGTGATGCCCGCGGCGCCCAGGTGGCGCACCACGGCCTCCACGTCCTCCATCTTGATGAAGTGGAACTGCATGTTCTGCCGGGTGGTGATGTGCCCCTTCCCGTTCGACCAGCGCTCCGACACTTCGGCGAGCGCGAGCAGTTGCTCGGGCGTGAGCACGCCCTGCGGGATCTTGCAGCGCACCATCATCGGCCCGTCCTGCCGCTGGCCGTACACGCCGTGCACCAGCCGGAAGGCGCGCCAGGCGTCGGGCGCCACCTCACCGCGCTCGAACGCCTCGAGCTTCTCTACGAAACGGTCCAGCTCGCCCTCGTCGGCGAATCCCAGCCGGGTGGAGCCGAGCGCCTGCGGATGATTCATCTCGGACATGGAAAGGTCCTCCTCACGCCGCCGGAGCGCTGCGGCGCTCCAGCGGGACGGCCGCGATCGCCGCGGCCAGCGAAACCACCTCTCCGACGACGAGCACGCCCGCGGATTCCGGGCGCTCGTCCGGCAGCGCGCAGCCGCCCAGGCCGGCGAGCGTCCCCGTCCAGCGCGCGGCCGATTCGTGCGTTGCGTCCAGCACCACCGCCGCCGGCGTCCGCGCCGGCCAGCCGCTCGCGAGCAGCAGATCCGCGATGCTGGCGCGGTTCGCGAGGCCCATCAGAACCACCAGGGTGGCGGTGCCGGGCGGGAGGGTCGAGAGCAACGGTGCGTAGGCCGCCTCTGCATGGCCCGAGACCACCACGAACGCAGTGGACAGGCCGCGGTGGGTGACCGGGATGCCGGCCATCGCCGGCGCGGCCACGGCCGAGGTGACGCCGGGCACCACCTCGTAAGCGACGCCGGCCCGGGCGAGCGCGAGCGCCTCCTCGCCGCCGCGGCCCAGCACGAACGGATCGCCGCACTTGAGGCGCACCACCCGCTCGCCCCGCGACGCGGCGCGGATCATCAGCCGCTCGATGCTCTCCTGCGCGATCGAGCGCCGGCGGGCGCGCTTGCCCACGTAGAACCACTTCGCGCGCGGGGCCAGGCTGAGCGCCTCGCGACCGGCCAGCGCGTCGTAGAGCACCAGGTCCGCCTCCCGCAGGCGGGCCACGGCCCGGAGCGTGAGCAGCTCCGGATCGCCCGGCCCGGCGCCCACCAGCGACACGAATCCGCGGGTCGTCATCTAAGCCTCCTTCGCCGCGTAGAGGTCCTGGAGCGCGCGGAGCAAGAGCGGCCGCCGCTCACCGATGGGAAGCCCGCGCTCCTTCCACCCCGCCCGGACCCGCTCGCCCAGGTCCACCCATGCTCCGAGGTCTTCGGGCAGCACGGCTTCCAGTGCCTCGCGCAAGAGACCGGCCAGCGCGGGCGCCCGCCCGCCGGTGCTCACCGCCACCGTCGCTCCGCCCCGCCGGACCACTCCACCCAGGAACGCGGACGCGCTGGCGGCGTCGTCGACCGCGTTGACGAACAATCCGCGCTCCCCGGCGGCGGTATTGACCGCCCGGTTCACCTCGGGCGTCGCGGCGGCGATGGCGAAGAAGGCGCCGTCGAGGTCGCTCGGCACGAACGCCCGCCGCGCCAGCGTCACGCCGGGCTGCTCCAGGCCGGCGCGGATGGAAGGCGCGACCACCGTGACGCGCGCGCCGGCGTCGAGCAGGGCAGGCAGCTTGCCAGCCGCAACCCGCCCGCCGCCCACCAGGAGCACGCGCCTTCCCTCGAGGCGCAGGAACACCGGGTAGACCTGAGCGTTCATGCGGCCCTCCGCGGAGCTGCGGTGAGGCCGCGCTCGGCGAGGAAGCCCACGATCGAGGCAAGGCTCGTCTCGGGCTCCTCGCGATCCGTCTGCAAGACGACCTCGGGCGCCGCGGGCGGCTCGTACGGATCGCTCACCCCGGTGAAGTGCGCGATCTCTCCCGCCAGCGCCTTCCGGTACAGGCCCTTCACGTCGCGCCGGACGAGCGAGTCGAGCGCAGCCTGCGCGTAGATCTCGACGAAGGGGATGCCTTCTTCTTCCGCGAGGCGCCGCATCTCGGCGCGCGTCTCGGCGTATGGGGAGATGGCGGCGGTGATCGCGACCACTCCGTTGCGGGCGAGCAGCCGCGCGACGAATCCGATGCGCCGGATGTTGGTGTCGCGGTCTTCGCGCGAGAAGCCCAGGCCCTTGGACAGGTGGGTGCGGACCTCGTCGCCGTCGAGGATCTCGACCGCGCGCTCCGCCGAGAGCGCCTCCCGGAGCCGTTCGGCCAGGGTGCTCTTCCCCGCGCCGGACAGCCCCGTGAACCAGAGGATGAACCCGCCCGGGCGCAGCGGCGCGCGCCCCTTGCGCGTGGCGCCCAGGTGAGTGCGGAGGATCTCCGCCACCTCCGGCCGGGTGAACTGGCTGGGGAGGTTCCCGCCCGCCCGCAGGATCTCGCGGACGCGGCTGCCGGAGAGGTCCAGCCGCTCGGAGGCGGGATGCGGGCAGGTGCGGGGGGACGCGAGCATGTCGCAGGCCCGGCAGAAGAACGTGGCGTCGAAGCGGAGCGGGGTGACGCCCAGCTCGGCCGGAGTGAACTGCTCGAAGATCTCCTGCGCCTCCAGCGGACCGTAGTAGCGGCCCACTCCGGCGTGATCGCGGCCGACGATGAAGTGCGTGATGCCGTAGTTCTTGCGCACCAGCGCGTGGAAGAGCGCCTCGCGCGGCCCCGCGTAGCGCATGGCCGCGGGGAAGGCGGCGAGCAGCGTGCGATCCGGCGGGTAGTACCGCTCGAGCAGCGCCTCGTACGCGCGGAAGCGCACCTCGGCGGGAACGTCGTCCCCTTTCGTCTCGCCGACCAGCGGGGGGATGACCAGCCCGTCGGTGAACTCCAGCGCGAGCTTGGTCAGGTGCTCGTGCGCGCGGTGGATCGGGTTGCGCGTCTGGAACCCGGCCACGCGGCTCCAGCCCCGCTCGGCGATCCGGCCGCGCAGCTCGCGGGGGCTCAGGCGGTGTCGGGCGAACGGCGGCTCCTCGGGGAGCAGGACGCGGACCTCGCCCGCCACCAGATTTACCGGGCGGGACAACAGGTACGCCACGCCGGGATGCGCTCGCTCCTCGGTCCGGTACACCGACCGCGCCTCGGCCAGCGGATCGCGGCGGTGCACCTCGCGGACGCTGAGGATCCCGGCGAGCCTTCCGGCGGCGTCGCGCAGCGCGACCGGCGCCCCGCGCTCGAGCCCCGCGGCGTCCTGGTCGGCAACGGCCAGCGTGAGCGGCAAGGGCCAGACGGTCCCGTCGGCGAGCCGCATGCGCGCGAGCACGCTCTCGTAGTCCACGGACCCGAGGAACCCGGTGAGCGGGCTTGCCGCGCCGGTCCCGAGGAGCTCCAGGTCGGCCAGCTCGCGCGCGTCGAGCACCAGCGAGGGGAGGCCGCGCGCCGCGTCGCGGAACGCGTCCGCCTCGGTGGGGGGGACGAGGCGGTCGATCAGGGTGCCGCCGTGCGGCTGGACGAGCGAGGACATCTCAGGACTCCTTTGGGGGTTTGGAAGTGAATCGGCCGTGCAGGCCGCATTCGGTCTTGGCGAAGGTGCGCCACCGTCCGGCGCGGGGCGCCTCTCCCGGCCTGACCTGGCTCGTGCAGGGAGCGCAGCCGATGCTCGGATATCCGCGCTCGTGCAAAGGGTTGGTGGGGATGCGGCGCTCCCGCACGCGCGCCCAGACCTGGGCGCTGGTCCAGGCGGCGAGCGGATTCACCTTGACGAGCCCGAAATTCGGATCGCGCTCCACCACGCCGGCCCCGGCGCGCTCCGGGGTCTGGTCGCGGCGGATGGCGGTGATCCAGGCGTCGAACAGCAGCATCTCGGTGCGCAGCGGCTGGACCTTGCGCAAATCGCAGCACCGGTCCGGCGCGTGCTGCCAGAGTGCCGGCCCCGTCTGCAGCTCCTGCTCGGCGACGGTCAGCGCGGGCGTGACTCCGCGCACGCGCACGCCGTAGCGGCGCTCCAGCTCCCGCCACAGCTCCACGGTCTCGGGGAAGAGCAGGCCGGTGTCGAGGGTGAACACGTCCACCGCGAGCTTCTCGCGCGCGATCGCCTCGAGCAGCACGCAGCCCTCGGGCCCGAACGCGGTGGCGAAGCCGACCCGGCCCGGGAAACGCCGCACCACCCAGCGGAGCGCTGCCTCGGGCGGCGCGCCTTCCAGCTCGGCGGAGGCGCCGGCGATGTCGGCGGAGGCGGCGGCGATCTCGGCGGCGATCATCGCGGCACCTCCCGGAGGGCGACCGGCGGTTCGTGCCGCGTGGCCGCGGGCAAGGCGGTGAAGCGGACGCCGACCGTGAACACGATGGTCGCCAGCGCCGTGCGGAGCGATCGCTCGGGCACCTTGCCAGCCAGCAGCGCACCCGTGATCACGCCGGGCACGGCCCCGGCGAGCACCGCCAGGGCGAGTGCCGGATCGAGCCTTCCCGCGAAACCGTGGCCCGCAGCAGCCACGACCGAGAGGAGGAACGCGTGCGCCAGATCGGTTCCGACCAGCTCCCGTGCGCGCAGAGGGAAGAAGCGCGCGAGCACGAAGATGAGGATCGAGCCGCTGCCGACGGTGGTGATGCTGACCAGCAGGCCGGTGCCGAATCCGATCGCCGCGGTGCCGAGGACGCCGGGCGAGGCGTCCGGCTCGTCGGGCATCCGGCGCAGGTAGCGGGCAAGCGATACCGCGCCGCTGGCGGGCTTCCCTCGGGGACCAGGCGCAACAGGCCGAGCCCGGCGAGCGCCCCGGGGATCGAGCCGAGGAGGAGCCGCAGCACGGTCGGCCAGTGCACGGCGCGCCGCACCGCATACGCCCCGCCGCCGAACAGCTTCATCACGCCGGCGATGAGCACGTCCGAGCCGACCGCGATGCGGGGCGGCACGCCGAGGAGCAGCACGAGCGCCGGCGTGAGGAGCGCCCCGGCGCCCATCGAGGTCAGGCCGACGAGCAATCCGACCGCGGCGCCCACGAGCGCGGCTTCCGGTCCGAATTGGAGAGCGGCTGCTGGGAGAGCGACGAACGGGACGGCCATGGCCTTCGAGCTCCTCGGGACTGCGGGGGACGCGGACGCAGAAGTCCGCCGGACCCGGGAGGGAGCGATTGGCCTGGGCTGTCAGGAACTGGTTCGCCTCAGGCACGCCCGCACACCCGGTACTCGACCGGGCGGCGACAACAGGCGCACTTGGGGGAGGCGAGAGGCACGATTCGAGACTTCCTAGCGGGGTCCTTTCGCCCTGTCAAGCAGGCACCTTCGGCGCAGCGGGGAAATGCCATGGCGCCGAGCGAAGTTAGGTCCCTGCGGGGCGCCTCCCTGGAGTTGCGCGGGGGTGGCGAACCTGCTAGAAAGCCCGCCCCGCCCGGGAAGGTCCGCTGCGGGGCCCGTTCGAGCAGTCCGCAAGTCCGCAGCACCCACTACGCACACCTCCCGATCCGGGCAGGGTTCCCCCCTGGGGCCTGCCGTGGGCGCGACGGAGGTGGAGGAGACAAAAACGATGTCCGAGAACGTCCAGACGACCGCTCCCTCCGAATCGCCGCCCGCCGGCATGCAGCAGGCCATGCAGCCCGCGCAGGGCATCACCATGCGCCAGTTGCTCGAAGCGGGGGTCCACTTCGGCCACCAGACCAAGCGCTGGAACCCGAAGATGAAGCCGTACATCTTCGGGGCCCGAAACGGCATCTACATCGTCGACCTGCAGAAGACGGTCCGGCTGGCGCGCGAGGCGTTCAAGTTCGTCAGCGACGTCTGCTCGCGCGGCGGCAGCGTGCTGTTCGTGGGCACCAAGAAGCAGGCCCAGGACGCGGTGGTCGAGGAGGCGTCGCGCTCCGCCCAGTTCTACGTGGTGAACCGCTGGCTGGGCGGCACGCTCACCAACTTCAAGACCATCAAGAGCGGCATCGATCGTCTGAAGACGCTGGAGAAGATGGCCGGCGACGGCACCTTCGAGAAGCTGCCCAAGAAGGAAGTCGCCATCCTCCAGAACGAGATGGACAAGCTGAAGAAGAACCTGGGCGGCATCCAGGAGATGTCGCGCCTGCCCGGGTGCCTGTTCGTGATCGACCCCAAGAAGGAGCACATCGCCGTGCACGAGGCGATGCGGCTCGGCATCCCCATCGTCGCGCTGGTGGACACCAACTGCGATCCCGAGGGGATCGATTACGTGATCCCGGGCAACGACGACGCGATCCGCTCGATCCGGCTGTTCTGCAGCAAGATCGCCGACGCCGCAGTCGAGGGGAAGGCGCGCTACCAGGCGCACGGCGGCGGCCAGGAGGCGCAGGCGGCCGAGGGTGACGGGGCGGAGGATCGCGACTCGGCCAGCGAGCGGCGCGGCAAGCGCGGCGGCGGCCGGGGCATGGGACGCGGCGGGCCTCGCGGCGCCCGGCCCGTCGTTTCGCGCGAGGGTGGACCGGAGGTCGAGGTGGTGCGCAAGCCGCAGTTGGCCGGCGGTGACGGCGAGGCGGCCGCGCCTGCTTCCGAAGAAAAGCCGGAGGCGTAAGGAAGATGGGCGAGATCACGTCGGCGATGGTGAAGGAACTGCGCGAGAAGACCGGCGCGGGGATGATGGACTGCAAGAAGGCGCTCCAGGAAGCCGGTGGCGACCTGGAGAAGGCCATCGACTGGCTGCGCAAGAAGGGGCTCGCGACCGCGCAGAAGAAGGCCGGCCGCTCCGCCACCGAGGGCGCCGTGGGATCGTACATCCACATGGGCGGCAAGGTCGGCGTGCTGGTCGAGGTGAATTGCGAGACCGACTTCACCGCGCGGAACGAGAAGTTCCAGGCGCTGGTGAAGGACCTCGCCATGCAGATCGCCTGGAGCAACCCGCAATACGTACGCCGCGAGGACGTCCCGCAGGAGCTCATCGACCGGGAGAAGAACGTCCAGCGCGGCCAGCTCCTCGAGCAGGGCAAGGCCGAGGCGATGATCGACAAGATCCTCCCCGGCAAGCTCGACCGGTACTTCAAGGACATGGGAACCGGGGTCTTGCTCGAGCAGCCCTTCTTCAAGGATCCGGAGGGCAAGCGGAGCGTCCTGGACGAGATCAACGCGGCCATCGCGGTGATCGGCGAGAACATCCAGGTCCGCCGCTTCACCCGGTACGCGCTCGGCGAAGGCCTCGAGAAGGAGACCAAGGACTTCGCGGCCGAGGTGTCGGCGGCGGTCGGCAAGGCGTAGGCCGTGCCGGCGCCCGGCAAGAAGGCATGACCCCCCTTCGCGCCGAGGCGCAGGAATTCTTCCGCGACCTTCGGGACCGGATCTGCGCCCGGCTCGAGGAGCTGGACGGCGGCAAGTTCCAGCGCAGGAAGTGGGAACGCCCCGGCGGCGGCGGCGGCGAGATGAGCGAGCTGCGGGGCGAAGTGTTCGAGAAGGGCGGCTGCAACTTCTCGGCGGTGTGGGGCGAGAAGTATCCGGCGGCGGTCGATCAGCCGTCTCCCTCGAACGCGACCTCGACCTCCCCGGACGCAGACGCGAAGCTCGGCATCCGGCCTCCCACGCCCGCCGAGCTCGCTGGCAAACCGTTCTTCGCCACCGGCCTCTCCCTCGTCCTCCACCCCCGCAACCCCTTCGTGCCGGTCGTCCACCTGAACGTCCGCTACCTGGAAGCAGGCGACGTCTGCTGGTTCGGCGGCGGGACGGACCTGACTCCCTGCCGCGAGTTCGTCGAGGACACGCGCCATTTCCACCGCGTGCTGCAGAAGGTCTGCAACGCGCACGGCGCGGGGATGTACGACCGGTTCTCGCGCTGGGCGAAGGAGTACTTCTTCATCGGCCACCGCGGCAGCGAGCGCGGCGTGGGCGGCATCTTCTTCGACTACCTGCGCGGCGAGGAGCGCTGGTCGTTCGTCCGCGACGTGGGCGAGGCCTTCCTGCCCGCGTACGCCCCGCTGGTCGAGCGCCGCCGTGCCACGCCGTACTCCGACGAGGATCGCGCCCAGCAGCTCCGCTGGCGCGGCCGGTATGTCGAGTTCAACCTGATCTACGATCGCGGCACGCTGTTCGGGCTGCGCACCGGCGGCAACGTCGAGGCGATCTTCATGAGCCTCCCGCCGCTCGTCGCCTGGTGATCAAGGAGCGGCGTCGAGGATCTTCCTCTCGGCATCCGTCAGGCGGTCGAGCAGCGTGGCGTCTCCCTCCACCAGGCTGTGCGCGTCGGCGAGGTCCTGAAGCCGCTTCGATCGCCGCCTCGCGGGATCGGATCCTGCGCGCAGCTTCTCGCGCAGCAAGTCGAACTTTCCAATGACCCGCAGCTTGACCGACTCGACGCTGATTTCCTGCGCTCGTCCGATCGCTGCGGCCAGCGTGGCGTCGTCGGTGAATTGGACCGGGGTCTCCTCCGGTCCGATCCAGTTTTCGGAATTGGCGAAGGTCCCCGTCAAGCGGAACCCGGCCTTCCGGAGGTGCTCGCGGGGAATTTGATCGCGAGCCAGCACGGCCAGATCGATGTCGATGGTCGTTCGTGGGTCCGACTGGTGAATCTGCAGCGCTACGCCGCCGATCACCGCGTAAGGCACGCCGGCATCCGCGAGGATGCGCGCGAGCTCGATCAATGCAGCCCTCTTCGAGCCGTCCATCTCGCCCCTCAGCAGCCGCCAGCGGCGATCGAGTTCGAAGGCGATCTCCAGCTTGGACCGCATGCGAGCATTCTAACCCGCTGCCCGAAGGATTGCCTCCGGCGAGGACGGCAGCGTACAAGGAGCCGCGCCCTCATGCCGGACCCGATCGACCTCGCGCCGCTCATCGATCACACGGTGCTTCGCCCCGAAGCGACCGCCGACGAAGTGACGAAGGCATGCGCCGATGCGCGTATCCATGGATTCGCGGCGGTCTGCGTGAGGCCCGAGAACGTGGGGCTCGCCGCGCGCCTGCTGGCCGGGAGCCGTACCCTTCCCATCGCGGTGGTCGATTTCCCGCGCGGGACTGCTCCGACCGCGGCGAAGGTGGACGAGGCGCGCCGTGCGATCGCGGCCGGTGCGCAAGAGCTGGACATGGTGGTGAACCTCGCCGCCCTACGCGCGCGCGAATACGCGCTGGTGCTTCGGGACATCGAGGCGGTGGTCGAGGCGGCGCGTCCGCGCGCGGTCAAGGTCATCCTGGAGACCGGCGCGCTCAGCCGGGAGGAGAAGGCGATCGGCGCCGCGCTGGCGAAGGCCGCGGGTGCGGCGTTCGTCAAGACCAGCACCGGATTCGGGCCGGGCGGCGCCACGGTCGAGGACGTGGCGCTTTTGCGGCAGGTGGTCGGCGCCGGG
>WNFL01082986.1_pt1 | contig 23192 bp, 18 predicted proteins | sample 5400361 | NCBI WGS metagenome assembly WNFL01 (sample SAMN13153351, study PRJNA577476) | soil metagenome | isolation source: 40 cm soil on Douglas fir-dominated hillslope | place: USA:California | collected 2013-09-17
GCCGCAGGCCCACAGCGCTGCCGCCGCGATGGCGACGAGCACCCGTACGCGCATGGCGCACCCCCCCGAGTCAATCTTCGGAGCGCGGGTCGTGCAGGCAACGGGCGAGCGCTTGCTGCCGCTTCAGGCCAACAGCTTGCGCAGCTCGTCCGGCTCGGTGACCGGCAACTGGCAGGCGCCACGCAGGCAGACGTACGCGGTGGGCAGGCCGCGCAGCGCCGGCCGATCGCGGACCAGCGCCGGCTCGGCGGCGCCTTCCTCGGCTCGCACCAGCACCGAGTGCGGCAGGAAGCGCGGGCGCCGCACGTCGAGCAGAGGCGCATCGCCTCCACGGCGAGGCCGGACCAGCACGATCTCCTTCACTTCCGCGAGCGCGAAATCCACCGCCAAGAGCATCTCGCCCAGCGCGCCGGGCGCCCCGGCGAGCACCGCCCCGAAGCAGCGGAGGACGCGCTCCCCGCCCTCGCGCCAGCGCGCCTCGCCGGTGATCGCCTCGAGGCGCAGAAGGGTGAGCGCCGCCACCGAGTTCCCGGTCGGCTCCGCGCCATCGTATCCCGGCTTCTCGCGGGCGAGCAGATCCTCCCCTCCTTCCGGAGTGCGGAAATACCCGCCGTTCTCCCGGTCGGCGAATCGCGTCTCCAGCTCTTCGTGCAGCGCGCGCGCCTCCCGGAGCCAGCGCGCCTCGCCGGTCGCCTCGAACAGGTCGAGAAGGCCCGCGGCGAGGAATGCGTGGTCCTCGAGCAGGCCGGCGTGCCGCGCCACCCCGTCCATCGAGCTGCGCGCGAGCCTTCCACCGGGGCGGTGCACCCCGAGCAGGTAGTCGGCCGCCCGCGCTGCGCGCTCCACGAGCTCCGGCCGCGCGAACGCGAGGCCCGCGCGTGCGAACGCCGAGATCATCAGCCCGTTCCATCCGGTGAGCACTTTGCGGTCGGTGAGCGGAGGCGGCCGCTTCGCGCGCGCCGCGTACAGCTTGGGCCGGACGCGCTGCAGGAAGGCGCGCTCCTCCTCGTCCGGCACGCGCGACAAGCTGAGCACGCTCTTGCCCTCGAAGTTGCCGGTTTCGCTGGCGCCGAACAGCTTGGCGGCGCGCCCGCCGTCCTCCTCGCCCAGGACGTCCGCGAGCTGCTGGGGAGTCCAGACGAAGAAGGTGCCTTCCTCGCCCTCGCTGTCCGCGTCGGTCGCCGACCAGAAGGCGCCGCCCGGGTCGGTCATCTCGCGGGCGACGTACTCGAGCACGTCAGAAGCCACGTCGCGGAAGAAGGCATCGCCGGTCGCCTGCCACGCCTCCACGTACGCCGGGACGAGCAGGGCGTTGTCGTAGAGCATCTTCTCGAAGTGCGGAACCAGCCAGTGCGCGTCGGTCGAGTAGCGGTGGAACCCGCCCCCGACCTGATCGTAGATGCCGCCGAGCGCCATCTTCGTCAGCGTCAAGGTGGCCATGCGCATCGCCTGCTCGTCTCCGGTCCGGTGCGCGTAGCGCAGCAGGAAGCGCGTGTGCAGGCTGGAGGGGAACTTGGGCGCGCGCCGCACGCCGCCCTCGGCCGGGTCGAATACTTCGGCGAAGTACGAAGCCGCGCTGTGCAGGACGTGCACGCCGGGCGAGCTGCTGGGCCGATCGGCGGCGAGGCTCTCCTTCACCGCCCGCGAGATCTGGTCGGCGGCGTCGGTGGCGCGCCCCCGTTCCTGCCCGTAGACCCGGTGCAGCTCCTGGAGCAAGGTGAGGAAGCCGACGCGCGCGCCGCGCACGCCGTCGCGCGGCGGGAAGTAGGTGCCCCCGTAGAATGGCTTGCGCTCGGGGGTGAGGAATACGCTCATCGGCCAGCCGCCCTGCTGGGTGAGGAGCTGGACGGCCTGCATGTAGACGCTGTCGACGTCCGGCCGCTCCTCGCGGTCCACCTTGACCGGGACGAATAGCCGATTGAGGACCTCGGCGATCTCGGCGTCCTCGAACGACTCCTCCTCCATCACGTGGCACCAGTGGCAGGTCGAGTAGCCGACCGAGAGAAAGACGGGCACGTCGCGGCCCCGGGCCTCCGCGAATGCCTCGTCGCCCCACGGCCGCCAGTCGACGGGGTTGTGCGCGTGCTGCAGCAGGTACGGGCTGGATTCGAGAGCGAGACGGTTCACGAACCGCGGCCCGCCGCCTTTGTCCAGGTGTCGGGTGCGCGCGGGACCGCGCCGGCGCGCGGCGGCCTCCGAGAGGCGCTGGGTCAGCTCGGCCGGACGCGGCGGCGCGCCCGGGGGCGCTTCGGGAGACATGTGGGCCGATGTACGCGGGCTACGCGCGGTTGACAAGCGGATCAGGACCCGGGAGCGGGCGGGCGGCCGCAACTGTCGGGCGTTGCCGGCAACGGCTCAGATCCGCTCCGACCGCACCACCTCGGGTTCCTTGACGGCCTCCTGGCGGCAAGCGAACACCGATGGGGGAGGGTTTCAATGAACAAGAGAATTGCTGCGATCGCGGCGGTCGCCGCGCTGGTGGCGTGCGGCGGCGGCTCGAGCTGGGTCGATCCGACGAGCGGCAGCTTCACCGCCAAGGATACCGCCGACGTGATGGCGACGATCTCGACGTCCTTCAGCGCCCCGCTCGCGCAGCAGCCCGGCCCGACGCCGGCGCAAGCTCGCAGGCAGGTCGCCGTGAATCCGCCTCCGCAGGCCTGCGCGATCAGCGGCAACGTCGCCGTGACCGGCAACATGGACGTAACCTGCTCGTCGCCGACCGCCTGCAGCTTCGGCGGCCTCTTGCACGTGGCGCTGAACAGCTGCTCCTCGGTCACCGGCGTGGTGGCCAACGGTGGGCTGGACATCGGCGCCGCCGGCTCGACCAGCGGCAACGCGTTCTCGCTGCACGAGACAATCCAAGGCGGCATCTCGGTGACGCGCGACGGGACGCTGGTGGGCACCTGCGGCATCAACGTGAGCGTGGATCTGAGCTCGGACGGCACCACCCAGACGGTCCACGTCAACGGCACCATCTGCAAGCAGCCGGTCGCGCAGTAAACGCCGGCGCTTCAGACCAGACGCTCCAGCACCAGCGGCTGCGCGGCAGGCGGCTCGTCCGAGAAGGCGACCGCCGCGCGCAGCCGCGCTTCGCCGGCGTCGAGCCGCGCCCCGTCCGCCGCGTGCAGCTCGGCCAGCACCTCGCCCGCGCGCACCTCGTCGCCCCTGCGCTTGCGCAACAGGACGCCGGCGGCGGGATCGACCCGGTCCTCCTTGCGCGACCGCCCGGCGCCCAGCTCCACCGCCGCCAGGCCGACCTGCTCGGCGTCGAGCACCGCCAGGACGCCGCCACGATCGGCGCGCACCTCGCGGACGGCGGACGGGCGGGGCAGGCGGCCCGGATCCTCAACGACGCTCGCGTCGCCGCCCTGCGCGGCGACGATCTGCGCGAACCGCCGCAGCGCCGAGCCGTCCGCGAGCGCCGCCTCGAGGCGTTGCCGCGCGCTGGGCACGTCGGTCGCCGTTCCACCCAGGAGCAGCATCTCGACTCCGAGCCGCAACGTCAGCTCGCGCACGTCCTCGGGCCCCCGGCCGCGCAATACCTCGACGGCCTCCGCCACCTCCACCGCGTTGCCCACGGCGAACCCGAGCGGCGCGTCCATGGCGGTCAAGAGCGCCGTGCACGGGCGCCCCATCGCGCGGCACAGATCGATCAGGGTGCGCGCGAGCAGCCGCGCGTCCGGCAGCGTCTTCATGAACGCTCCGCGGCCGACCTTCACGTCGAGCACCAGCGCGTCGATCCCCTCCGCCAGCTTCTTGCTGAGGATGCTGGAGGCGATGAGCGGCACCGACTCCACCGTGGCCGTGGCGTCGCGCAGCGCGTACAGCTTCCGATCGGCGGGCGCGATCTCCGCGGTCTGCCCGACCAGGCACGCTCCGAGCGACTCGACGAGCTCCACGAATCGCTCGACGGGCAGGTCGACGCGGAATCCAGGGATGCTCTCCAGCTTGTCGAGAGTGCCGCCGGTGTGGCCCAGTCCCCTCCCGCTCACCATCGGCACCCGCACTCCGCACACCGCGGCGAGCGGCGCGAGCGGGAGCGAGATCTTGTCGCCGACGCCGCCCGTGGAGTGCTTGTCCACCTTGCGCCCCGGGATGCGCGAGAGGTCCAGCACCTGGCCCGAGCGCAGCATCGACTGAAGCCAGGACGGGAGCTCCCGCACCGGATCGAGGCCGCGGAAGAACACGGCCATGAGGAAGGCGGCGAGCTGCTCGTCGGCAACGCTGCCGTCGGTCGCGCCCTGGACGAGGAAGGCGAGCTCGGCGGGCGCCAGCACGCCCCCGTCGCGCTTCTTGCGGATCAGGTCGTACGCGCGCATGAGCGGGCACCCTGCCGCGCCGCCGCGGGAGCGTCAACGTCGTCGAACCGACCGACCAACTCCTTTCACGCGATCTCTTGGGGGGTCGAGGGGGGAGCGAGCTCGTTCATCAACGGGCAGTGGGTTACAAACAAACCATGCGGATCCTCTACGGCGTGGTGGGCGAAGGGATGGGGCACGCCATCCGCTCGCGCGTCGTCCTGGACGAGCTGGTGAAGCGGCACGACGTGCAGGTGGTGGTCTCGGGCCGCGCGCACGACTACCTGGCTCAGCGGGCGGGTGAGCACCTGCGGGTGCGGAAGATCTGGGGCTTCACCATCGTCACCGACGACAACGAGGTGCGGAACTTCCGGACGCTCTTGCAGAACGTCCGCGGCGCGGTGACCGGAGGCTGGCCGCGCAACGTCCGCGCGTACTTCGACCTGGCGCAGGAGTTCCAGCCGGAGGTGGTGATCTCGGACTTCGAGAGCTGGAGCTACCTGTTCGCCGTGAACCACCGCCTGCCGGTGATCTCGATCGACAACATGCAGATCATCAACCGCTGCCGGCACGAGCCCGCGATCGTGCGCGGCCACGAGACCGACTTCCAGATCGCCCGAAGCGTGGTGAAGGCGAAGGTGCCCGGGGCCTCGCACTACCTGATCACCACCTTCTTCTATCCGCCCGTGCGCAAGCGGCGCACCACCTTGCACCCGCCCGTGCTGCGTCCGGAGATCCTCTCCGCGCGTCCGGAGCCCGGCGGGCACCTGCTCGTCTACCAGACCTACACCACCAACGCGGAGCTGCCGGAGCTGCTGCGGAAGACGGGCCTCGAATGCCGCATCTACGGCCTGCGGCGCGATCTACAGGCGCCCGTCCGCGAGGGCAATCTCGTCTACCTGCCGTTCTCCGAGCACGGATTCGTCGAGGACCTGCGCACCGCGCGCGGCGTGGTGGCGAGCGGCGGGTTCACGCTGATGGGAGAGGCCGTCTACCTGCGGCGCCCGATGCTTGCGCAGCCGGTCGGCAAGCAATTCGAGCAGATCCTCAACGCGCGCTACCTGGAGTCTCTCGGCTACGGCATGTGCGCCGAGGAGATGACGGAGGCGCGGCTGGGCGAGTTCCTCGAGCGCATCCCCGACTTCGAGCGCAGCCTGGCCGGGTACTCGCAGGACGGCAACCGGGAGCTGATGGCCACCCTGGACCAGTCGCTCCAGGCGGCGCGCGGCGGTCCGCCCGGCGACCTGGAGGATCCGTCGATCGCGTGAGGGAAGGCTGCTATTTCCCGCCTGCGTCGGTGGCGATGGCCAGCCGGTCGATCCCCACTCCCTTGGCCGCCTCCATGACCTGCACCACCTTGCCGTGCTGCACGCCCGTGTCGGCCTGGATGATCACCTGCGCCTCGGGCGATTCCTTGTGGAGCTGCTCGAATCGAGCCCGCAGGATCTGCTCGTCGACCACCTTGCCGTCGACGACCGTCGAGCCGTCCTTGAGGATGGCCACGGTGAAATCGCGCGCCGCAGACTGGAGCTCCCGGGCCGCGCCCTTGGGCAGGTCGACCCGCACCCCTGCGCCGGCGCCGCCCTGGCCGGCCTCGACCAGCGCCGTCGAGGTCACCATGAAGATGATCAGCAGCACCAGGAAGATGTCGGTGAGCGGAGTGATGTTGATGTCGGCGAAGACCGCCGGACCGCTCTCGCCGCCGTCGTCGTCGTGGTGGTGCGTGCGCGGTCCGCTGAGCGCCATCGGCTAGGCTCCGCCGGCGGCGGAGGCGGGCTCTGGCGCCGCGCGCGGGGACGGCTTTTCCAGCGAGGACAGCAGCTCGTCGGCCTTCTCCTCGACCGTTTCCACCAGCTCGTCGGCCTTGAGGGGAACGATTCCTTGCCGACCCGCGCCTGGAAGTAGTTGTAGAGCACCACCGCCTCCACCGCGACCGCGATGCCGCCCGCGGTGGTGATCAGCGCCTCGGAAATGCCGCTCGCCACCACGGCGAAGCCGCCGGTGCCCGCCGCGGCCATGCTGCGGAAGGAGTGGAGGATTCCCCAGACCGTGCCGAAGAGCCCCACGAAGGGCATGGTCGCGCCCAGGGTGCCGAGGATCCAGAGCGGCGCCCGCAGCGCCTGCACCACCTCGCGCCGCGCGCGGTCGACCGCGTCGGGGATGCGCTCGGGGCGCGTCGCGCGATCGAGCGCCGCCCGGTAGAGCGCCGCGGTGGGGATGTGCGCGCGGTTGCATTCGTGCAGGGCCTGCTGCGCGTCCCCTCGCAGGAGCGCGCGGATGACGATCTCGTGCAGTCCCTGGGCGCGGCTCGCGAACCCGCGCAGGAACAGGAAGCGCTCGATACCGATCACCACGGCTGCAACCGAGCCGAGCACGATGATGATCATCGTGATTCCGCCGGTTTGCAGCAGCTCCTTCAGCTCGACGAAGCTCATATGGGTTCAAATAACACGCTTGAGGCGGCTTCTCGTCCCGATGAGCCGTTCGTCGCCCTTTTCCGGTACCCTGCGGCGGATGGGTACTTGGAGCGACCTGGCCCTGGAATGCGCGCGGGCGGCCCGCGCCGCCCTGCAACTGGATCCGGCGGTGTCGCCCGTGGCGGTGGTGCTGGGGTCCGGCCTGGGTGCATTCGGCGAACAGCTGTCGAGCGCTCGCTCGGTATCCTTTGCCGACCTGCCGGGACTCCCACGGGCCACGGTCCTGGGCCACAAGGGACGGCTCGTGCTCGGCGAGCTGGAGGGTATCCCCGTGCTCGCCCAGCAAGGGCGGCTGCACGGCTACGAAGGGCACGACGCGGCCACCGTCGCCTTCCCCGCGCGGGTGCTCGGCGTCCTGGGCGCGCGCGCCCTGGTCCTGACCAACGCGGCGGGGGGCGTGAACCTGCAGCTCAAGCCCGGCGACCTGATGCGGATCACGGATCACATCAACCTGACCGCGCGCAATCCGCTCGTCGGACCCAACGAGGAGCGGCTGGGACCCCGCTTCCCGGACCTGTCCCGCGTGTACACGCCGGTGTTGGCGGAGGCGCTGGAGGAGGCTGCGCGCGAGACGGGGATCCCGCTGCGCCGGGGCGTCTACGCGCAGTTCCTGGGGCCGAGCTACGAGACGCCCGCCGAGGTGCGGATGGCCCGCATCCTCGGCGCGGACGCGGTGGGGATGAGCACGGTGCCCGAGGCCATCGCGGCGGCGCACCAGAGCGTCCCGTGCTGCGGAATCTCGTGCATCACCAATCACGCCGCGGGGATCGCCGACAAGCCCCTCACGCACCAGGAAGTGGTCGCGGTGGCGCAACAAGTGGAGGGAACCTTCCTGAGGCTGCTGCGGGCATTCTTGCCGCGCGCCGCTGCCGCGGTGCCACCCCGCAAGGCGCTCGCATAGGAGGTCGAAGGATGCCCCCCGCAAAGCCCGTCCTGGCTCGCCTGCTGCGCGCCGCCGCGGACGTGCGCCGGAATGCCTACGCTCCGTACTCGGGTTTCCAAGTCGGCGCAGCGGTGCTGGCCGGCGGGCGCATCTACGCGGCGTGCAACGTGGAGAACAGCTCGTTCCCGCTGGGCGTCTGCGCGGAGCGGAACGCGGTGGCGATGGCGGTCGCCGCGGGCGAGAAGCGCGTCGACGCCCTCGCCGTGGTGGGTGGGGGCGCGCGTCCGGCGGCGCCCTGCGGCGGGTGCCGCCAGGTGCTGGCCGAGTTCGCCCCGGCCGAGGCGCCGGTGATCTATGCCACTCCCACGGGAGTGCCGGTCGCCGCGACCGTCGGCGCGCTGCTGCCGTCCGCCTTCGGCCCCGCCGACCTCAAGGCGGCGGAGCGGGGATCCAGGCGCAGTTCGGCGGCTCCTTCGCCTGGCAAGCGTCGAAGTGCAGCTCGCGCCCGCGGGTCTCGAACCACCGGCCGATGAGGTTCGCCAGGAACTGGTCCATGTCGAACGGCTTGCCGGGCTGCGGGTTCCTGAACCCGTGCTGCCCGGCGCGGCTCAGGTACGGCAAGAGCAGCGCAGAGGTGGCCTGCGATCCGTCTCCCAACGTCACCGGACGCGTGAGCTGGCCGCGCAGGGGAGGGGTCAGGCGCGGAGCGTTGAGCCCGTCGTTGACGCCGTTCGCGGGATCGAATCCGTAGGACGTCGGATCGACGAGGACGTCGCCGGAGCAGTCGGTGGGCGCGGCGCACGAGAGGTTCAGCGGCAATGCCGCAAGCGGCCCGGAAGTGGAGTCGGCGAGACGCCTCAGGTTCGCGATGCCCTCCACCACGCTCGCCCGGACGAGCGCCTGGTCCGCCGGGACGTCGTAGCCGACCGCGGGTTGTTTCATCTCGACGAGGCCGGCCGCCCGGGCCATCGCGATGGCCGTGCTGACCGGTACCGCCGTATCGCCGACCGTTCCCACCACCAGCGCGGGCACCGGCACCCCGTTGCGGACGGGCAGGAGGTCCGCGGGTTTCAGGACGCCCCAGTGGGCCGCATGATTGATGGGGTCGCCCGGCTCGAGGATCGCCTGCGAAAGCGTGGCGAGTCGCCGGAAGTCCGGCGTGTTCCGCTCGAAGCCCCAGCCTGTCGCCAGCGCGGTGAGCGGGTCGCCGACCCGGTACGAGACCCCGAAGAAGGTGATCGGGAATCCGAACGCGTCGATGTTCTGCGGTTCGTTGCCGGTGCTGCGCAACACGGAGACCCGGAGCCGGCTGCCGGGCTGCACGACCGTCGCCGTCACCAGGTCCGGCCCGTTCCCTTGGGCCACACGTTGCACGGAGAGGACCGGAGCGTCAGCAGTCACCGCCACGCGCATCTTCCCGTTCGCGTCGGCGGTCGCGGTGGCGCAGGCGTGGTCCTGCTGGCAGGTCGCGGAGGTGTGGTCGAGGTTGGTCACGGTCACGCGGTCGCCCGCCGCCAGCGTGAGCGGCGCGATGGGCAGTTCGCGCTCGCGATCCGCGTCCTGCACCACCAGCACCAGCGTGGGACTGGTCTGCGCCTGTCCGGGAGCGCACCGCTGCGCGGCGAAATCGAAATCGCAGTTGGCGAAGAGCGGCCCCAAGGTACCCAGGATCACCGAATCGATCACCGGCGCGAGCTGCGATCGGAGCGCCACGTCGGCGAGCCCGCCTCCGCCGCTCACCGCCACTGCCGCCTTGACCGCCGGCTCCACCGCGGGAAGCACGCCAGCGAGGATTCCTCCCAGCGAGACGCCGAACGCGAACAGGTCGCTTCCCGGGTTGGCGTCTCCCGCACGGAAGAAGAAGCCACCCGACGGGTTCGGCACGTCGACGGGCCACACCAGCGGTCCCGCCACGTCGGGCCGGCCGTCTCCGTTGAAGTCCCCCGCCACCGGGAAACTGACGGCGCCGGACGGCCGCACCACCTGGCTCATCTGGTTGGTTCCGTCGAACGTCCTCAGGATGCGCACCAGCATCATCCAGTCCACCACCGACTGGCGCACGGCATCCCGGGTGTGGAACGCGTCGGCGCTGAAGAAATCTCCGCCCGGATCGCGGACCCCGTCGTTGTCCAGATCGCGCGCCCGCGTGTTGAGCAGAGCGGTGGCGAAGCCCTGCAGCCCGTGGCTGGCGAGCGCCTGCGCGACGGGTGAGAACGCAATCGGATCGACGCCGTGCCCGTAGGCGTCGATGGAGATGGTCGCCAGGCCGTACTTCGCGAACGTGCCGGCGAACGCGAGCAGGTCGGCCGAGCGGCTCCCCGTGTAGCCATGCCCGGCGAGGACGGTGGGGAAGGGCGGAACATGCCCTGCGTTCACCTTGGGCACCGCGAGCAGGAAGGTGACGACCTCCGGCTGCGTGTGCGCCTGCCCCGCGCGGAGGTCGATCTGGAACGTCCCGTCCTGCGCAGCGCCGGAAGGGACCGCGATGAAGCTCGGCGAGACGAAGCTCGCCGAGACGAAGTAATCGAGGTAGCGGTAGGTCTCGAGCAGCGCGCTCAACGTCGCCGCGTCCGGGTTTCCGACGAGGGGCGCGAGCGCCGGATCGGAGAGGGCCTGCGCCAGCTCGCTGGCGGGCAGGATGTACGCCTGCTGGCTGGTGGCCGGGAAACGATCGCGCTCCGGAAAGATGGTGATCAGCGTGCCTCCCTTGCCGGTTGGCGTGAGGGGCGGCGAGGCTGCCGGATATTGAGAACCGATCACGCTCAGCGGTCCGGCCAGGCGCAGCCCGCGCTGGATCGCCTCCAGGTCCCGCGTGGTGCTCTGGGTGGTGAAGGCCCACGCGTAGGCGATGTCCTGCAATCGAACGCCCGCAGGCAGGTGGCCGAGCAGCGGGGCCAGCTCGCCGCTCTGGGAGGGATGGTTGATGCCGGAGCCGGGCGGGACCACGGCGCGTCCCTGCGTGTCCCGGACCCGGTCGGTGAGGATCACCGCGTACCGCTTCTCCTGCGCGAGCGGCAGCACCGGGCGCGCGATCAACGTCCGCGTCGAACGCTCGTAGAAGGAAAGCAGCTGGTCCGCCTGCCGCCGCGGATCCGGGTCGTCGCAGGCGGGTCCGGGAGGAACGAGCACGTTCGCGCCGGGGCCGCATCCGGGAAAGAGCAGGTTGCGGGTCTGCGCGAAGGGGTCGTTGGGAAAATAGCGTCCCGGGTCCGCCAGCACGTACGGAAAGTGGCCCGCGCCGAAGTCCAGCGGCCAGACGCTGCCGTCGTCGATCTGCACCAGGTACACGCCGTCGTTCGCCGGGTCGGCGTCGTTCTGGCGCGCGAACAGGTCGACCACGTCCAGGTCCGCGTCGAACGACACCGTGATGGGCGCGAAGGTGCCGAACCCGTCCAGCTGGTCGAGCAGCGCGCGCGTGCGCTGCTCGAGCTGCGACGGCGCCGCCAGGCTCGAGTTCAGCCGCAGCCCCGTGGGGCTTCCCGGGTCGGGCCGGGCCGCCAGATCGTTGGGGAAGGGCATCTCGGGCAGCGGCTTCCGCGTCAGGTCGAGCACGATGCGCGGCCCGCCGGTCTGGGTGGCGGGAGCGAGCCCTTCGATGGGCTGCGCGGAGCGGCAGCCGGCGAGAGCGCACAAGCAGAGGAGGAGCATTCGCCGCGTCATCAGCCCTCGTTCCACGATGGAGAAGCTCCGCTCCTCAGAACACCAGCGTGGCACGGAACCCGACCACGTTCACCGGGGCCATGCGCGAACCGTCCGCCAACCGGAATGCGTTGCCGGGGAACAGCCGCCCTGCCTGGGCGCCCAGCTCGTACCCGGCGCCGCCGCCCAGCCGCGCGCGCCAGGAGACGGCGCCGTCGATCTCCGTCCCGTAGTTCTTGCCCGGCTCGGCGCCGAACGGATTCAGGGGCGTTCCTGCGACGAGCGTGCTGAAAGGGTCGACGTACGGCTCGGCCGCGCGGGCGAGCAGCACGCTGCCCACCAGCCGCAGCCGTCCCGCGAACAGGGACGGCCGCCAGCGCAGCGTGGGCTTCAGGTACAGGGCGTTCACCACCGCCCCCTCGCTGGGAAGGAGATCGACGCCGGGGGGCGGGCGCGCGCTCATCCTTGGATCCGCCAGCCTCCGCGCCGCGTTCTGCGTCTGGAACTGCAGCAGTTCGTCGAACAGCACCAGCCCCACCTTGAAGTCGCGGCTGAACTGGAACGCTGTGTCGGTGTCGTCGAACGGGTTCGAATCTCCGCTTGCGTAGCCGGCCTCCAGCTCCGCTTCCCAGGTGCCGCGGGAGAGCAGCGCCCGCGCCGCCGCCCCTTGCTGCGCGATCTGGGTGCGGAAGAGCGCGCTCAGGTTGGGCGAATGCGTGGTGTTGCCGTAGCGCTCCGCGGCCTCGGCTTCCAGCGAGAGCGTCCCACCTAGCCACTCCAGCGGAAACAGCACGCGCGCGTGGAGGTCGAAGAGCCAGGTGTGGAGCGAGCCGCCGCCGGCGGCGTACTGCTGCCAGCGGCGCGCGACGTAGATGCCGGCCCGCGTGTCGGGCGAGGGATCCCACACCAGCGCCGCCACCACCTCGGACGCCACGTCCCCCCAGTGCAACCCGGCGCTCTCGTTGAACAGCCCGCTCGGGTTGGAGGTGATGAGGTTCGCGTAGCGATCGCGGTAGACGACGTCGGCGGCCAGCGCCAGCGCCACGTGCTGCGCGATCTCGCTGCGCGGGCCGAGGAACCCGAACGGCCGGGTGGCGAACAGCACCCGCTCGACGATGTCGCCGAAGCGGATGTCGCCGAAGTCGGCCCCTTCCACCTGGTTGCCTCCGTTGATGAACATCCCCATGCCCCAGTCGTTGGGCATCTGGCCGAATTCGAAGACGCCGAAGGGGAGGCGGAACTTCACGAACAGGTGCCGGAAGTCGAAACCGCTGGCGTGTATGCCGTCGCGGACGGAGCGCCCCTGCCAGCCGAGGTCCTGGAACCTGGGCGCGAGGTCCCCGGCGACGAGGCCGCTGACCACGTCGAACGAGGCCTGCACCTCGATCTGGTCCTGCTCGATGAGCTTCGGCGTCAGGCGCAGGCGGTGCTCCATCCACCGCTCCTGGCCGAGGCGCGTGCCCGAGCCGTCGAGCAGGTAGTTGGACTCGCCGTTGAAGCGGATCCGGTAGTACCCATCGACGCGGATGTCCGCCGCCGCGGCCGGCAGCGCGCCCAGCAAGAAGACCAGCCGCAGCAGGTGCTTCACCAAGGCCTCCGATTGACACTTCGGACGCCCTCCCATATCAGGCGCGCCGATGCGCATCCACAGCGGGATCGCCGCTTCCGCACACCGGTTGACGCGCGGGGCGATCGCGATCGGGAACTTCGACGGCGTGCACCTGGGCCATCGCGGGCTGTTCGACGCGGCCAGGGCCTCGGCGCGCGCGCTGGGTGGCCCGGTGGGCGCGCTCACCTTCGAGCCGCACCCCGCGCGGCTGCTCGCGCCCCAGTACGCTCCGCCGCTCATCAACTCGCCGGGGCGGAAGCTCGAGCTGCTCGCCGGCGCTGGAGTCGAGGAGCTGGTCGTCCAGCCGTTCGACCGGGCCTTCGCGGCCACCGAACCGGATCGCTTCGTCGAGCTGCTCGCCGGCACCGGTGCCGCCGAGGTGGTGGTCGGCCACGACTTCACCTACGGGCGGGAGCGCGGCGGCACGGTGGAGACGCTCCGGGAGGGCCTTCTGCAGCGCGGCGCGCGGCTGCAGGTGGTTCCGCCGATCACGGTGAACGGGCTGGTCGTTTCCTCCACCAAGATCCGGGAGTTCACCCTCGAGGGCCGGGTGGAGGCGGCGGCCCAGCTTCTCGGCCGACCCTTCGACCTGGAAGGCGACGTGGTGCGCGGCGCGGGGCGCGGGCGGAAGCTGGGCTGGCCGACCGCGAACATCCGCACCGACGCCGAGCTGCTGCCGGCGGTCGGCGTGTACGCGGTGCGCGCGCGGCTGATCGAATCCGCCGCGCGGACCTCGTCCTCGACGTACGTTCCGCCCGTCCTCGGCCCGCCCATTGCGGGCGCAGCGAACCTCGGCCTCAATCCCACCTTTCGCGACGACGCGCACGCGGGCAGCGGGCGCGAGCCGCTGATGCTCGAGGTGCACCTTCTCGACGAAAGCCGCGACCTCTACGGCCGTTCCTTGCGCGTCGAGTTCGTCCACCGCCTGCGGGACGAGCGCAGGTTCCCGAACGTCGAGGCGCTCAAGGAGCAGATCGGGCGCGACGTCGCCGGCGCGCGCAAGCTCCTGGGCGGGTAGGGAAAGGCGCGCACTGGGGCTGTAAGAAAGCGGCTCACCCGCGCACAGGTCCGACCCCTGGCTCGCCTGAAATCCTCCCGAAACTCAGGCAGCTTTCTCGCTTGGTCAGCAACCGTTCTGTTATCGTCGGGCCCTCTCCGAGAGGTGCCTCGATGGCTGGTCGGCTTGGCGAGCTGCTCGTCCGCGAAAACCTGATCTCCCTCCAGCAGCTGCAGAAGGCCCAGGAGGAGCAGAAGAAGGCGGGCGGCCGCATCGGCTACCACCTCACCAAGCTCGGTTTCATCGAGGAATCGGAGCTCACCAACTTCCTCTCCAAGCAGTACGGCGTCCCCTCGATCAACCTGAAGGAATTCGACATCGACGCCGAAGTGGTCCGGCTGGTGCCGAAGGACGTCGCGGAGAAGCACCAGTGCATCCCGGTGAACCGCGCCGGCGCCTCGCTGATCCTGGCGATGAGCGACCCCTCCAACATCTACGCCATCGACGACATCAAGTTCCTCACCGGCTACAACATCGAGGTCGTCGTCGCCAGCGAACAGGCCATCAAGGAGGCCCTGGAGAAGTACTACACGGAGAAGGCCCCCTCCTACGAAGAGGTGATGGAGGGGTTCGACGAGAACGAGATCAATTTCGAGCACGACGCCGAGGAAGGCGACAACGTCGTCGACCTGGAGAAGAGCGCCACCGACGCGCCGGTGGTCAAGCTCGTCAACCTGGTCCTGCTCGACGCGATCAAGAAGGGCGCCTCCGACATCCACGTCGAGCCGTACGAGCGCGACTTCCGCGTCAGCTACCGCGTGGACGGCGTGCTCTACGAGGTGATGAAGCCTCCCTTCAAGCTGAAGGCGGCGATGACCTCCCGCCTCAAGATCATGGCGGAGCTGGACATCGCCGAGCGCCGCCTGCCGCAGGACGGCCGCATCAAGCTCAAGCTGGGCAAGGGACGCGAGATGGACTTCCGCGTCTCGGTCTGCCCCACGCTCTTCGGCGAGAAGGTCGTCATGCGCCTCCTCGACAAGAGCAACCTGCAGCTCGACATGACCAAGCTCGGGTTCGACGTCGAGCCGCTGCGCATGTTCAAGGAAGCCATCGACCGGCCCTACGGCATGGTGCTGGTCACCGGGCCCACCGGGTCGGGAAAGACCACCACGCTCTACTCGGCGCTCTCCGAGCTGAACAAGACCAGCGACAACATCTCGACCGCCGAGGACCCGGTGGAGTTCAACTTCGCCGGCATCAACCAGGTGCAGATGCACGAGGACATCGGCCTCAACTTCGCGGCCGCCCTGCGCAGCTTCCTCCGCCAGGACCCCGACATCATCATGGTCGGCGAGATCCGCGACTTCGAAACGGCCGAGATCGGCATCAAGGCGGCGCTCACCGGCCACCTGGTGCTCTCGACCCTGCACACCAACGACGCCCCGGGCACCGTCTCCCGCCTCCTCAACATGGGCATCGAGCCGTTCCTGGTGACCAGCGCGGTGAACCTGATCCTCGCGCAGCGGCTCGCCCGCAAGCTGTGCCAGGAATGCAAGAAGCTGGTGCAAGTCGCGCCGCAGGCGCTGACCGACATCGGCGTGCAGCCCGACGAGATCGGCACCTTCGAGGTGTTCGAGCCGGCCGGCTGCCGCACCTGCAACGACCGCGGCTACAAGGGCCGCGTGGCGCTCTACGAAGTGATGCCGCTGTGGGACAGCGTGAAGGAGCTGGTGATCAACGGCGCCTCGACCGCGGAGCTGAAGAACGAGGCGATCCGGCTGGGCATGCAGACGCTGCGCATGGCGGGGATCGCCAAGCTCAAGGCGGGCATGACCTCGATCGAGGAGGTCGTGGGCAACACCGCTCCCGACACCACCCGGTAAAGGAACCTCCGTGCCCAACCTGCACCAGCTCCTCAAGGCGATGGTCGAGAAGGGGTCCTCAGACCTCCACATCACGACCGGCTCGCCTCCGCAGCTCCGCATCGACGGGCGGCTGGTGCCGCTCAAGACCCCGCCGCTCACCCCGGTGGAGACCAAACAGCTCTGCTATTCGATCCTGGCCGACGCGCAGAAGCACAAGTTCGAGGAGGAGAACGAGCTGGACCTCTCCTTCGGCGTCAAGGGCCTGTCGCGCTTCCGCGCCAACCTGTTCATGCAGCGCGGGGCGGTGGCGGCTGCTTTCCGCACCATCCCCTTCAAGATCCTCACCTTCCAGGAGCTGGGGCTCCCGCCCATCGTCAGCGAGCTGTCCAAGAAGCCGCGCGGCCTGGTGCTGGTGACCGGGCCGACCGGGTCGGGCAAGTCGACCACGCTCGCGTCGATCATCGACAAGATCAATACCGAGCGGCACGAGCACATCGTCACCATCGAGGACCCGATCGAGTACCTGCACCCGCACAAGAACTGCGTGGTGAACCAGCGGGAGGTGGGCGCCGACACCCACAGCTTCAAGAAGGCCCTCAAGTACATCCTGCGCCAGGACCCGGACGTGGTGCTGGTGGGCGAGATGCGCGATCTGGAAACCATCGAGGCCGCGCTGGTCATCTCGGAGACCGGCCACCTCGCCTTCGGCACCCTGCACACCAACTCCTGCGTGCAGACCATCAACCGCATCCTCGACGTGTTCCCGCCCTACCAGCAGCCGCAGATCCGCGCGCAGCTCTCCTTCGTGCTGGAAGGCGTGGTCACCCAGAACCTGATCTCCAAGGCGAGCGGCCCGGGCCGGGTGCTCGCCATCGAGGTGATGGTGCCCAACGCCGCCATCCGGAACCTGATCCGCGAGGACAAGGTCCACCAGATCTACTCCGCGATGCAGGTCGGCCAGTCGAAGTTCGGCATGCAGACCTTCAACCAGTCGCTGGCGTCGCTGGTGCAGAAGGGTCTCATTACCCTCGAGGAGGCGGTGGCCCGCAGCTCCGATCCGGACGAGCTGCGCAACGTCCTCACCTCCGCTGCCCGCCCGGGCGTGAACCGCCCGGTGCAGGCGCAGCGCCCGTAAGGAGACTTGAATGGCCGCCCCCGCAGCAGCCGCCAAGGCACAACCCGCGCAACGGAAGATCCCCATCTGGACGTGGGAGGGGAAGACCAAGACCGGCGAGGTGAAGAAGGGCCAGATGGAGGCCGCCGACGAGGCCTCCGTCCAGCAGCGCTTGCGCGCGATGGCGCTGCAGAACGTCAAGATCCGCAAGAAGTCGCAGCTCGCCTTCAAGCTGCCCGGCATCGGCGGAATCTCCCAGAAAGACATCATCATCTTCACGCGCCAGTTCGCGACGATGATCGATGCAGGCCTGCCGCTCGTGCAGTGCCTCGACATCCTCGCCAGCCAGCTCGACAACCTCGCCTTTCGCGAGGTGCTCACCAAGGTGAAGGTGAAGGTCGAGTCGGGCTCCACCCTCGCCGACTCGCTCAAGGACCACCCGAAGGTCTTCGACACGCTGTTCGTCGAGCTGATCGCGGCCGGCGAGATCGGCGGCATCCTCGACACCATCCTGAACCGCCTCGCGGCGTACATCGAAAAGAACGAGAAGCTGAAGAGCAAGGTGAAGGGCGCGATGGTCTATCCCTCGATCGTGCTCACCGTCGCCATCGGGGTCACCGTGGTGCTCCTGCTCTTCGTCACGCCCACCTTCGAGAAGATGTTCAAGGACTTCGGCGGCGCCATGCCCGCGCCGACGCAGATCGTCATCGACCTTTCGAAGTTCCTCCAGAAGTACATCCTGCTGATGGTCGGCGTGACGATCGCCGGCGGGGTCGCGTTCAAGACCTGGAAGAGCACCAAGAAGGGTCGCGAGCAGTGGGACCGGTTCACCATCCAGACCCCGGTCTTCGGGACGCTCATCCGCAAGGTGGCCGTGGCGCGCTTCACCCGTACCCTGGGCACCATGATCAGCTCCGGCGTGCCCATCCTCGACGCGCTCGAGGTGGTGGCGAAGTCGGCGGGTAACGCGGTGGTGGAGAAGGCGATCCGCTATACGAAGGAGAAGATTTCCGAGGGCAAGACGATCGTGCAGCCGCTCTCGGAGACCAAGGTGTTCCCCGCCATGGTGGTCCAGATGATCGGCGTCGGCGAAGCGACCGGGGCGATGGACCAGATGCTCACCAAGATCGCCGACTTCTACGACGACGAGGTCGACGCGGCCGTTGCCGCTCTCACCAGCATGATCGAGCCCGTCATGATGGTCTTCCTCGGCGGCGTCGTCGGCGGATTCCTCATCGCCATGTACCTGCCCATCTTCTCCATCGCCGGCGCGGTCAAGTAGCCAGGTGGCGGCGGAAACCCCCGAGTCCGGGCGGCCCGGACCACCGGACCTGTACCGGAAGCTCGTCCTGCTCACCGGGATCCGGCTGCTGGTGGGCACCGCGCTCCTGGTCGCGACCGCGCTCCTCTCGCTCGGGTCCGAGGAGTTCCCCCAGGGCATCGAGGCGCACCTCTACGCGACCATCGGCGGCATCTACGTCGCCTCGCTGGTCTCGATGGTGCTGCTGCGCCGCCGGCGATTCCTGCACGGCCTGATGTACGCGCACATCGGCGCCGACGTCCTCGCGGCCACCGGCCTCGTCTACCTGACCGGCGGGCCCGAGAGCATCTTCACCATCCTCTATCCGGTCGCCATCGTGAACGGCGCGATCGGCCTGGGCCGCCGGGGCGCGGTGCTGGGCGCGAGCGCCGCCTCGCTGACCTTCTGCGCGTTGATGCTGGGGATGGAGAACGGGATCATCCTACCCGCCACGCGGTACCTCGCCCACCCGCCGCAACCCGCGCCGCGGATCGCCCTCACGGTCGTGCTGAACCTCTCCGCGTTCTTCCTCGCCGGCGCGCTGGCCTCGTTCCTCGCCGAGCAGGTGCAGGGCGCGCGGGCCCAGCTGGCCGAGAGGCAGACGCGGCTCGACAAGCTCGAGGCCCTGTACTCGGCCATCGTCAAGTCCATCTCCAGCGGCATCGTGGCGGTCGACGAGCAAGGGCGCGTCACCTACTTGAACCGCGCCGGCCTGGAGATCACGGGGCTGACCGAGGACGCCGTCCTCGGTCAGAGCCTGCACGAGCTCGTCCCCGCGCTGGGCGAGGCGCTGACCCGGACCAGCTGGACCGGCCGGCAGCGAAACGAAGCGACCGTGCGCGGCGCCGACGGCCGGGAGCGCGTCCTGGGCTGGGCGGCGGCGCGGCTGGCCGAGGGCGCGCACGGCAACGTGATCGTCTTCCAGGACCTGACCGACTTCCGGCGCATGGAGGAAGCGATGCGCCGCGCCGATCGCCTGGCGGTGGTGGGCGTCTTTGCCGCGGGCCTCGCGCACGAGATCCGCAATCCGCTCGCGGCGATGTGCGGCTCGATCGAGCTGCTCAGCCTCTCGCCCAAGCTGGGCCAGCATGAGAAACGGCTGATGCAGGTCGTGCGCGGAGAGGGCGAGCGCCTGGAGGCGCTGCTCAAGGACTTCCTCGCCTTCGCCAAGCCGGCCTCGCCGCAGCTCGCGGCGGTCGAGGCGGGCCCGCTGGTCGAAGAGACGGCCGACGTGTTCCGCCGCGAGGCCGCGCTGAAGGGGATCTCGGTGTCGGTCGACCTGGACCGGGGCGTCTGGCTGTCGGTGGACGCGAGCCAGATCAAGTCGGTCCTCTGGAACCTCTTGGGGAACGCGCGGGACGCCACCGACGCCGGCGGGAGCATCTCGGTCAGGCTGCGGCGCCAGGCCGGCCAGGCGCTGCTCGAGGTCGAGGATTCGGGCCAGGGCATCTCGGCCGAGGACCTGCCGCGAATCTTCGACCCCTTCTTCACCACCAAGGCGGCCGGCACCGGCCTGGGCCTGGCGATCGTCCACCGGGTGGTCGAGGGGCACGGCGGCCGCATCGCGGTGCGGAGCGAGCCGGGAAGGGGAAGCACCTTCTCGGTGGCGCTCCCGCTGGTCGCCGACCAGGAACCGGTGCGCGCGGCGCGCGCGGGATAGAGTGGCGGCCATGGCGCGGCTCCTCGTCGTCGACGACAAGGACAGCATCCGGACGATGCTGGACATGCGGCTCACCGCCGAGGGACACGCGGTGGAGCAGGCGGAGAACCTCGCCACCGCCGAGCGCGCACTCTCGGCCGGCGAATTCGACGTGGTGATCACCGACCTGCGGATGGGGAAAGGCGGCGATGGGCTGGACGTCCTGCGCAAGGTGAAGGATCGGCAGGCGCAGACCGAAGTGATCGTGATGACCGCTTTCGGCAACGAGGAAGTGCGAGAGCGCGCCCTCGAGCTGGGCGCGCTCTGCTATCTGGAAAAGTCGCCGCGCCTCGCCTCGGAGGTGGTCCCGCTGGTGAAGCGGGCGCTGGAGAAGCGGGAGCTGGCGGTGCGGGGCCGCTCGCTGGCCGAGGACAACGAGCTGCTCCGCGAGCAGCTAGAGCGCCGCGCTCGGCTGGGCGACATGGTGGGTCGCAGCGCCGCCATGCAGGCCGTGTTCGAGCTCGTCGACAAGGTGGCCGTGGCGCGGACCACGGTCCTCATCACCGGGGAGAGCGGGGTGGGCAAGGAGCTGGTCGCCCGCGCCGTGCACGCGAAGAGCCCGCGCGCGCAGCAGCCCTTCGTCCCGGTGAACTGCGGCGCGATTCCCGAGGGGTTGATCGAGAGCGAGCTCTTCGGCCACGTGAAGGGCTCCTTCACCGGCGCCCAGGCCGACAAGGAGGGCCTCTTCCAGACCGCCGAGGGCGGCACGCTGTTTCTCGACGAGATCGCCGAGCTGCCCACGCCGCTGCAAGTCAAGCTCTTGCGCGCCATCCAGGAGCGCCGGATCCGTCCGGTCGGCGCCACCGACGACGTGGAAGTCGACGTTCGCATGGTGGCGGCCACCAACCGCGACCTCCCTGCCGAGGTGCGCGCCGGCCGCTTCCGCGAGGACCTCTACTACCGCCTGAACGTCGTGCAGGTCCGCGTCCCACCCCTGCGCGACCGCCGGGAGGACATCCTGCTCCTCGCCGACCACTTCCTTCGCCGCTTCGGCGCCGAGCACCGGCGGCCCGAGCTGCGCCTGTCTCGCGAGGCGCGGCGGCGGCTCGACGAGTACGGATTCCCCGGCAACGTGCGCGAGCTGGAGAACCTGATCGAGCGCGCGGTGGCGCTCTCCAGCGGCGACGAGGTGACGCTGGACGCGCTGCCGGCGCCGCTGCGCGGGACGCCCTCGCTCGCCCTGGACGGTCCGCTCCCGCCCGGGTTCTCGCTGGAGGCCCACCTGACTGCCATCGAGCGCGAGCTGATCGAACGCGCGCTCGCCGAGTCGCGCAACGTGAAGAAGGATGCCGCGGCGAAGCTCGGCCTCACCTTCCGCCAGTTCCGCCACCGCTTGAAGAAGCTCTCCGGCGAGGAGAACGGCGGCGAGCCGGAGGCCGACGACCCCGAGTCTACTTGAGGTCGCGCCGGGAGAAGATCGACACGGCGATGAGAAGCAGCGCAGCGGCGTACGCCACGCCGTAGAGAGCCGCGGCCGGCGCCAGGCCGTGCGGGACGGGCAGCTCGTTTGCGGCCAGCGATTTGACGTTGAGCAGCTCCAGGTCGGGCAGCAGGCGATACGCGGCCCCGGTGAGCGCCTTCGCCAGCCCGCTGTGGCTGCGCTGCTGGAAGGACTTGAGGTCGCCCAGCAGGTGCCCGATGAGGAACAGGGAAAGGGAGAACGCGCTGGCCAGGATCGGCCTGGTGAAGCTGCCGAAGAGAAGGGCGGCGGCGGCCATCAGGGCCAGCTCGAGAAGGATGAGCAGCGCCGCGATCGCCGCCGAGGCGCTGATCCCGTAGCCCGCGAGCCGCAGGACGCCGGCCAGGACGCCCAGCATCAAGAGGACGCTCACCGCCAGCATCGCGCAGAGGCCGAGGAACCGCCCGAGCAGGAACGCGCCGCGGGTCACCGGCCGCGCCAGCGTGGGGAAGACCGTGCGCCGCTCGATTTCTCCGGCGACCAGGCCGACGCCGATCAGCACGGAGACCAGCACGCCCGAGATCTCGATGGCCGACAGGCCGATGTCCAGGATCACGCGGTCCCACTGGCCGATGGTGAGCTGGGCCACGAACATCGAGCTGGCGATGAGCAGCACGGCGAACAAGAGCAGATTGTGGAGCAGCTTGCTCCGGACCAGCTCGCGCACCGTGTTCCCGGCGATCAGCAACGACACTCGCAACGCCTCGATCATTGCACCTCCACGGCGGCCAGCGTGCCCCGCCGGCCGCGGATACGCAGGCGCGCCTTCGCGGTCGATCGGGCTTCGCCGATCTCGCCGAGCTGGTAGCGGCCGCCGTGCGGCTCGCTCGGCTCACCGGCAAGGTCGCCCGCCCTCACCAGCGCGGCGATCGACGGCGCGTGCTGGCCGGTGCGGGCCGCGTAGCGTGCCGCCGCCGCCTCGATCTCGCGCAAGTCGCGCTCCATGCGCAGGTCGAGGAGGCGCTCTTCCCATTCGCGCTGCGAAGACTCCTCGGTGGCCTGCTCCCCCATCGCAGTCGCGAGCTGCTCGGCGAAGGCGAGGTCGCCTCCCTCGGTCAGGTTGCGCGTCGCGAGCAGGCCGATCCAGGGGGGCGCACCCGGAAGCCGCGCGGCGGCGGCGAAGCTGCGGCCCGCCTCCTCGAACCGCGCGAGGAAGTAGGAGTCGATGAATCCGAGCGTGAAGGGGATGTGCCAGTCGTCGGGGCGCTCGCGCATGCCCTTGCCGAGCAACGCCGCCGCCTCGAGCACGTTGGTCACCTTGCCGTCGATCGTCTGCCGCGGCATGGAGTTGCCCGCGAACCGGTACGCGCCGGCGAACTGCGGATCGAGATCGGTCGCGTAGGTCAGCAGCCGGTTCATGGCGCGGTCGTCGTGCAAGCCCTGCCGGACGGTGAGCATCTTGGAGCCGCGGCCGCCGTGGACCTGGATCGCCTGCAGGAACATCAGGTCGGAGACGACCGACCGGAGGCCGAACGAGAAGGGCCGGACGACCTCGGCCGGAAAAGCAGGGATGTCGAAGGAGGCATCGACCGCCGCCGGCAGGATGCGCTCCGCGCGCGAGCGCAGCAGGGCGGAGGAGGCAGCAAGGACGAAGAGCAAAAGGAGCGGCGCAAGAGCGCGGACCCGAGGGGTTACGTTCACTTGTGCATCACCATCGCGCGTCATGGCTCGTTCCGAAGAAAAAAGCGGAGGGGCGGCCACCGAACCCGCCCCTCCGATGTACACGGCCTGCCCGTCGAACCAAAGAAACCGGCTTACACGTCGTTTTCGTTGTTGGCCGGCTCGCCACCCGCGTTCGTGCCGGTCATCGTGCACGGCGCGGTCGCCGTCGCGCCGAAGTCGCGCGAGCCGG
>WNFL01286617.1_pt1 | contig 23187 bp, 23 predicted proteins | sample 5400361 | NCBI WGS metagenome assembly WNFL01 (sample SAMN13153351, study PRJNA577476) | soil metagenome | isolation source: 40 cm soil on Douglas fir-dominated hillslope | place: USA:California | collected 2013-09-17
GCGAATATCGCGTCGGCCAGAATGACCAGGAAAATCGATTGCACCACGGCGACCGTGGTCAAGCGACCGAGTTCGCGGGCCGAATCGCGCACCTGCATTCCGCGGTACGTGCCCACCATGGCAATCAGTATGGCGAATACCGGTGCCTTGATCAGGCCCGCCCAAAAAGTCGTCGGCGCAAGGGATTCGCGCAATCGACTGGTGAATTGCGGCAGGGGGATATGCAAATTGACCAGCGATAGGAGTGCCCCCCCGGCCAGTCCCATGGCGTCCGCAATCACCGTCAACAGAGGCAGAGCGATGACCAGGGCGAGCAGCCGGGGTACTACCAGCAGCTCGATGGGATTCATGCCCATCGCGCGCAGCGCGTCGGTTTCCTCGTTGAGCTGCATCACTCCGATCTCGGCCGCGAAGGCGCTGCCGGAACGCCCGGCGACTATGATGGCCGTCAGCAACACTCCCATTTCGCGCAGCACCGAAATGGTCACGAGATCCACGACGAAGATGTCCGCGCCGAACTTGTTCAGCTGTTGGGCGCCGAGATATGCCACGATCACGCTGATCAGGAAGGCAATGAGCGACACGATGGGGATGGCGGTAATACCGGTCTCGTAGATGTGCCGCGCCAGCGACGACGGGCGCAGCGCCCGGGGGCGGGAGAACGCCTCTTGGGAGACCGTCACGAGACGGCCGAAGAAGCCGATGACGGCGCGCCCTTCGGTGCCCTGAAGGACGGCCCACCGCCCCACTTCGCTGACCGAGTGTTCCAGTCCCGTTCCGGCTTCGGAAGACGCCGGCGCGGCACGCGGTTCCGCCTCGAGTTTCTGGAGCAATTCCAAAAAGTGCGGCGGGTCGCCGGTGTGGCGGACGTCCAAGGGTGGGGCGCCGAGCTCGGCCAACCGCATCAGCAAAACCCACGCCGGGCCGATCCCGGGCGCCTCGGCCCGCGACCAATCGCAGACCAGCGTGCCGCGCAAACCGTCGGGCAGGGCACGGAGCTGCGCTTCGATTGGCGCCATCGCCTCCAATGACCAATCACCGTCGAGGTGTAGCCGCCAATCGTCGCCTTCTCGTTCGAGCTCGAGGACGGTCATACTTGGACTCATTGCCCTATGCTAGCAGGCAATGCATTGCCGCCAATCTTAAGTTCGAGGGGTTGATGCACAACGATCCGTTGCTGCAAATCCTGATCCTGCTCACCGCCTCGGTGTGCGTGGTCGCGGGCGTACGCAAGCTCAAATTGCCGGCGATTTTGGGATATCTCGCGGTGGGCATGCTGCTGGGTCCGCACGCGCTGGCGCTGGCGGTCGACAATGAGACTACGCGGCTGCTGGCGGACTTCGGGGTGGTATTCCTGGTATTCACCCTGGGATTGGAATTTTCCCTGCCTCGCTTGGTGGCGATGCGCTGGGAAGTCCTCGGCGTCGGCGGCGCACAGGTGCTGATCACCACCGGCGTCGTCGCGGCAGGTTCGGCTCTGCTGTTCGGTGTACCGCCGGCGGTGGCCGTGGTGATCGGCGGCGCCGTGGCCATGTCTTCGACCGCCATCATCATTTCACAGCTCACCGAACAGTCGGAAAACAACCGGACGCACGGACGCCTGGCCGTGGCGATCTGTCTGTTTCAGGACCTGAGCTTTCCCCTGTTTCTCGCCCTGGTCTCGGTGTTGACCGCGAGCGACCGAATGCCGGCCGCGAGACAGATCGTCGTCTCGATCGGAATCGCCGTGCTGGCGTTGCTCTTGGTTCTTGCCGCCGGACGCTGGCTGCTGCGGCCGCTGTTCTTAGGAATCGCCTCGGTGCGCTCTGCGGAGTTGTTTTCGCTCGCCGTGCTGCTCGCGGTCCTGGCGTCGGCCTGGGCCACCCACGCGGTGGGCCTGTCGCTCGCGCTCGGGGCCTTCCTCGCCGGCATGATGCTTGCGGAAACCGAGTTTCGCCATCAGATCGAGGCGACGATTCGGTCGTACCGCGAGGTGTTGCTGGGCCTGTTCTTCATCACCGTCGGCATGCTGCTCGATATCGGATTGCTGCTTCGGCATTTCCCCTTGGTGGCGGCAATTCTCGTCGGAATGCTGCTGCTCAAGGTCGCGGTAGCGACCGTCGCCGCAAAGCCCGCGACATTCAGTTGGTTCAAATCCTTGCGCACCGGTGTGGTGGTGGGACAGGGCGGGGAGTTCGGCTTTGCGCTGCTGATTCTGTTGTTGAGACGCGAATTGCTCGATCCCGCGCTCGTGCAGCCGCTGCTGGCCGCCACGGTTCTCAGCATGGTCCTGTCGCCTCTTCTGATACGGCACAATCGGCGCATTGCGCGCGCCGTGCTCGGCGAATCCGGTCCCCCGCAAAGTACCGCGATGCGCGAGACCCAGGCGACCCTGGCCGTTGCCGAGCGCGATCACGTCATCATCTGCGGATTCGGCCGCGTCGGCCAGAATATCGCGCGCGTGCTCGAAACGACCGGCTTCGAGTTCATCGCCCTCGAGCTCGACGCATACCGGATCCGCGCCGGCCGGCAAGCCGGCGATCCGGTCATTTATGGGGATGCCGGCGAGGTCAAGGTGCTGGAAAACGTCGGGGTCGCGCGCGCAAGCTGCGTGGTGATCACGTTTGCAAACCCCGAAGTGGCATTGCGCATCCTGCGGGCGGTGCGCGAATTGCGCGATGACGTGCCGATTCTGGTGCGCACTCAGGACGACACCAAACTGGAGCAGCTGCAGGCGGCCGGAGCGACGGAAGTGGTGCCGGAAACCTTCGAGGCCAGCCTCATGCTGCTGTCGCACTTGCTGCTGCTGCTGAAGTTGCCGGTGCCGCGGGTGATCCGGACCATCAACGGCATCCGCAGCCACCGCTACGGGATGCTGCGCCAGTACTTTCGTGCCGCGGATGCCGAACACCTCGATGACAGTCACGCGTTTCGCGAGGAACTGCACAGCGTCATTCTGCCGCCGCAGGCCTGGGCGGTGGGCCGCAGTATCGCAGAGCTCGCCGCCCGCGGATCGAATGCCGCGGTCAGTGCGGTGCGCCGGGACGGCATCGTAGGGCGTGAGCCCAGCCCGGATACCCTGTTCAAGGAGGGGGACGTGGTGGTCGTGTGCGGTACCCCGGAGGCCGTGGAGCACGCCGAAACCCTGCTTCTGATGGGTTAAAAAAGCGCTTTACAGGGCGCCCCCTCCATCGCATAGTAGCGGGGCTGTTCAAGGGCAAACCCGCCGAAAGGTGGGGACGCAAAACCACCGGTCTAAGGGGCTTCTGTTGGAGAAGCCTGACGATAGCGGGGTCGCCAGTATGCTTCGTGCTTCGCACACTCCGAAATCCCACGGTTTTGTGCCCCCCGACAGCCAGCGGTAGCTTCAATCTAGTCTTCCGGGGGGAAGCATATGGTAAGTAAAGTGACTCGTTCGCCGGGGGCGGACTCATCGGGCATCTATCGCCGGCCGCGGCTGGTCCTCCAGCTGAAGCGCTTCGAAGACCTTCCGGCCGTACTCAGCAAAACCAAGAGCTACCCGACCCCCATTCGCATGGTGGGCGCCGACTATTCGCAGACGCGCTGCGTGGGCGGCGACGGCGGCACGACGGTCGACACGGGCGGGCTCGACAAGATCCTGGAATTCGGCGAGACCACCGTCCGGGCGCAAGCCGGCGTACGCGTGGGTACCTTGGTGCGCGCGCTGGCCGAGCGCGGCCTCGAACTGCCGTTGACCCCGGAAATGGGCCAGATTTCGCTCGGTGCCGTAGCCGTCACCACCCTGCCGCAGGCTTCGTACGGCGCGGGAGTCTCGCAGCTGTCCTCCTGCGTCACGGAATTGAAGTTGATTACGCCGCAAGGCAAGCAGATGACCGTGACCGAGCGGGAGCGCGACCTGATGCGCGTGCTGCGCTCGAGCTTCGGATTATTGGGTGTCGTGCACGAGGTCGTGCTGCGCGTACGGCCGCTGACACCGGTCAAGATCGATTATCAAGTGCTGTCCCTGAAGGAATTCGCCGGCCGCTTCTCGTCGATCATCAACGCGCCGGGTGCATTGCGGCTGCACATCTCGCCGTTTAACGACAGAATCACGGTCGAGCGCCGCACCCTCGACGAATCGGCCTCCTTGAGCCGCTCGGGGATTTGGCAAATCCGCAATTCCGTGATGCGCAATGTGTTGCCGGCCTTCGGCTCCACCGTCGGCAGCGTGTTGGCCGCGCCCGGCCTTCGCGCCGTCATGCAGAAAGCGCTGCGCGCCACGATCGATCGGAGCACCCGCGGCGTGGCGATGTATGCGCACGAGTGGATGCGCGACATGCCGAACGAAGCATGGAGGGCGCGCCACACCTACAGCCTGTGGGCGTTTCCGGAGGCGAGCTACCTCAAGGTGTTGGCCGGATATTTTGCGTTCTGCAAGTCGTATTACAAGGAACACAAATACCGCTGCAACGTCGTGAGCGGTGCGAGCCGGCTGCATCAGGACCGAGGATCTTTGTTCAGCGCCAGCTACTCGGGCCCCATGTTCACCCTCGAGCCGTCCTCCACCGGGGACAAGGGCTGGGATGATTTCTTGATCGATTTCAATGATTTTGCGTCGGCGGCGGGCGGCACGCCCACCTTCAATCAAACCCGCGCCCTGCAGCCCGAACATGTGGCGAAATCATTCGGCGAACGCGTGAAGCTGTTTCGGGCGCTGCGTCAACGGACGGATCCGCTCAATCGGCTGCGCAACAGCTACTTTGCCCATCTCCTGGGGTAGCTCGTCTACAGACCGGAGACGATTTTGGCCTTGATCGACTCGAATTCGGAGTCGCTGATGAGTTTGGCATCGAGCATTTCGCGCGCCTGACGCAGGCGTCGGGCCGGTTCTGATTCTGCGCCCGCCGAGTCTGCGCCGGCGTTGGTGCCCTGACCGCCGCCGATTTGCACGCCGCCGGATTTTGCCCGCAATTCCTCGAGATCCCGGATACGGCGTTTCTCGCGCCACACTTGGTCGTGCTGCTGGCAGATTCGATACATGGCCTGCGCTTGGTCCTTGCGCAGGTTGGTAAAAGTCCAGACGCGATTCACCTCGGATCCCAAGTTGAGGTCCGAGCTCGCCTGTGCGATCAGAGTGAGGTCCGCCGTGAGAATTCCGGCGCTGATGCGGGTTTCCTTGAGGTCCTGCCAGCGAATGTCGGCCGAATCATAGCCGCCGAGCAGGCGGCGATTGAGCGAAATACAGCGCCCGCTGGTGGCGGCGACGCAGGCGCGGCGATGGGTCAGTGCAAACAAACGATGCTGCACCGCCCAAGCTTCCAAGGTTTCCCCAGACGTGAGCAGTCCCCGCAGCGTGGCCAGGGTCGACTCGAGGCCCGGCTCTCGCGAGCCGCTGGGGACGGGTTCGTTCATCACGCTTTTTCTTGCAAGTGGGCCTCGAGGAACCAGAGGTACTTGTCGACGTCGCGGGAAATTCCGGTGAACAGATCCGCGCTATCGGCGTCGCCCAATCTGTCCGTATCGTCGATGGCGGCTCTAACCGCTTTGCCAAACACCGACAGCTGCGTCGACAAATAGAATAGATGATCCTTGCCCGCCGTAATGCTCAGCGGATAGTTTTTCAATTTGCTGCGCTTGGCCGCCACCGCCACTGTGCCTTCGGCGGTTCCTCCCAGGCTCGTCACGCGTTCGGCGATGGTGTCGATTTGTTCCAAGACGAGATCGGAGATCTTATCGAACAACTCGTGCAGGGCGATGAAATTCGGACCCTTCACGTTCCAGTGCGCTTGCTTGACCTGGCTCTGCAAATCAATCGCATCGGCCAACCGGTCATTGAGGATGGCAATGACATTGCGGCGGGTCTTCTCCGAAAGATCAATCTTCGTCTTGTACATCGGTACTCCTTCGAGATAGGGGCGGCGAACTCACCGCTATTTTGCACTGCTTAGTCATGAATCCCAAGAAAGAACGTGATATCGGGGGCGGTGTTGACCGCAGCGTCCTCGGTGAAGCCCATCTGCATACGCCATCGGCCGCGGAGGCGCCGGACCGCGCCGACGGTCAGTTGCAGACTGGGTCCGAGAAAGCGCAGATCGCTGCCGGCGACGTGGCCGGTTTGGCCGTCGAGCTGGGCACGCAGGGACCACGCCGGACCGAGTACGCGCGTGACCGCGAATCGCGCGAACATGGAATCGCGGTGCGCTGACCCGGCAAACAATTCGTCGCCGAAGGGCTGCGCGGCTCCCAGCTCGGCGGCGAACTGCCATTTTGGCAGGCGCATCGCGGCGTGCGCCCATAAGGCGCCGTCCCAGGCGCCGTCGCTGGTCAACCCCGCCACCGATCCGGTGGGCGCCTTGAGACCTCCCCAAATGGACAAGGTATGCCGCGCGTCGTCGACGGCATACCAGCCGGCGTCGGCCGCCAGATCTCCAAAACTGCTCTGCGGGTGGTTGAGACCGATCTTCCCCCGGCCCGAATAGAAATAATCGATTTGCCGCTTCGGATAGAAGGGCCGATTGCCGCGATCAAAGCCGAACAGCTCATGCCAGACGTCGACGACGGAATCCAGAATTCCGCCGCTGTCATGGACGATGGGTACCGAAAGGCGGTAGCGCCAACGCTGAGCCAGCGCATTTTCATACGTAAGGTCGAGCACGTCGCTCTCGCCGTCGATGAACAATTTTTCACGCGCGTCGTGCTCTACATTGATCGTATTGCTGACCAGCAGGGTCGCCGACAAGCTCTTGCCTAAGTCGAGCCGCGTGTCGCTGGGCAGCGGCAGGTAGAAGCCCCGCAACAGGGGATTTTGATTGCGGGTCGCGAAAAATTCCTCGGCGCGAAGCGGTCCGGAGGCGGTCAAGCAACCCGCGACGGCCGCCATGACCGCGGCCCAGGTGCGCCTTCGGCCGGCGCCGGGTCGCCGTGGCGGCCGCATGGGATCAGATCTCGGTGCGCCGCATACGCAGTTGGATGGCGCCGGCGATCAGCGCGACGCCCAACGCGGCGCCGATCCAGGTATCGGAACTGGAAAAGAATCCGCCGGCGTTTAAGAACTGAATCACGCTCACCGGCGTGTTGATGGTGTCATGGCCGATCTCGGTCGTTACCCAATTCGCCGCGCCGGGAGTGTATTGGAGTGCGTGCGAGAAGTAGCCGCCGAGCCGAGACGCGAGCTGCCCCGCAATCACATGGGTGCCGAGAAACACGCGCTCGGCGATGACCAGTGCCAGCGGGGGCAGGATGGACCACAGCATCACGGCGCGCCTCGCCCATGCCGACACGACCAATAGCCACGCCGCGACCGGCAGGTACCAGATGCCCGCGGTCACGATCAAGTAGAGCCACAGCGCCTGGATCTGCAGCCACAGCCCGCCGCGCCACAGGGAACTATCGATGTATGAGTTCGCCCGAACCGAGATGATGAAGGCCATGATGAGCGTCGTCAGATCGGCGAGCGCAAAATACAACAGTGGAATCACGATCAGTGCCGTCCCCAATTTGCACACGACCGTGGCGGTGTCGGATATGGGCATGGATTTCCAGAACAGAATGCTGCGGTCCTTGCGATCGGCATACAGGCAATCCAGGAGATACCAGGTGGAATAGATCGACATGACGACGAAGAACGTCACCGCGATCAAAACCATCCCGTCGAGAGCGCCGGCCTGCACCACGGCGCGGACGGTCGCGAGATCGACGGCGCCCAGCACCTGGTAACCGCCGAACAGGGAGGCCAGGATCAAGAGTCCGCCGAGTACCGCCGGAATCAGCCAAATGGCGCGATTTTCCCAAAATTCCCGGCGTACCAGCCAGATAGTGGTGTTCATGCGGCATCTCCGGACAGCTTGGCGACGAATAAGTCGGCGATGCTCAAGGTGTGCACCTCCCCCCATGCGGCGAGCTGTTCCAGGTTGGGCTGCTCGTAATACAGGACCACCTTGCCCAGCATGCGGCGCTCATGGAACGGTTTGCCGGCGCGCGCCGCGTCCAGGTTGTCGGCGGCGACGGCGACCGCCGCGTAGCGAGTGGCGATGTCGTCGAGCGATGCGTCGAGAACGATGCGACCCTTGTCGATGAACAGCACATCGGTCAGCAGATTCTCCACTTCCTCCACTTGATGGGTGGTGATCAGTATGGTCCGTGTGTCGTCCATGTAGTCATTCACCAGTGCGTCGTAAAAGGCGCTCCGCGCGAGAATATCCAGGCCCAGGGTCGGCTCGTCGAGCACCAACAGCTTGGCGTCGATGGCCATGGTCAACGCCAGGTGCACTTGAGTCTTCATACCCTTGGACAATTCGCGCAAGCGCCGCTCGCCCGTGATCCCGGTCTTGGCGAGCAAGCCGACGGCCCGGTCGCGGCGAAATCGCGGGTGCACGCCGGCGACGAAGTCGATGGCCTGATCGACGCGCAACCAGGCCGGGAGCACCGCCACATCGGCGATGAAGCAGGCATCGCGCATCAGCTCGGCGCGTTCGCGAAATGGCTCCCGATCCAAGACTTTCAGTTGCCCCTCGTAGGCGGTCAGCCCCAGGATGGCGCGGAGCGCAGAGGTCTTGCCCGCGCCGTTCGGGCCGATGAGGCCGACGATGCGGCCGGATTCCACGGTGAAGTTGGCATGGTCCAGCGCAACGTGCTTGCCATATTTTTTGGTGAGATCTTGAGCTTCGATGAGCGCAGGCATGATGAGTCTCATTCTTCCGTAGGCAAGCCGCCCCGGGGCGGCGGGGCGGGGTGTGTCAGTGCCGGTGTCTGGGCGAACAATTCCTGCGCGGAGAATCCCAGCCGGTGGATGACCGCGAGAATTTGCGGCCACTCCTCGTGCAGGAAACGCTCCCGCTCTCCGGCCAGTAATAGCCGTTGAGCACCCTCGCTCACGTACATGCCCCGGCCGCGGCGTTTTTCGACCAGGCGTTCGTCGACCAACTGCTGATAGCCCTTCAGCACCGTCAGAGGATTGAGCCGGTAATCGGCAGCAACCGCCCTCACGGAGGGCAGGGGATCGCCCTCCTTGAGTGCGCCCTCTAGGATCAGGGCGACCATCCGATCGCGCAGTTGGCGATAGATGGGCTGGTTGTCATTCCAATTAGGGTCCATTCCTCACTCGATTTGCTGTTATGGCTATATAGCACTCTAGTCTAAGGCAACGCATTCCCTTCGAAGGGCGCTCAGACGGCGCCGTTCGATGTCGCGGCAGCCGCGTGAGCCAGCGAGATGACCGTCGCCTGCTGGTGTGAGGCGCCGTTGAACAAGTAGGCGACTCCGCCGATGATCAGGCTGTTCATCATCAGGGCGACGGCAAGGGCGGCAAGCTTGGTTGAGATCTGAGTGTTCATGAGGAGTCTCCTGTTAGTAGTCATCGAGGTGTTTCGGTGACTTGGTGATATAGTCACATACAACACTGCTACATGCAAGCACTTTGGCAAATCTTTTTTTGGATGGGAAAAATCGACTTATGCTGCATTGCACATTACCGGCAAGCGGAGGGCCCTCGGAGCCGCCCCGTGGCCCGAGAATTAACAGCGTGTATGCTTGGGCCCATGGAGCCATTCGACGAGGATGCAATGTTGATGGTGCGGTACCGAGACGGCGACTCGGACGCATTTTCGACGCTGTACGCCCGGCACAAGGGTCCGCTCTATCGTTATCTGCTGCGGCAGGTACGCAATGCCGGCGCAGCGGCAGACTTGTTCCAAGATGTCTGGTCGCGATTGGTCGCCACGCGCGGCCGATATGAGGCGCGCGCCAAATTCGCCACCTATCTGTTCCACATTGCGCACAACTGCACCATCGATTTTTTCCGCCGTGATCTCAAGATGCGAAACACCGCGCGACCCGATGACGCCGATGCGCTGTCGGAGCCTGAGGTGCCCGAATATCAACGCCCTGACGGGATCGCAGAATTCGCCGAACAGCAGTCCGCGCTGCTCGCGGCGTTGGGCGCATTGCCGCGGGAACAGCGCGAGGCATTTCTGCTGCACGAAGAGACGGGATTGACCATCGAGGAAATCGCGCGCGTGACCGACGTCGGAGTCGAGACGGCCAAGAGCCGGCTGCGCTACGCGATTCGCAAATTGAAGAAGTCGCTGCTTCCGGCGCCGATCCCCGGTGCGCGGCCCCTGCGGACGCGAACGATTTGAGCAACCCGCAAGCCATGGAACCGACCGACGACTTGGACGAATATTTGCGCGGCGACAGCGCGCTGTCGCGCCAGTACCGGAGGGAATCGGCACCGACGCCCCCGCATGCGCTCGATCGCCGTGTTCTTGGAGCGTCGCGCGGCGCTCACGGCAACTCACCCTGCCTGGCGCCGCTCGCGTTCGCCGCCAGCGTTTTGTTGTCAGTGGCGCTGGTGCTCGCCATCGCGTTCGGGCCGCGGACCGCCAAGCGCGTCGACGATGCCCCGCGCCTGGTGCGTGTCGCCGCCCATTCGGACGCGTTGACGAATCCTCCCCTCAATCGCAAGCTGCATTTGTACAGCAGCGATCCGAAGTCCGCGCGCGCGCCGGCGGACTGGCTCGCCGACATCGCGGCGCTGCGCCGTGCCGGACGCGACCGTGAAGCGGACGCGGAGCTGCGGCGCTTTCACAGCACCTACCCCGACTATTCGACCGGCGACCTCGCGCTCCGGCCCGGAGGCCGCCCCTGATTGGCGCGATTTCGGCTACCATTCTTGGTTTTTGCGCCGGGAGTTAGTCATGAAAAAGCCAGTCACCATCACCATCACGGGCGCGGCCGGGAACATCGGCTATGCGCTCGCGTTTCGCGTCGCGTCGGGTCAAATGCTCGGCACCGATCAGCCGATCAACTTGAATCTGCTGGAGATACCGGCGGCGAGCGCGGCGGTACAGGGCGTGGTGATGGAGTTGAACGACTGCGCTTTCCCCACGCTGAATAAGGTGACCGCGACCAGCGATGCTGCAGTCGCCTTCAAGGATTGCAACTTCGCCATGCTGGTTGGTGCGCGGCCGCGCGGTCCGGGCATGGAGCGCAAAGATCTCTTGCTGGAGAACGCCAAGATTTTTTCCGCGCAGGGCAAGGCTCTGGACGCGGTCGCCAGCCGCGATGTGCGCGTCCTGGTGGTCGGCAATCCGGCCAATACCAACTCACTGATCGCGCAACGCAACGCCCCGTCGCTGCCGCCCCATCGATTCACGGCGATGACTCGATTGGACCACAACCGGGGATTGGCCCAGCTCACCGAAAAGAGCGGCGCCTCCCTCGCGAAGGTCAAGAAGGTCATCATTTGGGGCAATCATTCCGCGACCCAGTATCCCGATTTGCATCACGCCACCGTCGACGGCAAACCGGCGTTGTCGGTGGTCGAAGCGAGTTGGTTCCAGGACACCTTCATACCGACGGTGCAGCAACGCGGCGCGGCGGTCATCAAGGCGCGCGGCACCTCCTCCGCGGCTTCCGCCGCCGCGGCGGCGCTCGACCACGTTCACGACTGGATGCTGGGCACGCCGCCGGATGATTGGGTCAGCATGGCGGTCGCCTCGGATGGCAGCTATGGAATTCCGGCGGGGGTGATCTATTCCTACCCGGTGACCTGCAGGAACGGCGAGTACAGCATCGTGCAAGGATTGAGCATGAACGATTTCAGCCGCGAAAAGATGCAGGCGACGCATCGCGAATTGCTGGAAGAACGAGACGGCGTGAAAGACCTGATTTGAGGCGGACCCAATGAACGACGTTGCCCACAGCGCAGGCCTGTCTCTGGCCTGGGCAGTGTTGTTCCTCGGGGTGCTGCTGATTCTCGCGTATCGCCGCTCGAGCCTCGCCTTGAGCTGTTGCGTTCTTGGAATAGCGCTGCTCGCTTACTGGGCGCTCGGGAGCGCCCCTGAGTGGTGGAAGATTCTGGTCTCCGTCCCGTACGCCTTGCTGCTGCTGCTGAATGTCCGGCCGTTGCGCCTCCGGGCCGTGACGCGGCCGTTCCTGCGCAGCTACCGCAGACTGCTGCCGCCGATGTCCGCGACCGAACGCGAAGCCTTGGACGCGGGCACCGTGTGGTGGGACGGAGAATTGTTCACCGGCGGTCCGGATTGGCACAAGCTCATGTCCGCGAAAGTGCCGACGCTCACAGCGGAGGAGCAGGCGTTTCTCGACGGTCCGTGCGAAGAATTGTGCGCGATGCTCGACGACTGGGACATCACCCACGCCCGGGCGGACCTGCCGCCGCAGGTATGGTCGTTCATCAAGTCCAAGGGCTTCTTCGCCATGATCATTCCGCGGCGTTACGGCGGTCTGGAATTTTCCGCGTACGCGCATTCCTGCGTGCTGATCAAGCTCGCCTCGCGTTCGGGCACGGCATCCTCGACCGTGGCGGTGCCGAACTCCTTGGGTCCGGCGGAATTGCTGCTGCATTACGGCACGGAGGCGCAGAAGGATCATTTCCTGCCGCGCCTGGCACGCGGCGAGGATGTGCCTTGTTTCGCCCTCACCGGACCACGCGCGGGCTCCGATGCGGCCTCCATTCCCGACATCGGCGTCATCTGCAGGGGCCGGTGGCAGGGTTCGGAAATCGTCGGCATCAAGCTCAATTTCTCGAAGCGCTACATCACCCTGGCGCCCGTCGCCACCGTGGTCGGGCTTGCTTTTCGTTTGTTCGATCCTGACCGGCTGATGGGCGAGCGCACCGACCTCGGCATCACTTGTGCATTGATTCCGCGCGACACCCCCGGCGTCACGATCGGCCGCCGGCATTTTCCGCTGAACGTTCCCTTTCAGAACGGACCGATCCTTGGGGCCGATGTGTTCGTGCCCATCGACGCCATCATCGGCGGCTTCCCTATGGCCGGCCAAGGATGGCGCATGCTGGTCGAGCAGCTGTCGGTGGGCCGTTGCATTTCGCTCCCCTCGAGCGCCACGGGCGGCGCGCAGGCGGCGGTGTATGCATCGGCGGCGTACGCGCGAATACGCCGGCAATTCAACATGCCGATCGGCCGCTTCGAGGGCGTCGAACAGGTCCTGGCGCGCATGGCGGCGCGCACCTACATCATGGATGCCGCGCGCTCGGTCACCGCGGGCGCGATCGACGGCGGCGAGAAGCCGTCGGTGCCGTCCGCCATGTTGAAATATCACGCCACCGAATTCGGCCGAATGATCGCCAATGATGCGATGGATGTGCACGGCGGCAAGGGCATCTGCCTCGGACCCAAGAACTATCTGGGCCGCGGGTACCAGATCGTGCCGGTGGCGATCACGGTCGAAGGCGCCAATATCCTGACCCGCAGCCTCATCATCTTCGGTCAAGGGGCGGTGCGCTGCCATCCCTTCGTGTTGCGCGAGATGAACGCGGCGCGGAATCCCGATCGCGAAGCCGGTATAGCCGAGTTCGATCGCGCACTCATGGGTCACATCGGATTCGCCATCTCCAATGCGGCGCGCTCGCTCGTCTTAGGGCTGACGCTCGCGCGCTTCACCCAAGTGCCGCAGGCCGGACCGACCACGCGCTACTTCCAACACGTGAACCGATATAGCGCGTCATTTGCACTGGCGACCGACATCGCGATGCTGGCGCTCGGCGGCTATCTGAAGAAGAAGGAAACCCTGTCGGCGCGATTGGGCGACGTGCTGTCGGCGATGTACCTGGCTTCGATGGTATTGAAGCATCACGACAACCAGGGCCGCGAGGCCGCGGATCTGCCGCTGGTCGAATGGGCCTGCCGGAGCCTCCTCTACCAGGCACAGGAACAACTACACCTGTTCTTGCGCAATTTCCCGAACCGTCCCTTGGCTGCGTTCATGCGGCTGCTCATCTTCCCGCGCGGCCTGACGTATTTTCCCCCGAGCGACCGCCTGGGGCGCGACATCGCCGACCTGATCATGAACCCGACCGCTGCCAGGGAGCGGTTGACCCAGCACATCTACAAGACTTGGGGCGCGAACAACCCCTTGGGTCTCCTGCAAGAGGCATTGACTCTGTCCGCACTGGCGGAGTCCCTGGAAAAGCGCATTCGGGTCGACGGCGTCAAAACCGGCCGCGTGACGGCGCTGGATTTGCCGGGCCAGATTACAGAGGCCCTGCAGCTCGGCATTTTGAGCGAGTCCGAGGCGGCCGCGCTGCGCGACTACGATGCCAAGGTCTCCAACCTCATCAATGTCGACGACTTCGCGCCGCACGAACTGCGCGTCGGCACGGGCGCGGGCGGCGGCCCGGATTCATAGTGCGTTGCCCCATAGGCTGGCACTTTTTGCCGTGCACACAGTCGTATTGGCCATTACGGCGAGGTGTATTCCTGTATGCCGCGATGCCGCTGTAAGATGGGTCAATCGTCCGCCACCACCACCAGGAGATCCGTATGAACCGTCTACTTCTCGCGTTGGGCGTCACCTTGATTGCGACCTTCGCCGCGGCGCAAGAGCGCACTGCGCCGGCCCCGAATGCCGAGGTTTACATCATTGCTCCGCAAAACGGCGCGACGGTACATGGGCCGGTCACCGTACGCTTCGGATTGAAGGGGATGGGAGTCGCGCCGGCGGGAGTCAAATTCGACAACACGGGGCATCATCACCTCCTGATCGACACCGACATCAGCGAATTGAAGCTCGATGCGCCGCTGCCGGCGACCGATAAGATAGTGCACTTCGGCAAGGGCCAGACCGAGACCACGCTGACCTTGCCGCCCGGCAAGCACACGCTCGAATTGCTGTTTGCGGACTACCTGCACAACTCCTTCGATCCGCCGCTGCACTCGAAGAAAATCACCATCACCGTGGAATGACATGCGGGCGATCTTGCATATCGACATGGACGCTTTCTACGCGTCTGTGGAGGAGCAGGATCGCCCGGAACTGAAAGGCAAGCCCTTGATCGTGGGCGGCACGAGCGGCCGCGGCGTGGTCGCCGCGGCCAGCTATGCCGTGCGGCGCTTTGGCGTGAGGTCGGCCATGCCCATGCGCGAAGCGTTGCGCCGCTGCCCCGAGGCCATTTGCGTACGCCCGCGCATGGCGCGCTACAAGGAGGTATCGGAGCAGGTGTTCGCGATTTTTCGCGAATTCACCCCGCTCGTGGAAGGCTTATCCCTGGACGAAGCTTTTCTCGACGTCACTTCGAGCCTGCGGCTCCTGGGGAGCGCGGAGTCGATCGGCCGTGAAATCCGGCGCCGCATCCGCGAGCAAACCGGCCTCACTGCGTCGGTGGGAATCGCGCCGAACAAATTACTGGCGAAAATCGCCTCTGATCTCAACAAGCCGGACGGCATGTGCCGCATCGGCGCGGACAATGTGCACGAGATCTTGGATGGGTTGCCGATCGAAAAATTGTTCGGCGTCGGGCCGAAGAGTCTGCCAGGCGCGCACGCGGCGGGAATTCGCAACTTCGGCGATTTGCGTCGGGCCGGCGACGAAACGTTGTGGCGAGCCTTCGGCAAGCATGGAAAGACCATGCGCGAACGCGCATGCGGCTTGGACGATCGGCCCGTCGAGCCCAACCGCGAAGAGCAATCGATCAGCGCGGAGGAGACCTTCGCCGCGGATATCCAAGGGAGCGCGCCGCTCGCGCTGCGGCTCCTGCGGCTCGCCGATCGGGCGACCTCGCGGTTGCGAGCGCAAAAACTTAGCGCAGGCACAGTGAGCATCAAGATCCGCCGTGCCGATTTCACCACCTACACTCGCCAGCGCGCCCTGAGACCGCCCACGCAGGACTCGAGCGTCGTATCGGCCGCCGCAAAGACTCTGCTCGAGCAATGGTTGGCGACCCAACCCGATGCCGCAGTGCGGTTGTTGGGGGTCGGCGTCAGCGACCTGCAGACATCGATGCAGGCGGATTTGTTCGGCGCCAGTCTCGCTGCAGGTTCGCGATTGGACATGGCCATCGACGGCATCCGCGACCGCTTCGGCTCAGGAATACTGACCCGCGCCAGTCTATTGCCCGGGACTCCGAGCGGCTCGGGTTCCGACGGCTGAGTTGCTATCCTAGGAAAGCCATGTACCTCCGCTTCTTCGGGCTCAATGAAAAGCCCTTCGCCATCACTCCGGACCCCCGCTATCTCTATTTGAGCGAACGCCACGCCGAAGCTCTGGCGCACTTGCTATACGGCATCAACGAGTCGGGGGGATTCATTCAACTGACCGGGGAAGTGGGTACGGGTAAAACCACGGTGGTGCGCACCCTGCTGTCGAGGGTTCCGCATCATGCCGACGTCGCGGTCATATTGAATCCGCGCATGACGCCCGTCGAGTTTCTGCTCACCATCTGCGAAGAGCTGGGGCTCGGCATCGCGGACGGCGACCGCGACAGCGTCAAACAGATGGTCGATGCGCTGAATCGGCGGCTGCTGGCGGCCCATGCCGAAGGTCGGCGCATCATCGTGATCGTGGACGAGGCGCAGAATCTGTCTGCCGAGGTCTTGGAACAGGTTCGGCTGCTGACCAATCTGGAGACCCCTACGCAGAAGCTGCTGCAAATCATTCTGATCGGGCAGCCGGAACTTCGCGAATTGCTCGACCGCACCGAGCTGCGCCAGCTGGCGCAGCGAATCACCGGCCGATACCACTTGGAACCCTTGTCGCGCGAGGAAACCCGGGGCTATATCCGCCATCGGCTGCGCGTCGCCGGCACCGCAGGAGAAATCTTCACCGCCTCGGCGCTCACCGAGGTGCACCGCCTGGCGGCGGGGATCCCGCGCGTCATCAACGTGACTTGCGACCGTGCCCTGCTGGGTGCCTATACCCAGGAAGCCCGCAAGGTGACGGCCGCGCTGGTGCGGCTCGCGGCCGGTGAGGTTTACGGTCGGCGATTCGTCCCCGTGTGGCTGGGGTGGCTCGCCTGGGCTCTGGGGATAGTGGGCATTGCAGTGGCCGCTTTCGGCGGCTGGCAGCTGTGGCAGCGCCAATCCTCGCCCTTGCACGCCTTCGGCGGCCAGCCGCATGTCACGCTCCGCCCGACTTCCGCGACGGCGGTTCCGATTCCGGCGGCAGCGCCGACGGCGCCCCGGCCTGCCGCCGCCGCTGTATCCATCAACGCATTGCTCGCCGCCAACAGCGCCAACACCAGCGATGCGGCGGCCTTCCGCCGCCTGCTGTCGTTATGGGGAACGGCCATGGGGGACGATAAGGACCCGTGCGGGCAGGCGGCCAAGGCGGGGTTGTCGTGCCTGGAACAGCGCGGCTCCTGGGCGCAGGTCCGGGCCTTGAACCGGCCCGCCATTCTGACGCTGACCGACGATGGCGGACGACGCCACCGCGTCGTGCTGTCCGGGTTGGACGATCGATTCGCAATCTTGGACCTGGGCGAACACAATGAGCGGGTGCCGCTTGAAGAGCTGTCGCGCGATTGGTTCGGGGAATTCACCCTCGTGTGGAAACCCAAGACCGTGCGCACCCGACTCTTGTCGATGGGGATGGCGGGAGAGGAGGTCCGATGGCTCCGCCGCAGTCTGAACGCCCTGCGGGGCGCCGCCTCGGATCCGGAGCGGGGCGACGTCTACGATCAAGAATTGGCGATTGCCGTACAGAATTTCCAGCGCGAGCATCGACTCAATGTCGACGGCATCGCGGGAGTACAGACCCAAGTCATGCTCGACACCGCATTGGCCGAACCCGGTTCGCCCTTGTTGCTGCCCAACGCGCCGCGCGGCGGTTAGGCACCTTCATGTCCTTTATTCTCGACGCACTCAAGAAGTCGGAAATCGAACGGCAGCGCCAATCCGTGCCGGGGCTGATGGACATGCGCCCCAGTGCGCGGCGCAGCCGCCTGCCGAGCTGGGCGATCGCACTGGGCGTCTTGCTCAGTATCAATTTGCTGGTCTTGACCTTCGTATTGACGCGAAAGAGCGCTCCCGCCGCGCATGCGTCGCAGCCGCGGGACGCGGCTTCCGTTCCCGAAGCCTCCGTACCGCCCGAAACCTCGCATTTCAGCCCACTGGACGCGGCGCCGGTGTACGCGCCGGAAATTCCGGTCTCAGCCGGCGAGAGTCCGGCGCCTCTTCGGCCGCCGGCGGTGCGCAGGATTTCAGCCGAGGCCGCGGGCGCCGCGGCCTTGCGTCCCGCGCACCGCCCGGATCCCCTGTTGACGGACCAAGACTCGAAAGCCGACGAGGAAGCACTGCCCTCGATCAGCGAAATCCACTTGACGGGCGCGCAAGCGCTGCCCGAGCTGCACCTCGACGTTCATGTGTATGCGACCAATCCGGCCGAGCGCTTCGTGTACGTCAATATGCGCAAGTACCACCAAGGCTCCACGCTGCAGGAAGGTCCCACCGTCGAGCGCATTCGGCGCGATGGGGTGGTGCTCAACTATCAGGGCCTGCGATTCATTCTGCCGCGGCAGCCGTAAGCGGGCGGCTACTCGGCCAGCACGAAGGTGACTTTCAAGCGCACGCGATACTCGGTGATCTTGCCCTTGCCGACGACCACATCCTGACTCGCCACCCAGGCACCCGCGACATTCTTCAAAGTCTTGGTGGCGCGCCTCACGCCGTTCTCGAGCGCGTCGTCAAAGCTCTTCTTGGATGAAGCGATGATTTCCGTGACCCTTGCGACTGATGACATGTTCGGCTCCCGTTGCTTTAGGTTCCTGGCCGCAACATCCTGACAGACATGTGCGAAGCGGTGCAATCGGCGGCACTAGCCTGCATCGCCGTGCGTCGCTACCATGGGGGCGACGAATTTGTTCTTTCGGAGAGTCGCCGCCTTGGGGTATCAGCTTCTCGTGCGCTTGTCGCTGGCGGCCGTGGTGTCGCTGGAAGCGGGCGCCGGCGCTGTCGCAGGGACGATCGAGGGCGCCATCGCCTTTCCGGCCCAACTCGTGCCGTCGATGACCGTCTATGCCTCCGACCTCGATACCCTGAAAATCCACTCCGTGCAACTCGCGCGCGGGCAGGCGAATTTCACCATCGAGGTGCCGGCCGGCCGCTTCCTGGTGTTCACGGCGCCCAACGAACCCGGCGCTCCCAGCGTCTATGGCGCACACACACGGTACAGCCTGTGCGCGCCGCGCGATGCCGGCAACTGCGAGGATCACTCGCTGGTGCCGGTCACCGTCACCGCACAGGCGCCGCATGCCGCAGTGACCATCGATGACTGGTACTTGACGGATGCGGTTGCCGAGCAGATAGACCGTATCCGCGGCGTCGCGGTCGGCTTCGATTCGGAACCCCAGAGCGCGCCGCGATTCTCCGAGTACCCGAGCGCACCGCTCGACGCCGCCGCCAAGCCCAAGATCGATCATGCAGGCGGTGAACTGTCCGAGGAGGACTCCAAGACCGTGCAGCGCGCGCTATCGAGCGGTCCAAATTTCGCCGGCCACGTCACGGTGGCGCTGACCAGCTGCGGCCTGGCATGCAGCCGCCTGCTCCTGGTCGATTGGCGCAGCGGGGCCATTCAGGAGCTGCCGCCGCAAGGGTCGCGTGCGCCGATTCAAGGAGCGCTGCCGTGCCGAACCGACGAAACGCTGCTGTTTCGACGCGACAGCAGGTTGCTCTGCGTCACCCGCGTGCGCGGCGCGGCGGTGGTCACTCAGTACTACGTGTGGAATCAAAAGAATGCCGCGCTGGTGCAGAGCGGCGAATATCAGCGGACACCGCAGGCGTTCTGCGCGGTTGCGGCGCGCTAACCCCGATCATGCGATGATTGACCCATGCGCAAGATCTTGACGTTGACCATGAGCGGCTTGGTGACCGTATTGCCCTTGGCATTGACGGTCTATGTCATCTGGTGGCTGGTGCAAACGGTGGAGGGGTGGCTGCGGCGCGCCTTGATCGCGCTCGGCATCGTGAGCCCGCAGCATTATTGGCCCGGCTTGGGGTTGATCACCGGATTCGTGCTGTTGCTGGTCGTCGGCAGTTTGGTCAATGCCTATGCGGGCAAGATCCTGCTCAAATATTGGGACGATTTTTTGGGCCGAATCCCGTTCGTGAAGACCCTCTATGGCGGATTTCGCGACGTCGTCAGTTTGCTGCCGTCCGGCAGCGGCGAGAAGCGCGACCTGCAGCGCGTGGTATTGGCCCGGTTCGCGGACGTGCACGCGATTGGTTTCGTCACTCGAGAAGACGTACCGCCGGTGCTGCTGGCGCACGGCGGCCAGGACTGGGTGACCGTGTATTTCCCGATGAGCTACGCGTTCGGCGGCTACACCATTTACCTGCCGCGGGAGCGCATTGCGCCTCTCGACATTTCGGTCGAAGACGCCATGCGATTGGCGATCACCGCGGGCCTGACGGCTGCCGGTTCGCGCCAATAGTCGAGACCTTGGGGTATCTCATGGTCAAGCGCTGTCTGCTGGTCCTTGCACTCGCGGCGACTCACTCTCCGACGGCCTCGGGAGTCGGGGCACACGGGGGGGCGATGCCCGGCGCAGCGATGCCTGGCGCAGCGATGCCTGGCGCAGCGATGCCCGGCGCAGCGATGCCCGGTGCAGCGACCCGACGCGTCAAGTCGACCGCCGCTGGGGACAGATACCAGACGTGGAGGGCTGAGGCCGCGGCGATCCTCGTTGCTCGCGCGGATGCGAACTCGCTGGCGACGGCCGCGGCACTGCGCTTTACGGGTCCCGCCTACGGCGCAAAATCGGCCGGCGCGAGCCCCAAGCCGTCGGCCTTGGAATTGGCAGCCCGCGCCAGCGAGTTGGCGCCGCAAGACGCGAGCATCGGCTGGCTGCACCTGCAATTGTGTTCAGGCACACCCGCGTGCGACATCCGCGACGTCGCGACCGTCATGCGCTGGGTGGACGCGGACAACGGCGCCGCCTGGCTGCAGACGCTGTCGGCGGCGCAGAAGGACAGGGATGCGACGGAAGTGGATAGGATCCTCGCGGACATGGTCCACGGGGAGCGCTTCGATTTGTATTGGAACCGGATCGTGGTGCTGATGGTCGATGCTCTCAGTGCCGCGCATGACCAGTTGCCGAGCGGTTTCGCAGCGTCGGATTCCGCCAGGTTGACCACGGTCAGCGGAATCGCCGGCGGCGAGGTCATTCCGCCGTTTGCGGCGCTGGTGGACGCTTGCCGAGACTCGAGTGCCGGAGCGGAGCGGCGCGACCTGTGTTTGAGACTGTCAAAGACCATGCAACGGAGCGACACCATCGCCGCGCAACTGGTGGGTTTCGGCATCGAGAGGCGCCTGCTCGCGCCCGACAGCAGGGAGGCCCGGGCGATTGCCGATCGAAGACACCTGTTGGAGTGGCGCGAGGCGGCCGCGGCCAAGTTCGACAATCCGCTGTTGCCTTGGACGAAGAACGCACGGGCGCGCGCGCGCATCGCCGAGATGCGCGCCATGCCGCGCGAAGAGGACGTCTGCATCGCGATACTGCGGCAACACAAGATGGCGCTCGACCCGCCGGAGGTGCACCCGTGATCGACTTGTACTACTGGCCGACTCCCAATGGCCACAAAATCACTCTTTTCCTGGAAGAGACGGATATTCCCTACACCATCATCCCGGTGAACATCGGCACCGGTGAACAATTCCGGCCGAAATTCCTGGCCATCTCGCCGAATAACCGCATGCCGGCGATCGTTGATCACGCCCCGATGGAGCGCGGCGCGCCGATATCCATTTTCGAATCCGGTGCGATCTTGCTGTACCTGGCGGACAAGAGTGAGCGCTTCATCGCGCAGGACTTGCGCGGCCGAGTCGAAACGCTGCAGTGGCTGTTCTGGCAGGTGGGCGGACTTGGGCCCATGGCCGGCCAGAATCACCACTTCTCGAGGTATGCCCCCGAGAAGATTCCGTATGCCGTCGAGCGCTACGTCAATGAGACCAATCGCCTCTACGGCGTGCTGAACAAGCGCCTCGCGGACCGCGAATGCATCGCCGGCGCCTATTCCATTGCCGACATGGCGGCCTATCCCTGGGTCGTACCGCACGAGGCGCAGGGACAGAATCTTGACGACTTTCCGCATCTGAAGCGCTGGTTCGAGGCGATCAAGAGCCGCCCCGCCACGCTGCGTGCCTACGAGCGCGGCGCGGCAATCAACAGCAATCCGACCGTCAGCGAGGAATCGCGGAAAATTCTGTTCGGTCAGACCGCGCAGACGATCGCCAAAACCTGACTCACGGCGCTTTGACGTCGTGCGTCTTGAGCCAGGCGAGCACGTAGCTCACTTTGGCGATCAGCAAGCTGGGACGCGCCGAAATATCGTGCGAGGCGTTCGGTACGCGCACCAAGGCCGTGTCGATCTTGCGTAATTTGAGCGCCTCATAGAATTGCTCGGCCTCGCTCGACGGAGTGCGGTAGTCCGCTTCGCCGGTCATCAGCATCGTCGGCGTGTGCACGTTGCCCACATAAGCCAGCGGCGAACGCTTCCAATAGGACTGCACGTCGTCCCACGGAAAGCCGGCAAACCAATAGCGATAGAAGTAGTTGGTCATATCGGCGGTGAGCACGAAGCTCGCCCAATTGATCACGGGCTTGACCACGACGGCCGCGCGGAAGCGGTCGGTGTGGCCCACGATCCACGCCGTGAGTACGCCTCCGCCGCTGCCGCCCGTGACGAACAGGCGCTGAGCGTCGACATAGCCGCGGCCGATCACCGCGTCCACACCGGACATGAGGTCGCCGTAATCATTGTCCGGATAATCGTGGTGGATCAGATCGGCGAACTCTTCGCCGTAGCCCGTGCTGCCGCGCGGATTGAGGTACAGCACCACGTAACCCGCGGCGGCGTACAGCTCGATTTCGGCGGCAAAGCTCGGCCCATAGCTCGCAAACGGTCCGCCGTGAATCTCCAGCAGCAAGGGATATTTCTTGGCGGCATCGAAGCCCGGCGGCTTGACGATCCATCCCTGAATGCGGCGACGGTCGACCGACGATTCGAAGATGAGTTCCTCGACCGTGCCGAGCGTCCGCTGACTCAGCACCGTCTCGCTGAGCGCGGTCAGGGTGGCGATATCGCGCGGCGAGGTGCCGGTGGCCAACGCCGCGGGGGCGAGGGCCGCGGCCCTGGTGTAAGCGAACCGGCCATTGGCCGCGACCGAGAACGAGCCGCCCGAATAGGGCCGCGTGATGTCGTTGCCGCCGAGGTCACCGGCCAGAACGCGCAGTTTACCCCCGAGATCGATCGCCGCGATCTTGATCGATCCGTGGTCGTCGTATTGAAAGACCAATTGACGGCTGTCGCCGGTCCACTGCGGCTCGGCGGCGTCGCGGTCGAGATTCGGCGTGAGCGAATGCGAGTGGCTGCCGTCGCTGTCCATCACGTAGAGCTGGGTCGCCTGATAGCCCAGCCGCTTGTCGTCGAATCCCAGGTAGGCGATGTGTTTGCCGTCGGGAGAAACCACGGGATGTTGGTCCGGGCCGCGCCGATC
>WNFL01349033.1_pt1 | contig 23184 bp, 22 predicted proteins | sample 5400361 | NCBI WGS metagenome assembly WNFL01 (sample SAMN13153351, study PRJNA577476) | soil metagenome | isolation source: 40 cm soil on Douglas fir-dominated hillslope | place: USA:California | collected 2013-09-17
CCGTACTCGGGGGGACCCCCGAAGCGGCGACGGACACCGACCGGGCGGCGACACGGAATCCGAAGAAATGCAGCCCGAGCGCTCGCCGGATGCCGACGAGTGGGTTTCGCAGCGAGTCCGCGAGCGAGAAGGGACCCACGAGGAGGCGCCGGCAAGCGCGCGGGCGGCGAGTCAAATGGTTCTACGTTCGCCTTCGGCTCACTGCGCGCGCCCTTCCGGCGCTTTCAGGCTACGCAGTTCCGTGTCGCAGCAGCTTTCCCGGTGTGGCTCCCGTGCATTTGCCCTGCTCGAACGTGATCTCGCCGTTCACCAACGTCCAGTGATAGCCCGAGGCCCGCTGGATCCGGCGCCACTCGCCGCCCGGGACGTCGTGCACGATCTCGGAGTCCCACCAATCCGGCAGGCGCTTCAGACTCGCCAGGTCGTAGACGACCACGTCCGCGGGCCAGCCGATCGCGAGCGCGCCGCGGTCGCGGAAGCCGGCGGCTCGCGCGGGCAGATACGAGAGCTTGTAGTGCGCCTCCTCGAGCGTGAGTCGCTTCTCGTCGCGCACCAGCCACGCTAGGGTGTCGGTGGTGTACGAGCCCGAGGTCAGGAACTTCGTGTGCGCGCCGCCGTCGGAGACTCCGGGGATCACGTAGGGCGACGCGAGCAGCTCGCCCACGTACTCCGCGTTGTCGCTGGTCGCACTCTTCGTCAGGAAGCCGGCCGACAGGTCGCTCGCCAGCGAGAGCCGAACCGCGGCCTCGACCGGGTGCACACCGAGCTGTGTCGCGATCTCGCCCACGCTCTGGCCGATGAAGCGGTCTAGCTCCGGCGCGTTCTTCGCGCCCTCGAAGACGTGACCTGCGACCGGCCCGCCCAGGATCGGGGTCTGCAGCATGCCCGCGTCCGACTCCGCGGCCATCGCGCGCACCAGCTCCGGGTCGGCGAGCTTGCGCTTCTTCTCCTCGTGACTTCCGGTGAGCGCGCGGTTCCACGCCGGGCTCGAGTCGAACAGGTTCCAGTCCTCGAAAGTGAAGCGGAACGGCGCGCGGATCGAGTTCGCCTGGCCGAACATCGGGATCCCGCGCTGGTGACAGCTCGCCAGCCAGTCGACGAACATCTTGTGTACCCAGGCCATGTCGTTGACTGCCAGCACGACGTTGAACAGGACCGGACGCCCTGCCGCGACGGCCACGTCCTCGCACAGCTTCAAGTCTTTCTGCAGCTCCCCGGTGGCGTTCGTGAGCTGGATGAATCCGTCCCCGCGCCGGCCCAGCCGGGCCGCGAAGGCGAGGAGGTCCGACTCGCTCATGGTGTCGGTGACCATCGGCGTGCCGTCGTAGTCGGCCTGGATGGAGTGCGCGCCGGTGCGCTGCGCGGACCAGCCGAGCGCGCCGGCGTCGAGTGACTCGTCGAGCAGTGCGAGCATCCTAGCCATCTCGCCGTCCGTCGCCGGACGCCGCTTCGCGTTCTCGAGCCCCATCACGTAGGTCATGAGCGGCGCGAGCGGCAGGTACGAGAGACAGTTCACGCCCTTCGGAATGCGCTCGAGCGTGCTCAGCCACTCCGGGAACGTCTCCCAGTCCCAGAGCATCCCCTCGCGCATCGAGGCCATGGGGATCGCCTCGAGGCGCGACATGGTCAGCATCGCGCGCTCGCGCTCGGCGGGGTGCACGGGCGCGAAGCCGAAGCCGCAGTTGCCGAGCGCGACGGAAGTGACTCCGTGCCAGCCCGAGATCGTGCACCACGGGTCCCACTGGATCTGCGCGTCGTAGTGAGTGTGGAGGTCGACGAAGCCCGGCGCGACGATCAGCCCGTCCGCCTCGAGCACGCGCTTGGCGCGCGACTTCGCGATCCGCCCGATCTCGGCGATCCGGCCGGCACGAATGCCCACGTCGCCGCGAAACGCCGGAAAGCGCGTGCCGTCGACGACCGTTCCCCCGGAAATGACCAGGTCGAGCTCGGGCATGGTTCCCTCCCCTGCGGGCAAGTCTATCGCGCGCTCGGCTCCAGCAGGGCGAGCAGCTCGTCGGCGCTCTTCGGGTGCTGCACGCTCGCGACGCGCAGGTTCTCGAGCACGAGCACCGTGGGGCGTCCCTCGACGCTCGGGAAGTCCTCCGTCTTTGCGCCGTCGTCGTCGACCAGGACGCGATACGGCCGGCGGCGCAGACCGGGCAGCGCGAACCAGCGGCGCACGAACGCGGACATGCCCTTCAAGTCGACGACGTACACCGCTCGGTTTCGCTCGAACAGCGTGGGGCCGGCCTTCGCGACGGCGTCCTTCACGACTGCGCCCGCGCCCATGTCGCGACTGAACACGACGGCGCGCAGCGACGGCTCGAGCACGCGCGGCTCGCCGTGCTGATCCGGCAGCTCGATCGCCGGGACGACGGAGTCGACCGAGTAGCTCTCGGCTCGCGCGGCCTCGGCGAGAAGCGCGAGCCCAGCGACCAGCGCGGCGGCCAGGGCGGCACGGCGGGCGCTCACGGGACGAGCAGAACCTTGCCGCTGGTCGCGCGAGCCTCGAGCGCGGCGTGCGCGCGGGCCGCGTCGGCGAGCGGGAAGCGTGCGCCGATGCGCACCTTCAGCTTGTCCTGCGCGATCGCACCGAGCACTTCGCGCGCGCGCAGCTCGAGCTCCGCGCGCTCCTGCGTGTAGTGGGCGAGCGACGGGCGCGTGATGCACAGCGAGCCGAGATCGTTCAAGACGCGCAGCTCGAACGGCGGCACCGGGCCGCTCGACTGCCCGTAGAGCACGAGCATTCCGCGCGGGCGCAGCGCGCGCAGGCTGCCGTCGCAGGTGGTGCGGCCGACGGCGTCGTACACCACGTCGACGCCGCGCCCGCCGGTGTGTCGCCGCGCTATGGGCGTGAAGTCGGCCTCGGTGTAGCGAATCACGTGGTCAGCCCCGGCCTCGCGCGCGAGCTTCTCCTTCTCCGGCGTCGAGCACGTGGCGATCACGAGCGCGCCGAGCGAGTGCAGCATCTGCACGAGCAGAAGCCCGACCCCGCCGGCCGCGGCGTGAACCAATGCGCTGTCACCCTTCTTCACCGGGAACGTCGAGCGGCACAGATAGTGCGCAGTCATTCCCTGGAGCATCGCCGCCGCGGCGACGTCGTCGTCGATCCCGTCAGGCACGCGCAGCAGTCGATCCACCGGCGCCACTACGGCCTCCGCGTACGAGCCGGGCGCCGACGCCCAGGCGACACGATCGCCGACCGCCACGGTCGTGACTCCGGGTCCGAGAGACTCGACCACCCCCGCGCCCTCGAGCCCCGCGACGAACGGCACGGGCCGCGGATAGAGCCCCGTGCGGTGGTAGACGTCGACGAAGTTCACGCCGGCCGCGCGCACGCGCACGCGCGCCTGACCCGGACCGGGCGCGCCCGGATCCTGGTCGCGCAGCTCGAGCACCTCGGGTCCACCGGTCTTCGATACGACGATCGCTTTCATGAGGCGAGTGTACGCGCTCGGGGTGTACGATTCTCGGCGCGCGGCGACGCATGGGAGGAGATGTCGATGAAGCGAGTGGCGATCGGAGTCCTGGCGAGCGCGCTGCTGCTGGCGATCGCGGCCGGCGCCCACGAGATGAAGACCTACCAAGTGACCGGCCCCGTGGTCTCCGTCAGCGCCGACTCGATCGTCGTCACCAAGGGCAAGGATCACTGGACGATCGCGAAGGACGCGGGCACCAAGGGCCCCGCCGTGAAGGCGGGCGACAAGGTCACGATCCACTACAAGATGACCGCGACCGAGATCGAGCTCAAGAAGAAGTAGAGCGACTCACTCGCGCGGCGCGAGCGCCGCGAGTCTCTCGCTGGCCGTGAGGTAGCCCTCGACCAGGTCGTAGATCACCTCGCGGCAGGAGCGCACCTCGCGCATCAGCCCGACGGTCTGGCCCACGGGGTTGAACGCGACCTGCTGCGCGTGCGGCGACGCGGCGTAGCGCGAGGTGCGCGCGATGGCGTCCATCGTGACCATGCCCTGCAGCGGCATGCCCAGCGGCTTGGGCGAGTCGGGCTGCTCCCAGGCCTCGGTCCATTCGTTCTTCAGCATGCGGCACGGCTTCCCGGTCCAGGAGCGCGAGCGCACCGTGTCCTCGCTGCTCGCGCGCAGCAGTGACTCGATCGCCGCGGGCTCGGCTGCGGCCTCCTCGACGGTGAGCCACAGCGACCCGGTCCACACGCCCTGCGCGCCCAGCGCGAGCGCCGCGGCGATCTGCGAGCCCTTGCCGATCCCTCCCGCGGCCAACACCGGCGCCGGCGACACCGCTTCGATGACCTGCGGCCAGAGCACGAGGCTGCCGATCTCGCCGGTGTGACCGCCGCCCTCGGTGCCCTGCGCGATCACGATGTCGACGCCGGAGTCACGGTGCCGCTTGGCTTGGTGGACGCGGCCGCAGAGAGCCGCGACCAATCGGCCGCTGCGCTGCACCTGCTGGATCACTTCCTTGGGCGGTGTGCCGAGCGCGTTCGCGATCAGGCGCACCTTGTCGTGCTTCAGCGCGACCTCGATCTGCGGCGCGGCGGTGGCCTCGGTCCAGCCGAGCAGCTCGCGCGCGCGGTTCTCGGGCGGCAGCTCCGGCACGCCGTGATCCGCCAACAGCTTGGCCGCGAACTCGCGATGCCGCAGCGGGATCTGCGCGCGCAGCAGGTCCTCGAGCTTCGCGGGATCGATCTCGCCCATGCCTTCGTACTTCTGCGGGATCACCAGGTCGACACCATACGGTTTCGCGCCGACGTGCTCGTCGATCCACTTGCACTCGACCGCGAGCTGCTCGGGCGTGAAGCCGACCGCGCCCAACACGCCGAAGCCCCCGGCCTGAGAGACGGCAGCCACCACGTCACGGCAGTGGCTGAACGCGAAGATCGGGAACTCGATGCCCAGGCGTTCGCAGAGCTCGGTGCGCATGGATCCTCTCCCTAGAACATGTTCTAAGAGGAGTATACCGCTAGAGTCCGGCCCATGTTCGAGCTCGCGGCCGCGCTCTCGCTCGCGGCATGGCTGTACTTGGTGTTCGCGCACGGTCGCTTCTGGCTCGCCGATCAGCGCCTCGACGGCCGTGAGCCCGCGCCCGCGCTGTGGCCCGACGTCGTTGCGGTCGTTCCCGCGCGCGACGAGGCCGATCTGGTTCCGCGCACCGTCCGCGCCCTGCTCGACCAGGAGTACGCCGGCCGACTGCGCATCGTCCTGGTCGACGACGAGAGCGCGGACGGCACGGCCGACGCGGCGCGCGACACCGCAAAGGGTCACCCGCGCGGCGCGCGCCTCGAGGTGGTGCGCGCCGCGGAGCGCCCGGCCGGCTGGGTCGGAAAGATGTGGGCGGTCGAGTCGGGACTGCGCGCCGCGGAGCGCGCGGGCGCCGCCCCCGCGTGGTGGTGGCTCAGCGATGCGGACGTCCTGCACGCGCCCGACTCACTCGCGCGGCTCGTCGCCAAGGGCTGTGCCGAGAAGCTCGACCTCGTCTCCCTGATGGTGAAGCTCGACCGCGGCCGCGGCTGGAACGCCCTCCTGGTTCCCGCGTTCGTCTACTTCTTCCAGCTGCTCTACCCGTTCCCGCGCGTGAACGACCCGAGCTCGCGCGTGGCCGGCGCCGCCGGCGGCTGCATGTTGGTGCGCGCGGACGCGCTGGCGCGCGCGGGCGGCATCGAGTCATTGCGCGGCGAAGTGATCGACGACTGCGCCCTCGGCCGCGCCCTCAAGCGCGGCGGGAAGATCTGGCTCGGCCTCGCGGACCGCGAAGCCTCGATCCGACCTTACCGGGGGATCGTGGACGTGTGGAACATGGTGGCGCGCAGCGCATACACGCAGCTCGATCACTCGCCCGCCCTGGTCGCCGCCACGCTCGCGGGCCTGGCGCTGTTGTATCTCGTGCCGCCTCTGTCGGTGCTCGCGTGGTTCCTCGGCGCTGACTCGAGCCCCGCCGCGTTCGGCGCCGCCGCCTGGGCGCTGCAAGCCGCCTCGTTCGTCCCCACACTCACTCTCTACGGCCGCTCGCCCTGGCTCGCCCTCGCCCTCCCCGCCGCCGGCCTGCTCTACGCCGCCATGACCCTCGACTCCGCCCGCCGGCATTGGCGCAACGAGGGCGCGACCTGGAAGGGCCGCGCGGGCGCCGGCGCAGAGTGAGAAGAGCCTCGGCTCGACTGCTATCCTGCAGCGACGGAGGACACGATGATGGCGAACGCTCGGGATCTGGGCTTCGACGAGGCGCGGCTGGCGCGCGTGAAGAGGCAGCTCGAGAGCGACATCGAGGCGGAGCGCTGCCACGGCGCCTCCATCATCGTCGCGCGGCGCGGGCAGGTCGTGCTCGAGCACGTGCTCGGCCACGCGGACCGCAAGTCGGGCAGAAAGCTCGGGCCCGACGCGGTGTTCACCAGCCTCTCGGTCGGGAAGCAGTACACGACGGCGCTCGTGCTCGGGCTCGTCGAGCGCGGGGCCCTCGCGCTGCACGCGCCGGTGGCGAGCGTGATCCCGGAGTTCGGCAAGCTGGGCAAGGAGCGAGTCACTCTCTATCAGCTGCTGACGCAGACCAGTGGGCTGCAGTCGGCGATCCCGACCGTGCCGCCCGAGGTGCTGATGAACATCGAGAAGCTGACCGACTACGCGTGTCGCTCCGCGCTCGAGTCACTGCCCGGCGCCCGCGTGAACTACTCGATCGTGCTCGCGCACTCGGTGGTGGCCGCGATGGCGCTGCGCGCCGACGGCCGCGGCCGCACCTTCGCGCGCATGCTCGACGACGATCTGTTCCAGCCGCTCGGCATGCGCGACACCGCGCTCGGCGCGCGCGACGACCTCGTCGCGCGCTGGTGCCCGATCCGCTCCGCGTACAAGGACGCGGGCCTCTTCGATCCCGCCGCGCTCGAAGGCATCCAGCAGCTCATCGCCCTGCCCGGCGCCGAAATGCCGGCGGGCGGCTTTCTCACCACGGTGCGCGACATGCATCGCTTCGCCGAAATGTTGCGCCGCGGGGGCGAGCTCGATGGCGTGCGCGTGCTCTCGCCCGCGACGATCGACTACGCGACGCGCAACCAGACCGGTGAGCGCCCGAACGAGCTCTGGAACTACACGACCGGCTTCCGCGGCTGGGACGTGTTTCCCGCGTATCTCGGCATCGGCTTCTTCCTGCGCGGCGAGAAGCCGACCCCGGGACCCTTCGGCGCGCTCAACTCACCGCGTACCTTCGGCGGCATCGGCGCGGGCTCGACCGCGTTCTGGATCGATCCCGAGCGCGAGCTCACGTTCGCGTTCGCCTCGACCGGACTCATGGAGGACAGCTTTCACGTCGAGCGAGTCGCGCGACTGTCGGACCAGGTCGTCTCGTCGATCGTCGCCTAGTTCTCCAGAACCGGATCTTCGCGCGCGGGGATCTTGAGCTTCGCGGCGAACTCGGAGGCGGGGATCTCGGGGAAGAGGGTGGCGAGCGTCGTCGGCGTGGCCGCGGTCGCATCGAGGAACGTCCACGCCTTCGCGCCCCGGTCGCGGACGGCCAGGAGATAGCCGGCCTGCCGCAGCATGCCGTCTTTGGTCTTGATCTTCAGCGTCTGCGGGATGAGCGCGAACTCTCGACGGCCCACGACGACGATCGGCCCGGGCATGCCGATCGAGACACTGTCGAACACCGCGCCATGCTCGGCCATCACCTTGCGCTGGCGAGCGATCTTCTCGGTCGCCGCATCCGCGCCGCCCAGCGCCTTCACCAGACTCGGATGCATGCACGCGATCGCCCCCTCGGACGACTCCGCGGCCAGCATCGCCGCCGCGCAGTGCTGCGCGTCGGTGCGGAGCTCGCCGGCCCCCTCCGCCGCCGAGACGGCGCCGGGCGCAAGCAGCCACACATACAGCGCCAGCGGCGCGAGCTGGAGCGGGATCTTCATCCCGGCTAGCGCCCCTTGAACACCGGCGGGCGTTTCTCGACGAAGGCCTTCGCGGCGTCGCGGTGGTCTTCGGTGAGTCCCGTGTGCACGTGGTGCGTGGCCTCGAGGTCGAGACACTCCTCGGCGCTCGCGCCTTCCTGCGCGCGGTTCAGGTTCTCCTTCATGTACCGCAAGGCGACGGTCGCGCCGCTGGCGAGGCGCTCCGCGAGCGCGCGCGTCTCGGACTCGAGGGCGGAGTCGGGGACCACCCGGTTCACCAGGCCGAGGCGCTCTGCTTCCTTCGCGTCGAGGCGATCGGACAGGTAGTACAGCTCGCGCGCCTTGGCGGCGCCGATCAAGTGACTCAGGAAGTACGTGCCACCGTAGTCGCCGCTGAAGCCGACCTTCGCGAACGCGGTGGTGAGCACGGCGCTCTCCGCGGCGATGCGCAGATCGCAGGCCAGCGCGAGCGACAAGCCCGCGCCGGCGGCGGCGCCGGGCAGCGAGGCGATCACGGGCTTGGGCATGCGGAAGATCCGCCCGGCGGTCTCGCGCTGCGACAGGCGCTGGCGGTGGATGCGCTCGTCGAGCGAGATCGCCGGTCCGACGCGATTCGTCCCCGCCGCCATGCCCTTCACGTCGCCGCCGGCGCAGAACGCGCCGCCCGCACCGGTGAGCACGACGCAGCGCACGTCGATCGCGGTCTCGACCTCGCGCAGCGCTTCGGCCAGACCGCGCAGCATCTCGTCGGAGAGCGCGTTGCGGCGCTCGGGGCGGTGCATCGTGAGATAGGCGACGCCGTCCTCGACCCGAGCCTGCAGATGCTCGGTGCCGGTGGCGATCGGGCGTGAGTCCGTCATGCCGCGGCCAGCTCGTTCAGCTTGACGAGCTCCGCGGGGGTGAGCCTCCACTCGCCCGCGCGCGCGTTCTGCTCGACCTGCTCCGGCTTCGTCGCGCCGGCGATCACGCTCGACACGTGCGGCTGACTCGCGAGCCAGCCGATCGCGAGCTCGAGCAATGAGTGACCCGCGTCCGCCGCGAAGGCGGCGAGCTTCTCGACCCGGTCGAAGTTCTTGTCGCTGAGCGCCGACTTGAAGCGCGGCACGGCCAGGCGCGTGCCCTCGGGCGCGGCCTCGCCGCGGCGGTACTTGCCGGTGAGGAGACCGCTCGCCAGTGGGAAGTACGGCAATACGCCGAGCCCGTACGCGTTGCACGCCGGCACCAGCTCGCGCTCGACGTTGCGCTCGAGCAGGTTGTAGAAGTTCTGCGCCGAGACGAACGGCGCGAGGTTCGCGCTGCGCGAGGTCCACGCCGCCTCGACCACCTGCCAGGCGGCGAAGTTGGAGCAGCCGATGTAGCGGACCTTGCCCTGGCGCACGAGGTCGTCGAGCGCGCGCAGTGTCTCCTCGATCGGCGTGTGCGGGTCTGGGGTGTGAATCTGGTACAGGTCGATGAAGTCCGTGCCGAGCCGGCGCAGGCTGTTCTCCGCCGCCTGCATCACCCAGCGGCGCGAGCCCCCGCGCTTCAGCCCCTCGCCCATCGGCATGCCGAACTTGGTTGCGACGATCACGTCGGCGCGGCGGCCTTCGAGCGCCTTGCCGAGATACTCTTCCGAGACACCTTGACCGCCGTACACGTCGGCGGTGTCGAACAGGGTGATCCCGAGGTCGAGCGCCTTCGCGACCACGGCGCGCGTCTGCGCGAGATCGCAGCGCTGGCCGAAGTTGTTGCAGCCCAGACCGACGACGGAGACGCGCAGACCGGAGCGACCGACGAATTTGTGTTCCATCGCCGCATGCTCCGGCGGGCCGCCGGCCCGTGTCAAGCCAGACGCGTGAACGTCACCGGCAGACCGTCGCGCGGCTTCGAGATCGGCGCCTGCTGGACGGGCATCACGTAGCCCTCGGGCACGGTCCAGCGGTGGCGCGACACCAGGTGGTGCATGACCAGCTTCACCTGCGCCTCCGCGAAGCGCAGCCCGAGACACATGTGCGGGCCGCCACCGAAGGGCGCGAACGAGTGAGTGTGTCGCTCGTGCTCGGCGCGGCCCGGCGCGAAGCGCTCCGGGTCCCAGCGGAACGGGTCGCTCCACCACTCGTTCATGTGGTGCGTGTGGATCGGCGACACGACCACCATGCAGCCCGCGGGAATCTGGAAGCCGCCGAACTCGAAGGCCGCGGTGTTGATCCGCGGGATCACGGGCAGTGGCGGGTAGCGGCGCAGGGTCTCGTTCATCGCCATGCCGAGAGACTCGAGCTTCCCGAGCTCGTCCAGGCTCGGATCGCTCACGGCCAGCGCGCGGCTCTCCTCGCGCACCCGCTCCTGGAACGAAGGCTGCTTCGCGAGCTCGTAGGTCAGCGACGTGAGCGTGCTCGTGGTCGTGTCGTGCGCGGCCATCATCAGGAAGATCATGTGGTCCAGCACTTCCGAGTCGCGCAGCGCCTCGCCTTCCGGCGTGCGCGCACGACACAGGCGGCTGAACATGTCCGGGCCGGCGTCGCCGTGCTTCTTCTCGAGCATGCCGCCGAGCAGCTCGAGCATGAACTTCCGCCCGCGCAGGCCGCGCCGGAACTCGCGCCCAATCAGCGGCAAACGGATTCGCGACATCGACGCCGCCACCATGTCCTCGAAGGCGGTGTTCATGGGGCGCGTGGTGGTTCCGAGGTCCGTGCCGACGAAGATCGACGCCGCCATCTCGAGCGTCAGCCGCTTGTACGCGCGGAACGCAAGGATCGGCGAGTCACTCGCGGAGAAGGACGCGATGCCGCGCGCGATCGTCGGGCTCATGCGCTCGGCGTAGTCGCGCAGCGCGGGGCGGGTGAACGCCTCGTGCATGACCTTGCGGTGGTGCTTGTGGTCCGCGCCGTCGCGGAGCAGGAGCCCGTTGGGGAAGATGCGCCCCATGATCTGGGTCCACGGGCGCTGCGCGCTGAAGATCTGCTCGCGATCCATGAGCACGAGTCGGTTCGCCTCGGGGCCGAACAGGTTCACCATCTTGAACGGCCGGCTGACCTGGATCACGACCGGACCGTGGCGCTCGTACTGCTCGCGCAGGCCGCTCAGCATGTCCACTCGGCCACCGCCGCTCGCAGCCACCAAGCGCAGCCCTTGAAGGAAGCCCAAGCGCGGGATCTCGCTCTCCGGTCTGGCCTCGAGCGTTCGCGCCGCGGGCTCCGTCATCGACTCACTCCCCGCGGGGCAGTATATCCGCACAAAGGCGCCGAATCCGCTCGATCAGCTCTTCCCGGTCGACAGGCTTGGTCGCGAAGTCGTCGCAGCCCGCGGCGAGGCAGGCCTCGCGCGTGCCGGGCACCGCGTGCGCGGTGAGCGCCAGGATCGGGCGTGTGAAGCCGCGGCGCCGCAGCTCGGTGGTCGCGGCATAGCCGTCGATCCCGGGCATCTGCATGTCCATGAGCACGACGTCGAAGCGGCGCGCGGAGGACTCTGCCTCCGCGACGAGCGCGAGTGCCGCGTGGCCGCTGCTCGCGGTCTCGACCTGCGCGCCCGCTCGGCCGAGCAGGTGCGCAATCAGACGCAGGTTGTCCGGGCCGTCGTCCACGACCAGCACGCGGGCGCGCAGGCGCGGCGGCGCGCGCGGCGCGAGGGGGCCCGCGGCCGGCGCCGCGCCCGCGATCGGTACGAGCACGCGGAACTCGCTGCCGCGGCCGAGCTCGCTCGCGGCCGAGATCTGCCCGCCCAGGAGCTCGGTGAGTCGCTTGCACATCGCCAGGCCGAGCCCGAGACCGCGACTCACTCCCGTCTGCTCGGAAACCCGGCGCGCGCCCGCTTGGAACAACGTGGCGAGGCGATCCTGGGGTATGCCGGGCCCCGTGTCGCGCACGCGCAGGTCGAGGCACGCGCCGCGCGGGTCGCGCGCGATTCCGAGTGACACGCGGACCTCCCCGCTCGCTGTGAACGCGAGCGCGTTCTCGATCAACTGAGCCGTGACCTGGCGCAGGCGCGCGGGGTCGCTCTGCACGCTGCCGGGCAGATCGGCGCCCAGCTCGAGCGAGAGCTCGAGTCCCAGCGCCTGCGCGCGCGGGCGCGCCGCCTCGAGCACCTCCGCGACCAGCTCCGTGGGCGAGAACGCCAGGCGCTCGAGCTCGAGCTTGCCCGCCTCGATCTTCGACAGGTCGAGCAGGTCGTTGATCGTCTCGATCAGCTCGCGCCCGTTGCGCTGGATGCGCGTCAGCGCCTCGAGCTCGCGCTCGGGGAAGCCGCGCTCGCTCCACTCGCCGTGCAGCACGTCCGCGAAGCCGAGGATCGCCGTCATCGGCGTGCGGATCTCGTGCGTCAGGACCGCGAGGAAGTCGCTCTTCGCGATGCTGGCCCGGTCCGCCTCGTCGCGCGCGCGCTCCAGCTCGGCGTTGGCCGACTCCAAACTGTGTAGGGCGACGTCTTTCGAGCGCTCGTACACGAGGCCGGCCAGCATGATCAAGCTCGCCAGGCTCGCGATGCTGGCGAACCAGTACAGCGGGCGCCACGCGGGCAGGATTTGGTTCGTGAACTGGAAGCCGCTGCGCTCCAGCCAGACGACGGCGACACCCTCGGCCAGCACGGCCGCGGTCCAGAACCACGCCCAGCGGCGCCCGACCAGGGCGATTGCGGTCATCGGGATCAGCACGTTCCAGAAGCTCGGGGGCGACATCATCCCGCCCGCGTAGTAAGTCACGAGCCCGAACAGCAGGAACGCATACGCGAGCATGAAGTTGCCGGCCACGCGTGTCGAGCCGGTGATCCGCAGCACGAGCGGCACCGTCGCGCACACCGGCATGGCCCCGAGCTCCAGCGCGACGATGCGCCACGCCACCTCGCGCGGAAACGCGAACCAGCCGACCAGCGCGAGCAGCGGCACGAAGGCGATCGGCACGAGCGAGAAGCCCGCGACCAGGCCGGCCGTGCGCGTCGCCGCCGTGTCGCCGCGCAGCTTCGGCGAGACGAACGCCGCCTCCGCCCGGTGGAGCCACGCGCCCCAGACACCCGGATCAAACATGACTCGCCGGCTCCAAGACGAGCGGCTGCGCCGGGAGCTCCACCCAGAACGCGCTGCCCTCCCCCGGCCGACTCTCGGCGCCGATCTCGCCGTCGAGCAGCTCGACCAAGTGCTTGCAGATCGAGAGACCCAGGCCCGTGCCGCCATATCTGCGCGCGGTCGAGGCATCCGCCTGAGCGAACGGCTGGAACAGCCGCGCCATCTGCTCTTCGCTGATGCCGATGCCGCTATCGCGAATCTCGAAGCGCACGCGCGGTCCGCCGGCGCCTGCGCGCGGCGACACGCGCAGCACCACGCGGCCCGCGTCGGTGAACTTCAGTGCGTTGCCGATCAGGTTCACGAGCACCTGGCGCAGGCGCCGCGGGTCGGTCTCGAACTCCTCGGGCAGCGGAGACTCGCACTCGACGCTGAGCGTGAGTCCCTTCGCCCGCGCGCGGACGCTCATCAGGGCCACGACGTCGCTCACCAGCGCCAGCGGCGCGACCGGCACGCGCTCGACGTCGAAGCGCCCGGCCGCGATCTTCGAGAGGTCGAGGATGTCGTTGATGATGTCGAGCAAGTGCTCGCCGTTGCGCCGGATGGTGTTCAGCGTGCTCGCGTAGGCGTTCGGGATCGCGCCCGCTTCGCTGCCGCGCAGCAGCAGCTCCGCATAGCCGAGGATCGCGGTCAGCGGCGTGCGGATCTCGTGACTCACGTTCGCGAGGAAGTCGCTCTTGCTGCGGTTCGCCGCCTCGGCCGAGTCGCGCGCGTGCGCGAGCTCGAGGTTCGCGGCGAGCAAGGTGCGCAGCGTGCCGTTCTTCGCGCGCTCGTAGATCAGCACGAAGATCAGACACAGGATGCTGATGCTCGAGATGCTGCTCACCCAGAGCGGCATGCGCCGTTCCGGCGGCAGGAAGTTCGCGAACACGGTCCCCTGCTCCTGCAGCCAGTACACCAGCGCATACTCGGCGAGACACAGCCCGAGCCAGGGCAGCGCGAGGCGTGGCCCGCCGGTGAGCATCGCGACCAGGGGCAGGAGCACGGACCAGTAGATCGACGACGAGGTCGGCCCGCCGAACAGCACCGCGAGCGCGCCGAACTCCACGAAGGCGTACGACAGCAGCAAGTTCGTGGCGCGCGGCACGCTGCCCGTCCAGCGCAGGGTCAGCAGCGCGCACAGGGCGGCCAGGTTCGTGCCCAGAACGATTCCGCTCGCGGCGATCCCGGTCTCGCCCGGCAGCGTGTGCCAGTAGGTCCAGGCGAAGGCGAGTGACATTCCGACCGGCACCAGGCAGTACACCGCGGTGCGCGCGCGCCGGTACGCGTCCGGATCGAAGCGCTGGGCGGGCGGAATGAACGCGTGCGCCGCGAGCCTCATCAGCGCGCCCGGGCGAGATCCTGGTGCCGACTCACTCGGCAGGCGCTCGGCCATGAGAGGGGCGCCGGCGGTCAGAGTTCGCGGGTCATGTGCCAGACGATCCGCTCCGGCTCGGGGCGCTCCCACGCCCAGAGATCCGGGGTATTGTGCTGGCGAGCCATCTCGTTCGTGAAGCCGTCGGACGCCCAGACGAGCGGCTCCGGATACTCCTTGGCCTGAGTGACCTCGATGATCCAGCGCATCTTCCGATCGGGGTCGGGCTTGTGCCCCGTGCGGCCGAAATTCAAGATGCTCGAGCTGATCGTCGTGAGCCGCCCGAGGTCGCGGCCGAACGCCTCGAAGCGCGCGTTCTTCTCGCTCTCCTGGGCGAACAGCGTGCGGTGCGTGTACTCGAGCTGCTGGTAGAGGCCAGCCTCGAGCAGACGCTTCGCGTTGCGCGCCCCGCGCTTGCGCAGATACTCGTTGCTGCCGCCACCCTCGACGTCGCGCAGCAGCAGGCTCATGCGGCCGTAGGAGCGGATGTCGTACCACTCGAACGGCTGGACCGGGGCGTCGAGATAACCGAGGTCCTTCGGGTTCAGCCAGCGCGCGAGCTCCTCGCGCTTCAAGCGCTGCCCGGAGACGAGTTTCTGGATGTCCTCGACCAGAACGGCAAAGACGGAGCCTTTGATCGACGGGAGGGTCGGCATGGGGGTGTGCTTCCTTCTCCCGCATAGAATCGGCGCCGGGACCGTACGGCTGAAGTCACTGAGATCGGAGCGGCTGCCGGAGTTGCGTGCGCGTGAAGCGGCAGCTCAGCGCGGAAGCTCGTTCGCGACCGCCAAGTGACCGTCGCGCAGAGTCACGATCGGGCAGTAGGGCTGCGGATCCGAGCGCGACCAGCGGGCTCCGGCGCGCGCGTCGTCGCCCGTCGCGAAGCGGTACTGCCACGAGGTCGCGCGCAGGTAGCGCGGCGGCTCGCCGGGGAATGGGTCATTCGCGAGCAGCCCCGTCACTGGCGGCGACCCCTCCAGCAGGCGGAGCAGGAAGCGCTGAAACCACGGTTCGCTCTCGCAGCGCCCGAGCGCGGCGAACCACATCTGCCAGTCGAGGCGCGGCATGTGGGGGCCCGTGAAGCGTGGACCTCGCTCGAGTGCGCCGGGCTTCCAGCGGAACTCGTACGGGCGCCAGGTGACTCCGTCCGCGCTGCCCTCGATCCCGATCTCCGGCCGTTCCGTGGTCATCACGGCGAACAGGCCGTAGGAGCTGACGCTGCGGAGGGGCTCGAGCGGCGCCAGGAGGCGCCGAATCGCGTTCGGGAAAAGCGCCGCCGGAGTGACTCGTTCCAGCCCCACGCAGAGACTCGCCAGCGCGAGCGCAGCGGCGGCGACGCGCAGCGGCGTCCGCCCCCGGGGCACGCGCATCGGCCGGCGCAGCCACGCGAAGCGCGCGAGCGCCGCGTCGTCGAGCAGGCAGGCGCAGAGCACGAGCGTCAGCAGATTGAAGAAGCCGTAGTTGCCCGTGATTCCGATCAGCGTCTGCAGCCCGGCGAGCAGGATCGCGCTGGCGAATCTCACACGCCGCGTCCCGAGCATTCCCCAGGGCGCCCCGAGCTCCAGCCCGAGCGTGAGCGCGGTCGCCGCGCGCAGCAGCGGGTCGGGCAGCGCCGCGGCGAGCAGGCTCGCGGGGGTCGGCAGCGGCTGGGTCCAGAAGTGATACGAGAGGGCGCGGAGCTCGCGCCAGGTCGGATCGCCCGAGAGCAGCTTCACCGCGCCCGAGAGGAACATCAGCTTGAACAGGAGCGCGCGCGCGAGCCACACCCCGCGACCAGCCCCGACTCGAGCAACAGGGCGTCCCACTGGAAGCTCGTGAACACGTCCCCGACGGAGGCGAGGGACAGATAAGCGAGCCACGCGGCCAGCGCGGCGAAGAACGGCGCGCGGCCGATCACGAGCGCGAGCGACGCGACCACGCCGCAGCCGCAGAGGGCGTGCAGCGCCCAGTCACTCGCGCCGCTGACCCACAGGAGTGTCGGCAGCGCGAGCGGCGCCGATCCGCCCAGGCGCTCGCGCGCGAACGCCAGCAGCTCCGCGGCCGGCGCGATGCCCCGCGCCCCGACCAGCCCTTCGATCTGGACCCAGAGCGACAGGAACGCGCACGCGTAAGCGAGCCCGAGGCCGCGCAGAAACAGCGCGGCGACGAGCCGGAGATCGCTTCGACTCGAGTCCGCTTGGTCCGGCATCACAGGCGCGCACCAATCTACGCCGGCGTGGTACAAAAGCGCCCCAGCAAAACGCGCCCCAGCCGCAAGGAGATCGTCATGGAGCTTCGCAAGGTCGTTCTCGTGGACGGAGTCCGCTCACCCTTCGCGCGCGGCGGGCGCGGGAAGCTGGTCGCCACGCGGCTCGACGAGGCCGGCGCGCAGGTCGTGCGCGCGCTGCTCTCGCGCAATCCGAAGGTGCGGCCGACGATGATCGAGGACATCGGCCTCGGGAACGTCGCGGGCTCGGGCGAGTTCGTCGGGCTGGGCACGGTCGCCCGCCTCGCCGGTCTGCCGATGGAGGCTTGCAACTTCGTCACCAATCGCCAGTGCGGCTCCAGCATGGAGACACTTCACCGGGTCGCGACCTCGATCATGACGGGCGCCAGCGACTGCGGGCTCGCGCTGGGCATCGAGCGCATGGGCCGCGCGCTGGGCGGCGGCGCGCGCTCCGCACCGACGCGAGTCACGAAGCTGAACCCGCGCCTGTTCCAGCTGACCCCCGAGCAGCGCAACATGGCGCCCGATCACGACCAGACGTTCTCGGTGAAGTTCCCGGACTACATCCTGGATTCGCCGCCGCTGCAATCGATGACGCAGACCGCGCAGAACGCGGCGGAGTGCTACGGACTCACCCGCGCCGAGCTCGACGCGTTCTCCGCCGAGAGTCATCGCAAGTGCGCGCGCGCCTACGAGGCCGGCTTCTACAAAGACGAGCTCGTGCCGCTCGAGGTCGAGGAGCCGGTGTTCGACGCCGAGGGGAACTGGATCGAGGCGCAGACCGGGAAGACGCTGCTCTTCGACCGCGACGAGTGTCTGCGCCCCGACACGACGCCCGAGAAGCTCGCCACTCTGCCGCCGATCAAGGGCTTGGTGAGCTTCGGCAAGCGGGAGCTGGTGATCACGGCGGGGAACTCGTGTCCGACGAACGACGGAATCTCGGCCGCCTTTTTGATGAGCGAGGAGAAGGCGCGCGAGCTGCGGCTCGAGCCGCTGGCGCGCATCATCGGCATCGGCGTCGCGGGCGTGAAGCCGCAGGTGATGGGCCTGGGTCCGATTCCCTCGACCAGGAAGGCGCTGCGGCACGCGGGCATCCGCGCGGATCAGATCGACCGCGTCGAGTTCAACGAGGCGTTCGCCGCGCAAGTGATTCCCTCGCTGCGCGACCTCGGCATCTCGGCCGACCGCGCCAACGTGAACGGCGGCTCGATCGCCATCGGTCACCCGCTCGGCGCCACCGGCGCCCGGCTGGTCACGACCGTGGCGCGCGAGCTCCAGCGCAGCGGTGGCCGCTACGGCCTGGCGACGCAGTGCATCGGCGCCGGCATGGGCATCTCGACGATCCTCGAGCGGATCTAAGCGCCCGGAGCCGCGCGCTCGCCTTCCCACTGCGCCGGGTGCGTGCCGAGCGGCACGGTCGGGAGCGCCCAGCGCGCGGGCGTCTCGGAGAGCTCGGCGATCGGGCCGAGGTGCGAGAGCTTTCCGAACGGCGTGTCACTCTTGGTGAGGAACGGCCGGACCTGATCCGCGGAGAGACCCGGGCCGAGTGACTCGGCGCGAGTCATGCGCTCGAGCCACATGCCGGTCTGGCACAGCGACGCGCGCACCAGCCAGCTCCCGCCCTCGCGGGCGCGGCGGGCGAGCGCGACCATGGTGCCCAGCGCCGCGAGATAGCCGGTGTTGTAGTCGGTGGCCGCGGCGGGCAGGAGGCGCGGCCCGGCGTCGCCGCCCTGCTCGAGCGCGATGCCGGTGACGGTCTGCGCGAGCTGCTCCCAGCCCGGGCGCTCCGCCCACGGACCTTCGTGCCCGTAACAGTTGATCGCGGTGTACACCAAGCCGGGTCGCAGCCGGAACAGCTCCTCCGGGCCGAAGCCCAGGCGGGCGAGCGCGCCGCTGCGATAGCCCTGCGTGAACACGTCCGCGCCGCGCACGAGCGCGCGCAGGCGCTCGACGCCGCCCGGCTGCTTGAGATCGAGGAACGCCGAGTGCTTTCCGTGACTCGTGTCCATGACGAACGGGGGCACCGACGGCAGATTCGGCGAGCCGATGCGCAGCACCTCGGCGCCGTGCGCGGCGAGCGTGCGGCCGCAGGTCGGCCCGGCGAGAACGCGGGTCAGGTCGAGCGCTCGGACCCCCGAGAGCGGGCGCGCGCCGGCGGGGAACGGCTCCGGCGCGGAGTCAGCCACGCGGATCACTTCGACCACCGGCCGGCGCGCGAGCGCGCGACCCTGCGGGTGACTCGCCCACTCGGCGGCGCTGCGCACGCGCGCGCCGCAGCAGCCGCGCTCGGCGATCGCGTCCTCGAGCGCCTGCGCGTCCCAGCCGGCGATCTTCGCCGCGACCGCGTCGCGGTCGTCGCCGCAGCCGAGCAGCGCCTGCGCCTTGGCCTGGGTGTCGGGAAAGCTCTGGTGCAGCAGGAACCACTGGCCGTCGCGGGTCGGGTAGAAGCCGGTGAGCTGTCGGCCCGGCTCCCACGCAGCGGCCGCGCCGCCGTCCTCGATGCGCTGATAGGCGAAGCCGAGCAGCGACGCGGCGGCGCCGAGCGCAGCGATGCGCACGTGCTGGCGCCGGCCCGAGCGCAGCCGCCAGATCTCCGCGGCAGCCAGCGCGCTGGCCGCGAGCGCCGCGGCCGCGGCGTCGCCGACACGGAAGCGTGTCGCCAGGATCGGGTCAGCGCCGGCGATCTCGACCTCGCCGGCGCCAGGCGCCGCGAGCCCGAGCGACGCGTGCAGCCCCTCGAGGATCGCGCGCGCCATCAGCGCCGCAGGCTGCGGCCGAGCCAGGCCACGATGTCTCCCGTGACTTCGTCGCGATTGGTCTCGTTCAGCATCTCGTGACGCCCACCGGTGTAGTAACGCGTGTCGATCTGCTTCACGCCCGCGTCGCGCCAGCGCTTCTCGAGCAGGCGCAGGCCGGCGAGCTTGGCGTTCAGCGGGTCTGCATCGCCGGCGACCAGCAGCACGGGCAGCTCCGCGCGGATGCGCGCGATCCCGGCAGGATCGCCGAGCTTCGCGAAGTCGATGCCCGCGCCGGGCCGCCGGCCGCCTTGTGTCTCGAAGCCGCAGAGCGGATCGGCGACGTACTTGTCGACCTCGGCCGGGTCGCGACTCAGCCAGTCATAGGGCGTGCGCGCGGGCTCGAATGCCAGGTTCGGCGTGAAGGCGGGCAGCGCGCCGCCCGTGCCCGACAAGTCGAAGGCGGTCGACCCCGACAGCACGAGCGCGTCGCAGGCGCGCGATCCATCGAAGCAGAACTGCTGCGCCGCGAACGAGCCCATGCTGTGACCGAACAGCGCGAGCGGTGCACGAGGGCGGGTCGCGCGCGCGTGCGCGATGAGCTGCCCGATGTCCGCGACCAGCGCCGCCCAACCGCCGTTGCCGAAGTCACCGAGCCCATCCGGGCCCGGCGAGCGCCCGTGACCGCGCTGGTCGAGGGCGAACGTCTCGAAGCCCGCGTCGCCGAGAGCGCGCGCGAAGCGCTCGTAGCGCAGCGCGTGCTCCGCTGCGCCGTGCGAGAGCGCGACGAGCCCCTTGGGATTGCCCCGCGCGCGCCACGCGTAGCCCTGCAGCGAGAAACCGTCCACGGCCGAAGCGAACGAGAATTCCGAGTCCGGCATCTTCCCTCCCGCCGGGATTCTCGCAGGTTCCCTCGCCAGCGTGCGCCTCGTGGTAGCTTGCGTGCATGAGCACGCCCGAGATCGGCGATCGCGCCCCAGAGTTCACGCTGGCCTCCACGCGCGGCACGCTCCAGCTCTCGAAGCTGCTCGAGAAGGGCCCTGTGCTCTTGGTCTTCTATCCGGGTGACGACACGCCCGTGTGTACCAAGCAGCTCTGCAACTACCGCGACAATCTCGGGGTCTTCGAGAAGCTGGGCGTCCAGGTGATCGCGCTGAATCCGCAGAGCGAGGAGTCGCACGCCAAGTTCGCCGGGAAACACCGCCTGCCCTTCCCGGTCGCGGCGGACGCCGACGGCGCGGTGACTCGCGCGTACGGCGCGCGCGGGCTCTTCGGGATGACCAAGCGCGCGCTCGTCCTGGTCGGTCGCGACGGCAGGATCGCCTGGCGCAAGGTCGACTTTCCGCTCTTCTACGAGACCACGGACGACGTGCGCGCGGCGCTGGAGATGGTCCCGCTGTAGCGGGGTCCGGCATCGCCGGAGAAGCGCGCGACCCGCACCGGGTCGGCGCGCTCCAGGTCGAGGACCATGAGCCCGTCGAGTGAGTCCCCGAACTCGCGGTCGACGTGCCAGGCTGCGAACTCGCCGCCGAGCTCGAGGTAGCGGCGCACCAGCACCGGGAGGCCGCTGCCGTCGGGCTCGAGCTCGGCGACGCGCTGCGAGAGCGCGCGCGGGTCGGCGAGCAACGCCGCGTTGGCGAAGTCCTCGGGGGCGAGCGCGAACGGCGTGCGCGCTCGCACCAGGCCCTGCGTCTCCCGGTGTCGGTGGTGCGCGAGGAGCGCCGCGGCGATCAGCCCGCGCGAGGTCCGCGAGTAGCTCGCCGAGACACTGACGGCCCCGAACAGGCGCCGTGCGCCGGCGCTGCGCACCGCCCGCCCGATGCCCTGCCAGAGCAGCGCCAGCACGCGCGAGCAGCGCTGGTACTCAGGAGTCACGAAGGCTCGCCCGAGCTCCAGCGCCGGTCCGAGGCGCGCGAGGAACGCGCGGTCGTAGTCGAAGAGCGTGTGGGTGTAGAGCGCGCGCGGCAGCCGGTGCTCCGCGAGGCCGTCCACGCGCACCAGGCGGTAGGCCCCGGCCAGCGCCTGCCGCCTGCGGTCCCAGACGAACAGGTGCGTGTAGTGCGCGTCGAAGCGGTCCAGGTCGAGCTCAGCGCCCGTGCCCTCGCCGATGGCTCGAAACGCGCTTTCGCGCAGCCGGCCGATCTCGTCCAGGAGCAGCGGGATCTCGCGCGCGGAAGCAGCAGCGACCAGCATGCGGTCGTTCGCGACCAGCTGCGCGCTCGGCGCCAGGCCTTCCACCTCGGCCGCGAGCGCGCTCACCCGACACGGATCTGCGTCACACGGAAATGCGTCAGTGTTCGTCTTCATTTGCCGGAGACGTTCGGCCGCGTTCGTGACGAAGCGCGTTCGCGCACGCGAAGAAACCGCGAGCATCCGGTTCGTGCCCGGATCGTCACCGGCGCGTCACACGCGACTCCGAGTGTCTGGGCAAACGAGGAGAGACTCGAGAATGAAGAAGAAGTCGGAACTCCGCGCTCATCTGCGCCTCGCGCGCATGGCCGCGATCACTTCGCGCTCGCTGTTCGCGCTGAAGCTGGCGCACACCCGCACGGGCGGCTGCCCGCACGAAGCCGCGCGCCACGGACACGCCTGGGCGCGCCGTATGCTCGGCGCGCTGGGCATCGAGGTCTCGGTGCGCGGCACGCCGGCGCCGGGCCCGCACCTCCTGCTCGGCAATCACCGCTCGTACATCGACATTCTGGCCGTCCTCGGCGTGCGGCCATGCGGCTTCCTCGCCAAGGCCGAGATCGCGAGCTGGCCGATGTTCGGCGCCGCGGCGCGCCTACACCCCACGGTGTTCGTGGCGCGCGACGACCGCGACAGCCGGAAGCGCGCGCGCGAAGGCGCGCTGGCGCTCTTGCAGAAGGGCCTCGCGTTCGCGGCCTTCCCCGAAGGGACGACCTGCCGCGGTCCGGGCATCCTGCCGTTCTTCCCGGGCCTGTTCCACCTGGCCGAGCAGTACGACTTCCCCGTCGTCCCGTTCGCGCTCGAGTACGAGGACCGCGCCGACGCCTGGATCGACGACGATCCGTTCGTGGGCCACTTCTTGCGCACGTTCCGCAAGCCGAAGCTGCGCATGCGCCTGTCCTTCGGGCCGACCCTGCGCCGCAAGCCCGCGGAGGATCTGCGCCGCACGGCCTCGGATTGGATCCGCGGCGAGGTTCGCGCGTCGGCGCGCGCCCTGGACACGCGCTGACGCGATAGACTCCGCGCCATGGCGTGGAGTCCGCTTCTCGATCTCTCGGCGCTGCAGCAGGCGGCACTCATCCGCGCGCGCAAGCTCTCGTCCGAGGAGCTCGTGCGCCTATATCTCGCGCGCATCGAGGCGCTGAATCCGAAGCTCCACGCGTTCGTGCGCGTGCACCGCCGCCGCGCGCTCGCGCAGGCGCGGCGCAAGGACGCGGAGCTGCGCCGGGGCGGTGACTCGCTCCCGCCGTTCCACGGCGTGCCGACCGCGATGAAGGACCTGAACTTCGTGCGCGGCTCGGTGGCTCGCTTCGGGTCGCGGGCCGTGTGGATCCCGTCCCCGGTCGACTGTCACTCGACCGCGTCCATGCGGCTCGGCGGCTTCGTGATCCTGGGCAAGACCGCGACCTCCGAGCTCGGCGCGATGCCGGTGACCGAGCCCGACATCCATCCGCCGACGCGCAATCCGTGGGACCTCGAGCGCACCTCCGGCGGGTCGAGCGGCGGCGCGGGCGCCGCGGTGGCGGGGGGGCTGCTGCCGATCGCCCACGGCTCGGACGGCGCCGGCTCGGTGCGCATCCCCGCGTCGCTCGGTCAGCTCTACGGCTTCAAGGCGACACGCGGCCGTGTCGCCAACGCCTATGGGCTGCGCGACCCCGACATCCTGTACTCGTGCGGGCCGCTCGCGCGCACGGTCGAGGACGCCGCCGCGATGCTCGACGTGCTCGCGCGCACGGACGAGTTCCGCCGCGCCCTCGACGCGCAGCCGCGCCGGCTCCGGATCGGAGTTCTGACTCACTCGAGCCTGGCGCCGACCCACCCGGAGATCGCCGAGGC